>Ga0209099_1000372_pt1 | contig 53825 bp, 39 predicted proteins | sample AD_JPNHW2_MetaG_FD_184430 | JGI IMG/M metagenome (GOLD analysis project Ga0209099, IMG submission 184430) | Active sludge microbial communities of municipal wastewater-treating anaerobic digesters from Japan - AD_JPNHW2_MetaG (SPAdes) (version 2) | ecosystem: Engineered > Bioreactor > Anaerobic...
GTCCGATCCGGCTAGAAGCTCGCCGCTGCCCTGGGCAAGAAACGCCGCCGAGACCACATGGCCGCGGGGATCGCGGTCTGGCTTCGAGTAGATGCCCGCCAACCCCAGAAGCTCTGTATCAAGGCCCGTTTCCTCGCGAGCCTCCCTGATCGCCGCCGCCTCAACCGTCTCCCCAACCTCCACAAACCCTCCCGGCAGGGCATAACAGCCCTTAAAAGGGGGATTTATTCTTTTGATCAGCACGATGCCTCCAGCAAACAGGATAACGGTGTCTGCTGCCAGAAGTGGGGTCACAATTCCGCTTGTCTTGCTCATTGCTCTGCCTTTTGCCTCCAGCCAACCAAAAGGCTTATCTACGGCTCAAGTCGGATGCTTCTACGGCAAAGGTCGATGAAATGCAAGATCCTTCCCTACCCTACATCCAATCGGCCTTTGTCCAAAATTTTTCCCGGATTTCGGCAGGCAATTTTCAGCAAATAGTATGAATACTGCGCAGCGCAATCACAGCGGCCATGCCGTTTTATGTCCTCAAGATGGGAGGAAGCCTCCTTGCCTGCGCCCGGCCGCTCATGGGCGCTCTGCTCGCCCTCGCGGATGAGGGCTACAGCTTCCTGGTTGTGCCGGGAGGTGGTCCCATGGCCGACCTGGTGAGAGAGATCTACTCCCGCAGCGATCTCAGCCAGGAGGCCGCGCACTGGATGGCTATCCTTGCCATGGAGCAGTATGCTTATCTTCTGGCGGACGGAAATGGTGCCGCTCTCACCAGGCGGGCCTGCCGTCCGAATGAGCCAGGCGGCGTTCAGGTTCTTTTGCCTTATCAGGCCCTCATTGAGAATGATCGCGGTCTTAAGCATAACTGGGACTATACCTCGGACGCAGTGGCCGCCCTGGTCGCCGCACAGCTTTCCGCCCCGTTGATCAAGGCGACCGATGTGGATGGAGTGATGCTTGACGGAAAGGTCGTCTCCGAGGTGCAGGCAAGATGCATGCTGGAGCTCAATAGCTGCGTGGACCATGGCACCATAGAGCTTCTCTGCGGGCCGCTCAAGGGCAGCAGCATCTGGGTGCTCAAGGGCACCGATGCGCATCAATTTTCCCAGGCCCTGAAGAGCGGCAAAGGCGGCACTATTATCAGGAGCTGAATGGAATATAGCTGGCAATAGCCGCGGCAAAATTCATCCTGATTTCGCTCTTTGAATGGTCCATCTATGGGAAGGTTTATACAGAGAAATACATCAACTGGGAGGAGATAACATGAAGGAAGAAATACCGGATAAATGCATATCATGTGGTGTCGCGCTGACCGGCGCAGGCGGGACGAAATTTCCCTGCCCCAGCTGCGGAACCGTGATCGCCAGATGTAACAAATGTAAAAAGCAGAGCAACGTTTATTCCTGCAAAGTATGTGGCTTCTCAGGACCGTGAGGTGTGATCGATGGGAGACGCGGCTGTAAGAATGAAGGTAATGCCGGAGAGCGCGGACCTGGATCTGAAAGCGCTCGCCGAAGAGATCAAGAAGGCAGTGCCATCCTTTGCCAGGTTGCATGCCATTCAGGAGATGCCCATAGCCTTTGGATTGAAGGCCTTGATCGTCGTTACGATAATGAACGATAAGGGTGGCAGAAGCCCAGATGAGATCGAGGACGCGGTCCGCAGGGTGCCCGGAGTAGAATCGGTAGAGGTGGAAGAGGTAGGGCTCCTCTGAAGCCACTTTCTTTATAGTCGGGCTTGTAGATCAGTGGTAGATCGCCGCCTTCGCAAGGCGGAGGCCACGGGTTCGAATCCCGTCAAGTCCATGATCTTATCAAATCTTATCGAAAAATGCAGAGGGCAAGCCGGTTCCCACTGCTTTTCCAAAAATGCTTTCTAAAAGGTTTAGGCCGCAGGATTGCCTAGCTGGCATTTCCTGAGGCAACTACCTCGATTTGCGTGGCATCGGCGAAGTTTCCTGCAGCCTCCAGTGATGAGGCAACGATATCAACGCTGTAGATGCCTGGCGGGACATTAACGGTCCAGTCTTTGGAGTACTCATTTGCTGATGTCTTGATCAGGTTGAGCTTGTCTACCTCTTTGCCTGTCGAGTCCTTAATGGTTGCTACTGCAGTCAGCTGCAAATCCGTCTGGTCCTCCGCGGACCCATTCAGGGCAAAGGTGGCAGTGATCTTTACGGTGCTTGTCTGATATGCCTGGGAAGGAGCAGCATTGATGCTCTTGAGAATCAGCTCTGCTGCGGCAGCAGCACTGCTCTGTCCGGCTGCGTCTGCGGCTTTTTCCTGCTTCTCAAATTGCGAGGAGGTCTGTCTTGCTACCTTGGGGCCGAAGGGGATCGGCTCATCGCTAATAGGCTGTCCATTGATAAAGGCATTGGCGCTCTGGCTCCAGTCGCCTTCTTTCTCGCAGGATGCACACTCGGCGGATGCATGTGATGCCAGCGCAATAATGCTAAGCAGGAATACAATGCCGGTTAGTAATAACATTGAGTTCTTCATATTTGCTCCTCGTATTCTATTTATATCATCCTGACGCCTAGAACTATCCGGGTAGTGTATGGCCGTAGCAAAGAAGACTCTTCGGATTTTGGGGCTGGCGGACCTGCATGACCGCATCGATATGCTGAGCAAGTTGGAGGGCTTTCTTGCCGACCTCATAGTCTTCTGCGGCGATCTGCACAACGGCGGCAGCAAGGAATCGGCCCGTCCAGCGGCTCTATCTCTTGCTGGCCTAGGACCGTCAGTTCTCATCGTTCCTGGGAATATGGACCACAAAGATGTGGTGCCTGATCTGTGGATGCAAGCGGGCCTGCGAATGCTCCACCGATCCTTTTCTCGCCATGCTGACCTGGGCTTTCTGGGCATGGGGGGAATTGTGACAAGAGACTCCAGGCGCCTGGGAGACCCTGCTCGCTACTATCATCAGGATAGCGAGGTTTATGATACTCTGGCTGCGGTTTATCCGAAGATAATCGATGCGAGAATCAAGATGGTAATTGTCCATCAGCCGCCCCGTGGGGTGCAGGATACTCTTTACAATGGGGAGAGCTCTGGATCGGTAAGCCTGCTCCGTTTCGTGGAAGAGTATCAGCCGGACCTTCTCCTCTGCGGGCATATTCATGAGGCTCGGGGGATAGGCCTCGTCGGGAAAACCAGGGTAGTCAATGTGGGAGAGCTGCGGCAAGGATTCGGTGCAGTCATCGAGATTGGCGGCAACATATCCGTAAGATGGGTCCAGGTTTGAGGCGGCAATGTTTCAGACGGCAATTATAGGTGGCTAGGGAAATGTTCAGGGATGTGATCTTGATTTGAGCGAAGAGATCGATCGAGGAATAAAAGCCATGCAGGCTCTGAAAGATCTCGTCCCTAATGGTGGGCTCAGGAACATGGACCGGGTCGTAGCTGAGATGGACGAGATGATCTCTTCGGAGTTTGAGCCCTATCTCCTGGCAAACACCGCACTGCACCTGCTGTTCGTTTGCGAGAGATGTGGCCATTGCTGCCGGGAGGAGAAGATCATTGCCGTTTGCATAGAGGACTGCCGCAGAATCGCCCGGCACCTGGGCGTATCCCTAAAAAGGTTCATGAAAGACTACACAAGGCCCCATGAGCTGAAGGGCGAGCTTGTGGGATCGGCCAGGATGCTTAAAAAGGCACCATTCGAGTCATGTCCTTTTTATGATCCTGCTCTTCCAGGCTGTCGCATCCATTCCGCCAAACCGCAGGTTTGCATAGCCGCACTTTATCTGTCTAAAATGAATCTGCTCATATGCGAGGAGATGAAAAAGATCAATGATTTTCCGATATGTCCTGCCGATGGAAATTTAAGAGCCAGGATTGCGGAACTGGCATCGAGCATAAAGGATGATCCCGAAGCTAAGAAGCAGCTGGATCAGCTCTTTGATGAATCGAGGCACGAGGTTGAGTTATTTCTCCACCTATTGCGCCTCAAAGGCATGCAGATTTACTTCGGAGTGGAGATGGCAGCGAAACTGGCAAGGAAGCTGGGGCTGGAGAAGGTGCCCGAGGATGAGGCGCTTAGAGAGATTGGCTTACTCTATGCGGCGAAGATGCTATGAAGCGGCAGGATGGCGTATTTCTGAAAACGCATAAAGCTTTTCTCTTGAGCGCAGCGGCTGTGGCGGCATTGCTGGTGCTTCTATCTCTGCAGTTTGGCTTGCATTTATCTGCAGACCGCCTGGTGGGCGCAAATCAGACTCTGGAGATCGGCAGAGGCGAATGCCAAAGCCTGAACTTGACGATAAGCGGAGGCTTTGGCTATAGCATTCTTGGAGCCACCCCATTAAGCATAATTCATTTGGATGCCGTCGAGGTGCCCGCAGGAGTGAATGTATCGATTAATCCCAGCATAGGAAGTCCGCTGTTTTATTCGAATGCAACATTTCTGGCCTACGATAATGCTACAGAAGGCAGAAAGAAGATTGTTATCTATGGTGTTGGGCCTTTTGGCGAAACAGAGAGGCTGGAGATTGATCTAGAAGTTGTTGCCACCAGATCTTTCGAGCTGATCGGGAGCACTGCCGAAATCACCATGAAGCAAAACAAAACAGCTGCGATTCCGGTGCAAATAATCCGCAATCCTGATTATGTCCAGACGATCACTTTTCAGGCTCTGAGCCTTCCAGCGGGAGTTTTGCCTGCTTTTGATCCATCAGGCTCGCAGCCTAGTGCATCGCAAACTAGACTGCTTTTAAAGATCGCACCCGAAACCAGGGTTGGGACATATGATTTTTCCATCTTGGGCACAGGCGCAGACGGGAGGACAGCTCATTGCAATTTGAGTTTGAAGATCGAAGCGGACAGATATTTCACAATCTCAGCCAACCCATCCATAATAGAAATAGCAAGAGGCAATGATTCACTATCATCAATTGAATTGACCGGCATAAACAATTATACCGGCAAGATAAAATTAAGCGCAGTAAAATATCCAAAAGATATCATTAGTGCAGATATGGATGAGCCCATGGCGGACCTGTCTGCATATTCGGTGAGCGACAGATCTAACCTCAGATTGCATGCAGGCGCCGGCGCAATTCCTGGGTCATCATATTACGTTGTGGTCAATGCTCTCGGGCAGGATGGCTATTCGGCAAATTGCTCGATAATAGTGGTCATTGAAGGCCGGAATGGATCCTTCAAGATCAGCCCGCAATATAACAGCCTGCAGCTAAAGCCGGGAGAGATCAATAGCTCTAAGATAACGATAGAGGGAATTGATGGATATGAAGGCACAATCACCCTTAGCGTGAGCGATGTGCATGGCATCACTGCAAATATAGATCCTATCGCGGTTTTTATAAATGGCCAAAAAAGCGCTGCTAGTTGTCGGTTGAGCGTTCATGCTCAGGGGGAAGATGATAGCGCAGCCAAATCAGATATGATAATCAGCGGATCTGATGCCAGCCAAAATAGCGATGATTGCAGGATAGCGGTCTCTGTGCAAAATGGGCCTTTCGCAGCGACACAAAACCCTGTCAAAACGCAAGTTGCCGAGCCTCAGACTGCTGCCGTCACTGCGAATGCTGAACCATCAGTTGAACCATCAGCTGCAGGGCCGGCGGCTACTGAGCCATCAGCCATAACGCCAGATGATTCAGAACCGCCAGCCACTGAATCAGCGGCTGATCAGGTCGTCTCTGCCGTAAACGGGATGCCATCCATAGAGAGCATGAGTCCGGACACAGACAGGGTATATTCCAGTCAGCTCGCGACATTTTTGGCCGTGGCAAAAGACCCGGAGAATGATGCGGTTTATTACCGGTTTTTGAATAGCGGCCAGATTGTAAGAGATTGGTCTGCGAAAAATACCGCGGAAATTGCCCTGAAGACGGGAGCAAATGATATAGAGGTTCAGGTCATTGATGGACTGCATAATGGAAAAGATAAATACGATGATAATAAAATTATAAGAATAATGGCTTACCCGGAAATCCAGGCAGCTTCATCCTCCGAAAATACCACAAGCGATCAATTCTTCGATGAAATCTCAGCGAAGGATTTCAATTATAGCCGTATACCAATTATCAGCATGAGCGCAGGTACGAGAGACAGATGGTATAGAAACGATCCGGGATCGGCTAACTACGTTGGCGAATATGAGATCAGAAAAGAGCTGTTCTACAGCAAGAGTGACTATACCATAAAGCTGGTTCTGGATAATCAGTCCAATCCGATTGATGTCATTTTTATGCAGGGTTCCAATGTCATCTCAGAAGTGCCTAGCGGTTTCGTAGAGCAGGCAATGCGCAAACTGTCCAGCATTTAGCCAGGGTTAAATTGACCACAATGGTCTGTTCATGCTCTGCACAAGGTTTATTTGCCATCAAGCGAAGCACACGTCCATCATATTATGAGGAATGCTATGCGACTTTCCATGGATTTAGAGCTACAGGATGTACCAGGTCAGCTTCTCTTGGCCTTGCAGCCCTTCAAGGATAACAAGGCCAACATAATCAGCGTGGTCCATCACAGGGACAGAAAGACACCGCGCGGCATGATCCCGGTTCGCTTTGTGGTGGAGATGGACCGCAGCAAGATCGATTCCGTAAATGCCAAGCTAAAGGAGTGCGGCATCTCAGTGGTCCGATCAGGCGAGGACCGTCTCATCGAGGCAGTCTCTGTGGTGCTGGTGGGCCATGTGCTGCACAGCGATCTCGGAGATACGGTAAACCGCATCGACTCTACCGGATTTGCCGAGGTCATGGATGTCTCTTTAGTCATGACGGGCGTTGAGGAGCCGTCATCAGCTTATCTCAAGATCCGTGCCACCGGCAAGGCCGAGATCCAGAAGGCACTGGCCATCCTGCGCGAAGTGGGCGTTGAAAAGAAGCTTCTTGTTATTGAGCCAATTGAGGCGGAGGCGGTCTGAGCATGAGGGATATCAAGGTTTCACTGGTGGGCTACGGTATCGTCGGCCATGGCGTTGTCGATGTCCTTACCAGAAAGAAAAAGGCGCTAAGAGATATGGGCCTGAACGTCTCGCTGATCAGCGTCACCGATCACACCGGGACGGTATTGGCGGAAGACGGGGTGGACGCGGCGAAGATTCTTGGGGAGAAGACCCTGGCTAACCTGGCTACCAGCAGCATGAAGGGCAAAGAGGCCATCTCCGCCATAGACTCCGATCTGGTGATAGAGGTCACTCCCACCAACATCGTCCACGGCCAGCCAGGTCTCGGCCACATGGAAGCGGCCCTGTCCAGCGGCAAGCACGTCGTCACCTCCAACAAGGGACCGCTGGTGGTCTCATACAGCCGCCTGAAGAAGCTGGCTGAGGACAACGGCGTGATGATGAAGTTCGAGGCCACTGTGGGCGGCACCATGCCTCTCATCAGCCTGGTGGAACGTACCCTGGTTGGAAATACAATCTTCGGCATCCGGGGAATATTCAACGGTACATGCAACTACATCCTGACGCGCATGACAGAAGAAGGCATACCCTATGCCCATGCTCTGAGCGAGGCCCAGGATATGGGAATTGCCGAGGCAGACCCAAGCTACGATGTTGAGGGAGTGGACACCGCAGGAAAGGTGGTGATCCTGGCCAATTCGCTCTTCGACATGAACATCAAGTATAGCGATGTGGATGTAACCGGCATCACCGGCGTCACGCCCGAGGCACTTGCCCTGGCAAAAAAGCGGGGATATGCGATCAAGCTGATCGGCGATGTGCCAGCCCTTACCGTTCGGCCCACTCTGGTGCCACTGGGAAGCCCCATAGCGGTCTCCGGAACGCTGAACTCCGCGGCAATCTACACCGATCTATCCGGGACTATAACCGTAACCGGTCTTGGCGCCGGGTCAATCGAGACGGCTTCTGCCATTCTGACGGACATCGTCAGCATCTACCGGACAAAACGAATCGATGCCATATTCTAAATGACCAGCTTTCTTGCCCTTGCACAGCTCTGTCAGAAGGTCGAGGCGACAGCAGGCTCACTGGAGAAGATCAACCTAGTCGCAGCATTCCTTTCGGGCCTGGATGAGCCTGAGCTTTCTGTCACCTGTAGCTATGTAATGGGCACCCTCTTTGCTCCCAGCGAAAATCTGGTGATGGGCGTCGGGCCCAGCATACTCTACGAGGCACTCTCAAAAGCCTGCGGCTGCTCTACCGGCCAAATCACCGAGATGCTACGGGCCACCGGCGATCCGGGACTGGTTGCCGCGGGCGTAGTGGAGAAGAGAAGGCCGCTCGGCTTTGCCGCATTCCTGGAATCCCAGCCGCTTTCCATCAGCGATGTCTCGGAGAGATTTCTGGCTGTGGCTCGCGCTTCCGGCAAGAAGAGCCAGGATATTAGGATCAAGAACCTGCAATATCTCTTCAGCCTGGCCGGGCCACTGGAGGCGAGATACATCGCCCGCCTGGCCATCGAGGACATGAGGATAGGAATTGGCGAAGGAGGCATGCGCGATGCCATCGCCCTGGCCTTCTCCGGCAGCGGAGCGGACGCTGAGAAGGTCGAGCAGGCCTACAACCTCACCAACGATATAGGACTGGTGGCGGTCAATGCCAGAAGGGGAACTCTTGAGCAGCTATCGGTCAAGATCGATCGGCCCATCAAGATGATGCTTGCCCAGCTGGGCGAGAGCATCCCATCCGCCCTGGGAGAGATTGGCAGCGCAGCAATCGAATGGAAGTATGACGGTGCCCGGGTGCAGATTCATAAAGAAGGAGATCATGTGGCGATATTCTCCCGCAGGCTGGAGAATGTCACTGCCTCTCTGCCAGAGATCGTCCGGGCTGCAAGAGAGATCAGGGCAAAGAGCGCCATCCTGGATGGGGAGGCAGTAGCCATAGGCAATGACGGCCGGCCAATGGCGTTCCAGGACATCCTGAAGAGATTTCGCAGAAAATACAATGTAGAAAAGCTTGCCGAGCGGATTCCATTAAGGCTCTTTCTCTTTGATCTGATTTACCTGGAAGGCAAAAGCGTTACCAATCTGCCACTATCCGAGAGACGGGGGCTGCTGGAGAATATCGCTGAACATGGAATACTGGCAGATCAGGTTGTCTCAGCAAGCGCAGAGAAAGCAGAGGAGATCTACCGTCAGGCGTTAGCCGCAGGCCACGAAGGCATTATCCTGAAAAATCCCGCCTCAGTCTATGCTCCTGGAAAGAGAGGCAAGAACTGGCTGAAGATCAAGCCGATCATGGAGACTCTCGACCTGGTGGTAATAGGAGCAAAATGGGGCGAGGGGCGCAGAGCTAGCCTGCTCGGCTCCTACCGGCTGGCTTGTCAGGATACTGCCACCGGCAACCTCCTGGATATGGGATTTGTGGCCACGGGGTTTACCGATGAGTCTCTGGCCGAGCTGACTGAGATGTTCCGTGAGCTGATTATTATGGAGAAGGGCATGGATGTGGAGATCAAGCCGGCGGTGATCTTCGAGGTGGCCTACGAGGAGATTCAGAAAAGCCCCAACTACTCATCAGGGTATGCTCTCCGTTTTCCCAGGATGGTTGCCGTGAGGTACGACAAGTCCCTGGAGGAGGCGGACAGCCTGGTGCGAGTGATCTCCCTTTACAGGGGCCAGAGGGGCAGGAGCAATTCCAATGGAGGGGATAATAGATGATTACTAAGATGTTAAGCGAGCTGAAGGGCGAAGAGCTGGAGGCCCTGCTATCTAGAGATGTGGGAATCTCCGAGGTGCTCGCTGCGGTCAACGAGATCATTTTGGAAGTGGAAAAAAAAGGAGACGAGGCGCTCTTCGCGCTGACAGAGAAGTTTGAGGGCGCGGCTCTTGATGACCTTCTCGTCAGCGAAGAGGAGATTGAGGCAGCCTACGAGATGGTGGATGAGAGGCTCCTGGAAGCACTCTCTAATGCTGCCGATAACATCTATCAGTTCCACAGGCTGCAAAAGGAGCGGCAATTGTGGATGACCGAGATTGCTCCCGGTGTTACCGTGGGCCAGAAGACCGTTCCCATCGAGTCGGTGGGTGCCTATGTTCCCGGAGGAAGGGCTTCTTACCCCAGCTCCGCGCTTATGAACATAATCCCCGCAAAGGTGGCCGGGGTATCCAGGGTAGCAATGTGCACCCCGCCCAAAAAGGACGGATCGATAACTCCTCTCACCCTCGTCGCTGCCGACAAGGCGGGCGCGGATGAGATCTACAAGCTGGGCGGGGCTCAGGCGATAGCTGCGATGGCCCTTGGAACCGAGAGCGTGCCACGCGTGCAGAAGATCGTGGGGCCGGGAAATGTCTATGTCACAGCCGCCAAGATGATTCTGAGGGGCAGCGTAGAGATCGATTTTCCGGCAGGTCCGAGCGAGGTTTTCATCCTGGCTGACCGGAGCGCAGATCCTGGAGCGATTGCTGCAGACATGATCGCTCAGGGCGAGCACGATCCCAGGTCCATATCCGTGCTGGTGGCTCTCGACGACCTGCTGGCCAGCGCCGTGATAGAGGAGCTGAGCATTCAGGCGGCAGTCGCAGCCCGCAAGGAGATAATAGAGCAGAGCCTGGATCACAGCGCTGTGCTCGTTGCCGATGATATGGATCAGGCTATCGACTTCTGCAATGCCTTTGCGCCCGAGCACCTGGAGATCATCACCCGGGACCCCATGGATGTCTTCAGGCACATTCAGAACGCTGGAAGCGTTTTCCTGGGCAAGTTCACGCCTGTAGCTGCAGGAGATTATGCCAGCGGCACCAATCACGTGCTTCCCACCACCGGCTACGCCGGTACCTTTTCCGGACTGAATGTGGACCACTTCACCAAGAAGATATCAGTGCAGATGATAACCGATGAGGGGCTTTTAGGGCTTGAGGATACTATTATCACTCTGGCTGAGGCGGAAGGCCTGAAGGCGCATGCCGAATCGGTGAGAAGAAGGCTGGAGCCGAAGATGTAAGGACTGGGCTGAAGGTTAGTGGATCGATTGTCAATAAAAAAGGGCAGATGCAAGCCCCGGTGGGCATTTTTGCCATGATGCTCACTTTACAGTAAGCTGGAAGAAGACCTTCGGGCCGCCTTCTTCCACGCTGGCAACAATGGTAAATTGTCCCACATCATTCTCGGCAAAAACGCTATACCCTGTATATAATCCCTCCAGGGTAGCAATGCCATCTTTGTCCGTCAATACCGTTGCCGGTTCTCCTCCACTGAAGTGTACCTGGACATGCATCTTGCTGCTCGGACGCGAGCCCGAACGAAAATCTACAAGCTCGTTGGGCATAGGGCGTTTAAGTGGATCTGTTAGCCTGACTTGGAGCGGCTTAAACCAGGCTCCCTTCATATTTGGAATATTGCCGAGTGGCACCGACTGATTATTTCCTGAGACGATTTCCAGAATAACGCCAGGCGGAGCTATTCTAAGCGGTGTGGGCGCAACTGTGAGATTGATGTTCTGCTTGATGCCGTTATCCGTACTGGCAACAATGACAAACGGCCCTTGATCGAAGATGCATTTCACGCCATCTATCTCAGAAACGCCTTTAATATTGCTATTTACTACCTGAGGCCTATCAAGATAATATCCTCCAGCTCCGATGAGCACAGCCATGCTGCGCGGTCTTGAAGAGACAAAGGTCACAGGCACGCTAGAAATTGGAATTCCCGATGAATCCATTACCTTTGCCAATATGGGCCCAAATTGAGCAGTTCCACCGGGATAGCCGGTTGGGTCAGTCCTCGCCACGATCTGGTCATTTCCGGCGATTACTATTATCTGGGCCGGCGCTCCTGCAGCCCTTGTTGTTATCGGATTTGATTCTGCCGACCATTCTCCTGCGGTCTTTGTATCGCCGATTGCATTTCTGATTCTCACCTCGGCGCAAGTCATCTTGCTGCCGTAATGCCCTGCCCAGAATTTCGTATCGATACCAGAATGCTCGAAATAAATGAAGCGCAGTCCCTTCGGGTAGCTGTTGAAGGTATGGGCGACCCTCGTCCATGGATAGACCCAATTGGCAGCTATAGGCGCATCGATGACACCTGTATCAAAACGGTCTATGGACTTTTGTTTCTCATCGCGAAGTTCCACTAACAAACGGTATCTACCAAGGCAATCCGTTCGGGAGCAGATCCATTCTGATACCTCTATCTTCGGTATCAGATCCAGGAAATCGCGCTTTAATCCTTCGGCCAATAAGTCGATCGTCTGCGCTTTTGCATCCCATCCATATGAGGTTACAAAGTTGTATCTAACCGGCTTGCATGGGCAAGATGCTGCCGGACCATCCTCTACCTTCCATCTGTCCCCGTCGTTTTTCAATATATTCCAAGAATCAAAGCCATGGCTTGCATCCCCATTCTTGAGCACATTGCGATACTCAGCCTTTACAGCCCTTATCCGAACGCGATAGGTCTGTCCTCCGCCCAGCTCTTTGGCATTGATGGTCGCCGTTTTGCCTGAAAAAGCAGCATTAGCTTGAGGATCAACAGGAACACGTCCCTCTCCTGCTAGAACCTGAACTTCATAGTGATCGACATCATCAATGCTATCCTGCCAGGTGATACTCATTATGTCGCTATTATAGGACAGGACGAGATTTGTTGGCACATTCTTCTGCGAAGAAACAGCAATATTGCTCAAAATGCTCCATGCACTCAACTCGGCCGAAGTGCCTTTTGCCTGAACCTGTGCCCTGATGCCATCCTTTAGCAATCCTGAAGGCAGGTCGAAAGTCCATCCGATGCTACTTCCGGCTTGGACCATCTGTCCGAATGCAGGCTGGTTTTCCAGCGGCTTTCCATCCTTATCAGTCAATCGCAAATTATAGCCAGCTGCTCCGTTAACCGCTTCAAATCCTACCGTCAATTTGCCTTGACCTTCATTCAAGGAGACGCTCACAATGGATGGAGCGACAATCATGACAAGGCTGTTCTCAGAGGTCATCCATTTGCTTGAAGGCTGAACTCTTCCCCAAATTCGCACCTGAGCCCGGTAGACAGTCCCGGCAGCGTCTCCAGCAACCGGAAACTTTGCCTGAAATTCATTGAACTCCTCTGGGGCTTTACTCGGATCAAGATCCCCCGGGGCTCTATTCATCTCAAGAATTTTGCCCCTCGGCTGGCCATTGACGATCAACCTTGCATGATAGCCGTCAGCATCCGAAACATTGGCTCTAAAACTGGCGGTGATTACATCTTCCGACAGAATAATGGACGGAGCCGGTGGCGGAAGAAGGCGAACAACGCTGTCATTCGATAGCACCCAGGCGCTGGGAAGGCGATTTTCCGCCAGAGCCCTTGTTCTTGCCTGATAACTCGCTGCGTCTTCATTTGGATTTAATGGAAACTTCGCCTCTAATGCCACTGTGGCATTTCTTATTTCGCTGGAGGAGACTGTGACGATCTCGCCCGGGTTGCCGTCCCTGATCAATTGCACCGTGTATGTCTGCGCGCCTGCAACCGGATTTGTCATGGAAACAGTCAGCACATCATCAGAGAATCTCAGAGGCAGCAGATCCGGCATAGAGAGCTTCGTGGTTACAATCAATTCAGACCAGACAAGGCCGCCATCGACTGCCACGGAAGCGACGCGAATTTTCAGAACTCTGTCCTCGGTGATCTCTTGGAAGGGTAAGTCACACTGCCAGAGAGTCTCTTCTCCAGGCCGCGTGACCATTTCATCCATGAGAGTATTGCCATCGCTCTTCACTTCAACCTTGAATCGGTTGCCCGTATCCGGACTGCTCTGCCACGAGAGATGCAGTGTATGGGTCTCTGGTGTGATCACGGTTTTGAGATCTATTGGCGCTCTCAGACCTTGATAGCGAATGGGCGAAGGTTCGGCAGAAATCGGATCGGATACAATCTTTTCTGCCATCGCCTGAATGGTGACTTGATATTCGCTTCCCGGAATCAAGACATTGCTGCCATTCTTATCTGAGATTATAGCTGAATTGTCTTTGTTGATTTCTATGTTCAACCTGTCAGTGATATCAATGGGCTCTCCTGATGCAGAAGGCACTGACTTTACGCAGACAGCATAACTTATAGCTCTGGATTCACCAGGCAGCCACTGCAGCAAGATATTCTTGTCAACCTGCTCCACAATTACCGATCTTGGCTCTACGGACGGAACTCTAGCCTTTGAATTAACCGCAATAGCTGACCATGGGCTGATTGAGGCTTCATTGTTCACCTGAACCTGCACGGCGACAACCTGACCGGATTTAACTCTGAAGTCAGTAAATACTGCCATTTCAAATATTGTCTCATCCCGGTCCTTCCTGTTTATTATCGGCTCGCCAATATCTTTTAGTGCTATTCCCTGTTCATCGCTCAAACGGGCAATCGCACCGGTTGTACCTATGCCCTTTAGCCATGTGGCCTTGAAGGTCGGCAAGCCCCCAAATTCGGGATCGGAGTACAGGAAAGAAAATGATTCAATCTCTGGCGCGGACAGAGCAGTCAATGTGACGATCAAAGGTCTGCTCCAGACGACGCCCTGGAGATTCCGCAACTTCGAGCCGATCTCAGCCTTGAGACGGAAGTTGTCTAAGAACTGCGAACTCGTCAGGTTTATGCCGTAAGTTTCCTCAGGCAAGGATTTTGGCGCAGCGGATGATTCGGGAATAACAGGTGTGCCATCCGGCGTTCTCAGGCGAATATCGAAGGTCAGGCCAGGAGGAGCCCTCCATTTCAGGTCTATCTGATGCTCTCCTGTATGATAGTTGCATGTGATATCCGTGGCCGGTTCAAGAGCCATATATCTGATTGGCGACGGCGTGGCATTGACCCAGCCGCTTGAGAAGAATTCTGTTTTTGCCCGAACGCTCACAAAATAATCCGAATTCGGCTGCAAACTGGATGTGCCAATTGCAAATGAGCTTTCCGCCGTTTGATAAATGAGCCCGCCAGGCTGGAGCTGAATCTCATAGGATGCGGCGCTGGTCTCTCCAGCAGACCACCATAGGAAGAAGCCATCAGCATTTTGCTCGATCTGCACATTCCTGGGCTCGGCAGCCGGGATTCTGTAACTGCTCTCCGCAGTCTTATTGCCTGAGTAGTTGTAGGTCTTTCCCTCATAGACGGCTGATATAACAGCATTGACTTTTGCCCGGATTAAAGCGCCCGGCAAAAACGAATCATCTCTTATGGTTTTATCCCTGCAGGAGCTATCGACAGAGATGGTCTTCGTTCCCACCGTAACCTCAAGTTTGTAGGAGACATTTTCCTCTCCACCTAGAGGCTTCTGCCAGGCGAATTGGACATCGTTTTCGCCACGATAAGTTATTGCAACCGTGCCGCTTATTTGCAGCTTGGCAACTACCGCCTCTATGGCGCGTTTCTTGGCCTCCTCTGCAGCCTTTTTCTTCCGCTCCATCTCTCTTTGTTCTTCTGACGCAAACCATCCGAAGAGAAGTGTGGTGGAGATGAAAGCGATGGCTCCTGCAAACAGACCAATGGCCACGTCACCGCTGGCCTCAGCAGCCGCAGCCGCTCCTGCAGCACCAGTAGCCGTCTCTGCCGAGGCTGCCACCCCAGAGAATCCCTCAGTCTCGGCAAGCGACCCTTCGCCCTCGGTTGCGCTCTGGCTGACTCTGGATGTGGTTGCATTCTTTACAGGATCTGTCTTCACATTCTTGCATATGAAGTAGCTCAATGCTTTATCCGTGGCCGCGCTAAAGGCCATGATGGAAGCTATCTCCGCAAGTGCTGCAGGATTGTTGATGACTTTTCTGATAAGCTGGTCGATGTTTTTTATAAGGTTGTTTGTTATGAAATTGAAAAAGCCGGATATATCAAGCGATTCAGGAGCTTCGATGACCATGGGAAGATCAAGGATTACGGTATCCAGCGTCTTTTTCAGGCCCAGGGCATTTAAAATGAGCTTGGCCTCAACTGTTAGCTGAATGGGCAGAGAGGACGCTGTTGACTTCTCGTTTGTCTGAGGCGAGCTGATGAGCTGCACATGACCGCTGAAGGTCGTGTCAAAGAGGCCGTTATCCAGGCCCAGATCTCCTAAGACGCCACACGCATCACCACTGCAGATGCTCTTGAAGAGATGGGCATAATTTATGTCTCCAGGCAGTATCTGCGGAAGAATCGGCCATTGGGTGACTTTGAAGCCATCCCTTTCGCTCCACTGGGCTGATATCGTGGGATTATTTATTCCCAGGATATTGCCCGAATAAGAAATGGACCCGGCATAGACTCCGTTTGAATAGCTGAGCTTTCCATCCCGGAATGCAATGCCAAAGAGAGTTATGCCGAAATTCAGCTCTACTGATTTTGACTCGTTGTTTGCTTTGATGATGATGTCCGGCCCGCGCTCCTGGACTGGGTCCGGGCCGGTTATCTGGAAGAATCCCAAAGATATCTTGCGCCGGCACAACCCTACCGCGGTAATGCCGTCATTGGGTGCAATGGCGACCATTATCTCGAAGGGCCAGGTGAAAATAAGAAGCTTTGTCTCCAGATTGAAGCCTGCTCTGTAGGTGAGCGAGTCGCTTACTCGCCACTCCTCCCTTGCATAATAGAGCTTGCCGGACTCGAATGCTATAATCGGCAGGCTAGAGCCGGGCTGGTAGTTTGTCGTACCTATGGACTGGTTGAAGAGGTCGCCAGCAGCAAGCGTCTCAGAAAACTCAACCGAGCAAACCCAGGGCATGGAGTTCTTGAATAGGATAGAGCCCTCGACGGTATAGCTTCCTACCATTGCATCCCCATAGACTCTTATTATGCTCGCATCGCCTGCATCATCTCCGAAAGGCACATGCATCTGAAGGCCCAGCCTCTGGAGATGGATTCCTTTCATCCGGAATGGCTGGTTGATATCCTGATCGGTCCTCTGTTCGAGCAAGAGAGCAAAATCCGCCGCTCGATTGGTGATTGTGAATTTACCGTCGAACTCAATCTTCTTGTCCTGCTGGCCTGCTTCACCCATAAATGGGATGTTCAGATCGCCCTTGCCCAGGATGCGAAGGACAGGTGTGGTTTGAGCTCCTAAATCCGGCTGGACTGCAACGACATCAATGCCCGGCTGGTATTCAAGGCGGAGCGATGCAAAGTGAACCGCCTGAAGAACTGTGAATTCCCCGAGGCTCGCGCAGAAAATCGTATCCTGCAAGTTTTTCCCGATATGTCCATAGATCTCAATTGTCGATTGATCGATGTTCTGGAGCAGACGGCCAACATTTCGCAGGAGAGGCTTGTGAAATGTCAGGTGGCCATAGAAACTGAGGCCGGATTTAACAGGACGCGATTCGCCCAATTGCATCAACTGGAGTTTATCGAATGGAGAGGTCTGCTGAGCCGAATCGAAATTGGCTACGGCAAGGCTTGCCACATCTACAGAGAGCACCTGGTCTACCAGGCTTAAGGACGAGCTGATGGCTGAAAAGCTCCAGTTCTTCAAAGCAGCAGAGATTATGAAACCCCAGGCGGGATCAGCCCCACTGGCAATATTGGCATTCTCTGCAGCAAGCTGCTTTTGCACTAGAAGAGCCACCATTCCATAGAGGCTCTCTTCTCCGCCTGATGAGATCTCTCCCCAGGCCAGGAAGCTCTGTTTGCTCAGGTTTGCGAGAATGCTGGCATTAAAACGGATCGGAATGGAAAAGTCGTCAGGTTTGGCTACTGCTGCCATCGGATCGGACAGGCCTGTGATATCAGCCAAGACACTTGAGGGACTCAAACTGGTTCCGGTGCCGACATCGATCTCGATTATAGTGTCGATCTTTCCGGAGCCAAGCTGGATTGATGCATCGCCCGAGATATCTTGCCCAATTGCAAATGTTCCATAAATCAAGGCGCTGGACGGAACGGAATCTCCAGTGCCCTTTTTATGAATTAAGGCTCCCAGAGATTTTATAGCAAATGATGTCTGACCAAAGGCAAAGGACCAGTCGAGCAGAGCATCACCAGCGAAATCGAATGCACCTGTGGCAGGCACCAGGGAAGCTCTTGCAGCCCTGATGGTTAGAGCAGTGGGAAATCCAAATCCAGACGGAATCGACCAGTCTGGCGATATCAGTTCATGAAGGATTTTATTAAAATCAATAGTAAGCTCACTGTCCAGCCAGCCGCTCAATGTCCAGTTCTCTCCTGCCTGGGGCTTTGAGGCCTCAAGCTGGAACCTAGCTCCCAATATGGTTAGAATTCCGCTCACATGACCAGTCATTGCCGGCTCGGCGGCAGCATTCTCCTGGGTTCTGTCAATTGCGATATTGACCGAATTGATGGTAAATATATCTGGAACTATCTCCCAGTTGATCTCGCTCTTCAGGGTGAAATAAACTGCAGGGAAATAGTGCTCCTGACCGTGATAGGAGAAGCCAAGAGCCCCGATCTTAAATCCTCCGTTTGTGGGAAGGTTGGCCGGCAAATGGTTCCGAACGGTGTTCGAGGGTATCAGGCTGGAGAGGTCTTCCAGATTATTCAGCCTATCTTCGGCCGCTGCGATCTGTAGCGTCCAGACCGAATTTTCATCAAATGATGTGACCACTCCTACTTTCACCGAACCCAGAGTCATAAGGCTCTTCAGCTCGCCCCTGATCGCTCTGGTTTGATCGTTCATGGGATTTTGAACAACGAGGACGCCGCGGACTGTCTCAACAGTGAACCAGGGCAGCGAAGGCACTGAAAATGAGTTGATAGAAACGGCCAGCGCCAGACGGGTAAGCTCCGGAACCTGTGGCTTGAAGCCGATCTCAAGACCGTCCAGGATAAAAGACGATGCATTTCCGACCTTGGCAAGGGAATCGCCCAATGCCGTCCTGCTGCCGTTTAAGAGCTGGGCTGCCTGAGAGAGGTCAAAGCTCTGGCTGGTAGTGGCAAAGAGCGTCCAGACTCCATCCGTTCCCGGAACACTCAGCATTACATTTAGGGGATCAAGACCGGCCAGGATAAATCGCCCCCATACCACGCCCGATGCTGATATGATGAAACCGTCTGCTGCGGAGACTACATTTAGCTTCAGTGCAAATCCCAGGCGATCCAGTGCCAGAACATCGGAGATAATGCTCCATCTGGGAGCCTCTGAGCGGTCATCACCGGGCACCGATCCAAGGGTCACTGCCAGATCCCACAACCAGGCGTCCCCTCCCGGCGGATGCGCAACGGTTAGGGCATCAAGAGTGACCTGTCCCAGATTTGCCAGCCCATCCGGCAGGCCCGGGCCCTGGCCGCCAAATAGCTTGTAGATCTCAGTGAGGCTGCCAATATAGATTGGCGCGAGCAGCCCCGCCTTCCAGGGATTGCTCCCCGCAGGAAACTGCAGAAAGATGGAAAGATTTCGAGATGATCCAAGATCGATTTCTGTCAAGACGCGGGGAATGAACTCCTTTTCCAGGTTGGGGAGGGGGGCTAGGATCTGCAGCTCAGGCTTGACCGGAAGAAGAGAAACACCAGGGATCCCTAAAACGGACCATGTCGGGCCGACTTCTTCGCTTATTACTGTAACTCTGCGCCTGGCAGTAGATAGCTTTAGAATTAAGCCATTGAGCGCCGCCAGATGTACAGCCCAATTCGATTCGGAGAAACTGTCTCCAGGAAGCAGATCAGACTCCTTCAATTGGGAAATGGTACAGGTCCCCAGCGGATAGCTCATATCGAGTTCCAGAGAGCCGCGATGTTCCGTAAAGACGAATATTCCGAATTTATCCGCTACATGAAAGAGATCGACCTTGGCCTGGAGCGTCACGGAATCCAGACTCGATGATACTGCTGCGTCACGTACAGAGAGCTTGCCACCGGTCGCCCTGAGAAGGCTGGCGAACTGGAGTGTGATGTTTTCTGATCGGATCATATCCGGTCCGAGATCAAAAGCAGATCCGGCGTTCTTCAGACGCTCCAGCAGCTCGCAAAGCAATGTGCTTATGGGCCTTGTCTTGTCTACGAAGATATCTGCAGCGCTCGACCATGTGCTGCGTGAGCCGCATGCGATTGCCCTCACCCGGAGCCTGTAGACAGTCCGGTCCAGCAGATCATCGATATTGAGAAGAGCGCGAACCGGCTGCTCATCGATAAACAAAGTTGCAGGAGGCTGGGGCAGGAAGGGATGGCCATTTTCATCTGCGACCTCCAGATCGTAACCTGTCGCTCCATCAACCCTCTCCCAGAGGATGTTCAGCCCGTTTGAATTGAAGAGAAGTTGCACCTCGCCGGGAGCCATCAATGAGATGAGTTGCACCGTCTCAGGTCCCGCCTTTGGCGAAAGCGCCTGGACCCGCACCATGAGAGTCATGCCCGGTCTGATGCTTTCTCCAACAGCAATGGCATAAGCCTCAAAGATTTCTATCTCCGGCGCGGGGGAGAGCGAATTGTCCTGTCCGTCCGTAATCTGAACCGAGACAAAATAGCCTGGCGGGATAGTATCCGCCTGCCAGGCGATCAATAGCTGGCCATTTTCATATACGACCTGCAGGCCACCAGGGGCTGCGCATTCTCTGAGCGGCATCTATCGAATCCTCATCGCATTATATCGCTGTGTTTTCTGTAGATTATTCTAACTATAAAATTATTTAATGAATGAAAGTCGGCTTATATCTGTTCCGGGGATAACCATCAGTATCGCAATCTCGTCGTCGAGATCATCCGGAGAGATCGGATCGCTCTTGGAGGGCCTGGTGGATATTTGCCGGCGAAGATCAACTTCATATTCAATCAGCAGTCCATAGAGAAGCCTCTGTCTGGCTGATTCGCTGTAGCAGTTCCAAAATGAATTGCCGGGATCATTGATTGTGTCTATAAAATGTCTGGCCCACAAAGACCAAAAACCAGTTGCTTTCAGCGTCTCCCGGATAAAGTCTATGAGGCTTTCTATTCGGCTATCCTCCAGAGTCTCATCACTGCCCTTTGCCATGCATTCATTCACGGTTTGGTTCAGGCAGTCGATTGCCATGTTCACAGTTTCAAGGGCAGCAGTGCGATTGTCGACCCTTCGATCTAAGGCTATTGGAGAAGCTGGATTGCAGTAGTTGAGATTGAAGCCAAGGATGGTGTTATATGCCCGTTCCCGGAGAGATTGCTGGTTTTCCTGTACCTTAATAAAATCCTCATTTGGGATCACCCATACCTTATCTTGATGATCTCTAGTCCAGTCTTCTTCAGCTTCCTGTTCGGTAAGGCGCACCAGACGTCGATCTTTCAGATCGATCTGGCTGAGGCTGGATTTTTCATATGTGAATAAGTCAAATGTATTATCACCAGGCAGAACGATAATATCGGCATCACCATTTTCGTCGGTTGATGAATCAGGCCATAGCCATTCTTGCGCGGCAGCCATGAACAGATCATCAGAATCATCATCGGAAAGTCTTATTCTTCTCGGTGCATTTGCCGTCAATATATCGAAACGCTCTCTGTCTGCGGCTAAAATATGCTTAAATCCCTCCAGGCTTCCGGGTGATTCCCCTTTTGCAGCGGCGCATGAGCTGCAAATGACCTGTTGGTTGACCCAGGCATTGGTAAAACGCCTTGGATTGATTCCTCTGGAGAATTCAAAAGATTTATTTCCTACCTCTAATTTCACGGATTCATCTGAGATCGAAATCTTGGTCGCAAATGGAAAATCAGTAGTAATGGGCGACTCGCAATAAGCACAATATGATCCAACAGATTCAATCATAAGATGACGCAAGCTGTCAAATCCTTCAAAAACTCCGATCTTTTTTGATGGTATCTTTAATATTGGGCGCATAGTCCGTCCTCAGATAACTTTCCATAATACATTCGAGATTCCAGGAAAAATTGTGCGAAGAAATTGCTGAATATCAGGCACATTCTTGAAGACGGACAACCATACTCCCCAAAAGCCAGTTGTACGCACTGTGTGCCTTAGTAATTCTATGAATCTTGCATAAAGTCGTTCGTCTCCACTCACCTTGGCACAAGACAGGCGCTCTCTGAGATCGAGAGCTTTGAGATAAGCCATTGTTCGCAATTCCAAACGGCGGTCAAGCGTATTTAGCATGCAGACAGTGCCAATTTCATTAAGCTTCAGAAGCTTGATGAGATTATCAGCGGCCGCATCGGCCTGCACATTCACCATCTTTGGGCTGATCCAGGCCGCAATCGGCCTGATTTTGCCGTCAGGCATATTGACTGCGACTCTGCCATTGCCAAATGATTGGGATCGCAAAACAGAAACGCGGCCCATGCGGTAGAGTCGAATCAAGTACGCGATCTCACTATCGGAAATCTGCCTGATGTTGGACGTTATAAAGCTTGGTTCAAGCAGTTCAACCAGATCGATGCGAAAGGGAAGGACAGCGCCATTCACTGAATTTTTCCAGTACAGATGCGGCCAGGCATATACGGCTGGGTCAAGCAGCTGAGTGACATCTCCCCCGCTCCGCCCCGGACTATTCTTTTTAATCTCGCGGCATGATGGGCAGGCAGGAAGCATTTTACCATAGTCAAATGCCTGAAGAGGAAACCAACCTGCGGGCAATATCGGCTGAGCTTGCAGATCGGAAAAAACCGGCGTCTCACAGTAGGCACAGTACTGGCCGGTTTGAGCAATGAGGGATCGAGTTGCATTTATGTAGCCTGCACCTATATCAAGACAAAGTCTCAGGGCTTTTCTTTCATTTGCTTTGGAATCCCATTTGCCCTTTAGGCGATTATTCCAGTGATTTGCTATGAGATCTTCCAGTTCTCTTGATATGTTCTCGACGGTCTTCTCTTCCGCAATTTTCCTTCTTTTTGCTGGAGCATCATCATCATCGCTTCGCATTACGGTATCTCGAGCAAGCTCCTGAACCGTTCTGTACTGTGCCGACATTTCATCAGTAGAAATTGGACGCATATCGACCCCTATAATCGATTCATCATCACCCATAAATCTGGACTATAACCGGAAAATGATCGCTAACAAAGTATCTAAAATCAATAAATGCATCTTCAACCTTAGTATATGTCGTCTGCGGGTTGCCGAGACGTTTTTTATTAATATCAGATAGCTTCGCTGCAATATATCCTTTATTCAGCGGTAGCGGTGGTGTTATGCACTCACTTATTAGCTCTTCTACGCCCTCATTGCTATGAGTTAGAATGGGATTATTACGGAAAAAGAGCTGATCATACGGCTGGCTGCGACAGTCATCGATGATCATTCCAACAAAGGCTGCATTTCGGGAAATGAGACTGGATTGGCTATCGTCTGGCAGTAGCTGCTCGAAATTCGCAGTCGTTACAAGCGGACCAAATGCATAAGCCCCAGGTGTACCCGGAGAGGAAGCATTCACAGATACGGAGACATTGAAGTCACCCATTATGATGCAGGTAGTGCCTTCAGTTTTAAATTCTTTGACATTCGCCAGGCAATTGGCGGCATCTCTAGGGCCTGAAGTAGGTGTTGGAGCTGGAGAGTGCATCATGGCGATAAGCACCTCTTTATTTTTTGATTTAATATTAAAATAACAGAGAAATGGAGGTCTATCGATTTTGCTCTGCTTGGGAAAGCCGAGCAATTTGCCAGGCTTAGCAGGATCGTCAAACTCTTCCTGGGATTTTAGACGGCCAACCACATCCTCATTCCATACAAAAAGATACTGCTCCATTCGTTTTGCTCCGAACTGGCTGCTGAATATATAGCTCCAGTTTTTTTTAGCGGTTTTACTCAGCGTGTTTTTGATTTCCTTGCCAATGTCATCCCCTAATCTGGAGCGAATTTCGCAGAACGCGGCCACATCAACATTATTATGCATCATGACCTCGGCGATGAGAGCAATCAGCTCGCGACCTCCCTTTTTTGTCTCGAACTTCGATTTGCCGAAGTTCTCGATGTTCCATCCCATAACTGTAACAAGTTTAGCCATGATAAATTTGAGAATGTCAACACAAATATATACAATTTGTGCTCATTAATGGCCACTAAAGGTCATTTATGAATGCGAGCTTCAATCCGGGCTGGAGTCCTCTGGCTGCAAATTCACGCCGGCGGTGCATATGCTAGAATGTAAACATCAAGTCCCATCTTGAGCGCATCCAGCTCGGAATGCTTCACGTAATAATCCGTAGCAATCCTGCCGACGCAAAACCGGCTGATGCCAAGCTCTCCAGCAAATCCGCCAGCAAGATTCCACTCGATTCAGTGGCATGGAAGTCGAGTAGTTGTCCTCCTCAGGGTCCATGCCCTTGGACATCGCTCAGACGCCCTCAGGAAGCTTCAGCTCAGGATGAAACTGGGCCCTAGAGCTTTCCTGAACGCAATGGTCAGGCCACACTCCCCCGAACTGCTGGAAATGCCTGGTGATTTCAGGGAATCAGTGCCGCGAGACAATTATTGTCAATCATTGGCAAAGAATCCGATGAGCCTGTTGAGAACGAGGATCATCATTTCGCCCCTCCTGATGCCCAGAGGGCTGCCGGGAACTGGGGTTATGGCGGAGGCGATCGAACTAATTTATCACCCAATTGAAAGCCAATGCCTGTCGGTTGCGCCTCATAGAGCCCAAACTGCTGCGTCACATATCAATGATGCATGTTTTGGCGATGGAGTGGGAAGTTGCGCCCTTCAGGACGTAGTAGTTCACTCTAAATAGCCGAAGATAGAAAAGAGATAGAGGATAGAATAAGAGGCAGATACCAATGGCTCAAGCGAAAATAGGCGACACCGTTAAGGTGCATTACAACGGCAAGCTGGATACTGGCGTTCTTTTTGATTCTTCAGCCGGATCAGATCCTCTGGAGTTCGAACTGGGTTCGGCAACCCTCATCCAGGGATTTGAAGAGGCTGTTGTGGGTATGAGTCCAGGCGAATCCAAGACGGTCCAGATTCCTCCAGAGAAGGCATATGGCAGGTACAGGGATGACCGTCTATTCAAGATGAATAAAAATGACTTTCCTGGGGATATCGCTCCAGCAGAAGGAATGTCTCTTGAAGTGTGCGCCTCCAATGGAGTGATGGTTCCGGTTCAGATAACTGAGATTGAGGGAGACACTATCACTCTTGATGCCAATCATCCGCTCTCCGAGCAGACCCTCACCTTCGAGATAACGCTTGTCGAGATATCAAAGAGCAAGCAAGAGGCCGAAAAATAGGCTGCGCGGATGGGCCTCAGCAATCGGGCATAATGAATCAGTCACCGCCAATTCGATGTCATTATATGCCCGCCTTTGTCGGAAGGCGAACAGCAATGGCAGAGAGCGATATCCGCAAAAGGAAGGCGCCGGTGGTTTGCGTACCACATATTTTTATAGTCGATCCTTGGATAAAGGGCCCCAGATAAGCGGGAATTACAGAGGGACAAAAAAATTGATATATCATCGAGTAAGAGCAGACATGCAGATAATGTGCACTGCCGTTCGGAGGGGACGGCAGTAATTATAAATAAGGTGGGAAACAAACTTGGCAGACCGTGCAGCGGTATTTATTGATGGGGCTTATTTAACCAAAATATTGGATGTCGATTTCGGCAAGCCCAAGATCGACCTGGCTGGTTTTTCGGATATCCTTTGCGGAGACTATGAGAGGTTGAGGACCTACTACTATAATTGCATGCCTTACCAGAGCTGTCCTCCAACTGAAGACGAACGTCGCAGATTTGCCTCGATGGACAAGTTCGTCTACACATTGAGAAAGCTTCCCAGATTTGAGGTCAAACTGGGTCGGCTGGGATGCGTTGGCGGAGAATTCATTCAAAAGAGGGTGGACATCGCTCTGGCTGTGGATCTGGTGCGGCTGAGCTGCGGCAGAATGATCAGGAAAGCGGTTATAGTCACCGGTGACAGCGATTTCCTTCCGGCCATTGAGGCGGCAAAGGAAGCTGGCGTGCTGGTGACGCTTTACTACTCGCAAAGCTCAATTCATGACGAGCTGCTCTCCGCAGTGGATGAGAGCGCAGTCATAGGGCAGGAACTCATAAACCAGGTGACCAGATAGTATTTTTGGAGTGGATAAAAAAGATTGAAAAAGATTTAGATATCATAAAACAATTAAGATCAAATAAGATCAACACAAAAGAATAAAAATTGATTCAAAGCTGCGGAGTGTCTCTGCAGCTCTGGATTGCTTCAGCTCTTTTTCACCGTTTTCTCATCTTTTGCGTAGACATCCCGCAGGTCCACGACCTTCTTTGACTTTCCGGCCGTTCTCGGAATGGATCCCATCTCCACCAGCTCAATCTTGCTTCTCACATTCAGCACCGACTTCAGCCTGTCTTCCGCTTTCTTCCTGATCCTGGCAAGGTCGGACAGCTCGCCGGTGAATGCCTCTTCCTTCAGCTCCACCTGAATGCTGATCTCATCGAGGCCATGCTTTTTTCTGTCCACGACCACCTGGAAGTAGTTGCCGATCTCGGGAATGCTGACCAGCACATCCTCAATTTGGCTGGGGAAGACGTTGATTCCCCGCACGATGAGCATATCGTCCGCCCGTCCCAGGAACCTGTGCAGCTTCCTGCTGGTGCGCCCGCAGCTGCATTTCTCTTCCATGATGTACGTCACGTCGCCGGTGTGATATCGGATTAGCGGCATGGCCTCTTTGGTGAGCGATGTTATGACCAGCTCGCCAGGCTCACCAGGAGCGCAGGGCTGCTCATTCCTGTCCAGGATCTCAATGAGGAAGTGGTCCTCCCAGATGTGCAAACCGTTCTGCTCCTGGCACTCAAAAGCAACTCCCGGTCCCATCATCTCAGACAGGCCGTAGGAGTCAAAGGCTTTGATGTGCAGGGCCTCTTCCAGCTCCCTTCTCGACTCGTCAGACCATGGCTCGGCTCCAAAGCAGCCGATGCGAAGCTTGAGCTTGTCGACCACGCCCTTTGCCTTGGCGGTCTCAGCCAGGTAGAGGGCGTATGATGGAGTGCAGTGTAGCACCGTTACCCCGAAATCCATCATGATCTCAAGCTGCCTCTCGGTGTTGCCCACGCCGGAGGGGACGGCCATAGCTCCCATGCGCTCGATTCCGTAGTGCACGCCCAGGCCTCCGGTAAAGAAGCCGTAGTTCACCGCGTTCTGGAAGATGTCGCCCTTTTCAACCCCGACCATCGTGAAGTCCCTGGCCATTAGGTCGGACCAGGTCTCGATGTCTTTGGCGGTGTAGCCGACCACGGTGGGCTTTCCGGTGGTTCCGGATGAGGCGTGCACCCGCACCACCTGCTCCCTGGGAACGGCAAAGAGGCCGAAGGGATAATTGTCCCTCAGATCCTGCTTTTTTGTGGTGGGCAGCTTCGTCAGGTCCTTTAGGCTCTTGATGTCCTGGGGGGTGATGCCCGCCTGCTTGAATTTGTTCTGGTAAAAGGGAACGTTCCTGTAAACCTTCTCTACAACGGACTTGAGGCGCTGCAATTGCAGCTCTTCAAGCTCCTTTCTCTCCATGAGTTCCTGTTTCGGTTGCCAGTAATTCATTTTCATACCCTGATGATATTGGTTTATTCATTCTGTGCTATGTCGTGCCATGATAGAAAACGTCAGGGTATATCAATAATTCCATTGCTGCCAAAAAAATCGGCAAGGATTCTCCTCCCGGCTTAAATAGAAAAACGGGAGCAGCAAAATTGCTGGAAAAATAAGGAGCCTGAAAAAAGAAATAAGAAGGCGCAAAGGGAGACTTTGTTCTCATCGCCCTTGCATCATCTTCTTGATCTGCCTCTGCAGGCCGTCCAGCTCTCCTTTGCTGTACAGGTAGTACCCTCCGCCGATGGCGATGAGCAGCAACAGGATCAGTGCAACTATGAGCCAGTTGCTCTTTGTCTTCTCCACACTCACCGTCTTGCTCTGATCATCCAGGATGATCTTCGTCAGTCCGATGTCCTTGGGCTTGTAGCTGAAGCTGATTGTGGAGTTTTCGCCTGCCTTGACTGTGGCATTCTCTGAGTCCACAACTGTGCCGTTGGCCAAGAGCTCCAGGAGACGGGTGTCTTCCTTGCTAGCCACATTCTGCACAATGGCAGTGATCTTGACATCGCTGCCCACATTGGCCTTCTCAGGTGCTGTCAGATTGACAACCTTCAGAGCCGATGTTACCCTGATATTCTTGGTTGCAGAGTTATAGCCATCTTTTTCTGCCTTCAGGATGTGCTCGCCTATGGCGCTGGCTGAATAGGCCATCGTTCCCTGTGCAGCGGTCTGGCCGATATTCTCATCATCCAGGGACAGGGACGCAGAGTCCACCGGCGTCTGGTTGATGCCCTCTACCACGGTGATCAGGAAGTTTTCTCCCTTTATGACCTCGGGCGGGGCATTTATGACGAGCTGGTTGGTTAGGGTTGCATTTGCCTTCTCAAAGGCTGAAACCTTGGCCGCTTCTTCGGCAGTCCTCACTACCAGGTTGGCCTTGACATCGCTGTAGCCCTTCTTCTTGGCAACGATTGGGAAGGTGCCTGTGCTGGTGGGGGTATAGCTGGCCGCTCCGGTGGCATCAGTGGTAGCAATGATGCTTCCATTCAGGAGGATCTGAACTCCGCCCAGAACAGAAGCGCCGGACCTGGTACTGATGGATATCGGCTGATTGACAATGCCATTCGAGATGTTCACTGTCATCTCTCCGCCCTCTCCGGTCTTGGTGGCGATGGGCGCCAGGAGTCTCTTGGAGCTATCGGCAACCTCGATCTTCAGGTTATCCATGATCTCGATCTCCCGTCCCCTTCCCAGGCTGATGGAACCATCATTTTGCATGGTGATGCCTTCATCGCTCAATGATTCCACCTTCATCTTGCCGTGAACCTCGCCCTCCTCAACGGACTCGGGGCTATCGGACACCTGGAAAACGGCATCAACTGTTGCCAGATCAGACTCGGTGCTTCTGAAGACGCTCTGAACATGAGCGGCAATTATGGGAACGTCCTTGAGTGAGCCCATATCAACTTTGTAGAGATAGTTGGATGCCTTATCCGTCGGATCGGAAGAAGGCGTGACCACCTTGCTGTCTACCTCTTTTCCATCCTGGGCTAAAGCCAGATAGACTTTATTGCCATTCAGGTCAACCTGCTTGATCCTCAGCTCATAGCCTTCCTCCAAAGAGAGAACCGATCCGCTGGCTATTGTCTGGCTGTCGTCGTTATCGATCAATACCCGTCTGAGCTGACCCTCGTTTATTACGCTCTCATCATCTGTGAACTTGGTTTCGTTGTTGTACCCTGCGAAGAATTTGTCGGCCATAAAGCCGATGACATCATACTTGCCCCAGCTTTCAAACTCGAATTTGACGGGCTGGGGACTGGTCTCGTATGTCAGGTCATTCTCGTCTATCTTCGTTCCGCCGCTTATCGTTGCCTGCAGTTTCTCGGTGCCGACATCATCATCGATATCGTAATAGAACCCTTCGAAATTGTAAGGCGTCCAGGTGAATTCCTTGGTCTCAGAGGGATCTATAACTGTGCCTCGCACTTCGTAGCTGCCGGTCCTCTCTACTACAGGAGCAAAGCGAATCTCGTCAGCGTCCGCAACCAAAAATCCCACATTTCCGAAGATTTTGACGGTGCTTCCCTTGCGAAGGGTGACGGAATTCTCATTTTCCATCTCCACGCCCTCGTCGGAGACAGAGACCACCTTCATCTTATCGTACTTATCCCCATCTTCTACGGCGGCATATGTATCGGATAATTGAAAGAGGCCGTCGACTGTTACCAGCGCAGACTCGGTGCTGGCAAAGACATTGGAGATGTGCGCCATGATTATTGGCGTGTCTTCTCCGGAGATATCGACCTTATACTCGTAGGTAGCGCTCTTGACGTTATCTGGAGCAATTACCTTGCTATCGATCTCCTCTCCGTCCTTTGCCAGGGCCATATATACCTTATTTCCGTCGAGATCTATCTGTTTGATTCGCAGCTCGTAGCCCTCTTCCAGGGGCAGCACCGATCCGGTGGTGATGGTGCTCTCATCGTCCGTATCGATGAGCACTCTTCTCAGCTGGCCGTCATTTATCAGGCTTGTGTCCTTGTCGAAGAGATCATTGGCCTTATACCCGGCAAAGTATTTGTCTGCCATAAAGCCCATAACTTGATAGCTTCCCCAATCCCCAAACTCAAAATCGGTGTCCTGGGCGCTGGTGCTGTAAATCAGATCCCCGGAGTCAACGGACCTTCCGGATGACTGAAGCTTTATGGTGAGCTTTTCTGTGCCCACATCATTCTTCAGGTCATAGAAGAACCCGGAGAAGCTCTGCGGAGTCCAGGTATAATCCAGGCTGTCTCCCTCTCTCCAGATTCTGTCCGTTCCATATTCTTCCTCTTCGTCTGCTGGCTCAGGAGCAGTTTCGCTTGCGGTTTCGCTCTCATTTGCCATTTCGCTGGAATTGCTAGATACATTCTGCGAGGGCTCTGGAGGCGTTATCACAGATTCGTTCTGGGAAGAATTCTCAACGGAGACAGGAGTCTCAACGGAGACAGGAGTCTCAACGGAGACAGGAGTCTCAACGGAGGCTGGAGTCTCAACGGCAAGGTTTTCCGGAGTGGTGACCTCTTCGCTTGCCGCCGGTGCCAGAGAAGATTCGGAACTTGTCGGTTCAGCTATTGCATCAGGAGTGATGGTCTCAGGCGTCACGGTTGCCTCAGCTGCCGGCGCGCTTGCCTCTTCTTTCTGCGCTGGTATTTGCTCTGCAGTCGAATCAGCCGGGGAAGGCGTCTCCTGTACGGCGGCAGTCTGCTCTGCGGCAGGCGCCGGGGTTTCAGGCTGATTGGATGCAACCGTCTGGCCGGATGATTGAGATGCTTGTGAACTCTGGGAAGCATCTTCTGTTTTTGCCGATCCCAGTGGCTTGAGTCCGGCATTGCGCTTGGCCAGCTTTTCTGTCGATATGCTATCTCCCTGTGTGCTCTTAGAAAACAAGCTATTGCTTATAACTGGGGTTGCCCCATCATCTGCATTTCCGTTATCTGATGGGGTTTGCGCCAATGTATTAATTGGCAGAGCCGCAGCTATGATTATCAAAAGCAGACAGACTCCACCGACCCTGACATGGTTCATAGATCTCCTCCAATACTAGATTGTTATGGGCTATTTGCTCAGTCCGATCATATCCCGAGCTGATTTACGAGGGGAACGATGCCGTTTTCATTTATAAATGTGATGTGTTCTTCCTTTTATCGCCAAAAGGGAATGCGATTCATAGGCATCTTATTTAAGAAAAATAATTTAACTAATATGTGTAATGATTATGGATTTGATTATGGACCACAATTGATCGCCACTCCCGCAAGCTATGCGGTGGTTGCATGATCATGATCACCGGCAGGTCGAGGAACTTGCCGGCAGACCCGTCTATCGCAATCTTGCGAGCTGAAGTATATTGCCTGAGCCTCTCGCGCTATCTGGGGGGAGTCACGTAGTTCCAGCGCCAGACCTTGAAGCTTGCAGCCATTATTCCCAGGAAGAGTACTAATATCAGCAGGGCCTGAAGCCACTCGACAATTGTAATTGCGTCCATTTCCTACACCAACAATTGTGGCCTCTCTTTTATCAGATAAAGGTTTGCATGCAAAGGATGATATGTCAAAACATGTGTCTCTCCCCGGTGAACTCTAGAGAGGCCGAAAGATGCTAAATGTGACCTTCCTGGGAACTGCCGGATCGCTTCCCACGCCGGAGAGAAATCCTTCGGCCATCCTCGTCAACCGCGAAGGAGAGATGATGCTCTTCGATTGCGCAGAGGGAACGCAAAGGCAGATGATGCGAGCGAGAACTGGAATGATGCGCCTGAATTATATCTTCCTCACTCATCTGCACGCTGATCATATCCTGGGAATTCCCGGGCTGCTCGAGACCATGGCCTTCCAGGGACGGGTTAGCCCAATAACGATTGTCGGCCCAGTCCATACTGCTCATCTGGTGGAATGCTTCAAGTCAGTCTGCTATTTCTCCCGCAACTTTGCCGTCCGGGCGATGGAGCTTTCGCCAGGCGACGCGCTGAAGATGAACGGCTGCCAGGTAAAGGCGATCTCAACTCAGCATAGCGTTCCCAGCCTTGGCTATTGCCTGGAGGAGGACGCGCGCCTTGGTCGGTTTAATCGCGATGCTGCCATATCGCTTGGCATACCGCCTGGACCTCTCTTTGGAAAGCTTCAGCATGGTCAGACGATAGAGATAGACGGCAAAAGGATACAGTCCCATCAGGTTATGGGCCCTGCCAGATCGGGCAGAAAGATCGTCTATACCGGTGACACCAGGCCCTGTCGATCTGTGGAGCTGGCAAGCAAAGGAGCTGACCTGCTCATCCACGATTGCGCCCTGGCAAATGATATGGCGGAATGGGCTAAAGAGACCAAACACAGCACCGCAGCAGAGGCTGCTCTTGTCGCCAAAAATGCAGATGTGGGCCAGCTCGTCCTCACTCACATCAGCTCCCGCTATTCTGAGGATACTCACCAGCTTTTAAAAGAGGCAAGATCGATCTTTGAAAGGACCATTGTGGCCGAGGATCTCATGTCCCTGGAAATCCGGCTAAAAGATGAGTGAGAGATTCAGCATAATGAAATTATGCGCGAATCACCTATTTGCATTCTTTTCCCGCTGCTCATTGACAGCCTGCATAACCTGTCTGGATAGCTCATCATCCCTGCCGAGGATCGACATATCCAGAGATTGCATTGCGCATTCGATCATATCCCTGCTGTGATCGAGATCGACGCCCTGGCTCTCTCTGGCAACACCCCTTGCAAAGAGATCATCAATCTCATCCTGGGATATGCCAAGGGCAGTGGCCGCAGAGATGGCTCTTCCGAACATCTCCATATCGATGTAGTATTGCAGGCCGTCTCTGTAGAGCTTCTGGCTGAGAGCTTCCTGGCCGTCATTCCTGGCGATCAATGCAGCCCAGAGATAGTCTCCAGCATTGGTCAGGATTGCAATTGCCTTACCGGTCATTCCTTTGTCTCTGGCCAAAACGACTGCGTATTCTATCTCACCGGCCTTTGCCAGTATCTCTGTGCCTTCTTCTGTCAGTTCATCAGGCAATTTCCTCAGGTTTTCTATTAGATAGGATACCTTTTCCTCGTGGGTCATCCTTTCGAATTCCTCTTTCAAACCATAGTCCCCAGTTGATCTTGAAATAGATCAATAATTAAGGCTTTTGCATTAGTTCTGCCCGGGCCGCCAGCCTGGCGAGGCGCACCGGCTCAGGTACCCGCCCGTCCCTGGTGAATTTGTTGAGCAGAATCCTTGCTTCATCTATCGCGACTCCCCAGACCCGGACAAAGACCTCATATCCGGTCCTGAGCCGGATGCTCTGGCGCTCTCCGAGACTCCGATAGAGACGGAGCTTTTCGTCAGGGCTTGGGAAATGCTGGCGAATATGCTCCTCCAGGCCAGGAGATTGCTCGTAGGTGAGGCAGATCAGGGGTTTTTCCGTCTCCTCGAAGACCATTTTCAGGTCGACGATGTTAAACCAGCTCAAGGCCGCGCCGCTCAGGATCAGGGCGTTCACATCCGCTCTATTCAGCTGCCGGTAGAGGCTCAGGATAGCGAGAGCGGCATCGTCCCCACCTACGGTCGCATGAGCATAGGACAGGCCGTCCACACGCAGGTCTGCGCGCATGACCACACCGGCAATCGTGGAGACCGGCCGAGTGCGCACAAAGCTCTCTGCGATCCCCAGGACGCGCAGACCAGATTTGTTGAGATGAAGCGGCAAAGGCAATTCCCACCTGATCTAATCCTTTCCGTTTTCCGTTCTTGCGTCTTCTTTCTTTGTCAGAACGTCTCGCAGGTGGGGAGCAATCTCCAGGATCTCCCCGACTGTCATCGGCTTTCCGGAGATGGAAACCGCATACGCTCCCGCCAGGTCGTCGGTGATGAGCATGGCAATGGGCGAGGCCTCAATTGCCAGGACACTTTCACCGCAGCCTTTAATGACGGTGATTTTTATGACCGGCCAGATTGTTCTCCTGCCTGCGGCAATCTCCCTGCCCACAATCATTCGCACATCCACCTCAGGAAAGGCTATCTTTTCCATGATCTAACTCCACCCCAGCATCTCTCTCACAAGCAGCTGGATCTCCTTTCGCCGCAGGGATTTAACTGCTGCCCAGATGGGAGAAATGAGTCTGGCCCTGATCTCGGCATCCAGCTTCCCCTCCAGCCGCAATCCATCAAACCACGGCTCGATGACCAAATCGGCCAGGGAGACGCCAAATAGCGACGCAAAGAACCAGATGTAACCGCTGATAATAGCCGTTTGGGCAGGATCGTTCAGGCCGAAGCATAACCGGCAGGAGAACTTCTTGATGCTGATGGACCTGCACAGATCTCCGAGCAGTTCTGCCAGAGCAGGAGCGGCATCAATTAGAGATCTGATGCCTGGTGAACGGCGGGCTTTTCTCGCTCTTCCCGATGTTTCTGTTTTCTCAGCTATGCTGCCATCGGTCCTGCCATCAATTATGTTCTCGCCAGCCGTGCTCCTAGTCTCCGCATCTCGCTCCGCCAGATGCTTTCCATTCGGCTCCTTTTCGCCTATTCCATCCATTCCATCCTTTTCTCTGCCTATGGACGCCAGCAACTCCTCGATTGATTGGGGCGAGATCTCCCGCTTGACTATGGTCAGGAAAAGCCAGGTCAATTTAATGCTCCCCCATGCCAGGTTCTCCTTTTTTCCGAGGCTCAGGGAGAGTCCGAATGGAGCAATGAGAATAAGGAGGATGATAGCAAAGAAAATAGAGATAATAAGGAAAAAGAATTGCGATATGGCATGATAAGAAAATAGCATTTTGCAGCCCTCATTCAGATAGCTATTCGATAATGACCGCCGCCATATCTGCTGTTTCTTTCTCCCCCGGCTTTTTTCGTTTCCATATCTTTTCCATAAGGTCTCCAGCAATATCGAATAGCGATTCTCCGGGCGAAGATAGGGGGATAAGCTTCACACCATCGGGCCCTGAGGGGCCTTTGGATACTATCAGCACTGCAACAGGAGTGATCCCTACTCCTCCACCTGCAGCTCCGTCTGATGCATGCCTTACTGTGCCCTCTTCTCTATTCTCTACCTCATTTGCCTCTTCATAATTTGCGCCGGTGCGTTTCATCCGGGTGGCGATGCCCAGAGCTACCTTATGAACGGGAATGATGATCTCATCCTCAAGTTGAATCGGCTCACTGACCGCCTGGGCAGAAAGAGCATCAAGCAGTCTATCAAGAGCTTCTTCACTGGCATCAGCGCCTGGCATCTATATCTCAGTTTATAACTATTTCACTCTATATACATTTTCTGCTCTTTCAGCAATTAATAATTCATAAATAATAATATTAATGTTTTTCATGCAACCCTGACAGCCAGGCATGAATTGTGTGGATGTTCAGGCCGTGGCTCAGATACATCATTGGACACTTTCCAGCGATGTACTGCATCTGTAGCTGTGCGCACCTCTCTTTTGCCTGATCAGTCTCCGTCCTCCAGTGAATCCAGCATCTAAGAATTCCCTTCTTTTTCAATTCAATAATTGCGTTCTCTGTTTTCTCCTTTTGCAGGCCCACGATGGCGCAGTCGAGGTTTGATGGAATATCCTGGGTCCTGTGCACCGTCCCCTGATCCGGGCTACCGGACAGATCAACCACATAGACCTTCTTTCCCATTCGCTGCAATTCGTCTATGGTCAGTTTCATAGCCGGTTTGGTCTTATCTGTGACCACGACAAAACTGCTCTTCTCCCAGAATGACTCCTGATCTGACACTTTTACCACTTCGTCCATCCCATTGCAGTCTCAAAGTATAAAAATAAGGCCTGAGATCATCATGTGATGACAAGCATTCCGCAAGGAAAAACAGGGAATATTAGCAGCCTGCCTGACCTGCAAGGTGCCTGGACAATTTCGCAGCCAATTGCGGCAGATCTGCATCTTGTGCAATCCGGCAATCTCGTTGAAGGGACATATTGCAGTACGGAGAATAAGGGCACTATCAAAGGCACCATAAAAGCCGCCATCAAAGGTACTATCACAGGCGCTCTCTCTGTGCAGGGAGATGAAATCATCTTCACCGGAAGATGGGCCGACCAGCTGGGCAGCGGAGACTTCAAGGTATTTATCGCTATTGTAGACAATCATCGCAAAAGAGATGCGCTTATAAAAGCCAGCTTTCAGGGAAGGTGGAAGCATTCCCGGAGCCGGGATTGGGATGGGGAATTCCTTGCGGAGATGAGATGATGCAGATATCCGATCATATTCATGCCCTGAAGATTCCCTTTCAGATCACCGGTCCGTTCGGGAAGAGAATTGACAGATTCGTTTATGTCTTTCTGATCTACGGGGAGAGAATATGCCTGGTCGATAGCGGTGTAGCGGGATCGGAGAGGATCATTTTCCAGTACCTGAAAGACACCGGCAGAAGCCCACAAGAGATCTCCATGCTCATCCTCACCCACGCCCATCCGGATCACATCGGATCGGCTGCGGCAATAAAGCGGATCACCGGCTGCACTGTGGCGGCGCACGCCTCTGAGATGGCCTGGATTGAAGATGTGGCTTTGCAGGCAAAGGAGCGGCCCGTTCCCGGGTTTTTCGATCTGGTGGGCGGATCTGTGAAAGTCGATCGGGCACTGAAAGAGGGAGACGGGCTGACTTTTGATGGCGGCCCTGATTTCCGGGTGCTGCATACTCCTGGCCACTCCTGTGGCTCCATATCCCTGTGGATAGCGAAAGAAGGTGCGCTCATAACCGCTGATGCAATTCCCATCGTCGGGGAGATGCCCATCTACCAGGATATCCTGGCGTCCGTCCGATCGGTGCAGAGGCTTGCCGCCATTCCTGATATCAAGCTCCTCCTGGCCGCCTGGGATGAGCCGCGCCATGGCGAGGATGCCTATCGGATCATGGATGAAGGACTGCGATATCTGCAGAGGATCCACAGCAGCGTTCTCAGAGCATCAAGAGAGGACCCTGCGCTCGTCGAGCGGGACTTTATGCAACTATGCAGGAATGTTCTGGCTGATCTGGGGCTCGCACCGCTCATGGCCAATCCGCTGGTAGCAGCTTCTTTTCTGGCCAGCTTAAGAGAAGATGTGCGAGATCGACCCAATCTATTGAAGGTCTGCATGCATTCAGAATACGACGATGAGGAGAAGATAGTCTGGCTTCGGGATCATGACTCTCTGGCGGCTATGGACTTTGTGCGGGAGGGATGGCTTTTCTGTCCCATCCGCACGGGGCCGGCCAAGGCGCCATCGGGTGAGAGGCTCATCGGCTACGCCGTCCTAAAGAAGACCGCGGCCAAAACCGATGAACTGGGCTTTTGCCGAAGGATCTTCACACTGCGGCTTGAGGACCGGCTCAGAGCCGACGAGAGAGGAGGGCTTCAAAATGAGCTTCCCACTGATGCGGTCGATCCGCTCCTGACTGAGGCAGGAAAGCCCGGCCCCAGGCCAGGTTTAACCAAAAGGATAAAGCCGGATTAGATACCGTCATAACAGAAAATAAGAACAGAAAATAAGTAATCCAAGGATCTCAGGATAAATGAATCTCAGGATCTCAGGGAGCCAAGATATGCCCATCAAGCTACGCATTGCCACCTTCAACCTCATGAACCTTGATGACCGGCGGGACCGCATCCCCTGTCTTGAGGATAGGATACCGATCCTGCGGCCCCAGCTGGTTCGCCTGGATGCTGACATTCTCTGCCTGCAAGAGGTTTGCGGCCAGCACAGAAGCGGCAGAAAGGTGCGGCTGGAGGCCATGAACCGCCTCCTGGAGTGCACTCCCTACGAAGGCTACAAGAAGATCTTCACAATCGATCCGGATACCAGAGAGCCTTTTGAGCACCACAATCTGGTCATCCTCAGCCGCTACGATATTGTGGACCACGACCAGTACCTTCACGAGTACGCCCCCTCTCCCCGCTACCAGAAGGTCACTGCTCTCCCTGAGGAGCGGGAGGCCAGGGAGATCTCATGGGAGAGGCCCATCCTGCATGCAAAAGTCCGTCTTCCCAATGATATGGTGGTAAACGTCATCAACCTGCATCTCAAGAGCCGCAGGCCCACAAACATCCAGGGGCACAAATTGACGCCCCGAACATGGAAGACCGCCTCAGGCTGGGCGGAGGGCGTTTTCATATCCAGCATGAAGCGCATCGGCCAGTCTCTGGAGACGCGCATTCTCATCGATCATATGTTCGACCGGGACCCCTGCGCCCTCATCGCCGTCTGCGGGGATTTCAATGAGGAGTTTGATGAGGTATCCATTGAAGCCATCCGGGGCGACGTTGAGAATACGGGAAACATGGACCTGGCCATGCGGGTCATGGTTCCCACAGAGAGAAACATCCCCGAGCCGGCGCGCTACTCCCTGCTACACAACGGCAGGGGAAAGATGCTCGACCACATTCTGGTCTCCAGGACCATGCTTGCCTATTTCAAGGGCTCAGAGGTTCACAATGAGCTTCTGCACGACGAGTCCATAGTCTTCGCCTCCAAGATATTCTATCCTGAGTCCGACCATGCACCGGTGATCGCCCACTTCGAGATGCCTGACACTAAGATCAAATGGGCGGAGGGGCCGGACGGGGGCGAGGGAGGATACCAGTGCATAAAGGGGGAGGGAGAAGGCTGCCAATAGATCTTTACCATAACGAGAGAGCTGCTGCGTTTTCCTGGCAAATCCAACATATGAGGATGATTGGGTCGAAAGGTCTAATAATATTGAGGGATCTCCAAATTTGAATATCTTGAATGCCGTTCTGCAGGAGCATAAATGCTTAGGATCTTTTTAAGCTCAACCTCTAGGGATCTCAAAGACGAACGAAAAGGACTTCTGAATGATATAACCAGTGCTCTCGAAGATGTGAGCATGGAGAATTTTATCCCTGATGGCAGAGATCCTCACCAGGCTTGCATTGAGCAACTCAGAAAGAGCGACATAGCGATATTTCTTATTTCTCCATTTTACGGATCTTGCATAGATGAGTGCAGGATTGCTGACTGCAAAGCCGATTGCCCCATGAAGGATGGCTCGGGCAAGATATCCTATACGCACTGCGAGTATAAAGTCTGTCTGGCAGATGGAAAACCTCACCTTACATATTTAGTGGATAAAGACTGGGACCTCGTCAGCGAACTAAAAGGAAAAGATGCAGTCGATTGGAAAGAGATCCGAAGAAAATATAATTACGCGGATTATTCTAATGAAACGATTGAGCACTACTTTAAGGTCGCTGATTTAGCGCTGCAATTCAGAGATGAGGTAGAAAAGGAGCTACGCATTCCTATCGCCGATGTGAAAGGCATAACATCGGATCTGGCAGAGAGTATTGTCAAATGGTACCAGAACAGAAAGATTGATCTGGAAGACTTTAGCGGAAGAAGGAATGAGCTAAAGGATTTAACAGATAAAATGGAAGAATGTGTTGAGCTGTACGGTATTGGAGGTATTGGAAAGACAAGTTTGATCCAAGTGGCTCTCCTTATTCAAAAATTAAATGGTAGAAGAATCGTCACAATCGGAACCAGACAGTCTTACGCAAGCGGCTCAGGCTATAGGCATTTCAAAGAAAAGTGCGCCAATGAGTCTCATGAAATAATAGGAAATGAACTCACTCTGGAAGATATTGCCAGAGCCCTGGGAATCTATGAGATGGTCGTGGGCAAAGATGCACCAGGAAAGATAAGAATAATCTCAGATTATGTTAAAGATAATAATATAAGCCTATTTCTGGATGATTTTCATTTATCCTCAAAGGACACGCGGGCTCTTCCTGCAGCCTTATCTGGTGGTGTTATTCTTGCATCAAAGAAAAGGATCGGCTGCGCAAGGAGTGAAATCTGCCTCATGGGCATTGAAGAGGAAGATAGATACAGGTTTATTGATTTGGCGGCAGAGCGATTTTCCAAGATACTTGACAAAAGAGCCAGGGATGCGATCTTTCAAATTGCAGAAGGCCATCCAATCTCTACCGAGATGCTAGTGAGAAATTTTGATAAGATCGATTTCGAGGAATTGAAGAGCTTCAAGGAAAGCCTGAAGGACTCAGACCCCAATCACGTGGAAGAATTGATAAAGAGAACTGTTAAAGAAATACTCAATGACAATGCTTATTCTCTGATCAAGAAATTTGCGCTGATTAATACTGATGTTGAAACGGATATCGATAGGAAGATAGTCGAAAAAATTCAAGGGAAGAATTCTGCTCATACTTTTAATCAGTTGATTGATACAGGAATGATAAGCAAGAAAAAGTTTGGCAAGACTGCATACTCTTTTTCCTATAGACATATACAAGATGCCATAATGGAAGATAGAAAAGAAGATAGGATGTGGGCAATTAACTATTACTCAAACAAGATTCGTAATTATAAAAATGACCTTGATCGAATCGAGATGCTATATCATCAATCGATATCTAATCCAAAAGAGAAACATGCAAAGGATTTCATAGATCTCTGCAATCGAATCGGGCCGGGAAAGATCGGATTTATTCGATTGATCGACATAGGTGAGAATCTCATTCCAAGATTTGAAAGAAATAGGAGTCACTCTGCGCCTTTGCATGGATCAATTGCTTATCTTTATCATAATCTAGCGGATTTTGAAAGGACAGGAGTGCACTACAGAATGGCACTACAGCTCTTTGAGGATTTGGCAGAACAAAATCCCGAGGCATTTAATTCGGATCTGTCCTGGACCCTCAATAATCTAGGAATTCTTTACTCTGATCTGAAGGAATTTGAAAAATCAGAAGAGCACTACAGAAGGGCACTGCAGCTACGCGAGATTCTGGCAAAACAAAATCCTGAGGTATTCAATTCTGGCCTGGCCGTGACCCTCAATAACCTCGGAAATTTGTACTCATATATTAGGGATTTTGATAAGGCCGAAGAGCACTACAAATGGGCACTGTATCTCTATGAAGATCTGGCAAAACAAAATCCTGAGGCATTCTATTCTAGCCTGGCCTCGACACTTAATAACCTCGGAACTTTGTACTCAGATCTGAGGGACTTTGATAAGGCTGAAGAGCACGATAAAAGGGCACTGCAGCTACGCGAGGATCTGGCAAAACGAAATCCTGAGGCATTCAATTCTGACCTGGCCGGAACCCTCAATAACCTCGGAAATTTGTGCTCAGATCTGAGGGACTTTGATAAAGCCGAAAGGCACTACAAAAGGGCACTGCAGCTCTATGAAGATCTGGCAAAACGAAATCCTGAGGCATTTAATTCTGACCTGGCCATGACCCTCAATAACCTCGGATTTTTATACTCAGATCTGAGGAACTTTGATGAGGCCGAAGAGCACTATAAAAGGGCACTGCAGCTACGCGAAGATTTAGCAAAACGAAATCCTGAGGCATTTAATTCTGACCTGGCCTCGACTCTTGGTAACCTGGGAAATTTGTACTCATGCCTGTGGGACTTTGAGAAAGCAGAAACGCACTTGGAAAGGAGCTTAAAGATATGTGAGTTATTGGCTGCTCGAAATCCTGAGGCATTCAATTCAGACTTATGTGAAGCTCTAAACGATTTTGGCAATCTATGCAGAGACAAGGCCCAAATCGAAAGAAGCAAAGAATTCTACAAAGGAGCATTGTCGATTGCCCATGATTTGAATGAGAAAAATTACAAAGCCTTTGGGCATCTGTTGATCATGATTAAAGCTGATATGGCAAGACTATATATCGAAATGGGACGGGAAAATGAAGCAATAGACTGTCTAAGCGGTTGCCTTGAGAAAAAAGATCTCCTGAAGGATCTCGGTGCCAGGTCTTTTGTTGCATTTGGCAAAGCCAAAGAGATGCTCCATGATTCTAATAGCGCTGCCGAAAGCTATCTTTCTGCATCGTCCACATATTTCATTCTTTCCAGGAAAGGAGTTTGTTGCTTCGATGACGTCTTGGAAAATCTAAGAGCGGCAGATAGATTGAGCTCTGAGGACTCGAAAGGCGATATCGAGATGATTCGCTATGCAATACAATATCTCAAAAGCAATGATATAAAATTGCCTAAATCACCTGTTTCTGACCGAGGAATGAAATTGAGGTCAGCTCTGGATGGAATTAAGCCGGAATTCAGTCATGAGCCAGACAGCATTGTCGATGAGATGGTATTGACGTTATCAAGAGATCTCTACGAGAAATCTACCAAGAGCCATTGTTGAGCTAAAAAAAAAAATAACACTGCGCGGAAACTGGGATTTCTTCTCGGATATCAAATGAAAGAGATTCTTCAGCACGACGTCGCCGGAGAATAGTCCGATCCCGGATCAACCTTGACTCTCATTGCCTGCTGCACGCTTGCAGCATCCTGGCCGCCCGGTTCTTTTCCGGTTGCTATGTACCTCTTCAGCCTGCTCAGGATCACTGCAAGATCCCTGGGAATCTTGATGCATTTGGGCAGATGATGCTCCGCGCTGTTCATTGCCAGTCTGCATCCTCCTCTGAAACCCTTTCGGTAGGCGCATCTGCGGTTGCAGAAGGCGACCGTCCTGAGCAGCATCTTTCCTACATCGAGTGCGAGAGGCGGGTCACAGACGCTCCGGGAGTAAACGGCAGCTGCCATAGCAAAAAAGGAGAGGTTCTCGATAGTGCCCTGCGACCATCTCCTGGATAGATAAGTCATTATCCTGGGCTTGATCTCCTCCTGGGCCTGCTCAACAAGGGCACGGTAACCTGTGGCTGTGGGCATGAGCAGCACCTGATCGAACTCAAACTCCTTGCCTGAACCCCCTGAGTCCACCAGTTTCATAAAGCGGCTGCCGTATCTGTCCGAGAAGTCTTCCATTACAATCTCCTTGCAGACTCTATCCTAATTTTGCCTCTTTCCCTCCCTTTTCTCGCCCTTCCTCCTCTCCATCCCCCACCCGCCCGCAGGCCGCGCCGGAATCAGGCAGCGCCTCCCCTGGCCGATGAGGTCCGTCCTTCCAGCCATCTGCAGGCCCTCCCGAACCAGATCGTAGTTCCTGGGGTCCCGGTATTGGAGAATTGCCCGCTGAATCCTCTTCTCCCGACCTTTGGGAACATGTACCGGCTTGAGGGTGAAGGGGTCAAGACCGGTGTGGTACATAGCAGTGGAAACGGTCATGGGTGTGGGAGTGAAGTCCTGCACCTGCTCAGTGTACATTCGATTGTCCCGCAGGTACTCGGCAAGCTCAACCATCTCCTTTACCGTGCAGCCGGGATGGCCGGACATTAGATAGGGCAGAAGGTACTGCTCCTTTCCTACCGCTCGTGAGGCGGCAGCAAACCGCTCCCGGAAGGCGTCCAAGACCTCTCGGGAAGGCTTGTGCATGCATTCAGTAACTGCCGGACTGATGTGCTCCGGGGCAATCTTGAGGTGCCCGGAGACGTGATGCCTGCAAAGCTCTTCCAGATATGAAGACTGGTCAGCCATGATCAGGTCATGCCTGATCCCTGAGCCGATGAAGACCCTTTTAACGCCGGGAATCTTTCGTAGCCTGCGCAGGAGTTCGACCTGGCGGGTGTGGTCCTTATTCAAGCTGGGGCAATCGGCTGAGCAGAGCTTGTCCGAGCAGGCACCCGTCTTCCAGCGGTGACAGAAGAGGCCGTACATGTTGGCAGTAGGACCGCCCACATCGGATATGACTCCGGCAAAACCTTTCATCCTGGTCAGAGCTGCCGCCTCTCGCAAAATGGACTCTTCACTTCTGCTCTGCACAATTCTGCCCTGGTGGTGGGTCAGGGCACAGAAAGAGCAGGAGCCAAAGCATCCCCGGTGGCTGGTGATGGAGAAGCGCACCGGCTCCAGGGCCGGGACAGCCTCACGGTAAGAGGGATGGGCTTCGCGGGTGAAGGGCAGCTCGTAGATCCGGTCCAGCTCCTCTGTTCGCAAGGGCCTCGCAGGAGGATTCTGGATGATGACTGTCTTGGGGTGAACCTGGACGACCGCATCCCCGTGAAAAGGATCCTGCTCACCATAATGCATGGCAAAAGCTCGGGCATATTCTCTCCTGTCTGTGGAGACCTCTGCAAAGCTGGGGATGACGAGCGATCCCTCCCGCGGACTTCTGCGCCAGCGGGCGATCTCCTGCTTAACCGTCGTTCCGGCGACATCTCCGATCTCGCCGATCCTCTCGCCCTTTTCCAGCCTCAGGGCCACCTCTCGCAGAGGGGCCTCGCCCATGCCGTAGATGATAAGATCGGCAGGCGCATCTGCAAGAATTGAACGGCGAACCGAATCCGACCAGTAATCGTAATGGGCAAATCTGCGCAGGCTGGCCTCAATCCCACCCAGGATTATGGGAACACCGGGAAAGAGGGCATGAATCCTGTCTGTGTAGACAATTGCCGCTCTGTCAGGCCTGAGCAGAGCGCCGCCCGGCGAGTAGACATCAGAGCTGCGCCGCTTCAGGTTGGCAGTCAGGTTATTAACCATTGAGTCAACGTTTCCGGAAGAGATGCCGAAAAAGAGCCGTGGCCTGCCCAGCCTCTTGAAATCCTCGTCCTTTCTCCAGTCCGGCTGGGCGATGATCCCCACGCTGTAGCCGGCATCCCAGAGCACCCGGCCTATGATCGCCGCCGCAAAGGAGGGATGATCGACATAGGCGTCCCCGCTTATGAGAATGACATCGAATTGATCGATCTTCAGCTCTCTTGCTTCCTGCATGGACATGGGGAGAAAATGGGGCTGCTCATTCATTGGATCATAATATTAGGTGTCTGTTTCATAAAGCCTTTCCGTGGGTCGAAAGTTAAGTTGAGATGTGATCCGTCGGGAGTATTCGTTGGGATATATTCTGTTGAAGTGTATTCTGTCGAGGTATATTCTGTTGAGGTGAATTCTGCAAGGCAAGCTTTTAAAGCTAGAAGAATTATAATAGTTCCGGGGATAGGCAATGAAGCATACGGCAGAAGATCTGGCAGCATTGGCAGTACTTCCGGCGCTGGCAGCAGCGATGGTAATTCTCTCATCACCGGCCCTGGCGGCAACAATTGCCGTTTCGCCTGGAGAGAGCATTCAGGCGGCCATTGGTCAGGCTGAAACAGGCGATACCATATTCGTTGAGAGCGGATTTTACAGAGAGTCTCTGAATATCAGCAAGGCGATAAACCTGTTGGGCAGCAGCAAGCCGGTTCTGGACGGGGGGGCAATGAGCTGCGCTGTTCTCCTTTCCGCAGGTGGGGCAAGCATATCGGGATTCGAGATTAGGACCACCCGCCACACCGGAATCTTCGTCGCCTCCGATGGCAATCTCATTGAAAACAATACCATAAGCGATTGCCTGGACGGCATTCGGCTGGACCATTCCCGGTCTAACAACGTCTCCAGAAATGATGTAAACAACAATACCAACGGCATCACCCTCTATTCATCCAGCGGAAATCGGATCGAGAGAAATCTCGTCCGAGACAACTACATCAACGAAGAGGGCGACTGCGGCATATTTCTAGCATATTGCCAGGGCAATATCATCGAGAATAATATTATGAGCAACAACGGCGACACATCCCTATCGCTGAGATCTTCTGGCAAGAACACTCTGCGAAAAAACCTTATCACTAACAACGATTGGTACGGGATCTGCCTATCCGATTCCAGCAGTGGCAATGTGATAGAAGGAAATCAGGTTCTGCAGAATGGCGACTCGGGAATCTATCTGGACAGCTCCCAGGAAAATACCATTCGAGAGAACCTGGCGCTGGACAACTCCCGGGGAATCTATCTCGCCTACGACAGCAACGACAACCTTCTGCAGGACAACAATGTGACTCTCAATGAGAAGGGACTTCACCTGGCTACTCACAGCAGCAACAACACTGTGCAGAATAACACCGCCATCAAGAACGGATTCGGCATCTATCTATCGTTCTCCTCCGGCTGGAATCTGCTCTTCTCCAATCATCTGATCGATAATGGCATCAATGCCTACGACCTGGGGCAGAAAAACCGCTGGGATAACGGCACCCTGGGCAACTACTACAGCGATCTGGGCAAGATATTTTATGTGCCGGGCGGGCCGGGAGTGGATAGGCATCCAATGGCGGAGCCTCTGCCATAATTTTTGCATTTTTATTATCTTCTCAATACCGGCAAATCGGATGAAGAATTTGGAAATTGAAATTTGAAATTTGAAATTCAAAAAATAAGATCGAATGCCGCACAAGATGATCGTGCGGCTCTTTCTACCTGATCTAAATGAACTTGGGCCGCTCGGATAGCTTCACGGGCAGGGGAAGCTTGCGCCATGGTTTGCCAGCGGTCTCGGCTGTGAGCCTGTTGCGCAGGTCCTGCACAGTCATCTTGGCCTTGGCTGGAGACTTGGGCGTCGATTCGGCGCGGATGGTGACGGACAGCTGGCCGGACGCCAGCTCCTCGTCGCCTATGACCGCGACGTAGGGTACCCATTCCCTGCCAGCATCGCGAATCTTCTTGCCGACAGTCTCATCCCGGTCATCGATATCCGTCCTGAAGCCCAGCTCTGAGGCTATCTCCTGGGCGCGGGCCTGATGCCTCTCAGCCACCGGTATGATTCTGACCTGGGTGGGAGAGAGCCAGGTCTGCAGAATGGGAAGCTTTCCCTGCTCGGACTGGCGGGCCGCCTTCTCCAGGAGGGCGTACATGTCCCTCTCTATGGCTCCGGATGGTGAGCAGTGCAACAGAATGGGCCGCTGCCTCTCTCCAGCTTCATCGATGTAGGTGATGTCGTAACGCTCTGCGTTCTCTACATCGATCTGCACCGTGGACAGAGCGCTGGCCTTGTCCAGGGTATCCACGAAGTTGAACTCGAACTTGAGCACGAAGTAGAAGAACCTCTCATCCCACATCTCAATGAGCACCGGTTTCTTGACAATGTCCACCAGGCCCTCGATGAACTCCCGGTTCTCATTGTAGAAGTCTTTGGTGAAACGGATGGCAACCTCGTAATCGGCAAGGTCGATTCCTACCTCCTTGAGCAACGAGATGCTGGCAAGATACTGCTTTCTGAACTCATCCATGGCGGACTTCATGTCGCGGGCCAGGGTGTGCATATCCGGCATGGTGAAAGCTCTCAAGCGGCGGATGCCAACCAGCTCGCCGCGCTGCTCGCGCCGGAAGGAGTAGCGGGTGATCTCGAACATTTTGAGGGGCATGGCTTTGTAGGAGATGGACATGTCATGGCCCATCAGGAACTGGCCGAAGCAGGCCGCGAACCTCAGGAAGAGCTTCTTCTTATCGGAATCAATCTGATATTGCCGGGCCGGGAACCTGTCCAGGTACTTCTTGAGGGTGGGATGCTCCATATCGTACATGATGGGCGTCTCCACCTCCATGGCCCCCATATCCGAAGCCCTGTCCAGAACATAGTTTTCCAGCAGCGATTTGATGAGCCTGCCCTTGGGATAATAGCGCATGTTTCCGGGATCGGAGCCTGGTTCATAGTCCACCAGCTCCAAGCGCCTCATCAGCTCAACGTGTGGTGGAACTCGATCCACCGCCCGCGCTTTGGAGATCTCGTAGTTGGCGAACTTCTTCAGGTTCTCGTGTCCGGAAAAGTCGAACTTATCTGCGTCAATCAGGCTGCCGTCGGTGTCCAGTACCTTCCAGTAGGATACCGCCTTGGCCTCGGACTTGAGGGCCTCTGAGACCACTTCGCCTTCGCCGAGCCTGATGGAGCGGGAGAGCTCGGAGAGGGGATGGCCCTTGCAGCTGATGGTAAATGCCTTGTACCAGCCGAAGGGGGCGCGCATGACCTCGTAGTCAGAGGTGAGCGTCTCCTGCAACCCTTTGAGGATCCTTACCGCTGTTCCTGGCGTGGAGAGCTGAGAGCTGAGGTGCGCGTAGGGGTAGATCATGATCTTTGCGGCCTTTACCTGGCCGGCAACATCAGCGATCTGCTTTCTGGCTTCCGCCACCACCGCATCCGGGTCGTCCTCGTCGAACTTCTCCACGGCTATGAAGGCGCAGAGGGCCTCTTCCAGCCGGCCTTTCTTGGCGGAGTCAACGACTTCCTCCGCCATCTTCGTGGGCTTTTTGGCCTCGAACTCGATAAAATCAGAGTGGATTAAGAGTAACTGCAATAGGGGTCACCTGATGATTGTGGAGTGGACGCAGGGGTAGGTAAAGGTTTCGATTCGGTACTACACAATTCGGGAAAAATAGGTACTATATGAAAAAGCCTCAGCATAGCGACATTGACACACTCGCGCAGCAAGCTGTGATGTATTCTAAATACCAAAATTACCGATTAACTTTAATCAGTCGATATAATGATGTAATTGCTAAAGGAATTAATAATAATGTTGCTTCAAAGACCCATATTGAAAATATGTTCGGTAAATTTTCTTGATTAAATTCAATAAGAGGTGTAAATGAAATTGTTGCTCCTGAAGATAGGCCCCAAAAAGATAGTCCAATTAGGACACCATATAGTACAACAAGGTATTCAAGTGCTTTTAAGTAACTCTTGCTATTAATCTTTTTATTATCAAATTGCGAAACATAAAAACCCAGAATAATTCCCAAAAGAGTCCCAGATACTTGGATAATTGTAGAATAGTATCTAATCAAATGTTCATAGAGGTCTTGATTAATCCCAGAGATTATGCCATAAAAAGATGCAAGGACGCTAATCATAAGGATAGTATTGATTATTGGCAAGCAATATTTAGAAATACTATTGTCCTTCTTAAAGAAAATGTCTTCTGCCGCATAGCAAAACATAATAAATGCAATTATAAATATATATAATTCATAGAATGCAAGTGATATTGTATATATATGTCCAATCACAAGCTTAGAGTAATATAATGATATAAATATGGAAGTAGTAAAAACTATTAGGATAATTGCTTTGGCTAGTGGTTTCTTCAGAAAGGAGATGAATATTTTATAAAGATCTCCTGATCTTCTTACGCAGAAATCAGATTGATATCTACAAAAGATAGATATCAAATGCAAAATTAGTATTAAGATAGCTATACCAATAATTAAAATTAAATTTTGGCTAAAAAATTCCCAAGAAGGTGTTGATAATTCATTATAAGTTTTATTGCCATTGCTACTAAATATTTTTACTTTTATCGTATTTGAATAATCGCCCTCAAGATCTCTGGCCTTTACTTTAAACGTATAGTTCTCATTTGGTTTTAAATTCCATTTGAATGATGAGGCTGTCTGGTTGGTTTCAAAATTGACGCATGAATTGTTTCCGTCTTCCAAGATCCAAACATATCCTAATGTCTTGTTGTTCTCTACATCCGATGCTGATACAAAATGATTAACAATTAGCGGATTCTTAACATCCCAGTAGATGAGTTTATCCTGATTATCGATTTGAGGTCCATTTATATTCACTCTTGTCTCTGTTTCATTGATCAGAGGTTTGTTATTTTTTATATTAACTATTATGTTTATTCCATTTATCGGTATTCTTGTTTTATTGGTTGAATCAGGATTTTCATAGAAATATCTGAATTTTGGCTCTATAATTATCATCTTTCTTTTTGATTTCGCATCAAATGATTCCAAATTTCGCCTTCCTGAATTGAGTAGATGGAATTTCCCTTTTTCAATATTGGTATTAGTTTCCAAAGTCCAATTCATGGTTTTGTGTTCACTGCTATTCAGCTTGCCTCCAATTCCAATTTCGCCATAAAATGGAGGCACCTCTTTTCCATTAACCTTAACTACTTTAAAGTTTTTATCTAAATATTCAGGATAATAGAAATCAGTGATATTGTTCTTATTTCCGCCACTAGGTTTATTATAATAATAGTCTATTGTTAAAACAACGCGCTCTGATCGATTTAATTCTAATTTAGATAGAGTTATGTTAACATCCAAAATAGCCCTCGGGGTTGTAGAGCTTCCTCCTCCTATAATCTGTTTCGAAAAAGAGGTTTCTGAAATGGTTACTTCATCATCATCATCATCATCATCATTATTTCCTAAAGATATGCAAATGCTATTAAGCATCATCCATACTATCATAATAGAGATTATCGATCTGGCCCTCATAAAAATTAATCTCCATTACAGCATTTCAATTTGGATTCAAATGCCTTTATTCTCGGAGACGTACAACCTTGAATGCTCATATTCTCGTTACCACGGCATGCTATATTTTTCCAGCAATTGTTTTTCCACAAATTGCCAATATCATCACATGTTTTTCCTTCAATGGTATTATTTTCTATTTTGATGTTCGTACAATTGCCAATAATTTTCAATGAATATGTATCATTTGAAAAACCAGGAGATCTGCTTCTCATTATAGAATTATTTATTAAATTAATTTTAGTGCAATCCATTATATCAATACCTGTTGATGAATAGTTAATCTTATTATACTTAAAATTAAAATTATTAACGCGTTCTAATTTAATTGGATCTGAACTATTTTCCAATACATTATTCAAGATTTCAGCAAAATTGCTCCTATTAACAAACAATAAAATAGTATCCCTTTGATCGTTTCCATGAAGTATATTATTAATTATACTTGTATTATTGCTTCCTTTTATATGTATTGCTGTACCAACGGAAGAAAATACAGTGTTTTTAATTGTGCAGTTATCTGCGCTCAATTTTACGCCCAAATGGAAACCATTAATGGTAATATTCATAACGTCACAATTTTTATTCATTATAGAAATAGCGCATTTTGTGAATTCTCTTGCAGGCACTAATTTAGCATTTCCTGATTTGCCGATTAATTTAATAAACGAATTGTTAATTTTTATGATATCGTTTACAATATGAGTTCCTTCAATAAATATATATACATTATCCCGATGAATTGAGGATATAGCTTCATTCAGATCTTCACCGTCCCTTATAAGGATACCAATATCATAGCTCAAATTAGTTGAGTAAATTTTTCCTGTTCCATTATCCTTGACTTGAATTCCAATGTGGTTGACTCCTATGTGCGCATTATTTGCTTCCCATTTCCACATTCGAGAGCTACTCCATTCCGTAACAGGACGACCATCCAAAATAAATCTATAAATGGAATTATTCAAATCTATGGATTCGGACGCAACGGTGAATGTTATTACTGAGCCTACTTCTTGTGGGCTGGTCTTATCTTGTTGAATCTTCAAATCGGAAATATTGATCTTTAGCTCTTTTTTTGGATTTATAATAAAATTGGTTTCTTTATAATCATCAAATTCATCGGGACCTGCATGGTTATTGTCTCTCACTTTTACCCCAATTTTGCAGGCTCCTATATCGTCTGTAGTATTCCATATCCAAATATTTTCATTAATCCATTTTGTTCTATCTGAATTATTTAAAATGAACTTATAGAGTAAGACATCTTTATCTTCATCAGATGCATTCGCAATCCAACTAATAATATTGCCTGCTTCTTGAGGTGATAATTTGTCCGGTTCCAGGCTATTTAAGCTTGGAGGCTTATTTTCCCCAGTGACTATTTGTTCTGTCGGAAATGCAATCCAAACTTTTCCCCCTTTTGAATCCTTTACTGAAAAAACCCACTTTAATATGTCATTTTTATTAACATGAACATAATTACTTTTTTTAAATTCCTGAGTGCTTTCAATAAATTTATTATTAAAATAAAGTTCGTTAGGCGTTGGGCTATCCATCTTCGACGCGAAACAAAAGTCCCCTTCCTGCAAAATCTCTATTTTAGCTATTTGTAAAGATTCTATCGAGTATGTCGTCCAGCCATCGCCAGCATTATATTCCTCTGCCGGATCGGAAACCTTTTCCCAACCTCCGACTAGGTTAAATAATGTTGAAGCTGACAAATTAATAAATATGCTATTTATAAACAAATAGATAAATACTAATTTGATAACTCTTTTTTGCGACATATTAAACTCATTTCGTGTTTTGCTTAGAAGTAGTATTTATAAATTTTGCTGAGAATTTTAAAAAATGACATAAATTTGATTACTTTATATACTAATTCTGAAACAATCCATAAATCAAGAGCTAATCGATTCCCTATATCGATCATATTGATAATCAAATGGCGACGCGAACCCGCACATCAAGCATCTGCATATTCGCTTTTGGCTTGTAGGATCGCGAAGGGTGGATTTCGCTGACTGCGAGTCAGCGAGAGTTTCGACGAGATGTCGCAACATCGGTAAGTCCACATTCTTCGGGGTGGTGAGAAAGCGGGCCCTTTTCTATGATTACTTTCGCATCGCCCTCAACTAATATAAATAATTGGGCGCACATATGCATTCGTATGATGGTCTGCTATAAGTATCCTGTCTTCTCGAATAAGATCACTCAGTGGATGTTAGCAGAGAATTTAGATGCTTGCTGATGGCTCTGTAATCGACTTCTCCAAGACATGAAGAACGCAAAAGAAAAGGCCTCAAACTCGAGACTTTGATACTCAGAACATGACCTATCCCTGAAGCCTGATAATTCGAAGATGAATTGCGTCTATTCAAAAGTCCTCCAGATGGTAAATTACACTATTTGGTCTAACCTGCATGTTCGTCCATATTGCGGATTCTCGTATGATCTAGACTACAATGCTTCCAGGAACATACTCATCACAGGGATGGAACCGCCTTTTGCGGCCATAGAGCCAAAACCGCTAAGTAACATATCAGTGAGGCAAATTCTGGCGATGAAGTGAGAAGCTGCACCCTTCAAGACGCGGTAATTCGCTCAATCCCTGCCCTCAAAGGTCCTGGCGTCCAGATGAATCCGGTTCTGGCAGTAGCTGCAGATCGTCTCCAGGAAAGCGCCCTTTTCCAGGGCGTCATCCACCTCCTCCTGTGCTGTGAGGTACTGAGTCATCTCCTCGCCGCATTTAGGGCAGGTCACCTTGAGCCACTCCAACCGGGAGAGCTCCCGCAGGGTCTTGATGAGCAGGCCGATGGCATCGGCATATTTCTCCTCTTGAAAGAGCAATGGCCGCAGGTGCTCGATGAGGAAAGGAAGCTTTGCGCCTTCCTCTTGAAGGGGAATGATGAGCAGGTCCAGGCCCCTGGCAAGGCCGATCTCCTGGCAGACCTCTGGACAGGCGCAGCCTTCGGCGGTGAGCAGGGCGATCATGCACTCGGAGTTACTCAGCCCAAAAGAGACCCGCTCCGCCAGGGAGATGGCAGGGGACTGATTATAGAGAGCGACATAGCTTTCCAGGCCCACCCGCCAGAGAGCGGAGGAGAGGCACAGGGCTTTATCTTCGTCTGCGTGACTGTGGGAGATGTAAACTCTGGAGATCATCCTTCTATTATTAGCACGCTATCTAAAAAAGGATGACTGTTGATCTCTGCCGATCTCAGACTCTAATCTCAGGATTCCAGGAAGATGTTCCAGACCGCCCAGAGAATGGAGAGGGTTGCCACAAAGAAAATAGTGTACAGCGTATCCTGGGAGACATTCCATTGCAGGAGATCCGCCAGATCATAGATAACGTAGAGTGCAAAGGTCACGGCTATGCACCAGCCGTACATCTTCTTCTTGCGGATGGCCAGCAGCACACCCAGGGCCGATACGACCACCTCCAGGAGGATGGAGAGCAGGTAAAGGGGGCTCATATTAATAACTCAAATAATAATTAATTTTTGTAGGATATAAACTTTTGGGAACAAATCGAGACAATAAGGCAAAATGGGCCGGAATTAAGTCCAGTAACTCATAAGAATAGAACAAAATTATCTTTACAGTCGTTTCAATGTTCTGGTGATCCCGGCCTGGCTCAGTCTGGAGAAGTTCGCGGCTGTGACTGATATTTCAGTAAATAATCCCAATTAACAATCATAATGGCATAGCTTTAAGTGACTTAAGGCGATCATATTCATCTGAAGTCTCATGCCCACAGGAGTCTACGTCTGTCACTGCGGCCTGAACATCGCAGGCGTCTTGAATGTGCAAGAGCTGAGGAGCTTTGCCGAGAAGCTTCCCGATGTGGCCGTAGCTCGCGATCTGCAATTCTCCTGCTCTGACATCGGCCAGGAGCAGATCCAGAAGGATATCGCCGAATTCAAGCTCGATCGCGTGGTTGTTGCCGCCTGCTCGCCGCGACTGCACGAGCCCACCTTCCGCCGGGCCATCAGCAAAGCGGGCCTTAACCCTTACATGCTGGAGATGGCCAATATCCGGGAGCAGTGCTCCTGG
>Ga0209099_1000373_pt1 | contig 53778 bp, 36 predicted proteins | sample AD_JPNHW2_MetaG_FD_184430 | JGI IMG/M metagenome (GOLD analysis project Ga0209099, IMG submission 184430) | Active sludge microbial communities of municipal wastewater-treating anaerobic digesters from Japan - AD_JPNHW2_MetaG (SPAdes) (version 2) | ecosystem: Engineered > Bioreactor > Anaerobic...
CTCTATCCTATCCTTCATATCATCAGCATAGCTTTTAAGCTTATCCAATGGAATATCACCCGACATGTTTATATACTGGATTGGTATTTCGGAAAGGTCAATCTCTTGGATTTGAGGTTCCATAAAGCTCTTGTCGGTGTACGGGAGGTCGGTTTTCGATTTATCAACGGCATCCCTTACATCCTGTTTCGCATCTTTTAGCTCAATCCCAGTATTAAACTCAACAATAATCGATGAAAAGTTTTGTACCGATCTTGAAGTAATCTTCTTAACACCCTTTATCGATTTTAATTTCTTTTCAATGGGTCGTGTAACCAAATTCTCCATGTCAGAGGGAGATGTACCCTGATAAACTGTATTCACCATAACCATTGGGATTACAATTTCAGGAATCTGCTCCTTTGGAATGGTATAGTAGTTTATTATACCAAATACCGATATAATGAATACCAGCACATAAACACTGATTTTATTATCAATGGCCCAGCTGGTAGCAAAAAACTCTTTAAATTTCTTTTCCATTTAAGCTTCTTTTAGAATAAAAATACTTAATAGATGTTGTTAAAATCTTACATATTCGTTGTCAATCAAATCTTGATAACCAGTGGAAATAACCTTATCGCCAACCTTTAGACCTTCAAGAACTTCAACCATTCCATTATAACCATTACCAAGAGTTATAGGCTGTTTAGCAGCTACGCTGTAATTATCCTTTGAGCGAATAACATATACGTAACTTCCTGCTTGATCCTTTTGGATAACGTTCATCGGTATTGTTATTGCATTATCGGTATGGTAGTCGTTAATTTGAATTATTGCTACCATATTTGCCTTAAAATTGATAACAGACTCGTTTATGCGAGTTTCAATAATAAAAGTTCTATTAATTGGGTTAATGTACTTACTTGCAAAATCAACCTTTGTTTCAAGCTCCTTATTAATATCAGGGAACTTAACAAGCAGTTTATCTCCTTTCTTAACTTTTGCTGAGTAAGCTTCGGATACTTCGGCAGTAACTTTAATGTTCTTAAAGGCTACTACGCGATAAGCTGCCATACGAGGGTCAGGGCTAACAACACTTCCTACTTTAATGTTACACTCTTCAATAGCACCATCAATTGGAGAAACAATTTTGTACATCTCAATTTGTTTCTTTAGAGATAAAATCTGTTGCTCTAGGGCTTCCTTTGAAGTTTTTGCTTGAAGGTATTGTACTTCGCTTCCAATTTTTTGATCCCATAAACGTTGTTGCTTTTCAAACAGATCCGTAGTAAACTTATATTGAGTTTCCAAACTTTCGAGCTGTTTGCGAAGCGCTTCATCATCAACCTGAGCAAGAACTTGACCTTTGGCTACCTGCTGTCCAACATCAGCATATTTGGCTGTAATTGTACCTGGCATCTGAGCATAAACCTCAGCGTTTGAGTCTCCATCCAGTTTACCCTGAACTCTTATATAATGATCGAAAGATCCAGATTTTACCTCTGACACACCAACAAACTTAAATTTATCAATATTTAGTGCATTCCCTTTTTCGCTCTTTATATCATCCTCAAGCTTCTTGATTTGCTCATCAAGTTCTACTCGCTGACTTTTAAGCTTTGTAAGTTGAGCTTGTTTGTTATTACTGCTACAAGCAATAATAAAAACGCTTATTAACGCTATTAATAATTTTGTCTTCATATTCTTAATTTTTACTGTTTTCCTTTTTGAGTTCAATTTTTAATTCTTTGAAAGTAGATTGTCTAACTTAACCTTAGCAGTTAAAAGATTATCGAGAGCAGTGAAATAATCTCTTTGAGTAGTCAAATACTGAGTTTCTGAAGTATTTAAATCCATTGCAGATGCAACCCCCTCTTTATACTTAATCATTGTTTGATTGAAGATTTTCTTAGCCAGATGCATGTTTTGTCTATTGGTCAAATAGCTTGCATATGAAGTTTGAAAATCGTTAAAAGTAGTTTGATACTTAAGATTTAAACCTTCAATAGCCTGTTGCTGTGTAACCTTCATCTTTTCAAAATTAAGCCTAGCCTGCTGAACTTTCATCGTACGCATACCACTTGAGAATATTGGAATGGAAATATTTATACCAGCAATATCTTTGGGTTGAAAGTTGAAGCTAGCAGCGTTTAGCTGTTCGAAATGCCTATAAAACCCAGCAATTGAAGGTAGAAACGTGGTTTTCTCCCTATCCCAGCTTAATTTCTGAAGTTTTACTCCTGTTTCCAAAATCTGGTAATCAACTGTTTTAGAAACATCAAAAACTTCAGCAAGATAAGGGGTAAATACTGTTTCATTAGTATATTTCCCTAAGCTATCAGTAAGTAATATCTCATTCTCAATGGGCATACCCATTTGGAATTTTAATAGTTTTTTAGAAACAATGGTTAACCTATCAATGGATTGAACTGCATTATCAAGATTGGCTTTCATAATTCGTACTTGATCCACGCCAGTTTCTTCAATTAAACCTTGTTCGCCCATTGCAACTAAATCCTTTAGGTAAGCATCGTTTACCTTTTGTGTCTCCTTAAGTAACTTCAGATTCTCATCCATTACTATTGCTAAAAAATATGAGGATGAAACAGACTCTTTGATGTCGGCATACGATTTTGTTAGGTTCTGCTCCGACATCTCACGAAAAACCTTCGAAGCACGCAGACCTACAATGTACTCACCGCTAAAAATTAGCTGTGAAACTGTGATATCCCAATCGGTACTATTTGCTACTCCTAATGCAATTGGTTCAGAATTCTTGTAAGCTGCTAAAATGTCATTTCTTGTAAGGAAACCATCAGGTAAAGCATTTGGATCCATATACTGACCAAAGCTCATTTCTGGTACTTGAAATGTGTGTTGGTAAGCAACGGTACCAGTTACCTGAGGTAAACCAATTGCGGTAGTTTCCCAAATCTTCTTTTTAGCAATGTCTAAATCTATCTTCTTTGATTTAACATCATAACCATTTTCAACGGCAAACTTAACAGCCTCCTCGATAGTAAAATTATTCTTTGTTGTTTTTTCATTGTTTTCCTGACTATATCCTTCGCAGATAAGTCCAAGAATGAATAACGTTAATAATACTTTTTTCATCAAATTCATACTGTTTTTAATTAGCTATTACTACTGTTTAACTCTTTTATTTTATTTTCTAAAACTTGAATCCCTTTCTCCGAAGCAATACCCCTAATGTGATATGATAAAAGCTCAATAAAAAGATCTTTTGAGGTAAGCTCTTCTGTTGTAAATAAATCGGTAAAATGAATATTCTCTGTACGGGTAAGGTATAACTTTGCTATAAGCTCCTCTTTCATGTCCTGCCTATATAAACCCTCTTCCTTCCCCTGTTTAAGGTTCAAAAGAATATACTTGTACATTCCCTCTCTTCTTGCATTAAGCAACTTTTGGTATTGCTGAGGATGATACTTTTTGAGATCGTATTCTGTTGAAGGGTTTTCTTCCTTCATCATCTTAATCATATAAAATGAAATCTCAAAAATTCCATCAATTGCATTAATGTTCTGTTTAAAACACTCACAAATTTGTGATTGCCTTTTCTCAATTTCAAAATCGACAAACTTACCAACCAGATCATCCTTATCGGTTACAAACTGGTATAGCGTTTTTTTGGAGATGCCCAACTCCTTTGCAACATCGTCCATTGTTATGCTTTTGATTCCGTACCTCATGTAAAGGTCGCGGGCCTTTTGCAAAATTCTTTTTTGATCTTCATTCATGGGCGCAAAAATATATGCAAAAAACTTAGGAAACAAATTTTATATAAAATGTTTCCTGCGTTTCTTTTAAAAAATGTTAATATCTTTATGAGTCAATTTTTATCGAGGTTTTAACTTAAAATTATAATATGAAAATTCTTGGCAACCTTATCTGGCTTCTATTTGGAGGCATTTTTATATTTATCGAATACCTTGTTGGTGGGGTTCTAATGTGTTTAACTATAATAGGTATCCCTTTCGGAATTCAAATTTTCAAACTCGCATTTGTTGCTCTATGGCCCTTTGGAAAGAAAATAGAAAGCACCCCTAATTCAAATGGATGTTTAAATGTGATGATGAATATCATCTGGTTGCTTTTTGGAGGATTATGGATTGCTCTTAGTCATGCTGTGGTTGGGCTTTTACTTGCAATAACAATTATTGGAATCCCATTTACAATCCAACATTTTAAGCTTGCAGGTTTAGCATTATCCCCTTTTGGAAAAACGATTAGCTAAAATCATACTTATTATTTCTTAAGAATTCTATTTTTGTAATTCTAGAATCTGAGTAATAACCAAAAAAATTCAATATGAAATTTATAACCTATCTATTAACCATTCCAATTCTTTTCAGCATGGTACAATGCAAAAACTCAGAAAAGAAAATAGCCAGTTCCCCAATCCGTGAGCAGGCAATCAAACATGTCACCCAACAAATTATTGATAAATATGGTGATGCAGCAACTTTTAGGGCTGAACGTGGAGTTAAGCAGGTTGCCGATTTATGGAGAAAATCCGATGGGTCAATAGGTGAATTTGAAAAGTTCTGTTTGGAAAACTTTGCATCAAACGATGCAGAACTTGAAACCCTTTTCAATAAACTTTCATATGGATTTGAAATTCTAAACGGTAGTTTTAATAAAATAACTAAAGATCTTAAAAAACCTTTCGATCTTGACATGGGCCCATTAACAACTGTTGACCAGATTTTTGCAGGTTATTACGTAGGTGCCCATATGAACGACGATCTTTTAGAAAATAAGATTGCTTTTATAACAGCACTTAACTTCCCTCAATATACCCTTAAGGAAAAGACTGAATTGGGCGAAAAGTGGACCCGTAGGGAATGGGCATATGCTCGTATGGGTGATATATTCACATCTAGAATACCGGCTGAACTTTTACAAGCAAATAATGTAGCAAGTACTAATGCCGATGCTTACATAAGCGAATATAATATCAACCTTGGCTACTTAGTAAACGACAAAAACGAAAAGCTATTCCCTGAAGATCTTTCTTTAATAAGCCATTGGGGAATTCGCGATGAGCTAAAATCACAGTACGCCAATGTAAATGGTGGTCTAGAGCGTCAAAGGATGATTTATCAGGTAATGAAAAGAATCATCGATCAATCAATACCTTCTGAGGTTATTAATAGCAAAGAATATGTTTGGAATCCTTACACTAATGTTATTACAAAAGGAGGACAAACTGTAGAAGCTATTCAAGAGCCAAATACCCGCTATCAGCATATCGTAAATTTATTCAAATCGCTTAAAGCGATGGATAAGTATACGCCAACAATGCCTACCTATATCCAACGCCAATTCGAGGGTAGCTTAGAAATTCCTGTTGGAGATGTAGAAAAACTTTTCATTGAGTTAGTCTCATCGAAAGAGGTCCGCGATTTAGGTAAATTAATTAGCAAAAGGTTAAACCGTCCACTTGAACCTTTCGATATCTGGTATGATGGATTCAAAGCACGTAGCGGTATACCTGCTGAACAACTTGATGAGGTTGTTGGTAAAAAGTACACCAGTGCTCAGGCATTCCAAAACGATATTCCAAACTTCCTAACCACCCTTGGGTGGAGTAAAGAAAAAGCACAATTTTTTGGCAATAGAATTAGAATTGAAGCAGCTCGAGGCTCAGGACATGCCTGGGGTGCAGAAATGAGGAATGGTGATGTTGCTTTACTTCGCGCTCGAATTAAGAAAACTGGAATGGACTACAAAGGGTTTAATATTGCCTGTCATGAGTTTGGTCACAACGTAGAACAAACAATCACCCTTAACGATGTTGATTACTACATGATGCATGGTGTTCCAAACACCGCCTTCACCGAAGCATTAGCATTTGTATTCCAAAAACGTGACCTGTATTTATTAGGCATGAAAGAATCAAGTTCAAATAAAGAACAACTTATGGCGCTGAGCAATCTTTGGGATTGCTATGAGATTATGGGTGTTTCTTTAGTTGATATCAACCTTTGGAAATGGCTTTACAACAATCCAAATGCCGATGCAGCTCAGGTTAAAGAGGCTGTAATCACTATTTCAAAGGATGTTTGGAACAAATACTATGCTGATGTTTTTGGTTCAAAGGATGAAACAATTCTTGGAATCTATTCGCATATGGTAGATAATCCTCTTTATCTATCAGCATATCCAATTGGGCATCTAATCGACTTCCAACTTGAAAAACAGTTTACTGGCAAGAAGTTCTCTGATGAGGTTCAAAGAATTTTTGAACAAGGTAGATTAATTCCTCAAGTATGGATGAAGAACGGAACAGGAGAACCGCTTTCCGATAAGCCGATACTCGAAGCATCAGCTAAAGCAATCGAAGAGTTATCCAAATAACAAATTGCAATAAAAAAGCCGGTAGGGTACCGGCTTTTTTATTTAAGTTAAATTGTAGTTTTGATAGTCAAATGTTTAAACAAACATCTCCAAAACTATGAAAAAACTATTCCTTTTCACATTAGTATTTACAATTACTTTAGTAGGGTCTTCTCAGAGTTGGAGTCCTGTAGGCGATAAAATCAAAACTCAATGGGCCGAGAAGGTTGATCCTTCCAACCCCCTACCCGAATACCCTCGTCCAATACTGGTAAGGGAGCAATGGCAAAACCTTAACGGGTTATGGAACTACTCTATCCTTCCATTTGGAAGCCCAATACCAACAACATTTGATGGTAAAATACTTGTTCCATTCCCAGTAGAATCGAGCCTTTCGGGAGTGCAGAAAACAGTTGGTGAGGAGAATGAACTTTGGTACAATCGAATGTTTACTATACCAAGCACTTGGAAGGGGAAGAAAGTACAACTTAATTTTGGTGCAATTGATTGGAAAGCAGATATATGGATTAATGATATAAAAATAGGAACTCATAAAGGAGGTTATACCCCTTTTAGCATAGATATTACACCCTACATCAATAAAGGTAATGAGCAAAAACTTATAATACGAATTTGGGATCCATCAAACAAAGGATTTCAGCCTCGTGGAAAACAAGTAACAAAACCCAGCGGTATTTGGTATACCTCAGTTACAGGAATATGGCAAACTGTTTGGATGGAACCTGTAGGTGATAATTTTATTTCTAGAATAAAAACTAACACAAACATCGATAGAAACTCTGTATCAGTTACCGCAATACCAAATCAGCTATCTGATAATGATTTAGTAGAGGTTAAAGTGCTTGATAAGGGAAAAATCCTTGCGAGCGGGAAATCTGCATCAGGACAGGAAGTACTACTTGGAATAGCAAATCCAAACCTTTGGTCACCTGAATCACCATATCTATACGACCTTGAAGTTACCCTATTGCATAATGGACAAGTAATCGACAAGGTGAAAAGCTATTTTGGGATGAGAAAAATATCAACAAAACGGGATGCAAATGGTATTGTCAGAATTCAGCTTAACAATAAGGATTATTTCGGTTTTGGACCATTAGATCAGGGTTGGTGGCCCGATGGCTTATATACTGCTCCTACTGATGAAGCATTAAAATTTGATATTATCAAAACTAAAGATTTTGGGTTTAACCTAATTCGTAAACATGTTAAAGTTGAACCCGCAAGATGGTATTATCATTGCGACAAGGAAGGGATTCTAGTTTGGCAAGATATGCCAAGCGGCGATGGATGGGCTGGATGGGAAACTGAAAGTTACTATACCGGCAATGAGCTTGTTAGAACTCCAGAATCGGAAGATGAATACAAAACAGAGTGGAAATCGATTATCGATAATCTGTACTCAAATCCTTGCGTTGTAACTTGGGTGCCCTTCAACGAAGCTTGGGGGCAATTTAAAACTGTGGAAATAGCCGAGTGGACAAAAAGCTATGACCCATCTCGACTGGTTAACTCAGCAAGCGGAGGAAATTTCTTCCCTATAGGTGATATTTTAGATATTCACAACTACCCAGAACCAAAAATGACCCTTTACGACGGCAATCGGGTTTGCGTATTAGGCGAATACGGAGGTTTAGGGTTGGTAGTTGAAAACCATCTATGGGTTAAAGATCGTAACTGGGGGTATGTTCAGTACAAAACCTCCGAAGAAACAACAAACGCTTACATTGATCTAGCCGAAAAACTAAAGCGATTAATTTCTTCTGGTTTTTCTGCAGCTATTTATACACAAACAACCGATGTTGAAATTGAGGTAAATGGGTTAATGACCTATGATCGTAAGGTTATTAAACTTGATGAGCAAAGGATTAGAAAGGTTAACCAAGAAGTTATTAAATCTTTACCCGAAACTCAAAAGTAAAAGATATATAGCATTGAAAAAGGCTGCTTTAACACTATTTAAGCAGCCTTTCTTTTTTTAAATAAGGATTAAATCTAAATTTGATAGTAAACTATTATTTAAAATTACTATGACAAAATTGAATAGGTTAAATACCGATCGTCAAACGCAAGCTGAATTAGAGCTTTTCAGAGATAATACTAGCGGATTAAACATCTTTGATATTCTAGACAATACCGTTACTACTGGGGGAATGGATAACCTGAAAATTCAGTTTCAAAACCCTTTCAATGCTACTTCCGAAATTATTGCAATGCAGGATGTCCTAAAGACAATTAGTAATGATATTGAAAGGTTTCAGATACCTTTCACCAAGCAAATGATGGATAGAGTTGAGGTTTACTACTTCTCAAAAAGTGATACAGTGGTTAGCCAAAACTCGGTAGGTCGCTTTTTCGAAGGGTTATTCTATCGCATAAAATTCAAGGATTTTAAGGAAACAGTAAATATTGGAACAAAGTTCACACTGCACTTTCTGATTGAACTTAAAAAGTATTTCAACCAAATTGAATCGAAAAATCTCCCCGAAATTCTCCAACAACTTCATGACGAAGTAACTTCAATTTTAAATGAAAAAGATTTAAATGAAGCTTGCAGCGTTACAAATATCCAAATTCTTGGTTTTGCCAACCTTGTTACAATCGATCAGTGGTTTAGATCGACTTATAAGATGAAAATCAGCCGATTAATCGAAATAGCGTATACGCTCGATGTTTACATGTCAATGGCGAAGGCCGTTAAAAAGTTTAACCTTACCTTCCCTGAGGTTGTAGAAAGCGAAAAGCCAATACTCGAGGTTGAAGGTTTATTCCACTTATTTCTTAAGAACCCCATCTCAAATGATATTAACTACGAACCAGGCAAACAGTTTTTATTTCTTACGGGTCCGAACATGGCCGGTAAAACCACATTCCTTAAATCATGTGGTATATCTATTTACCTTGCACAACTAGGAATGGGTGTTCCTGCAAAACGTATGAAACTATCACCATTTAATGCGCTATTCAGCAGCTTAAATACTACCGATAATCTAAGCATTGGTTACAGCTATTTCTACAGCGAAGTAATGCGCGTTCGCAAAGCTGCGGAAACCCTTCAAAAAGAAAAAAAGGCATTCATGATTTTTGATGAGCTTTTTAAGGGTACAAACATTAAGGATGCCTTTGATGGCTCAATGTTAGTTATTAATGGGTTGTTGAAATGGGATTCGAGCATGTTTATACTAGCATCACATCTTACCGAGCTATCAAAGAAAATAGATAACGAACCCTCCGTTTTCTTTAAATACTTTGATTCTTCCGTTGAAAGTGGAAAACCAGTTTTCAGCTATAAGATTAGAGATGGAAAATCCGATGAACGACTAGGTTTAATTATATTACAAAACGAAAGAATAGAGGAATTACTTTCGCCTCAGAAAGAGCATTAAAAGTATTTCTTTTTACACTAATACTTTACACTAAATATGAGTTAATCAAGGATTCAAGCAATTCTTGCTTTCCGCTTATTTTTTGAGGATCGCTATTGTCAATTGCTATTTTATGAAGCTCCTCAAGAGTTAATTTGCCATCCTCAAATTCTTTTCCTTTGCCACTATCAAACGAGGAATACCTGTCTTTAAGCCTCTTTAAATATTCGGATTTCTCTAAAATTGCGTCAGCAGAAAGCAATGCTCTTGCAAAAGCATCCATTCCGCTAATGTGCGCAATAAATATGTCCTCGAGATCTGTTGAATTCCTGCGTCGTTTGGCGTCAAAGTTGATTCCGCCAGTACTAAAACCTCCAGCACTTAAAATAACCAGCATTGCTTCAGTTAACTCATAAACGTTAACAGGGAATTGATCAGTGTCCCAACCATTTTGGTAATCGCCACGATTAGCATCGATAGAACCTAGCAATCCGGTATCTGCAGCAACTTGAAGTTCGTGCTGAAAGGTATGACCAGCAAGTGTAGCATGGTTTACCTCAATATTTAATTTGAAATCTTTATCAAGATCAAACTGCTTTAGAAAACCAATTACAGTTGCAGCATCAAAATCGTACTGATGCTTAGTAGGTTCCATGGGCTTAGGTTCAACAAGAAAAGTTCCCTTGAAACCATTCTTTCGTCCATAATCGCGAGCCAAAGAGAGGAATTTTGCCATATGCTCTTGCTCTCGCTTCATATCGGTATTCAAAAGCGATAGATATCCTTCTCTTCCTCCCCAGAAAACATAGTTACTTCCGCAGAGTTGGATTGTTGCATCAATTGCATTTTTAACCTGAGCGGCAGCAAAGGTCAAGACATTAAAATCGGGATTTGTAGCTGCTCCGTTCATGTACCTTGGATGAGAAAACAAATTTGCTGTTCCCCAAAGTAGTTTTATGCCTATTGATTTTTGTAGCTGACTTGCAAAATCAACCATATTATGCAATCTCTTTTCCGACTCAACTAAGGTACTTGCCTCCTCTACAATATCATAGTCATGAAAACAGTAATACTCTATTCCAAGCCTATTCATGGTTTCAAAAGCAAATTCCATTTTCATTTTGGCTTTTGATATAGGATCGCTAATACTATTCCATGGATAATCCATTGTAGCGCGTCCAAAAGGATCCTCACCATTTCCGCACATGGTATGCCAGTAGGCCATTGCAAAGCGCAAATGATCCTTCATTGCTTTACCTGCAACCACTCTATTTGGCTCATAATATTTGAATGCCAAAGGATTTTTAGACTCTTTTCCCTCAAATGGAATTTTACCTATACCCTTAAAGTATTCAGAATTATTCATATTTATCAATTTTTCAAATTTCTATTCTACCATTTCGGTTAACCTTGATCGCCAATTCTGATAAACCTCTTGTAAACGTTCATCGGAAATTGGACTAATAGATCTTGTTGAGTTTAAAGTAGAAAACGCCTCATTAGTCGATTTAAAGTGTCCACATCCAATACCTGCGCCAATTGCTGCTCCTTGAGCACCATTTGTATTATAGAGATCGATAGCTGAGCCACTCAGATTTGCTAACGTTGACGAAAAAACGTCACTTAAAAATAGATTTCCCTCTCCTGCCCTAATAACCTTCGGTTTAATTCCCATCTGTTGCATAATCTCCAATCCGTATACCAACGAAAACACAATGCCCTCTTGCGCTGCTCTTATTAGATGTGCCTTTGTGTGTATATTAAAGTTTATACCTTGAAAAATCGAACCTATGTCAATGTTTGAAAGGATTCGCTCGGAGCCATTTCCAAAAGGAAAAACCATTAAATTGTTTGACCCTGATGATACCGAAGATGCTAATTTATTCATATCGCTATAAGTCGCACCCAAAGGCATGATGTTATGCTTAAGCCATGAGTAAAGGATTCCTGTAGAGTTGAGGCAAAGAAGTATCCCATACCTAGGATCATTTTTTGAATGATTTACATGTAGAAAAGTGTTAACTCTAGAAAGCGGATCGAAACTTTTAACTTGAGAAACACCATATATTACGCCTGAAGTCCCTGCATTTGCCGCAATGTCTCCCGGATTAACAACATTCATTGAAAAGGCGCTATTAGGTTGATCACCGGCCCTATATGATATATGAGTTCCTTTTCTCAAACCAAGCTTTTCTGCAGCCTCAAAAGTAAGTTTCCCCTGAATACCGAATACTGGAGTTAATGATGGAATTAACGATTTATCGATTCCATAGTATTCAAGAACCTTCTTTGAAAGACTATCAGTAGTATAATCCCACAAAATCCCTTCGGATAAGCCAGTATTGGTAGTACAAACATCACCTGTAAGTCGATAGGCAATGTAATCACCAGGCAGCATTATCTTGTGTATTCTCTCAAAAACCTTTGGTTCGTTTTGTTTAACCCAAGCAGCCTTTGATGCTGTAAAATTTCCCGGAGAGTTAAGAAGATTGCTTAAACAATAAGAATCTCCTAAATTATTAAAAGCTTTATTGCCTATTTCAACAGCACGACTATCGCACCAAATTATTGAATTTCGAACCGGAAAACCTTTATTATCAATAGCCACTAAACCATGCATTTGGTAGGTTATCCCTATTGCTGAAACGTCTTTTATATCACCCTTAAATTGATTCTTAATCAACGAAGTAACTGATACTAGGTGGTTAAACCATGTCTCAGGGTTTTGCTCTGCCCAACCCGGTTTGTTTGAAATGATTTCCATTTCGACAGAAGGATAAAAGGCGTGCGCTAAGAGCTCACCATTGGAAGCATCAACGAGGCTTGCCTTTATCGAAGAACTTCCAATATCATAACCTAGTAATAGCATTTGCTTTTTATAATTCAGAATTATAAAAATACGAAAACTTGAATAGGAAATAATTAACGAGTAAACTATTTGGACTTATTCTGTCCATAGTAAGCGTTTTTACCATGCTTACGAAGAAAGTGCTTATCAAGAAGATATTTATCCATTTTACCAATTTCTGGGTTGATTAGCAGTGTCTGATAAGCCATTTCAGCAACACTCTCTAATACTACCGAATTATGGACAGCGTCTTCGGGCGATTTACCCCATGTAAAAGGGCCATGAGAATGTACGAGAACTGCTGGTATCTCGTCGGGGTCAATATTCTTAAATGATTCAAGTATAACACTTCCTGTCTCTTTTTCATACACCCCTTCAACCTCTTTTTCAGTCATCCTTCGAGTACATGGAATAGTCCCATAGAAATAGTCCGCATGGGTTGTGCCCAAAGCAGGGATCGATATCCCTGCTTGAGCCCAAGCCACAGCAAACTTTGAATGAGTGTGAACAACTCCTCCAATATTTTTAAAATGCTTGTAAAGCTCTATATGAGTCAGCGCATCGGACGATGGTTTGAGTTTTCCCTCAACTACATTACCCTCCAAATCAATAACAACCATATCTTTTAATCTCATATCATCGTAACTTACACCGCTTGGTTTAATAACAACCAAGCCACTCTTACGATCAATCCCACTAACATTGCCCCAAGTGAAAATCACTAGGTTGTAATCTTCAAGTGACAAATTAGCTTCGTAAACCTGTTTCTTTAAGTTTTCAAGCATTTTAGCTTATCATTATTATCCTACAAAATACATATAACCAAAAGCAATTACAATTACTACAAATATTGATGCAGCAACATCATACCAATTCCAGCTAGCTTTTGATTCTAATTTATGTTCTACTGTTCTTGTTCCAAATGATAGATTAGCAATTGCTACATAATCAGGTTTCTCTGTTAAGTAGCTAACCACTACCATAACAATAGATGAAACAAGTGTGATTATTATGCTAAAATACTGGAAATTAATATTATTAACAATCCAAAGAAAAGAACCTTCGGTATACGTTGTAATCCCAAGTGTTACTAGAGTATCAACAAGCATCCTGAAAAATCCAATGGAAAAACCAACAATTATAGCCCATAGACAACCTTTGGCATTGAGTCGCTTCCAAAATACGCCTAAGAAAAAAACAACAAAGATTGGAGGTGCTAAATACCCTTGTATGGATTGAAGGTAATTATAAAGCCCTGTTGCCCCTTTTACAACTGGAATCCATGCAAAAGCAATTATCACCATTGTAATGGTTGCGATACGCCCCATTCTAACTAATTCACTCTGACTAGCTTTGGGCTTAATTTTTTCATATATATCAACAGTGAAAAGGGTTGAACAAGCATTAAACACGCCAGCAAGAGAACCCATTAAAGCAGATAACAATCCAGCAACAACAATTCCACGTAAACCAACAGGCAGTAAATATTGAACCATTAAAGGAAAGGCAGCTTGTGCATGAGTAGTAGCCTTACCTGTTGTTGCATCATATACTACTTCTAACCCTGGAACCTTTCCACTTTTTGCTAAAGCGTAGCAAATAAGCCCTGGAATAATGAATAAATAAACTGGGAATAATTTCAGTACACCTGCAAAAACACTTCCTCTACGAGCAATTTTCTCATTTGGTGCACCCAATGCGCGTTGTACAATATACTGATCTGTACACCAGTACCAAAGACCAATAACTGGGGCACATATAGCCATTCCAAGCCATGGATAATGATTATTGAAATACCATGCCTGCTTTACAACTTGTCCCCCTGAATCTCTTACCAATACAGGTGCCCAAGTGCTTTCAACTCCATGGGGAGTTAAAGGTTTCCAAAGATTGAACATATCCGATCCGCAAATACTCTTTAGTTCAGCCCATCCACCTAGTTTATGTAAACCGTAAAATGTTAACAAAGCCGATCCGATAATAAGAATTGTAACCTGTACTGCATCATTGTAAGCTACAGCACGCATTCCCCCTATTATTGTGTACAATCCGGTAAGTGCAATAATTATTATTGATCCAAGCCAGAAACTATCAATAACCAGTCCGCCTATTTGCAATTGAACTTCAGGTAAAAGGGTGCTAAAAACAACTCCACCTGCAAAAATACCTACAGCTATTTTAGTTAGAATAAACGTTACAATAGAAACCACTGATAAGACGTATCTTGAACTTGTTGAAAAGCGTTTTTCTAAGAATTCAGGCATTGTAAATACCATTGAACGAGCATAAAAAGGAACAAAAACCCACGCTAGAATTAAAAGACACCATGCATGAAATTCATAATGAGCCATGGCTACGCCATCTGTGGCTCCTGAACCAGCTAGACCAACTATATGCTCTGAGCCAATATTTGATGCAAAAATGGATGCTCCAATTATCCACCAAGGCAAATTACGACCTGCTAAAAAGTAATCGGTTGCGTTATTCTTATTCTTCTTTACTACCCACCAGGCTACACCAAGAAGGAGACAAAAATACCCGGCAATCATTACCCAGTCTAATGTTTGTAATGTTGTCATATAAAAAGGTTTAAGGTTTGGATTTTGATTTATTAAAATTTTTATGAATAGTAGTTCTCGAAGTACTCACCAAGCTGGCTGTACTTTTGGTATAATTCCTTATACTTCAAAACATTCGCAGGATTTGGCTTATACTCTTTCTCAAAACCACCTCCCATCTTTTTCTGTGCTTCAGAAACATTTGGATAAACTCCAGCAACTACTGCTGCAGCCATTGCTGTACCCAAAGCACAAGCTTGTTCGCTACGGGCAACAAGAATTGGCATGCCAAGCACATCGGCTACTGTTTGCATAACAAATGGCGATTTTTTAGCCACACCTCCTAGAGCAATGACTCCTTCAATGGGAATGCCTTCGCTTATAAAACGGTCAACAATCTTTTTTGCACCAAAAGCAGTAGCTTCAACTAACGACTTAAATATTCGAGGAGCATCACTACCTAGGTTTAGTCCAGCAATTACCCCTTTTAACTTTTGGTTAGCATCAGGTGTTCTACGACCATTCATCCAATCGAGAGCCACAATATCTGATTCTCCAATAGGTATTTTCTCTGCGTCCAAAGACAATTGGGTAATTATACTATCGGATAGTTCGTCTATCAGTTTTTTCTTTTGATCTGCAGAAATAATGCTTGAATTATCAATGATACTCTCAACAGGCCACATAAGTAACTCCTTAAACCATGCATAAATATCGCCAAAGGCAGACTGCCCAGCTTCAAGACCAAGCATACCAGGGACAATTGATCCATCTACCTGTCCGCAGATACCTCGAACTAGCTTCCCTTCAACTTCGTTCATAGGTGCAATTAGCATATCGCAGGTTGAAGTACCCATTACCTTACTTAAGTAGTAAGGTTTTATCTCTGCCCCAATTGCTCCTAGATGAGCATCGAATGAACCTACCCCAATTGCAACAGACTCTGCTAATCCCAATTTTGTAGCCCACTCCGATGATAGATTTCCTGCTTTAATGTCACAGGTATAAGTGTCTTTAAATAGTCTATCGCAAAGACCTTTAAGCTTAGGATCAAGCTTTATAAGAAAATCTTCAGAAGGTAAACCTTCAAAATCTTCATGCCACATGGCTTTATGTCCAGCAGCAGTACGACTCCTTTTTATTGAAAGAGGATTTGTATTACCCGTTAGCAAAGCGGGAATAAAATCGCAATGCTCAACCCACGAAAAAGCAGCTTGAGCAACATCCTTATCTTCTCTAATTACATGGAGAAGTTTTGCCCAGAACCACTCTGAAGAATAGATACCCCCTTCGTACTTTGTATAATCTATTCCACCCCAATTCCTTGCCAAATCATTAATTTCAGCAGCCTCCTTAATTGCAGTATGATCCTTCCATAGGATAAACATAGCGTTAGGATTCTCAGCAAACTCTGGGAGTAATGATAAAGGCATTCCATTTATATCTACAGCAACGGGTGTTGATCCTGTGGAATCAACTGAAATAGCTACAACCTGCTTGCTAATACTTTGAGGTACCTTTGCTAGTATAGTTTTTATCGTATGTTCAAATCCCTCAATATAATCTAGCGGATGCTGTCGAAACCTATTGGTATTTGGATCGCAATATTTACCTTCCTTCCAACGAGGGTATTCAAAAACAGAACTTGACACTTCCTCTCCGTTTGAAGTATTCACGAGAAGAGCTCTTACCGAATCGGTTCCGTAATCGAGACCTATTACGTATTTATCCATTATCAAAGATATTTATGCTATTGGTTGTTATCGTAAACTTTTACCCAGAAGGTAATACATCTCGTTCCAGCGTAAAGTATTCTTGAAATCCGCAATCTTGGTATCATTGTTTATGTTGATATATTCAATCCCTGCCATTTCGCAGAAATCTTCAATACACTCAGCGGTAACTGATTGGCTAAATGCTGTATGATGTGCTCCTCCCGCAAGTATCCATGCAGCTGCTCCTACTTTTAGATTTGGCTGTGGAACCCACAAAGCGCGGGCAACTGGTAGTTTAGGTAAACTAGAATTTGGAACAACACAATCAACATTATTTGCTATCATCCTAAACCTATTTCCCATATCAACAAAACTTAAACAAACAGCGGGTCCTTTTGGAACATTAAAAACTAAGCGTGCTGGATCGTTCTTATTCCCAATCCCTAATGGATGCACTTCGAGTTTGATTTTTCCATCTGATATACTTGGGCAAACTTCAAGCATATGAGCACCAAGAATCTTCATTCCCTTTGGATCAAGGTGGTATGTGTAATCCTCCATAAACGATGTACCGCCTTTTAGTCCGGTTCCCATAACTTTCATTAATCTTACCATTGCTGCATGTTTCCAGTCTCCCTCTGCACCAAAACCATAACCATCGTTCATTAAACGTTGAACAGCAAGACCGGGTAATTGATCTAATCCATATAAATCCTCGAAGGTTGTTGTAAATCCTTTAAATCCACCCTTCTCAAGAAAACGACGAATTCCAATCTCCAAACAAGCCTGGTACCTTATATTTGCATGATATTTACCGCCCACTTTTCCTTCTTTAGGAACATCATATATACTAAGGTATTCTTTTACAAGTTGATCTATTTCCTTTTTAGATACGTCATTTACAACCTTTACTAAGTCGCCAATTCCAAAACCGTTAACAGAAAGGCCAAACTGAATTTGCGCTTCAACTTTATCTCCTTCGGTTACTGCAACTTCGCGCATATTATCGCCAAAACGGGCAATCTTCATTGATTTCATATCGTGCCAACCTGCTGCAGCACGAGACCATACTCCAATCCTTTCTTTTACATCGGTTTCTTTCCAATGACCAACCACAACCTTTCTATATATCCTCATTCTGGACATGATAAATCCATGCTCCCTATCACCGTGTGCCGATTGGTTAAGGTTCATGAAATCCATATCTATTTCACTCCAAGGAATATCCCTATTATACTGTGTATGCAAATGCAATAATGGTTTAGAAAGCACTTTTAACCCATTTATCCACATTTTAGATGGAGAAAATGTATGGCACCAAGTAATAATACCAATACAATTTGTTGATGAGTTTGCTTCAATAAAGAGCTTTAAAATTTCGTCCGGTGTAGTTAGTACTGGTTTATATACTACTTTCACAGGAATTTCCTTCGATTTATCGAATGATTTTGCAATCTCCTGAGAATCCTTTGCTACCTGTTTTAAGGTCTCGGGACCATACAGATGCTGACTCCCAGTTACAAACCAAACTTCTAAATTTTTAAGATTTATCATAGTAGATGTATTTGTATTTTTTAATTTTATAAGTGTTGTTTATACACCTATTAAATTTTTGTAAATGTAAATAAAACGTTTAATATATTCCATCTCATTTTCAATAAAAAGTTAAGTAAATATTTTATACTAGAATATTCTTTAGAACTAGTAAGATTTGTAAAATACTTTTAAAAAAAGATTCTTCTTAAATAATTTAAAAATTGTTATAATACAAATTATAGTTAATACCGATATACGTTTTTCTAAAAAGCCCATTTCTTCTATAATTGTTTATTTTATAAAGTAATGATCTAAAACTAATTATCTTTTTTATCAAATTTAAAGTGTATTATATACATTATATATCTTTTTTGATTTATATTGCACATGTGATTATAAGTGTTATTTTTACGCTTATAAATCATAAATAAAACGATTATGCCTGATATTATACGTTACTACTCTGAAGGTGCTAAAGAATTAATTGCAGCAGACTGCATCATTTTTGGTTTCGATAATGATGAATTAAAACTTTTAGTTATTAAACGTATTCATGAACCAGGAACTGGTGAATGGTCGCTTATTGGTAGCTTTATTAAAAATAACGAAAGTTTAGCTGATGCCGCAAAAAGAATTCTCCTAGAACTTACAGGTCTTAATAATGTTTATATGAGCCAATTATATGCTCATGGCGATGTAAACAGAGATCCTGGAGCAAGGGTAATATCCGTATCGTATTATGCCCTAATTAATATACATGAGCATGACAATAAACTAGTAAAAGAGTACGGTGCTCGTTGGGTATCAATATCCAAACTACCAAAACTAGTTTTTGACCATAACGAAATGGTAGAAACAGCTTTAAATAGATTGAGAAAAGAGGCTAAGTACAAACCCATTGGATTTGAGTTACTCCCACAAAAATTTACTCTTCCTAAACTTCAATCACTTTACGAAGCGATATATCAGAAAAAGATTGATAAAAGAAACTTTAGAAAGAGTATTCTAAAAACTGGAGTACTTGAAAAACTCGATGAAAAAGATAAAGACAGTTCAAAGAAAGGTGCTTTTTACTACTGTTTCAACGAGAAGAATTATAAAAAACTTACAGAAATGGGATTTTACTTTAATATTACAGTATAAGGTATTTTAATCCGTTGAATTGGAAAGTTTTAAATAGACAAGATATAGTTTAGGTGATTTTTTAGGTTTTCTATTTTGAAATGAAACATGGCATGTAGTGGGTTTGTGAGGTAGAATTAGTGAGAATTTTGATTATTCTCTACATACCATGTTTATTGTTAAAATTATTAATGCAAAAAAACATGGCACTGAAACAGAATCAAATTCAGTATTTTTCTATTTTTCTGATAGTTATACTATTTTCTGGTTGTAGCCCTCAAATAAAAGATTACCCTATTCAGCCTGTACCATTTACTGCTGTAAAAGTTAACGATAGCTTTTGGGCTCCTAGAATCAAGAAAAATCATGAGGTTACTATACCTATTGCTTTAAAGCAATGCGAGATTACTGGACGAATTAAAAACTTCAAAATTGCTGGTAAACTCGAACAGGGTCCGTTTTGCTCCCTATACCCTTTTGACGACTCGGATGTTTATAAAATTATTGAGGGTGCTAGCTACTCACTCCAAACCTATCCCGATAAAAATCTTGAAACTTATGTAGATACACTAATTAGGTATATTGGACTTGCGCAAGAATCCGATGGTTATTTATATACAAACCGTACCATTGACCCAAATCATACCCACGAATGGGCAGGGAAAGAACGTTGGGTTAACGATCCAAATTTAAGTCACGAACTTTATGATTTAGGACATCTATATGAAGCAGCAGTGGCACATTACAAAGCAACAGGCAAAAAAAGTTTACTTGATATTGCTTTAAAAAGTGCTAACCTTGTTTACAATGATTTCATTGGGAAGCAACTGCCCTACTATCCCGGACATCAGGTTATAGAGATGGGACTTGTAAAGTTATATGGTGTAACCGGTGAAAAAAAATACTTAGAACTAGCAAAGTATATGCTTGATATTCGTCATGGTGGTGATGAATACAACCAAGCACAAAAGCCAGTAATTGAGCAAGATAAAATTGTTGGTCATGCTGTTAGAGCAACCTATATGTATTCAGGAATGGCTGATATTGCTGCAATTTTACAGAATGATGCATACTCAAAACCACTATATAAAATTTGGGATGATCTTATAAGCACAAAGTATTATATCACAGGAGGAATAGGATCAAGCGGTTCAAACGAGGGTTTTGGGGAACCCTATGATCTCCCAAATATGGCTGCTTACTGCGAAACGTGTGCATCTATTGGGCTCGTTTTTTGGAATTATAGAATGTTTCTACTTACGGGGGATTCTAAGTACTATGATGTGCTGGAACGAACTTTATATAACGCTTTACTGTCTGGAGTTTCATTATCTGGCGATCATTTTTTCTACCCTAATGTGCTTGAATCGAGAGGACAACACGAGCGGAGTGAATGGTTTGGATGTGCTTGCTGCCCAGGGAATATCTGCCGATTTTTACCATCATTACCAGGGTATATCTATGCTACAAAAAACGATCAACTTTATATTAATCTCTATCTAAACAACACAGCAAAAGTCAACATAAAAGGAAAATATGTTGAACTAGAACAAATCACAAATTATCCCAATGATGGCAAGGTATCAATCGTTCTTCATCCTGAGCAAAATAAAAAGTTTACATTAAAACTACGAATTCCATCATGGGTAAATGGTGAGCCAGTTCCAACTGATCTCTATACCTTCAGAAATGGTTCTACAAACAAAATTGCTCTTTTATTAAATGGAGAAACTAAATCATTTGAAATTGAAAATGGGTATATATCAATTAGTAGGGAATGGAGTAATAACGATAAGGTTGAATTAGAGCTACCCATGGAAATTAGAATTATAAAGGCCAACCCAAAAATTCTAGCCGATAAAGGGAAAATTGCACTACAACGTGGCCCTTTTGTTTACTGCTTAGAATGGCCTGACAACAAGGGAAAGGTACTTAATTTAGTAGTAGATTCAACCTCAAAGTTTTCTACTGAATTCAGAAATGATCTTTTAAATGGTGTTAATGTTATAAAAGGATTAGCCAAGCCAGTATCAGCAAATAATGGTAAGATCGAAATTGGCAATTCAGTTGAATTTACTGCAGTTCCATACTATTCATGGGCTAACCGAGGTGCCGGGGAGATGTCTGTTTGGATGGCAGTTAATCCAAGTTTTGCAAGACCCACTCCTTCCCCCACAATCGCTTCTAAAAGTGAAATAATAGCATCGGAAAAGAAAAAAAGTATCATTTCGATAAACGATCAAGAACTTCCCGATAGTTCAAGTGATCGTTCTGTTTTATATTATCATTGGTGGCCTAAAAAAGGGACAACCGAATGGTTAGAGTATAAGTTTGCAAAACCAGAAACAATATCGGAATGTTCAGCCTATTGGTTTGATGATGAGCCTTGGGGCGATTGTAGAATTCCCGAAACATGGAAAATTTTTTACAAGAAGAATAACCAATGGATTCCTGTCAAAATGAATGATTTTAATAAAGTTGAAAAGAATAAACTAAACACTATCCATTTTGAAAGTATTAAAACAACAGGATTACGAATGGAGATTGTTTTAAAGAAAGACTTCTCAACAGGCATTTACGAATGGATTGTTAAATAAGAAGAGTTTCCCGAAAAGGGTTACTCTTTTTTTATTTTTAAATGAATGACCTAGATAACGATAAAAAATAATTGCAATGAAAAACAACCAACTTAAACTAATTATTATCGCAATGGCCATAATCGCATCTGCTTGCGGAAAAAAATCAGTTCAACCATCTATCACAGTTAGTGAATTTGGCGAAGTGGCAACAGGGCAAAAAGCCCAAATCTATACCCTTATCAATAACCAAGGACTAAAAGCAAGAATTACCGATTACGGCGCAAAACTTGTTTCGCTTGAAGTGCCTGATAAGAAAGGAGAACTTGCTGATGTTATTTTAGGATACGAAACTTTGGATCAGTATTTAAAAGGTGATCAATACTTTGGCGCCACAGTTGGTCGTTATGCAAACCGAATTGCAAAGGGGAAATTTTCTCTGGAAGGAAAAGATTACCAATTAGCTTTAAATAACGGCGTAAACCATTTACATGGTGGTCCAAAGGGCTATCAAAGCGTTATTTGGAAATCAGAAATCATTGACCAAAATGGCTATCCTTCTCTTAAATTTACCTATCATAGTCCTGATGGTGAAGAAAATTATCCTGGAAACCTTGACATAGAAGTTATCTACACATGGAAAGGCGATAATAGCTTAAATATCGATTATAAGGCAACAACAGATCAAACAACAATTATTAACCTAACACACCATTCTCTTTTTAACCTTAAAGGTGCTGGGAATGGTGATATTCTTGATCATATTCTCACTATTAATGCAAATGCATTTACACCTGTTGATTCAACTTTAATTCCAACTGGTGAAATACGCCCTGTTACTAATACTCCAATGGACTTTACAACACCTCATGCAGTTGGGGAACGAATTACTAGTGATTATGAGCAAATAGCTAAAGGCCGTGGTTACGACCACAACTGGGTGCTTAACAGGAACCAAGAAGGATTAACATTAGCTGCTGAACTCTACGATCCCGAATCAGGTAGAGTAATGAAAGTTTTAACTACTGAACCTGGCATTCAGTTTTACTCTGGTAATTTTCTTGATGGATCCCAAATTGGAAAAGGTAATCAACCATATAAATTCCGGTATGGGCTTGCTCTGGAAACTCAACATTACCCCGATTCTCCAAACCATTCAGAATTTCCTTCTGTAGTTTTGAAAAAGGATGAAGTGTACAAACAAACAACTATCTACAGTTTTTTTGTAAGGTAATCAACTTTAATTGAAACTATTTCAATAGTTAGTAATTTAAAATAATAAGTGTATATATTACATTAATTAGTTTCAAAAGATAGTTTACAATAATCCGGTTCTTACATGAATTCAAAACGAAGTTTAATAAGATATATTTTTTTAAGTGTACTTTTTACATTTTAAAAACAAATTTAACATCAACATAATGAATTAACCAATTACTAACACCAAACCAAATTAACAAGTATGAAAAGAAACCTAAATCAAAAAACGCGACATCATGTAAGGTGGAGACATTTATTGTTCTCAGCCCTACTATCCATGATTGTTTTTTGTGGACAAGCACAAACAGTCCAGATTACTGGAACAGTATCAGATGCAAATACAAAAGAACCAATTCCTGGTGCTTCTGTTTTTGTTAAAGGAAATGCTAAAAACGGTACAGTTACAAACATCGAAGGAAAATTTACATTGAATGTAAATGGTCAAGATGAAACGCTAGTGGTATCGTTTGTTGGTTATAAAGCATTTGAAACTCTTATTCTGAGTAAAAGTCAGTTTGAAATTTTACTAGAATCTGATTCGCAAAATATTGACGAATTAGTTGTAACGGCTCTGGGTATTAAAAGAGAAAAGAAAGCTCTTGGCTATTCTGTTGGTGAGGTTAACTCTGAATCCATCACAAAATCGAGAGAATCAAACGTATTGACTGCTCTTTCTGGTAAAGTTGCTGGGGTAACAATTAACAGTACCAGTTCACAACCAGGATCAACAGCATCAATACTAATTCGTGGAAATAACTCAGTTAGCTTTAATAGTGCACCGTTAATGGTAATCGATGGCGTACCATTTCAGAATAACGATTTTGGGGGCGATGTGTCAACAGGTGAATCGGGAAGTACTGCTGTTGACCTAGATCCTTCAAACATTGAATCGGTAAGCGTTCTAAAAGGTGCTGCTGCATCAGCGTTATATGGTTCAATGGCAGGTAATGGAGCAATTATCATTACCACTAAATCTGGTAAACTAAATACTGCTCCAGAAATTACCTACTCTCATAACTCAAGTTTTGATAATATTTACGAAATACCATTACAAAAAAAATGGGCACAGGGTGGTTTTAATTATACCACTGGCGAATATGAGTATTATGATGGTGAAATTCTCAAAACATCAGGTAGCTGGGGTCCAAGAATTTCTACTACACCTGGCTTAAAATATTACGACAGATGGAAAGTTTTTAAAACAGGATATTCAAACGAGAATAGTATTAATGTTAGAGGTGGTACTGAGAAAGCAGTTTATTCATTTAACCTTAGCCAGCTTAGCCAAAATGGGGTACTTGAACCACTGACCTTTAAAAGGTATTCATTTGCAACCAACTTCTCTTACTCCGTTACCAATAAACTAACATTTAACGCATCGTTTAGTTTTACTCATTCAAATAATGATAGACTTTTTGAAGGTTGGTCGAATAGCGCATTTATGAATACGTTACTTGCATCTCCAAACTCTTGGAACCCAAACCCAATGTATGATGCATCAGGAAACCTTAGATTGTATCGTGGTGGTGGTAGAAATCCCTACTTATGGGTACTTAAAAATCAAATTAGAGAAATATCTCGTGATCGCTTTATCCCAACAATTGGATTTGAGTATAAAGTACTTCCAAATTTAAGATTAACCGCAAAACTTAGCATCGACTCGTACGATAACATCCGCAAGGATAAACAAGCAATGAGTATTTATGATGCTTACAATGGAACATACAATTATAGTAGTGATAACTCAGTTCAGTACAATACTGATATTATTCTTTTTTACGACAAAAAGATAACCGAAGACTTCTCATTAAACTTGCTCGCTGGTTACAATTTAATTGATTCCAGAGATAACTACAGCGAAATTAAAGGAACTGATTTTATCAATGATAAAGTATATAAACTTTCGAATTGCCAAACCCAGACTCCAACAGAAGGGTATTCACAAGATCGTTCAGTATCGGTTTATGGGCAAGCAACAGTATCCTACAAAAGCTTATTGTATTATACCTTTACAGGAAGAAACGATTGGACTTCAACTCTTCCAGTAAAAAACAACCGATATTTTTACCCATCACATAGCTTAGGATTTGTATTCTCAGAATTAATTCCCAAAAACAGTATCCTAACCTTTGGTAAAGCTCGACTATCCTATTCTATTGTTGGGAATGATATGCCAGCTTACTATTGCAACCCAAGCTGGGGCAAAACATGGACTAGCTGGAGTGGTTTCGAGTTTCCATTCAACGGAATGATTGGTTATAGCCGATCAACTACTGCTATAAATCCAGATATTGAGAATGAAAGGTATTACGAACTTGAATTTGGACTTGAAACAAAATTCCTTAACAATAGACTGGGTTTTGAAGTAAGTTTATATAATAAGAGATCCGATAATCAGATTATGTACACCCAATTAGCTCAATCAACTGGTTACGATGGAATGTATGACAATCTCGGAAAGATCAGAAACCGAGGTGTTGAACTATTATTTACTGGATCACCAATAAAAACCAGAAACTTTGAGTGGGAAATATCGATAAACTGGGCAGCTAACAGAAGTAAAGTTATAAGTCTAACCGAAAGTGGCGATCCTATAGATTATAACGGTATTGGTTATGCAGTTGTAGGGCAACCTCTCCCAGTTTTTTACGGATATGGTTTCTTACGTGATGAGAATGGCAATATGGTGATTCAAGATGATCCTGCATCAAGCGATTTTGGGTACCCAATTCTTGATGATTCGAAAAAGAAAATCTTTGGAAAACTTGAACCAGACTGGAGCGGAGGTATTAGAAATACTCTTTCATACAAAAACATAACTTTTAGCATGTTTGTAGATATGCGATTTGGTGGTCACGTATTTAACGGTAGTGATAGTTACTTGAGTTACTACGGTATGACTGAAACTCAAGAAAATCGTCCAGAAGATAATGTTTATGTGGCACCTGGAGTTGGCGGACATATTGATGGTAGTGGCAACCTTGTAACATCTGGAAAAAATACCAATGAATGTTACTACAGCAAACTATGGCAAAATTATATGGGATTATCATCTGAAAGTTTTATTCAAAAAAGTGATTTTGTAAAATTAAGAGAGGTATCACTTTCATATACTTTACCTGATAATCTAGTAAAAAAACTTAAAGTTGTTAAAGGGTTATCTATTAGTTTCAGCGGAAGAAACCTTTGGAGATGGGTTGACAAGAGTTTCACTGGATCTGATCCTGAAGGAGCAAACTATGCTTCAAGCAACAATCAAGGGGGATATTTCTATTATATGTTCCCTGCTACAAAAACCTATTCATTTGGTTTAACAGCTAAGTTCTAACCTTAACAATTATTACAATGAAAAGAAAAATATTTCTCTCAATATTCTTAATTGCAACTCTAATACTTTATAGTTGCAAGGATTTCTTGGATATTAACCAAGATCCAAGTGCAATTGCTAGCGCTGATCAAGAACTTCCGATGAGCACCCAACTATTTGGAATTGAATCTGAATGGGCTCTTATTAACCATGGAGAACTTGTTTCAAACTCTCAATTTTGGATGTGTATGCGATCATACGATGGCTCATTACTCGCTGTCGAAAGGTTTTATGTTGATCATGCTGATGTTAATGGCTTCTGGGCACCATACGTTGGCACACTTCGTGATGCAAATAGCCTATATAACTTTGCAAAAAGCCAAAAAGACACTTGTTATCAAAGCATAGCTGGAATAATTATTGCACAAAACTGGGCATTTTTAACCGATTGTTTTGGAGATATCCCATGTTCAGAGGCTTTTAAGTACCCTACAATACTAAAACCAAAATTCGATACTCAAGCCGAAGTTTACGCAACAGTTTTCAATTATTTAGACGAAGCAATTACTTTACTCTCTGATTTAAAGTATAGCACTGTGGGTGCCGACGACTATATTTATAAAGGAGATATGAGCAAATGGCTTAAACTGGCTTACTCGATGCGAGCACGATACAACATGAGATTATCTTATGCTCCTAGTCATACAACAACAGCACAAGCAGATCTTGTTCTTGCTGATTTAACCAACGGGATTTCATCGTCAGATGATGAAGCAATTTTCGTTCATGTTGCAGGAACAAAATCAAGAGGTTACTATGCTTATCTACAAGAATCAGACTATTCATCAGGCTTGGTTGCGTCTCCTTATATCATCGATCAACTCGAAACATTAAATGACCCCCGTTTGCCAATTTACTTCCAAACAGATGCTATGGGTGGTTATAGTGGTTGGATACAAGGTATGTCCTCGGGAACAACAAATAAACCTTCGCTGGCAAATTATAATAGAATTACTGATATGTACCCTGAGACCTTTATGAACTTCCGCGAGGTGCTTTTCCTTAAAGCAGAAGCTTATGTTCTGAAAAGTGATTTTGTTAATGCTGAAGATGCTTTCCAAGATGCAGTAACCTATAGTATGAAAGCCGAAGGTGTTTCAGATGCTGATATTGCAACATACTTAGCACAGTTCACGTTCCCTTCAAATGTTGAGCAGGCTCAAGAATTAGTTATTAACCAAAAATATCTTGCTGCTTACTTAACAAATACTGAACCTTTATTTGATTACCTAAGAACAGGTTATCCAAATTTTGGAGATTTCACTCAGTACATGCTCGATCCTTATAATACAAATACTTGTCCAGTTAGATTACCTTATCCATTAATTGAAATGGATCGTAATCCAGAAAACGTTCCAACTGTAGCTAATATTTTTACATCAAAACTATGGTGGGATACTAAACCTTAATTCTATTCTCAAACCGGGAATCCACCGTGATTCCCGGTTTTATTCATTTTAATGTTTACTTTACAAAAAATCATATTTAATGCAATGAGTATTTTTTAAAATTTTTAATTGCTCTATACAAATACATAAGAAATTAAAACAATGTAATACTCAGTATTCTTAATTTTGAAAACGGTTTTCTTTGAAAATCAACCTAACTTGAAAAAAATATTAACATCCCAAATAAACTCCACTTATGAAGAAAATTATTTTAATTAGTTCAATAGTCTTATCATCAATATTGCTTAAAGCTCAGTCATACATTCCAGAGCTGAATAACCCAAAAATCAAGGTTCAACCCAAAATTGAGATTAACGCATACGCATTTAATCTTCGCGACATAAAACTTCTTGATGGTAGCCCTTTTAAGAATGCAATGGACAAGGATGCGGCATATCTGCTAATAATTGAGCCCAATAGATTATTACACAGATTTTATAAAAACGCAGGACTTCCAACTAAAGGCGAGGTTTATGGAGGCTGGGAAAGTGACGGCCTTTCTGGCCACACCCTTGGACATTACCTATCGGCAATTTCTATGTTCTTTGCCAACACAGGAAACCCCGAATTTAAGAAAAGGGCAGATTATATCGTTGACGAGCTTGAGCGTTGCCAAATAGCCCGTAAAACAGGCTATGTTGGGGCTATCCCAAACGAAGATACCATTTTTGCTAAAGTATCAAGAGGTGAAATTAAAACTGGAGGATTTGACCTTAATGGAGGTTGGTCACCATGGTACACTGTTCACAAAGTAATGGTAGGCTTAGTAGATGCATACCTTTATTGCGATAACGAGAAAGCGCTAAAAGTGGTTATCGGGATGGCAGACTGGACAGAGAATACTATTAAAAACCTCACAGAGGAGCAACGACTAAAAATGCTGATGTGTGAGTACGGCGGGATGAACGAAGTTCTAGCCAATATTTATGCAATCACAGGGAATAAGAAATATTTAGATTTATCCTATAAGTTCTACGATGAGTTTGTTATGGGTGAATTAGCCAAAAAGATTGATCCAATGGCAGGAAAACACTCCAATACAAACGTTCCAAAGGTTATTGGCTCAGCTCGTCAATACGAGTTAACCGGTACAGGTTCTGATAAAACGATTGCATCGTTTTTCTGGGATATAATGGTTCACCACCATTCATATGTAATTGGAGGAAATAGCAACTACGAGTACTGTGGCGAATCCAACAAGCTAAACGATCAGCTTAGCGACAATACCTGCGAGACCTGCAATACATACAACATGCTCAAACTCACACGTCACCTATTTGCATGGTACCCAAATAGCGAGCTAACCGATTTTTATGAAAGAGCGCTTTACAACCATATCCTTTCATCACAAAACCCAACCGATGGGATGATGTGCTACTTTGTACCTCTCAGAATGGGAACAATTAAGCAGTTCAGCGATCAGTTTAATACATTCACCTGCTGCGTTGGTAGCGGTATGGAAAATCATAGCAAATACGTTGAAGGTATTTACAACGAAACCAAAGAGGGAAATTTGTTTGTAAATCTGTTTATCCCATCCGAGTTAACATGGAAAAAGCATGATGCTAAAATTAAACTCGAAACGGCTTTCCCTACAGAAGGCAAAGTCGGTCTAAGCATTTCATTAAAAAAATCAGAAGAGTTTACTATTTCAATTAGAAATCCAAAATGGGCTAACAATGGGATGCAAGTAATGGTTAATGGCAAAACAATTCAAGCAAAGTCCGAAGCAATTGGGTATATTGAAATAAAGCGTAAATGGAATAACAACGACCAGATCGAATTAATACTTCCCATGACACTTCATACAGAAACTATGCCCGATAACGCTAATCGAATCGCTTTTCTTTACGGTCCAGTTGTTCTTGCAGCACAACTAGGTGACTCGGTTCCTGATCCTGTTTTTGGGACTCCTGTACTTCTTACCGATAATAAAAACGTTAACGATTGGCTTAAACCAGTTAAAGACCAACCTTTGACATTTACAATGAAAGGTGTTGGTCAACCTTTTAATGCAACATTAAAACCCTTCTATTCAACATACGATAAGTACTATAGCGTTTACTTCGATTACTTCACCAATACAGAATGGATTGCACGCAAAGCCGAATATGAAGCAGAAAAGAAAAGGCAACAAGAGATAGAAGAACAAACCATTGACTATTTCAGAATTGGTGAGATGCAACCTGAACGTGATCACAACCTGATAGCAACCGAGCAATCTTACGTTGACATTGCTTTGGGAAAGGCTGGTAGAGAGGCTAGAAGAAATAACTACTTCTCGTTTGAAATGAAAATTCAACCTGAAGTTCCTAACAGTTTACTTCTCACCTACATTGGGGATGACAAAGGTCGAAAATTCGATATTCTAGTTGATGGTGTTAAAATTGCTTATGTTGAGTGGGAAGGTGGAACTACAGGAAAGTTCTATGACAAGGAGTATTCAATCCCTGCTGAACTGCTAAAAGGTAAAACCAAAATCACAATTAAAATCGATGCATGCTACGATAAAACAGCAGGTAGAGTGTTTGGATGCAGGATTCTTAAATCTAGTAACAAGTAAAATAAACCTTTCATGAAAAGAACATGAGCTCGTTGAAATAAATCTTGTAAATCAAGAAAAAATCAACGGGCTCTTATTGATTTAAGATATTAGATAACTTTCATAACATGAAAACAAGATTCACGATAATTGTAATAATACTTTTTTTATCAATTAGCAATTTAAAAGCTCAAGCTATTCTGAACCCTTCTTTTGAAAAAGGAGATAACAACAAACCTTCCATGTGGTTATTTGAAACGTGGGATAAAGGTATTACATCCGAGTGGTCAAGTATATCGCATACAGGGAATAAGTCTGTTGCAATTATTAATACAGAAAGAGGATGGGCTCACTGGTCAATTAAAACCCCTCTTAGCCCCTACTCCCATTATCGCTTTAGCGGTTGGATTAAAACGGAGAATGTAATTAGCGATAACAATGGAGGAGCAGGATTTTCGATCGGGTATTTAGATTTACCTGAAATCAAGCCAATTATTGGTACAAAAAGTTGGCAAAAAGTTGAGTTTGAGTTTGACTCAAAAGGAGATGATTCGGGTTTAATTGAGTGTATTCTTGGCATGAATGGCACTGCAACTGGCAAAGTATGGTTCGACGATCTAAACCTTGAGCTTATCAGCTCAAAAAAACTATCTCCTTCAATTAGTATCGATTTAACTAAACAAGGAGAGCCAATTTCAAAGTATATCTATGGTCAATTTATTGAACACTTAGGAAGATGTATTTACGGAGGTATTTGGGCTGAGGTTATAAACGATCGTAAGTTCTACTATGCGCCAAATAAAAGCGAGTCACCATGGAAAATTATCGGCGATAGTACCTGCTTTAAACTAGCAAATATCCCCTACGTAGGTAAAAATGCACCTGAAATTGTTACATCATTAAATCAAACTTGCGGAATTGAACAGGAGAACATTCCTCTTCTAAATGGGATTGATTATGATGGGCGAATTATTCTTGCTGGAGATGAGAAATCAAAGGTTACAATTACTCTTCAATGGGGTGAAGGTAAAATAAGCAAGCAAACTTTTATAATTGATAATCTAAGTAAAGATTACAAAAAGTACCCACTGAAATTTCACCCCAAATTAACAACTGAAAACGGCAAAATATGTATTAATGTTGAAGGTTCTGCTGATGTAAGAATTGGTACTTTATCGCTAATGCCATCAAATAATATTAATGGTTTTAGGGCCGATGTAATTGAACTTCTTAAAGAATTGAACTCTCCTGTATATCGGTGGCCAGGTGGGAACTTCGTTAGCGGATACAACTGGAAAGATGGAATTGGCGACCGCGATAGACGGCCTCCACGAAAAAACCCAGCATGGAAAGGCGTTGAGCATAACGATGTAGGCATTGATGAGTTTATGAAGTTTTGCAAAATTCTGAACACAGAACCCTTTATTGCTGTAAATTCTGGCTTAGGAGATGTTTCAATGGCATCAGAAGAGGTTGAGTACTGTTATGGTGCTGTTGGAACCACAATGGGGCATATTAGAGCGAGTAATGGCAATCCAGAACCATACCATGTAAAATTCTGGTCAATTGGCAACGAAATGTTTGGCGATTGGCAGCTAGGTCACATGCCATTGGAAGAGTACGTAAAAAAACACAACGTATTTGCTCAAGCAATGAAATCAGTCGATTCAACAATAACCCTTGTAGGAGTTGGATCGGTGGGTAAATGGGATGAGGCAATGCTGAATGTTTGTGCTGATAACTTGAATCTTATAAGTGAACATATTTACCGTCAGGATTGGCATGGAGGTGGATTGATGACCCACACAAAGCAACTTGCTGATGATATTAAACGAATTGGTCAAATTCACCGCAATTATAGTAACCAAATCTCGAGCCTTAAGGGAAAGAACATTCGCATTGCAATGGATGAATGGAATTACTGGTATGGGCCGCATTTTTTCGGGGAATTAGGAACTCGTTACTTTTGGCGCGACGGAATGGGAATTGCTGCTGGATTACATGAATACTTCAGAAATAGTGATATCTATTTTATGGCAAACTATGCCCAAACAGTTAACGTAATTGGGTGTATCAAAACTACGGGGATATCCTCTACATTTGAAACAACAGGCTTAGTGCTTAAGCTTTACCGCGAGCATTTTGGAATAATTCCAGTAACCATATCAGGAACTCCTGAACCCCTTGATGTTGTAGTTGCTATGACTGAAGACAAATCAAAATTGACAATTGCCATAATGAACCCAACTGCTAAAGCACAAAAACTACCATTTAAATTAGATGAAACAAAAATAGATCCTACTGTTAAAATAAACTATATATACTCAGAGAACGACATGGACTATAATGAACCTGGAAAAGAGATGAAAATAAAAATTGAGCAAACCACAACAAGAATAATAGGAAATAAACTTTCAGTACCTCCTAAGAGTGTATCTATTTTTACAATAAACCTTATTAAGTAAATTAAATCAAACGATAAATCATTTGCCATGAAATTCAAACCTTCTATTCTATTACTTGCACTCTGCTTAACGAACTTCATAAGCGCTAATGCACAGCCACAAAAGTCTGCTCCAAGCGTGACTTTTGACGATTTCTTCTATCATAAAACGCTACGAGTTGATTTTGAACTTGGCGGAAATGCAAATTCAACTTACGTTTTTTTTAAACAGATGAAGGAAGAGCCCAATTGGGGTGGTCCAACCACAAACTACATTGATCCCTTTGATTATGGCAATTTCCGTTACCGTATATTCGATGCCGAAACTAATAAAGTTATCTACCTCAAAGGTTTTGGCAGCCTTTTCGAGGAATGGAAAGCAACTGAAGAAGCAAAATCGTTGAATCGTACATTTTATCAAGTTGCAACAATGCCTTTCCCTAAAAAGATGATACGATTTGAAATTGATCAACGCGATTATGTAACTGGGAGATTTGTAAATCTGTTTTCTAAAGTAATTAATCCTAACGACTATTTTATTCTTAAAGAGCAGCCTACATCATGTAAAGTTACTAAAGAGTTTGGCAAAGGTGATCCTTCAAAAAGTCTCGATATTGCAGTGCTTGCCGAAGGGTATACTGCTACTGATATGAAAAAATTCCATCAAGATGTTAAAAGAATTTTAGGGAATATTATCAACCACGAGCCATATAAGCGGTTTAGCGATAAGATCAATGTATACGCCATTGAATCAGTTTCTCAGCAACAAGGTTCTGACGTACCCGGAGAAAATATTTACACCAATACAATTGCAAACTTTAGCTGGTATACATTTGATGTGGATAGATATTTAACTAGCCCAGACTATAAAGTCCTTTGCGACTATGCTGCTAATGTACCCTATGATCAAATTTTTGTGCTAATCAATTCAACCCGTTATGGCGGTGGCGGTTTCTATAACTTCTATACCGCAAGCACTGTTGATCACAGGCTATCATTAAAGGTAAGCCAACACGAGTTTGGGCATGGTTTTGGCGGATTAGCTGATGAATACTACAATTCAGAGGTTGCCACTTCCGATTTTTATAATCTCAAAGTTGAACCTTGGGAGCCAAATATTACAACAAACGTAGAATTTGAACGCAAATGGATTGATATGCTTACGCAAGGCATTTCAACTCCTACCCCAAGGACCGATGAGAACAAAGACAAAATTGGTTTATTTGAAGGTGGTGGTTATGTATCTAAAGGAATTTATAGTCCAGTAATGGATTGTATGATGAAATCAAACACCCCTAACGATTATTGTCCAGTATGCCAACGCGCTGTTGAAGCAAGATTAAAATACTATTTTGATGAGAAAGTAAACCTACCCGGTACACTAAAGATTACTGCGCCTCCTAAATCACTTGGTTTCGATCCTTTCTACAAGAAATACCTCGATGCAAAAGGGATATCAATCATCAGCTCAAACAAAGTACCCGACGAAGCACTTTTCCATGTTCGTAAAACTATTTTAATGATGCTATCAAAACGTCCCGAAGTCCTCTCTAAAATGGTTCAAAATCATGCTTACATAGGTGTAATGGCCCGTTACGAGGGAACAACAGATATTCCTGAGCATAAAAACATGGCAAAGGATACAACCCTAAACTGGGATTTACGCGCCAGAGGCCTTGGTGCAGATATCGAACTCCCAATTACAACTTGTGCCGAAGAAAACATTCTAGGTTACGAGCTCGACAAATATCACAATGAGGATATTCTAATACATGAGTTTGCACATTCAATGCACGGTTTAGCAATTATGTTTATTGATACAACTTTCAATACAACCCTTCAAAAATACCTCGATATGGCTAAAGCAGAAGGTAAATGGCTTAATACCTATGCTGGAACTAATATCTGGGAATACTTTGCCGAAGGAGTTCAAGACTGGTTTAATGTTAACGGAGAAGCGATCCCTGGAAATGGAACACATATATGGGTAAATACCCGTAGTGAACTTAAACAATATGATCCTCGTTTATATGATTTATTGAGCAAATGGCTTCCAGATGAATACGGAGATATTAGCCGTCATGTTCATCAAAACTAACAAATGATTTTAACCAACCCTGCTGCTTTATTCCCAGCAGGGTTTTAATTTTATTTCAGAATGAAAAAAGTAACTCTATTTATGCTAATGCAGTTAACCTGCTTATTAGCATTTGGACAGAAAGAATATACGATTAAAGATTATAATCGTGCCGATTCAATCACAAATCTTTTCCGCGATAAAACCTACAACGCTGTATATAACATAAACTGGATTAAAGGAAAGCACGATTTTTGGTATGAAACGAATACTAGGAAAGGCAGGGAGTTTTTTATTCTAAATGCGGATCAACTAAAAAAGTTACCTGTCTTTGATGCTGAAAAGTTGAGTGCTAAACTGAATAAAGCTTTCTCAAAGGAATATAAGCCCTACGCAATTCCTTTTGTAAAACCCGATTTATCTGAAGATTTAAAGTACTTTAGGTTTCAAATTGATACTGCCAAATGGGAATGGGATAGACAAAAAAATGAGTTGACATATACTGGTAAAGTTGAAAAAGAGAAAGAGGAACCATACTGGAGCGAAACTAATGATAGCGACAAAGGTGAGCCTTTAAAATCCCCTGATAAAAAGTACCTTGCTTATACCAAAAATTACAACCTCTACATTAAAGAGATTTCAACGGATAAAGAATTTCAACTCAGCTTTGATGGCTCTGAAGGGTGTTACTACTCAGCATACATTCAATGGTCACCCGACTCAAAGAAAATTGCTACTAATCGAATTGTTCGAAGCACTAAGCACTTCATTTACTTTGTTGAGTCGTCACCAGCTGATCAGCTTCAACCAAAACTACAAAAACGTGACTACACAAAACCAGGAGATCAACTTCCTGTTGCAAGCCCTTGTCTATTCAACGTTGAGCAAAAAAAACAAATTCCTGTTGATGCCAGTGCTTATCAAAACCAGTACTCACTCGACTATTTGAACTGGCGAAAAGATAGTCGTGCATTTACGTTTGAGTTTAATCAACGAGGACATCAGCGTTACATGGTTGTTGAGGTGAACGCTGAAACAGGCAACCAAACAGTACTTGTTGATGAAAAATCTGATACATTCTTTGAGTATAGTAGCCCAAATAAGAAAATAAGATATGATTTGAATGATGGTAAAGAGATGATTTGGGCGTCGGAGCGTAATGGATGGAACCATCTATACCTATACGATAATTCAGGAAAAGTAATAAATCAAATAACAAAAGGAGAATGGGTTGTACGCGGTGTTGAGTATGTAGATGAAGCTAATCGTGAGATTATTTTTAAAGCAAGTGGAATAAACACTAGTGAAGACCTTTACCTAATCCACTATTATACCATAAAATTCGATGGAAGTGGAATGAAAGAGCTAACACCTGAAGCAACTAATCATCTTGCTTTCTTTTCATCGGATCATAAATTCTTTGTTGACAATTATTCTAGAGTAGACTTACCGTCAACGCTGGTTCTTAGAAATATTGTTGATGGGAAAATATTGATGGAAATAGAAAAGGTTGATATTACTGACCTACAAAAACTCAACTGGAAAATGCCTGAAGTCTTTACTGCAAAAGGCAGAGATGGAATCACTGATATTTGGGGGATAATTTATAGACCCACAAACTTCGACCCTACTAAACAGTACCCCGTAATTGAGTATATATACGCTGGCCCGCACGACTCTTTTGTTCCAAAATCATTTTCTACAAGCTATAGGTGGTTCTCAGGGTTAGCTGAACTTGGTTTTATAATCGTTCAGATAGATGGAATGGGAACATCAAATCGTTCAAAGGCATTTCACGATGTTTGCTGGCGTAATTTAAAAGATGCCGGCTTTCCTGATCGAATTCTATGGATGCAAGCTGCCGCTAAGAAATATAATTACATGGATTTATCACGAGTTGGGATCTTTGGCGGTTCTGCCGGAGGGCAAAGTTCAACCGCTGCTCTCCTATTCCATCCAGAGTTTTATAAAGTTGCCGTATCATCATGCGGATGCCACGATAACAGAATGGATAAAATTTGGTGGAACGAGCAGTGGATGGGTTACCCAATTGGCCCATGGTATGCTGATAACTCCAACGTGGTAAATGCTTATTTGCTTAAAGGAAAACTTATGCTACTGGTTGGCGAACTCGACGATAATGTTGATCCTGCTTCAACCATGCAAGTTTGCGATGCGCTTATCAAAGCAAATAAAGAATTTGAATTGGTCGTCTTACCAGGAATGAATCATACCGGTGGTGGTAAATTCGGTGAACGTAAACGTCGCGATTTCTTTATCAAGTATCTACTAAATGCAGAAACGCCAAATTGGAATCAAAATTTGTAAAATTATAAGATTTCTACACAAGAAAAGAGAAAAAAAGCTTTATAACAGGTAGTTCAATCGGTTTTAATATAAGCATATTATATATAATTGCAATTATAACCAATTGGGCTACTTTTTTGTTAGAAAACATTACAACAATCTTAGTTATAAATTTTATTGAATATGAAACGTAACCTTAAGTATAAAGAAAAGATTATCTTATCAATTCTTGGCGCATCCACAGTTATTTACATTGCAATATTCTCAATAATTTATATTAGATTCTCTAATGAAGCGCACGATAGTGCTCTGAAAGTCGTAGATGAATCAGCGAACGCAAACGCAAATAAAATCTCAAGCACTCTTCAGGTTGATATTGGTATTTCTAGAGCGCTTGCTTACAGTATTCTTGGCTATAAGAATATCGAGGAATCTGAACGTTTGAAGATTTATCATTCAATGCTAGGTGAGATAATAAAAAAATCGCCAGAATATATTAGTGTGTGGACAAGCTTTGAGCTAAGCGCTTTTACTAGTAATCATAAAGAAAATTATGGAAGAAGGCTACTTGCAACCATTCGATTAAACGATAAATATAAGGATACTGATGTACTAAAAAACATGACTGGTGATATTGTAGGAAGCAGCTATTACAATATTAAACAATCAAAACGCGAAAGTATTGATGAGCCTTATCTATACTCAGTTACCGAAGATGGACAAAACGAGAAGTTGCTAACAAGTATTAGTGTTCCAATAATTGAGAATGAACGATTTATTGGTTTATCTGGAGTGGATGTAGGGCTAGAAAGATATGAAGAGCTAACAAATAGCATTAAGCCATTTAGAGGAAGCTATGCGATTCTACTTAGTAATAAGGGGTGTGTAGTTGCTCATCCCGATAAATCGAATGTCAATAAATCCTATAGTAAAATCGAGTCTAAACTAGTAAACACAAATAATATACTTGATAGAATAAGTAAAGGTGATACATTTCATATAAACAAAACCGATAGCGATAGGAATGAATATTATATGAGTTTTGTTCCAATTACTATTGGTAACTCAAACACACCTTGGTCTTTAGTAGTTGTAACTCCTATGGAGGTTATACTCGAAAAAGCAAATGCTACTCTTCGTATTTTAATCATTATTGGAATTGTCGGATTACTAGTTTTAGGTGTGATTATCCTAAGTATTACAAATCAACTTATGGATATTATTAACAAAGTTATCTCTTTCAGCAAACAAATTGATGCGGGAAATCTGAATGCAAGCATTACCATTGAAAGAAACGATGAGATGGGACAACTTGCCAAAAGTCTTGATGGGATGAAGAATAGCCTTAATAAAATGGTTCAATCAATAAAAGAGGGAAGCACTTCAATTCAGAAAGCTACTCTTCAGATGAACACTAACTCACAGCAAATGGCAACAGATGCAAATCGGCAAGCAGCTAGTGTAGAAGAAGCAGCATCATCTATCGAAGAGATCACAGCGAACATCCAACAAAATTCAATAAACGCCAAAGAAACCGAAAAAATTGTAGTAAGTGCAGCTGGTAATATTGTTAAAGGTAACGAAGCCACCCAATCTGCAGCCCAGACTATGCAACAGATTCAGGGTAAAATACAAATAATAACCGATATAGCATTCCAAACAAATCTACTTGCACTTAATGCTGCTGTGGAAGCAGCACGAGCAGGAGAACACGGACGTGGTTTTGCCGTTGTAGCAGCAGAAGTTCGTAGACTTGCTGAAAGAAGTAAAATTGCTGCTGATGAAATTATTAAAGCAACAAAACAAGGTGTTGAAACTGCTAATAATGCAAGTAAAATACTCTACGATATAATTCCTGAGATACAGAAAACTGTCCAACTTGTTCAGGAAATATCAATTTCTTCACAGGAACAGGCCAATGGATCAAATCAAATTAGCACTTCAATTCAGGAGATAAACAGCATTACTCAAACAAATGCTTCTTCTGCTGATAATATTGCTACAAACACTGAACTTCTTGCAGAGCAAGCAGCACAACTTGAAAAGCTTGTTAACTTCTTTAGAATATAAAGAATCTGAAATAAGGATATTATTATAAAGCATTCTGAAAACGAATGCTTTATTTGTTTCATAATAACTTATCTTGAAAATTATTCTTAATTTAGATTCATCTTGCAAAACTAAACCACCTCCCGATGAAAAAACTATTTTTTTTACTCCTAACTATTTGTTTACTTGGTGTGTATTCATACTCACAACCAACAAAACACTCGTTTTCATTGAGTAATACTGAATTTTTGCTCGATGGTAGCTCTTTTCAGATTATTAGCGGTGAAATGCATCCAGCGCGTATTCCTGCTGAGTACTGGCAGCATCGCATTCAAATGGCAAAAGCCATGGGTTGTAATACCATATCTGCATACATATTTTGGAATTACCACGAAGTAGCCGAAGGGGTATACGATTTCACAACATGGAATAAGGATATTGCGAAGTTTATCAAAATAGCACAAGAAGAAGGGATGTGGGTAATACTAAGGCCAGGTCCATACGTTTGTGCTGAATGGGATTTTGGTGGAATTCCCTCCTATCTTTTAAAAACTCCTGATATTAAAGTTCGTTGTATGGACCCACGCTATATGAAAGCGGTTGAGAACTACTTAAACAAACTTGCCGAGGTTATCAAGCCACTTCAAGTAGATAATGGCGGGCCAATCCTTATGCTTCAAATCGAGAATGAGTACGGAAGCTACGGCAATGATAGAACCTACCTTCAATCTATAGCTGATATTTGGCGTAAAAATGGCATAACCATTCCCTTTTTTACAGGAGATGGGCCAACTCAATATATGCTCGAAGCGGGTAGCTTAAAGGGTTGTGCAAGTGGACTTGATTCTGGCTCTGAGCAAAAGGACTTTGACATTGCCTCTCAAATGAATCCAGGTGTTCCAATCTTTAGTAGCGAAACTTACCCTGGCTGGTTAACCCATTGGGGCGAAAAATGGGCAAAGCCTGATACAGCATCACTTTTGAAAGAGATTAAATTTCTGATGGATAACAAAAAATCATTTAATCTTTATGTTATCCATGGCGGAACAAATTTTGGGTTCACTGCAGGTGCAAACTCCGAAGGAAAGGGTTACGAGCCAGATATAACAAGCTACGATTATGATGCACCTATTAATGAGCAAGGATTACCAACAAAAAAATTCTATTCACTCCGTCGCTTGATTACCTCTTATCTTCCAAAGGGAACTATTATTCCATCAATACCATCGCCAATTACAACTATTGAAACTCCAGATATTCAATTGAATGTTTTTTCATCGATATGGGATAACATGCCTGTACCTATACAATCGGCTCAACCCAAACCTTTTGAGGCATTGGATCAAAATCAAGGGTATATGTTATATAAAACAACTCTTATTGGGCATAAAAGCGGAAAACTTGATGTTACAAACATCCATGATTATGCTTTAGTTTTTCTTAATGGAAAATACATCGGTGACCTTGATAGAGGAAAAGAAGTTTCATCAATTAGAATACCTAAAACAGAGGTTAAAGACCCAGTACTTGAAATTCTTGTTGAAGGAATGGGGCATATCAATTTTGCTCAACACATTATCGATCGTAAAGGGATAACTGATCGGGTTAATTTAAACGGTATGACCTTAATGAATTGGGAAATCTTTAAACTTCCTATGAACAATGAATACATTTCTACAATTAAACCTTCAACAAACACAAGTAAACCAGGACTATTTTTTAAAGGTAACTTTAATCTAAATAGTATTGCAGATACTTATTTTGACATGTCAAACTATAAAAAAGGTATAGTTTGGGTTAACGGTCATAACCTAGGTAGATTCTGGGAAATTGGACCACAAAAACGGCTTTACTGCCCTGCTTGCTGGCTTAAAAATGGGGATAATGAGATATTAGTATACGACTCATACCTAACTGAAGCCAAAACAATAAAAGGGATGAAAACCGCTGAGTAAAATATCGGTTTAACTACGATTTAAAGCCAAACGACGCTTAATTGATCGTTTGGCTTTATCTTTACCAAAAAGATTAATAAATGAGTATCTGTTTCATTCTAGTTGAACCTGCTGTCCCCGAAAACGTTGGAGCTGCTGCACGTGCTATAAAAACTATGGGTTTTACTGATTTTCGTCTGGTAAACCCGTGCGATTACCTTGGAACAAAGGCTAAAATGCTTGCACATGCATCGCACGAAATACTCGAAAATGCTAAAGTATTCACATCACTAGCAGAAGCAACAAAAGATTTAGATTTTATTATTGCTACCACTGCCAAACAACGTTGGATAAAACTTGATATTATTCCAAGTAATGAATTAATCAAGTTTATTGAAGAAAAAGAGAATACAATCTCAAAAATCGGGATTGTTTTTGGTCGGGAGGAGTCGGGGTTAACCAACGAGGAGATAAGTATCTGCAATAGAGTATCAACTATACCTCTCGCCTCGCCTTATCCATCTATAAATCTGGCTCAAACTGTTATGATTTATGCTTATACACTTTCAACCCTAACACAAAAAAACAAAGTAGAAGAAGAAAAGGTAAATCCAAACAGCTTAAAATCTCTACAGCAGAAGGTTAGCGAAGTATTAAGTATAGCAGAAATTACCCCAGATACACTCATTTTTGGAAGAATCCACGAGCGAATATCGGAGCTTAGCGCAAACGATATACGACTTCTCCACTCAGTTACCTCGAAATTGTTAGAAAAGGTAAAAACTAAATGACATTCTTGTAATAAAAGTAATTACTCTTTCTTGTCATTCCTGCGCATGCAGGAATCTAGTTAAAAAGATTCCGGGTCTTCGCCCGGAACCGAGTTTACGAGTTCGGCGAAGCCAATGACAAATAGGTTAAAACTTTCTTAATAAAAAATTATTTTTTCCCGATAATCTAGGTTTTCCCAATTTGCCCAGCTGCAATTAACCGAATGTTAGGGGCAGTTTCAATTTTCAATTCTTTGGTAAATATTTCTCTGATTTAGATTTAAACTCGGTGTTGTCTTGATTTGGAGGAGGAGGTGGAAGTAAATCATTTGACCAGCTTTCGAAAACAAATGTAGAATCTATACTTTTTTCTGCTTTAATGGATAGCTTTATCATATAGGAAACAAGTCTATCCAAATTTTTCAAACTTCTATTAGAAAATAGTTGACCATCATACATTGTCTTGAATTTTCTGTTTTTCGTTTTAATAATTAAGCAATACTTCAAACAACGAGTGCAATTAGAATTATTAACTGAATCGTATTTCTCTTTCAAAATCAGGTCTGTCATATAAGAAATAGTATCTAATTCACTTTTATCAATTGTTAATCTGTAATAATATTTTTTTTCCTTAAACAGATTGTAGTTATAAATGTAAGTTTGACCATTATTTAAAATTTTCAAACTACCAATATCTGTTAAGTCTCCAAATCTTGAAAGGTCAATTGATTCAAAACTGTTTGCTTTTTCATGATAACAGGAGCAAATAAACACAAGTGGTAAAACAAGAAATATAATTCTTTTCATAGATTCTCTTTTTGATAATGTACAATGTTAAGAGCAAGCAAAATTGAACTCAACTTGTTTACATATTAACTTATAAACTTATCAACTTACCTAATCGCTAGTCATTATAAACAGCGGTAGCATCTCAAAGCTTTTATAGAATGGCCTTAGCCTATCGGTATTGTAGTAACGTTGGATGTTTACTACCTTTTTCTGACTTGTAACCACATCAATTGGAACAGTATCGTAACGACCATTTTTAAGAACTACCAGTCTACCATGAACACCCTTTTGGATAAGGTCAAGGGCGAGGTTTCCAAAAGCCATAGGTACAATTGAATCAATAGCATCGGGTTCACCCCCTCGAACTAAATAGCCAAGGTTTTGGCTGATTATATTTACCGTTTTTCCTTTGTTGAACTTTGCTGTGTGATCTTTTATCTGCTTAGAAACAAGTTCGCCAATTCCGCCCAGCTTTGCATGACCAAAAGCATCTTTCTCAGTACCCATAAACGCCATTTCCTCCATCCCCTCAAAGGTTGCCCCCTCTGAAATTAATACAGTAGAATACTTACTTGGATTTTTGGATCTGTCCTCCATAAGTAATTCGGTCAACCTTTCAACATTGAACTTAAACTCAGGAATTACGCACCTGTTGGCAATACCTGCCATTGTTGGAAGCATGGCTGTGAATCCTGCATAACGTCCAAAAACCTCCATCACCAAAATTCGCTCATGCGAACCTGCTGAAGTTCTAAGTATATCAGTTAACGAAATAGTTCTTGTAACGCAGGTACTAAACCCAATACAATAATCGGTACCAGGTACGTCATTATCCATTGTTTTAGGTATTGCAATTACCTTTACCCCTTCCTTGTAAAGCCTAACACCATAGCTTAAAGTGTCATCTCCACCAATTGGAATCAAATAATCAACCCCCATGAAATGAAGGTTTTTAAGTACATCAGGGGTTAAATCATTTAAGTCTTTACTATAATGCTCTTTTAAATGCTCAGGAACGGAATCCTTGGCAACCTTACTTGGGTTAGTTCTTGATGTATGTAAGAATGTTCCCCCGGTTCGAAATGCTTTATTTACCCTTTCCTCGGTTAGTACTTCGTAACAATTGCTATTATCCACTTTTTTATCGCGAATAACTTCGATCATACCTGCCCAACCTCGTTTAATACCAACTACATCATATCCTTCGCGAAGCGCACGAATTGTAATCGCTCTAATTGCAGGGTTCAAACCAGGAACATCACCACCACCAGTTAGTATGGCTATAACCCCTTTACTCTTTTTTGAATTCGATGTCATAGGAATAAGTTTTAAGGAAAACAAATAAAGATATGTTAATTAATAGATAATGTCAAGGTTGTAGCGTTTTTCGATAATATAAATGTGTTAAAAAAGAAAAAGCAGATGTTTTGCATCTGCTTTTAGAAAAAATATAAACTTGTTAATTAGTTCCAAGTTATCATCAATTCAGTAATTGGATCCCCTTTTGTCAATGATTTTATGGGATTTATTTGTACGTTTTTGCAACCAGTAACCTCAAGCGCTTTTTGTATCCAACCAAGAATTCTAGCCTCTAGCACTTCGTGATTTGAAGGTAATTTTGAGATATTTAGGATTACATGCTTTGCTCCAGTCTCTTTGACAGCAATTTCAGATGGATCATAGTAAGAAGGAAGAATTTTGCCTGAACGTCCTATAATAAACTGAGGCGTAGCCATTTTTACAAAAACCTTGTATATACCGTTAAGTGCTTGCTCTGAACTAAAACGACCAGTTTCCCAACCTGCTTTTATTGAATCGCCATTAAAGATTACCTTACCAATAGCAATTGTAGGTTCAATAGCAGCATCTTTAACCGAGTACCAATCCGAAACGTAAACAGGTTTCGACATTATATTTCTTGAAGTCTCAGGCATGGCCTTTAGCCATTCTGCGTATTTATCGGCATACTTAGTTTGAACAAACTCTTGTATTGATTTTACCGCGGTTCCTTTTACGTGCATAAACAATTTTTTAATTTTTATGAAAATAACAAGTTAGATATATTTGACCAAATCTTTTACAGGAAAGCTTCAAATTTTATGATAAATATGTTAAAATTGTTCTCGCAAATAGAATAACCCTAAAATTCAATCGAAATGAAAAAAAACTTACTCTCTTTTATCCTTTTATTCAATACAATATTGCTATTTGGTCAGGTAAATGAAATTACTGAATCTAATAAACTTAGAACACATAAAACTCAACAAGTAAATCAAACATTAAATCCATTAATGAACAACTATGATGTAGTTTACTATGGACTTAATATAGAAGCTTCAACTGCAAGTATCACAATTACCTCAGGTAAAACAACAATAAAAGCGAAAGTAGTAAACAACCCCTTACATGAATTTGTAATTCAGCTAATCGATCAATTAACCGTTTCACAGGTAAAGCTAAATGGTAGCAGCGTTACTTTTGCTCATCAAAACAACGAGATTTCCTTTACATGCCCTACTGATATTCCAGTTGGGGATCTTTTCATAGTTGAAGTATTTTACTCAGGAAATCCTCAGGGAGGTGGCTGGGATAGAACTATTGCTTCGACTTGGAATATTCCAGTAACTTGGACTTTGTCGGAATCATTTCATGCCTATGAATGGTTTGCAGTAAAACAATCGTTAACCGATAAGGCCGATAGCTCAGATGTTTATGTTACAGTACCATCCAATCTTGAGGTTGCGTCAAACGGGCTACTTAAAAATGTAGTTGATGTTGGCGGTGGCAAGAAAAGATATGAATGGCAAAGTAGATACCCAATTGATTATTACCTAATTTCAGTTACAATTTCCGATTACATTGAGTACGATACTTATGCAAATCCAGTTGGAATGAGCTCCCCTCTTCTAATCCAAAATTTTGTGTACAATGTTACTAATTGCCTAAACCAATATAAAAGCGCAATAGATGGAACAGCTGCTAACATTGAGCTCTATTCAAACCTATTTGGACTTTATCCATTTTCGAAAGAAAAGTATGGACATGTAATGGCTCCATTTGGCGGTGGTATGGAGCATCAAACAATAACTACTTTAGGCTATTATACTAGCAATTTAATATCGCACGAGCTTGCGCATATGTGGTTTGGGGATTACGTTACCTGTGCCACTTGGCAGGATATATGGATTAATGAAGGGTTTGCATCGTATGCTGAGTACCTTTATTTACAAAATCTTTCAAGTCAGACAAGTGCAGATTCATGGATGGTCTCAGCCCATAATTACGCGCTTCAAGAACCTAACGGTAGTGTTTTTATTCCACTTGCAAATGCCACAGACGAAAATAGAATCTTCAGTTATAGTCTTTCATACAAAAAAGGAGCATCAATAATACATATTCTTAGACATGAAATAAACAACGATGATGTCTTCTTTAGTATCCTAAAAGGATATCTTCAAAAGTTTGGTCACTCTACTGCAACCGGAGAAGACTTTAAAACAGTTGTAAATGATTCTACTGGATTTGATTATTCATGGTTTTTCGATCAATGGTATTACGGTTATGGTTTCCCTACAATTAGCGCTAAATATGGTTATATTGATGATAAACCTTGGGTAACAATTATTCAAACGCCATCAAATGCATCAACACCATTATTTAAGTTCTCATTGGACTTAAAGCTAACTTACTACGATAACACCACATCGATTCAAAGAGTATTTGTATCTGAAAATCCTCAAACTTTCAATTTCGATTTACCCAAAATTAAATCGCTACAAATCGATCCACAGGGTTGGTTATTATATAAGGCCGGATCTATTACATCTTCAGAAACTATTGAGGATAGTTTCTCTTGGGTTACTTTTGGACCAAACCCAGTTAACGATAAATTGATGTTTAGCGTTGCAAATAACGTTCAAAAGGTAACAGTTACAATATCAGATATAACTGGGAAAATGATTTATAAATCAGATTTTAGTAATAATCAATTTGGGATTGATGCTTCTTTCTTGGCAAAAGGAGTGTATATTGTTAGCATTGATAACGGCTTAAGCCATATATCTAAAAAATTAGTGAAGGAATAATTTACTTTAATTAAGAAATGGCTGTTAAGGAAATCTTGCTACTTGGTAACCCCTTGCTCTATAAAAAGTGCGAAGAGGTTGATTTTACTGAGTTGAGTCAACTTGAAAGCCATATCACTGACTTGCACGATACACTTATTAATTTTCGGAATAGGAATCATTACGGAAGAGCAATTGCTGCTCCACAGATTGGGTTGATGAAACGATTAGTTTATATGTATATTGATATACCTTTCGTATTCATCAATCCAACTCTTGAGTTCAAAAGCGATGAAACCTTTGATGTTTGGGACGATTGCATGAGTTTTCCTAATTTACTTGTAAAGGTTAAACGTTTCAAGAACTGTAGGATTCAATACAGAGATACAAACTGGGATAATCAAACAATGCTTCTTGAAGGTGATCTATCTGAACTACTACAACACGAATTCGATCATTTAGATGGCATTCTTGCTGTACAAAGAGCAATCGATAAGTATTCCTTTGCTATTAAGGGGCAAGCCAATTAATAGGTATATCTAACATTTATTTCTAATACTAAAGCAACTAAGAAATAGCATTGCATATTTCTAACCTTTCCACTACTTTTAACACGAAACATATTTAATAATCTTAAATAATCGCATTTTATGAATCAGTCCCGCTCTACCCTTGTCCCAATAACTATTCTTGGCGCCCTGTTTTTCATCTTTGGATTTGTTACCTGGTTAAATGGAACGCTAATCCCATACCTAAGAATTGCTTGCGAACTGAATACTTTTCAGGCTATGCTAGTAACATTTGCCTTTTACATATCCTATTTTGTGATGGCACTACCATCATCATGGGTTTTAAAGATGACTGGGTTTAAAAAGGGCATGATGCTCGGACTGTTGGTAATGGCTGTAGGTGCATTAATATTTATTCCTGCTGCTAAAACTCGCACTTATGGTTTATTTTTAACCGGATTATTCGTGATAGGAACCGGTCTTTCTATCCTACAAACCGCATCGAATCCTTATATCACTATAATTGGTCCAATTGAAAGTGCAGCAAAGCGTATTAGTATAATGGGTATTTGTAATAAGGTTGCTGGCGTTCTAGCACCTATAATCCTTGGAGCAATTATCCTTTCTGATGCTGACTCATTAGTTAAAGAACTACAAACCCTTGATAACGCAGCAAGATCAATCAGACTTGATGAAATTGCTTCGCGAGTAGTCAATCCTTACATCATCATGGCAGTTATACTTGTTGGTTTAGCAATGATGATTAAACTATCTCCCCTTCCTGAAATTGAGATGGAACAGAACGGTGGTGGTCACGATTATCCGGTAGAGGATAGAGGTAGTGTATTCATGTACCCAAACTTAGTTCTAGGCGTAATAGCAATTTTTCTATATGTTGGTGTTGAAGTTATTGCAGGAGATACCCTTCCAATCTATGGTCAATCTCAGGGAATTGCACTCTCCCAAGCTAAGTATTTCACAACCTTTACGCTTGCAGCAATGGTTATAGGATATATCATTGGTATAATTTCAATTCCAAAATTTATTTCTCAGTCAAGAGCATTAGCTATATCAGCCGCAGCTGGGATTGTATTTAGTATCTGTGCGATATTTACTGTTGGGTATACTTCTGTAATGTTTATAGCACTGCTCGGTTTGGCAAACGCTTTAATGTGGCCTGCAATTTGGCCTTTGGCAATTCATGGGTTAGGCAAGTACACTAAAATTGCGTCAGCTATGCTAATCATGGGTATTGCTGGTGGTGCTCTGCTCCCACTACTATGGGGTCGCTTATCGATGGTTCATTCCATTGGGCACCAACAGGCCTACTGGATAATGGTTCCATGTTATCTTTTCATCCTGTATTATAGCATGAATGGTTACAGGATTACACGTTGGAAAAAGTTTAGTGTTTAGTATGTAGTATATAGAAAATTAATAAATCTAACTTTAGGTTAGAAATACATCAATTTAAAATAACCTTTATCCTAAAAACTATGCGTTTTTTCTTTGTTTCTCTAGCCTTACTGCTTTCAAATTCAGTTTTTAGCCAGAACCTTACTCCTAGTGTTAGCTTAAATTTAAAAACAAACAGTATAACTGGTACTGTCATAGATGCTCAAACGGGAAAACCCCTCGAATACGCAAGCGTTGGGATAATAAATACCTATTTCGGAAGTGTTACCAGTGAGAATGGCGAATTTTCATTCGAGGCTAAGGGTCTGACTTCTGAATCAAAAATCAGGTTCTCAATGATTGGGTATGCACCTCAAGTTTATAAAGTGGATGAATTCCTTTCGAAAAATGGTCAAATTCAATTGGTTGAAACTTCTATTTCTATCCCCGAAGTAATAATAAAACCCTCAAACAAAACTAAAAAGGTAGGTGTAACAAGTTTTGATAGGTTTGGCGAGTGGTGTGGCTGGGGAGGGTTACAGTTTGGAAGAGGGAATGAAGTAGGTACAAGAATAGATTTAGGTTCTAAGCCTGTACTGTTATCAAAACTACACGTAAGGATTCTTAGACAATCATTTGATACCAGCTGCTACAGATTACATATTCGCCAATATAAGAATAATGCTATTGGGGAGGAACTTCTTACAAGTAACATTATTATTTATCTTACAAAGGAATCAGGTTGGGATGAGGTTGATTTAGGAAAATATAATCTTATTTTTTCAGGTGAAGTTGTTTTTACTTTAGAATGGTTAAAAGTAAAGGGAAACAATGAGAATCGGGCAATGAAAATTAATAAGAAGATTAGTAAAGCTTACATTCTCTTTAGAACTCATAAAGATAACAGAGGCATGTTTAGGTGGGGAGTCGAAGCAAATTGGTATGTAAATAACCCAGCAAGCCCCGCAATGTACTTGACTGTAAAAGAATAAAATGAAATTCTATCAAAACCTCGAAATATATTACTTCAGCGGAACAGGGAACTGCCTCTCTGCAGCAAATTGGATTGGCAATAAAGCAACCGAAGAACAATTAGAGGTTAATGTTTTACCAATTGATAGAAAGCTTAAACCACTTCCACTCTCTGATCTTAAAACATTAACAGGTTTTTGCTTTGCAACCCATGGGTTCTCGCTTCCATGGTATATGCTTAAGTTTATTATTCGTTTTCCAAGGGCTAAGAAAGGTCGTCGAGATGCATTCCTTTTAAACACCAGGGCAGGAATGAAACTTTACAAGCTTTTCACCCCTGGTCTTAGCGGTATTGCTCTACTTTTACCCATGCTCATCCTGTTTATCAAAGGTTATAGAATAAAAGGGCTTCTGCCCTTAGATATGCCATCAAACTGGATATCTATTCACCCCGGAATTAAGGAGAAAGTTGTGAATTCTATTACCGATCGCTGCGAAAGAATTGTAAATAAATTCTCTAACAAATTACTTCAAGGTAAAACCACCATCCATCCTATTTTCTGGATTCTTATGCCGTTGGATTTAATTGTATCTCCTATAAGTATTGGTTATATGTTTATTGGAAGGTTCTTTCTGGCTAAAACCTTTTTTGCCTCAGCAAAGTGCAACGATTGTAGACTATGTGAGGAGAAATGTCCCGTTGGAGCAATTAAAATAGTAAACAATCGCCCTTATTGGCAATTCCGATGCGAAAGCTGCATGCGCTGCATGAATATTTGCCCTAAAAAAACGATTAACACTGCTCATTTACTTGCCTTTGGTATTATTTGGGGAATAATGCTTTTACCGTTCTATAGTGATATTGTAAACTTTATTAAACAATCCTTCCCTTTGGTATATATCTCAATATCAAGTTTGATAGACCTAACAGTTGGGACAATAATCTGTCTTCCCTTTTTCTGGGGCGTTTATGGAATCTACCATCAAATAGTAAGAGTAAAACAAATTAACAATGTGTTCACATACACATCGTTAACAAACTTCTGGCGAAGGTACATTGCACGAGGGGTTAAAGCATCAAATTTTATAGTCCCAAAGAACAAATAAATTATGTTTGATAAACTTATAAAATGGTTTAAAAAACCCTTCCCTTTCTATGAAACATTATCAGAAAAAATAGTTGTACCTCTAACAATAGGTTTGTTCGTTATTTTCTTCCTTTTTCTTTTCAATCCATTCTATAATTCTGAATATTTTAGTGTTCAAGTTTTTAAAATGCTTGCATATGGATTGATTACATTTACTGTTCTTACTTTTTTCAATATTGTTACTCCTCTTGTTTTTAAAGACTTTTTCGAACTCGAAAATTGGAATATATGGAAAACCATTTTATTCGAATTGGGGAAACTCATTACAATAGGAATAAGCAATGGACTATTTGCTTTCTATTTTGATAACCCTTCCAATAATGATAATTTCCCATATTTTCAGGTTCTGGTACTTTATAGAACTCTCATTATTTCTATTATTCCAATTATTCTGTTGATTTTCTGGTTAGAGAGAAAGTTTTATAAGAAGTATATAAGAATTGCATTAACGGCTGAAAATAAACTCCATAACGCTAAATCTGAATTAAGCAATGATAGCTCCAATCTAGAATACTTTGAATCCGATAGTCAAAAAATACTTTTAAATACCATCTATTTTATTAAATCTGATGGCAATTATAGCACTTTCTATTTTGATAAAAATGGTTCTAATTGTAAAACTCTTATAAGGACTACCCTTAAAGAAATCGAAGAACAAATCGGGTTAAAGAGCATAGTTCGATGTCACAAATCTTACATTGTTAACCTCGAAAAAGTTAGTAGGGTTGCAGGGAATGCACGTGGTTATCTGTTTTATATCGATAAACTTAATCAATCAATACCCGTTTCAAGGAATTTTTCAAAATCAGTGCTTGAAAGATTAAATTGAATTTAGGATATCACTAAACTCAAAACTTTCTTAAAACCTTCCCATATATCACAATTTCTTCCCGTTCATCCCTTTTATTTGAATGCTTGTGTTTTAAACGATACTTTTGAATCGATTCTAAAACCACAACTTATGAACTCGTTTATTAGAAAATCATTTTTTATATTAATAGTACCTTTCTCTTGTTATGCTTATTCACAAGAAAAAATGGTTACTTTAAATGTTGAAATATGCAACTTGAGGAGTAATAAAGGGAATATTCTACTTCAACTTGCCGACTCAGTTGGCAATCTGATTTCAAAGAAATCTGAGAAAATTTCTGATAATAAATGTCTTCTGCAGTTTAATAATTTACAAGTAGGTAAATATACTATAAGGTATTTTCATGATGAGAATGCTAATGGCTCGTTGGATACTAACTGGTTGGGTTTACCAAAGGAAGGATATGGTTTTTCAAATAATGCTTCAGCAATGTTTGGCCCTCCCTCGTTAAATGAACGATTATTTGAAGTACGAAATGATTTGAAGATAACTCTGAAACCAAAATATTAAATCGAATATCTGTATGAATACATCTACTAAAAACTATTTAAATTTTTTTGGCTTACCTATTGCAATAATTATTGCAGGAAACATTATTGTCAACTTATTCTTTAAAATTATATCCAACTATACTTTTATTCCTGGTGTATTAGCATACTGGTTATTAATATTTATAGTTGTTTACCTCGATTGCAAACAAAAAAGTATAAGCATTACATCTTACATAAAAGGGACAAAGACGAAGTTTTATCTTATAATCCTAAGCTTAATTATTGGATGTATACCCCTACCCATATTCATATTTTATGCAAAAAACCTTAATACTGCTTTTCTTATTATTACATGGGTAATTGTTGCCATTATCAATCCCTTTTTCGAGGAGATATTCTGGAGAGGCTATATGCTTGAACACAAGGCAAAGATGCCAATATATATTAAAGTATTTTACTCAACCTCCTTATTTACTTTATCGCATGTTTTTATTTGGGGCGTTTTTTCAGCTGCAATGCTTTCAAAGGAATTAATCATTTCAGTATTCATATTGGGTATTGCTTGGTCGTTTATCTACATAAAAAGTAAAAGCATTGTATTACCATACTTCTCGCATGTTCTTGTAGATATATTTAACTTATCCACCCTTGCAATGATGAATTTGCTACCAATTACTTTTCCCCATTAATACTACCTAATTAAATGCCAATAAATAATTCAAATGAAAAAATTATATCAATTTAACTATCTAAGCAGAATACTATTTTTACTATTAACACCAACAATTTTTAGGGCCTTAAATTTTGCTTTTATATGGCATTCTATCTATTGGGGGGTAATAACATTTGTGGTTCTAATTTGGGGCTTATTAATTCTAATTTCACCCCTACTTGGCAGAGTTGGATGTGGATGGGTATGCTTTATGGGAACTATTCAAGACTTAGCAAGTGAGAAATCTATTGTTAAGTTAAAATGGAAGAAGCCAATATTATGGCATCGTGCTCTATGGTTAATCATGTTCTTTGGTACTGCAATAACTTTTTTAATTATCAATATAAAAAGCGGTAAAACGGAAGGCATTAATTATAATCCATCCTTCTTACATTTGGATTTAAACGACCATTATAAGCATGTATGGATATACGATACTTTCGGTGCAGTAATTCTTGGATTACTATTAGAACGAAGATGGTGCTGCAAAAATAGTTGTCCCATTGGCTCTTTATGTGCAATGGGTGCTAAGTATTCAAGATTAGTC
>Ga0209099_1000375_pt1 | contig 53666 bp, 47 predicted proteins | sample AD_JPNHW2_MetaG_FD_184430 | JGI IMG/M metagenome (GOLD analysis project Ga0209099, IMG submission 184430) | Active sludge microbial communities of municipal wastewater-treating anaerobic digesters from Japan - AD_JPNHW2_MetaG (SPAdes) (version 2) | ecosystem: Engineered > Bioreactor > Anaerobic...
AAACTTGATGGCAACGCGTTCGATTATAGCGGTAATAATAATAATGGGATTCTGACAGGAGCTACTCCAACTTCTGATCGTTGGGGCAATGCAAATAGTGCATTGAAATTCAACGGCATTTACGATAAAGTTGACCTTCCCGGTGATTTTGACTTCCCTGAAAGAACAATAAGCGTTTGGTTCAAAACGAACTCGTTTCCAACTTCTGGTGCATGGATCTATGATTCTGATCATTCAAATTTAATGTATGGTCATACCCAAATATATGTTATCTCAGAAAGCGGAATAAACAAGATAAGCCTTTGTGTTGGTTATAATACTTCATCATACACGTTTGATAATGCTTTAACAGATACCTGGTATCATGCCGCTATTGTAGTAAATGAAAACTACGTTAAATATTTCATTAATGGGGCTTTAATAGATTCTGTTCCCAACACCAACTTTGCTCATTCCGTCAATGGCGACAGTTTTGCAAAAATCGGAACTACCCGAAATAATGACCGATTTTTTGACGGGGTGATTGATGAAGTAAGAATTTATAACTGCGCTATAAGTAATGCTGAAATCGATTCGCTTTATGACATTAACGTTTTGATTAATAAAATCATAACCGTCAATGGTTTATCAGTTTATCCAAATCCTGCCAGTAATTATATTACTGTAGCTATGGATGTTCCTGAAGAATCAGTAATTGAAATTCTAAACATTGAAAGCCAATTGATCAAAAAAATGGAAGTAAAAGGCACAAAATCAATCATTGATATTTCAAATTTTCCAAATGGAATTTACATAATCAAAGCAACGACAGACAATGGTATTATAACAAAGAAATTTATAAAAGATTAAATTTACCGGTTACGACAAGCAGGAATATGGGAGGTCTGTCATAGCTTTCCAGGAACGGGAGCCCGGCGATGAGTCCGGCGCTTCCCGGCTTTATACCGGCAACTGATCAACCGGGCAGGTATAAACCACAATTTTTCTCAAAAGCAGAAATTTTCAAGGTGAATCTTTCCTGTTCGCAGGAGAGAACCGGATTTTTTTGAATAAGCTTTTTCATTTTCTTTGTTGTAAATTTCCGTCATGCATTCTGAAAATCTCTCTAAGCTTCGCCTTATACTTCATCATCTTAACCTGTACTTACGTTCGAATAAAAAAAAAGCGATTTTCACAGGTAGTGGTATCCTGTTACTGATCATTCTGTCAGTCCTCTTTTTCATCCGCATAAGGCATACACCTGATCAAAAAGAGCATAATATCGCAAAACAACGCTTATCAGCGATTTTCAGTGAACTGGATACTGCGTTTTGGAAGAATAAAGATTCTACCTTATTGCTCAGCCGCGAAGCCTATCAGATAGCCACAGGGATTGGCGACAGTAACTCAATGGCCGAAGCCTTATACAATGAAGCCGGCGCCTTAAGGGAAACCCCGCTGGACGATAGCAGCCTTGTTTTATACAACAGAGCGCTGGGTATGGCGAATGCGGTGCATAATGATTCTTTGAAAGCAAGGATCAAGAATTGTATCGGGAATTATTACTTTTTCAAGGACAACTATTACCTCGCCACTCGCTATTTTACTGAGGCTCGGGAGATAGCTGACAGTCTGAAGGACAATACTGCCATCGGAGTTTACTCCAACGGCTTAGGACTGGTCAACCTGGCATTGGGCAATCTGGATACTGCGGTTACTTATTTTAAACGTACTGCGGTGGTCTGTGAGAAGACGGGAAACCTCAGGGATATGTCAGGCGCGTTGATGAATACCGGCAATTGCTATATCGAAAAAAAAGACTTTCCGGAAGCTTCGGCTTTTCTGAAAAAGGCATTGGTAATTGCTGAAAAAGTACAGGACCATGAACTGATTGCAAAGGTTTACCTCAGCCTTGGAATGATCAGGTTGTACAGCAATGAAGGTAAAAACGGAAAGCCTGCTGCTTCAGACTATTTTTTTAAAGCGTTAACCGCCTCGAAAGAAGCCGGAAATATTAAAATTACCGGTCTAGCTTATCAGGACCTTGGCTCTTACTATATTGAAAACAATCAATTAGATAAAGCAAGAAGCTACTTTAATGAAAGCCTTTCCATTTTCTCCACAACCGGGGCCAAAAGCTATGAAATGAGGGCCAACCTGGCGTTATCGGAGGTAAATAAACGGCAAGGCAACTGGCAGGAAGCTTACCGGTATTATATCAGGTTTGTCGGACTTAATGATAGTATCCAGAACCGGAGCATTCAGAAAAAAGTATCCGACTATCAGTATGAGATTGAATCCCAAAAGAAGGAGTATGAGAAGCAGCGTTTGCAGGATAAAATCAGCGGCCAGCGAAAGGGAAACCTTTTTCTGACCGGAGGCGTCATATTCCTCATCATTTTAGCAGTGGTTATACGGAGCAACCTGAAAAAGTCCATTATGCTGCAGAAGCAGGAGAATGCCCATTTGCAGGAAAGAGTAGAAATGGCCGACAGGATAAAAAAACTTGAGCTAACCCGGCATCAGGTTGAAATGGACGCCAAAAACAAGGAGATGGTGAGTTTTTCATTGCAGCTTACTTCCAAGAATGATTTGCTGAACCAGATATCGAAGCTATCAGAAAAATACTACAACGCTGAGAACCTTGATAAAGCCTATTACAATGAATTGACCAAAGTAATTGAAAGCAATCTTGATGCCGACATAGCCTGGGGCCAGTTTAAAGAGCTGTTTGAAAATGTGCATCTGGGTTTCTTTAACCGGTTAAGGCAGTCATGGCCTGTTCTTACTGAAAATGACCTTCGTTTCTGCGCCTACATCAGGATTAATCTCCGGCCGAAAGAAATCGCCAAAATACTCAACATTGGGGCCGATTCCGTCAAAACATACAGAAATCGTCTGAAGAAGAAATTCGGATTGGATATTAACGACAGCCTGGATGACTTTATCAGAAACATCTGACAGACCGGATGATGGCATCAGAAACAACCGTTTTTTTTTAGTTGTTACCCATTTGATAACCCCCGGATTTTTAAATATTTCATGTTATGCGATAGATTTGGCGCTTCGATCGATTACTAATCCAACAGTTATCAACTCAAAAATCAGTGACCATGAAAAATGTAATATTGTCGACACTTTTTGTTGCAATAACGTTATGTGCATCCTCTCAGTCCTATCAGATGAGAGAAACAAACCGGGGTAAGAATTATCTGATAAAAAATAGCAATGGAGTCACCCAGGCGGTTCGGAGCAAAAGCCGGACAGAAAATATCAAACATGAGATGATCTTTCCCGCTTCATTTGTACAGGTACAAACAGCAGACGCATTTTCAGGTAAGAACCCGGAACGCAATGTACTAACCCATCATCTCACCTTACATTTCAATAAAAATATGGATTTTGACGGCAACGTACACATTGTAAGCAGTTCATGCTATTATGATGATTATGATCTGACCTGGACTGAAGGAGGCACAAAAGCTGAAATTGATCTGCCGGAGGATCATTATGAGATAATATCATCCTACGACGACTTCTTTAATACGGCAAACTATTATTATGTTTTTATGCATGCGTTGAACATCAACCAGGATGTTGACACGACCGTTAATTTTGAAGAAATGGCACCCCACAGCCTGGTGATGCGCTGCATGGACGAGAACAACCAACAAATTGAAAAGGACGATCCCACTGTTATGCAAAAAGGGGTCACTTTTGATATTGAGTTTCCCGAGGGTTTTGTATTTCGCTCTTCGCTGCTTCAGGGCGACATTGCTAACGGCTATAAATTTTCAGATGTCAACGAGGGATTTAAAATCATCACCAATCAATTCTTTGTAAGGCCCGGAGGATTATACATTACTGACTTCCCTCAACTGAACGGCCTGGATCACGATACCACTTTGATCAATGATCCGTCTGACTACAAACGGATGCAAATGCGAATGCACGCTTCTCCGGCAGCTTCCCCGGAGAATTATATCACATTTGGATATGGCTCTGTTTATAACCTTTACGGGTTCTATATGTGCTCCTTAAATTTCGGAATGTATCAGAACTATCCGTACCAGAACAATGACACGGTCATGGTTTTTGCGAACAACCATGAAAACCCCAGCAATGCGATGACAGCTACCGTTGCGAATTCCCTTCTGTGGGAAGAAGATCCTCTGGCCTTTAATTTTAAATTTATGAAATCCGACGCGTTTTTCATTTCGCCGAACGACAGCATCGTCTTCACCTCTTTTAATACGTCTGCCGCCACACCTAAATATCCCGATAAATGCATGGTTGATCTTGGCAATACCGCGCCCTGTAATTTTGTTACTTTCAGGAATAATCAATATGCCGACAATTCGATTTTCTGTTTCAGCAATTCGTATGGAGGGAACAACGAAATCCGTGAAATAGATGGCCATCAGAGCATATATGAAATCAGAAAGGGAGAAGAAATCCTTGTACAGGATACGCTTAAAAATTTCATGGATCCATTTACTATTTCCGGGCAGGGCGTATATACATTCAGCATATCCAATAACAATTATACCATCAGCGGTCAATCCGGGCAAAGCAATTTTGAAGCCACATTTAACACTGGAAATGAAGACGCCAACCCTCCGGTATTATCCTCTTTTAAACTCTTATCTGCCGATAAATCAATCACGAACCATTTCTTCAACACCTCATCAGGAAGTATCCTGCTGAGCTCATTTGATCTGGATACAGAAACCCTGAAAGTCACGAAACCTTCCTCGGTAGAAGTCTATTATAAAAACTTCAATGATTCAGCATGGATTTCACTCGGCAGCGTTGAAAACACGGCCTTGTTCGACAGTTCGTATTACGGGAGTTTTTACGCCTGCGACCTTTCACCTGTGTTGTCTCAGTTTTCGGCATCAGGATACCTTGATATAAAGATTGTTATTGTCGACGCAGCCGGCAACGCGGCTATGCAGTCGCTGCACCCCGCCGCATTTGTTGAAAACAATGTCGGTGTGCCGCAACCTGCCGAACGGAAGAAGTGCCACTTGCAGGTTTATCCCAATCCCACAGCCGGAAGCAGCATCGTTTCCTTTACCCTTGCAAAGGACACCAGATCAGTCCTTTCGGTGTACAGCATGAATGGCCGTTTAACCGAAATAATACAGGACGGGATGATGGAGAAAGGCAGCCACCAGTTGAACTGGAATGCATCAGCGAAATTGTCACCCGGCATTTATCTGCTTAAGCTGGAAACCGAAGCTGCAGTTGAAACAACGAAGGTTACCATCAGATAATTCCCTCACACTGGCTTCGGCGGAATAATCAGTTCAGCCGCAGGTAAATACAAAAGTCGGCAAGAGTCCGGACAGGGACACAGTACGCTGTGTCCCTGTTGTTATTTTGACTTACACCATAGAAGAAAAATATCCGCAGGTATTTATTAAATCAAATTCCGGTTGCAACGGCATGAAAATAAAAAGAGGCAAATAACAAGCCCGACCCTGTATTTTGACATTTTATAATCACGCTGGTACAGACCTGGTTCCTTTGTCAATATCAAAAATTTTGAAGTGAACAATTCCTGGTTGCAGGAGAAACTATTACGCCGATAAATAAATTTGCCGGTATTAAACGGTTTTGTACATTTGACATCCTGATTTTTAACATGTTTTAAAAATGAAAAAAAGATCACTCCGGCTCCTGCTTTTAAGCTTCCTGATCATTCCCTGCATCGCAACGGCCCAAACTGTCAGCAGTGAATCGGCCGCTTTAAAAGCATTAAATTTCATGAACTCAGACGCTTACCACCTAAGCGATCTTACCATTCAGCCCTTAACCTATGAAGGGGTGCAGGCAGCCTGGTTGATCAGGAATACCGACAAGCGTTTTGTGATCGTAAGCGCTGATTCACTCCTGCAGCCCGTCCTTGCATACGGCGACAGCATTGCCGATATGAATGCCGAGGAATTTTCAACCTGGCAGAAGATCTTTGCTTCAGATTATAAAAACAGGCTTGATGCCGTTCAAAATGGATATATTCCGTCTCAAAAAGCACGATGGGCCGAACCCGGAAGCAGGCTTTTCGAGCAGTGGCCACCTGCCGGAACAACGCCCACCGGAGGCTGGCTCAGCACAAACTGGACACAAACTTCGCCATACAACAAGCTGTGCCCGATGGACCTGAATGCCGGAAGCCGTTCCATTGTGGGATGTCCGGCAACGGCAATGGCGCAGATATGCAACTATTACAGGACGACAAACAATACCCAATTCAGCGATAATGATGATTATTATCACAATTTCGGGAGCGGCAACAACTATTGGATTGATGATGCTCACGCAGAACGCGACTTCCCCGATTTCCCGAAACTGAATTACTGGCTCGATACGATCCAAAAAAGGTACGGCCTGGAACTCCCCCTTTCCGACAGCATGAAGGCAGCGCTCAGCTTTGCAGCAGGCGTGGCCGCCCATCAGGTGTATTCGGCCTCTGCTTCCGGGACTTATGGAATTGACCAGGCGCAAATGGCTTATCAGCGTTTTAATTTTGACCTCTCCGAGTTGATTGTCCCGGCAAGTTTTGAACTCAGAAGCCGCGTGGCCGGAGACATGAAGGCAGCCATGGTCGATCACCTGGGAATCGTGGATGCCGCTGTCACGGTAGGGCACAATGTAGTGATTGACGGCTACAACACCGACGAGTTTTTTCATTTCAACTTCGGATGGGGCGGAGCCTATAATGGATGGTATACCCTGCCTCCGAGCGGAATGCCTTACAGCCTGAATGTTATTGAAGGCGTGGTCGTAAATATTAAGAATACTTACGCCGACACAAAACCTGTAATAAAAAACGCACCGTCACTGAATTTCGCTTTCAGGCCGGAAAACCGGCTCTGTATTTCCGGCATTCAAGGCACGGGCAACTATGAGCTGAAGATATTCAATGCTGCCGGCGCATTGGTTTTAACCAGGACATTTGCCGCCACTAAAGGCGCTGAAGTATTGCTGAATATTCCCGGATTAAGTTCCGGCATTTATCTGTGTCGGGTTCAATCTGCGACTGAGACTTTCACCGGGAAAGCAATAAAGCCCTGATACCGTTACCCGGCATTACTTGTCAGGAAGAGATTTCTCACGGCTGTAAACTATTGTATACGCTGTATGGTATAAGTGTGTAACCAGAAAGAGAATTGCCGGAGGCGTTGCGTGCTCCGGCATATCAATATTTAACCAATGAAAAAACTCGCCCTCTTACCACTGCTGATTTTACTCTGTTTAAAAGCTAACTGCCAGGACTTGTCCTTAACGCCTGTCGTTGATGAAAGGGCCGAACTGCTGAGTGTGGTTTTCAACCTGGCCGGATCGCAGGAGTTCTCTAATAATACGGTGGCACAATACGCTCAGAAGGTTCACGATTACTTCCAACCATACATACGGCATGACGTTATCAGTCTGGCTGAAAAACTAAGGAAAAAAAGAGGGGTTTCATACGATGCAGTGATGTCCATGGCCATTCACATCAGCATACGCCATGACTCTGTTGTGCTGATCACAGATGCAGCAAAGGGCAGCCTTGATAAAAGATGGGGTAATAGCGTCGGCAGATTCGTTTTTCTGCTGAATGACTTTTACAGAAAAAGCAACTTCCATGCATTTTTCAGCCGGAACAAACCGCTTTATGCTGAGGCAGTAAACCGCTTTTCGCCGATATCAAAAGCCATTGATGTTGAATGGTTTGAAAAATTTTTCGGCGAACAATCCGAAGACAGCTTCAATCTGGTGCTTAGTTTCATCAACGGTGGAAATTTCGGTCCGAACATTACCCATAATAACGGCAGGAAAGACATTTATTCCATCATCTGTGCCTGGAACACCGATAGCCTCGGCTATCCCGTATATTCGGGCGGCGTTTCAGAAATCATAGTGCATGAGCTCTGTCATTCGTTTTGTAATCCTTTGGGAAACAAATATTACCGCGACATGAAGGCTGTTGCCGACAGCTTTTATGATATTAATGCGGGCAAAATGAGAGAACAGGCTTATGGCAACTCGCTGACGATGACAAACGAAATTTTAGTCAGGGCATCGACGATCAGATATTTTCAGGAGCACGGCGCTGACGAACAAAAAATCCTGAATCTGATCCGTTTCGAACAGTCAAAAGGATTTATATGGATAGAGCCTCTCGTTAGCAAACTGGCTGAGTATGAGAACAACCGCCTGAAATATCTGTCCCTGAACAGCTTTATGCCTGAGATTGTCCGGTTGCAGAATTCTTTATCGCCCTCCGGTTTTGACAAGGAATTAGCCAAAGACTCCCCAAGGATTGTCTCGTTTTCGGTTGAAAATAACAGTAAAAATGTTGATCCCTGCATCAGGGAAATTATCGTCGTTTTCGACAGGCCCATGAGTACCCGCGGCATCAGCAAGGGAAAAGGAGGAAATAAAAATTATCCGGAAATTATTTCCAGCGAATGGCGGGATGACAAAAGGACTGAAATGGTAATACGGGTGAATTTGCTTCCCGGTAAGGAGTATTCCCTGAGATTCTATAAGGAGTTTAACCAGGACAAGTATGGTTTTGCGCTGGATAGAGATTATGAACTGAACTTCAGGACCGGAAAATGACAGGCCCTGAAATGATAGTGAGGGTTAGATCAATAATAAACGGGAAGATGCAACATGATAATAAAAGCCTGTCCGTTAAAGTATTATTAGCTGGAAAGCAGGTTTATTAGCGGGCCGATCGGATAAATGGGGTTGCGGTTATTCTTCTTATTAAAGAAATAAGCGAAATACTTCGAAAACCTACTCGTTAGGCCGCTTTAATTCTTCGTGAAACGTGACAGGAAATTACACGAAATCCCTTACCAGCCATGCCGTCAACGTTGTGACAAATTAATAAAAACGCCGTAAACTGATCAAATGAGAGTTGAATTAAGATACTTTACCGGTACAGGCAATTCGTTAAAAATACTGGATACATGCAGAGAAATTTTCGTCCGGTTAAATCATGAGACAACGATTTCAGAAATTAATCCTGACGAGACAAATCTTGATAAATCAGACTTGTTAGGTTTTTGTTTCCCTGTATATGCATTTGGAATACCTCGAATTTGTCGAAAATATTTAAAGTCCATTCATAAGTTTAAAGACCGGCAAAAGGTATTTGTTTTAATTACGGCCGGCGATGCTGATGAATCCGGATTATCGCTTAAAGAATGCCGCCAGATTTTGAGCAGAAAAAATTGTGATATTGTTTATACGGGAGTCATTCAAATGCCGATAAACTGGATCACTTCACCGGTACCGCCCTATCCGCCATCAAAAGATGAAGCACTTGAAATCATTACAGACGGCGTTGAACAAGCAAAAAGCATGGCTTACGAGATAGGAACCGGTGTAAAAAAATATCATACATTTAATTTTCCTAAACGGTACACCAAACTTCGTTTTTACAAAGATTATTGGACATTTAAATACATTGGATTACCTAATTTGTGGAGAACATTCAAGGTATATGATACTTGTAATGGTTGTCAGTTATGTTCAAAAATCTGTCCCACAAAAAGTATAAAGATGATTGAAAAGAAACCTGTTTGGACGTCAACGTGTGAGCAATGTATGAGATGTGTTAATTTTTGTCCGAACGAATCGATATTCCAGACTATGGGAGGCGATACCAAAGGGAAAAACAGATATTACGAACCCGATTTCAAATCCAAGATAAATAACAACCATCCACACGCGGAATAAAAATTGCGCCGGATAGCAGGGTACCCGCCGCATCAGCAAGGGAAAAGGAGGAAATAAAAATTATCCGGAAATAATTTCCAGCGAATGGCGGGATGATAAAAGGACTGAAATGGTAATACGGGTGAATTTGCTTCCCGGTAAGGAGTATTCCCTCAGATTCTATAAGGAGTTTAACCAGGACAAGTATGGTTTTGCGCTGGATAGAGATTATGAACTGAACTTCAGGACCGGAAAATGACAGGCCCTGAAATGATAGTGAGGGCTACATCAATAATAAACGGGAAGATGCAACATGATAATAAAAGCCTGTCCGATAAAGTATTATTAGCTGGAAAGCAGATATATTAGTGGAGCAATCGGACAGAGGAAGTGAAGGGCATCCCAATTATTTCATAAACCTACACGTTATCGCCAACCATAAGAAAAACATAGATCAACGATATGATACCAGATTTTCAATCAATAATGCTTCCATTCCTTAATCTAATTCTGGATGGACAAGAACATTCTACAAATGAAATAAATGATCATTTAGCAAACTATTTTAATCTTACAACAGATGAGATTAACACCTATTTACCAAGCGGATCTCAAAAAACATTTCCCAATAGAGTAGCATGGGCAAAGTCATACTTGAAAATGGCAGGATTACTTGAAACAACAAAACGTGGGTACTTCAAAATTACGGATTCCGGGATAAGTTTTCTTGATACTAAACCTCAAGAAATCAATATAAAAGTATTAAAAACATTACCTGCGTTTCAAGAAAATTATGGCCGATCTAAGGAAGAAGAATCTGCAAATGATAATGAAAATTCTCACTCAAAATCAACTCCAGAGGAAATACTTGAAAGCAGTTACCTTAATATTCGTAAGAACCTGTCTCAAGAATTACTTCAAAAAATAAAAAGTTGCAGCCCGAGATTTTTTGAAAATCTTGTTGTTGAATTACTTGTCAAAATGGGTTATGGCGGTACAATAAAAGATGCTGGGCAATCTATTGGACAAACAGGAGACGAAGGTATTGATGGGATAATTAAAGAAGATAGACTAGGTCTTGATATAATCTATATTCAAGCAAAACGATGGGAAAATGTTGTGGGTAGACCAGAAATTCAAAAGTTCGTAGGTGCTCTCGCCGGTCAAGGCGCTAAAAAAGGAGTATTTATCACAACTTCAAAGTTCACTAGTGAAGCAAAATCTTACCAAACCAGAAATGAAACTAAAATTGTCCTGATTGACGGCGAAAAACTTGCAGATTTAATGATTGATTACAATTTGGCCGTTTCTACTACTAATGCTTTTGAGATCAAACGAATAGACAACGACTATTTCGAGGAATAAAACAGCAGTCGTTAATTATTAGGAGTATGAGCAGCCTGCAAAACCAGGCGATTGTTCCCGGTTGAACTATTTATCCGAACTCTGGCGGACATCTCCACCTGCCGGCGGAAACAGCGGGCAAGGCTTACGTGAAGATACCGATACGGCAAAAGAAACAGAAATGACAAGAGAAAGCGACGACTGGTTTACGATTGAGAAGATTGATGACAATACGGCTGTTATCAGCGAATATAAGCACTGGGAAGAAACCCATTGTTATGTTGTAAACGGAACAGAGAGGTGTCTGCTGATCGATACCGGGCTTGGCGTGGCCAATATTCTGGAACAGGTTAAAAAGCTGACCGATAAACCCATAACGGCGGTTTCAACGCACGTGCATTATGACCATATCGGCGGACACCGCTATTTCAGCGACTTCTATGTGCATGAAGCAGAAATTGAATGGATAAACGGCGGTTTCCCCCTGACGACAGAGCAGGTCCGGAATTTCCTGATCGAAGAGCCCTGCGATTTCCCACAGGATTTTAATATTGACGATTATTACCTGTTTGAGGGCGTTCCGTCGCGTGTGCTGCACGATGATGATACCATAGAACTGGGAGGGCGGTCCATCCGGGTGTTGCACACGCCCGGACATTCTCCCGGACATATTTGCCTGTATGAACAGGAAAAAGGTTATTTGTACACCGGCGATTTAATTTATATCGGGATTTTATTTGCCTATTATCCATCAACCGACCCGGTTGCCTATATGAATTCCATAAAGAAATTGTTGTCTTTGCCGGTGAAAAGGATTCTGCCGGCACATCACGATCCGGATGTCCCGTTGTCGATTATCAAAGACATGGACAGCGCATTTACGGAATTGTACCAAAGCGGAAAGCTAAAGCACGGAAGCGGGACTTTCTCTTATCCGGGTTTTGGAATAAGATTATAAACAGGAACCGGCCGGCAGAATCGGAAAAATGAGATACCGCTAATAATTCAATATGGCCGGTGGCGCTCAAAATTGTAAATTTGCGCATGGTAACCCGCCTGAAATTATTTTTCAGCTCACCGGAACGCCTCCCCTGTCCGCTGCTTTTCAAATTGCCAAACGATAGCGTAAGCGCCGACGGCCTGAAAAAATCAAAGAACACAACGATCTGTTGGAAAGGAGAATTATGCATCTGTTATCAGAAACAGCCGTATGGAATACCACATCCGAATTTGTGATGCCCGACGGCATGATTACCAAAGCTTTGGGAAAGAGCAGTATAGAAATTTCAGGCGATGTCATTTTAAACAAAAGTTGGGCGAAATTCGGAGACGTACTGCGTGAAAACAATTACAGGATCACCGTCATATCTCCATTTGAATACCGGTTTGAATCTATAAATCCCGCGTTAGGCATCCAGCGTGGCGTATTCAGCATCGACAGAAATGTCATATATTCCAGGTTCCGGATTGAGCAAACAGAAATGTCCGGGTTTGAAATCATAATAAGGAACGGGAAGGAATGTAATACGTTTGGCGCCCTATACGAAAAGGAGAAATTAATCAACACCTGGAGGGCCTTGATGAAAAAGGAACCGTAAAAAGGCGGAAAATGCAGAATTCCGGGAAGGAACCGGATTATCTTATAAGGATTATTCGCGCATAAGCGACATTTATTTTAGCAGCGGCTTGCTATGAACCGCTTAACGCAAGTCCTTTTCACACTGGTTCCCGACTATTTTCACTTCGTTATTGGTTTTTACGTATTATTATTGTATTTTTGTACGTAAATAAACAACAGGCATGGATACCAAATTGACATTGAGTCTTGATCAGTCCATTATTGAACAGGCAAAGAGCTATGCAAAGTCTCACAAGATCAGTCTGTCCAGGCTGATTGAATCATATCTTTCATCGCTGGTCAGCAGGAAAGAGAAAGGTTTTGCAATCACGCCTTTGGTGGAAAGTCTGAGCGGCGTCGTTGAACTTGAAAGCGACTTTGATTATAAGAAAGCTTACACAGATTACCTGGTGGAGAAGTACCAATGAAAAAATTACTGGCTGATACAAATATTGTCCTCGATTTGCTTGCGAAACGGGAACCTTTCTATCCGGGTGCAGCCAGGATTTTCTCACTGGCAGATAAGAATGAAATTGAGCTTTCAATAAGTTCATTGACTTTTGCGAATACAAACTATGTTTTAGCCCGTTTGACAACGATCAAAGAAGCACGTGAAATTTTAAGAAAGTTCAGGGTGCTGGTTAAAGTCTTACCACTCAATGAAAAGATCATTGATTTAGCCCTGAATGATGACAACTTTGGGAATTTTGAGGATGGATTGCAATACTATTCCGCCATAGAGAACGGTCAGGACATTATCATCACCAGAGATTTAAAAGACTTTAAAGGAGCCAACATTGCCGTGATGACGGCGGAAGAATTTATAACATCTGCGGCAATGAAATCATGGCCGGCGGCTGATCAAGGAGAAAATGTGCCGTAACCCTCGTCCTGCAACCATCCGGAATTCATGTTCCGGACCCTGTTTGAGCAGGCGAAAGCTGCACACAGCGATCAACAGCGCGTCCTGCATCCGGCCGGGAAAACCTTCACAAACCAAACAACAATGAAACCAGAAGATTTTGGATATACGGAAACACTTGAACAATTGAGGATTGAGAATAACCTCCAGGATTTTGAGGTTGGAAGGGTTATTGCTGAGCATAAAGAAAGATACATCGTCAAAACGGAAGCGGGAGAGCTGGAAGCGGAGATATCCGGCAACATGCAGTATTCGGCAAGAAGCCGGGAAGATTTTCCCGCCGTTGGCGATTGGGTATCCCTGACGATGTATGATTCCGGCTTTTGCATCATCCATAAAATACTTCCCCGATTCTCAATGATTTCGAGGCGGGCGGCAGGCCTGTCGGGAGAAATCCAGGTAATTGGGGCCAATATTGATTATGCATTCCTGGTCCAGGCGGCTGACAGGGACTTTAACATCAACCGGCTTGAGAGATATCTGACCATTTGTTATTCATCCAGGGTAACCCCGATAATCGTGCTGACCAAGACGGATCTGATAGACGATCAAAAGATCACCGGGATTTCGGACAGGATACAACAACGGATCAAAGATATTCCGGTTATTGCCATCAGCAATGAAAACCTGAATGGATACGAAGCGCTGAAAAACATGATCAAAAAAGGAAAGACTTACTGCATGCTCGGTTCTTCCGGAGCAGGGAAATCAACCTTGATCAATAACCTTTCCGGCCGTACGGTCATGAAAACCGATGCGATCAGCAGGAGCACGAACAAAGGCCGGCATGTTACAAGCCACCGGGAACTGGTCGTGCTGGACAACGGCGGAATACTGATTGACAATCCGGGAATGAGAGAAGTGGGGATCGCTGATACGGCAAACGGACTGGAAACCGCCTTTGACAGGATCATCGATATTTCCCGAAAATGTAAATTCAGCGATTGCACCCATACGGATGAAACTGGCTGTGCAGTGCTGGCCGCCGTCGAAAATGGAGAAATCGATAAAAGTTCTCTTGAGAATTACTTAAAACTGGAAAGAGAGAAAGCTCACTTTGAAGCATCAGTTGCGGAAAAACGAAAAAAGGATAAAGATTTTGGAAAAATGTTAAAAAACTACAAAAAAGATATGGATAAAAACGGCTACTAAACTCCTTTGCAACCGGTATATCATTGATTTTCCGGTTATTAAAATAACTGGCTTTAACCGGCAATCGTTTCGCACCGGCCCCGGGATAACATCCGGATAGTTCCGGTTCCATGCAGCCGGGCCCTTTTTACGCACGAATCGGGGGCCGGTTGAAAGACTGATAAAACAATGAATAAAAAGAATTCTGAGAAAAAAATGGACAGTAACAAAATATATCCAAGAACGGGAGATCAAGAAACCGTTTATCTGAAATCCGTCATTACAAAACCCAACATCAAAGTTGGTGAATACACCATGTATAATGATTTTGTAAGCGACCCCACCCGGTTTGAGAATAACAATGTCCTCTATCATTATCCTGTAAACAATGATAAATTAATCATCGGCAAATATTGTTCTATTGCCTGTGGAGCAAAATTTATGTTTACATCCGGGAACCATAAAATGTCATCGCTTTCCACGTATCCGTTTCCGCTCTTTTTCGAAGAATGGGATCTGGAACGTAATGAGGTGACTGAGGCGTGGGATAATAAGGGAGACATCATCATTGGAAATGACGTCTGGATTGGGTACGAAGCCGTTATCATGCAGGGAGTCCATATCGGGGATGGAGCCATCATTGCAGCAAGGGCCCTGGTAACGAAAGATGTCGCGCCTTATACCATTGCAGGCGGAGTTCCTGCCAGGGCCATAAGAACCCGTTTTCCCGAAGAGACCGTCAAAAAGTTGATGAAGATTCAATGGTGGAACTGGGACGAAGCCATCATTCAAAAAAATCTCTCACATATCGCAACAGGAAATATTGACGGATTGATACCTTAAGGAAATTAACAACTTTTTCTTGAATCTCAGGTAATTGGCCTCAAGCACTGCTACTCTTGGTGTACAGAAGGCGGTGATAAAAGCAGTATCTGTTATTGCGGCTTCAAGCCTGAATATTTAAACGCGTTTTCGCATACGTGGAAAAAATGCAAAACAAATCACTATTTTTGAACGGGCAGGCTGCTGACGGTTTGAATTTTGCATCATGCTATATGTGAGCGAAATACGAAACAGCAAACCGGAAGCCTGAAACCGGAACATTAAAACCGGAATTCCTGATGATTTGCCCGGAATGGCCATCGGCGTCATTCCGCGTCTGCAAATAAAAACTAAATATGACAGCGGAGACCGGAAACCACTAAGAAAAACGGGGCGAAACCGAAAAGCCAGATGAGTAGGGAATCAAGAACTTATGCCTATGAAACGTATTGCACTGACTTTTGTACTTCTTATAACGGTAAGCTTCTCAACGACATTATACGGGCAGGCAAACCAGGATACTGCCAAAGTATCAAAATATGTTTATTGCGAACTGGTTGGAATTCAGAAATTTTTAAGCAATAAGATAGCCTTATCGGTCGACTTTGGAGAAGAAAAGGGGTTTTTCCAGGATCCAAGGCTGAGAGATCAGCAAACAGGAGAGATCCAGTCTTTTAATTCAATGGTTGATGCGTTGAATTACATGGGTAATGACGGCTGGGAATTTGTCCAGGCGTACCTTGCAACCGTTGGGGAACAACAAGTTACTCACTGGTTGCTTAAAAAGAAAAAATAGCATTCTTAGAGCGAAACGACCAGTTGATTGTGAATCAGGTTTACCGGCGCAATCAGGGAGTGCTGAAAGGCTGAAGTCCGCCAGGATAGCGTTAGCTGTTTCATTCCGGTTATTCAATTTTCCGTATTAGTTTCACGGGGTGGCGCTGGCTGACCGAACTTCGCCTTCATGATCACACCGCTTGAATTCAAGAGGCCTGAAGCTAAAGAGAAGCCCCCATAAAAACACAGCAGCATGTCCGCTCAATACAACGCTGAAGCCGATGTTGGGTAATGCGTTCAACATTACCGTGGAAGATTTGATATTAGTCGCTATTTTTGCTGAAGATTAAATCTGATGAACTTTAAAATCATACCGCCTAACGGATTCCTGAAAAAGTACATTAGGCATTACTGCTTTATGGAATCGGATGCTCATGACGCTAACGTCGTGGAGCGGGTGATACCGATGGAAAATGTTCAATTAATGTTTCACTATAAAAACCCTTTTATTGTATATCATTCAAATGATACAATTTCACAACAGCCGAGGTCAATTATCAGCGGATTAAGCGATTCCTTTTCAGATGTTTCAACAAACGGGGAAACAGGGGTTGTATTTATCGGTTTTTATCCGACCGGAGCCTGTCATTTCTTCAATTTCCCGTTATCAGAGATTGAAAACCAAAGTATTGATATGGCTGATATTTACAACGCCGAAATCAGCCGGGTTGAAGAAATGTTATTTTTAACAGACACCCTGCCGGAGAAAGTGGCCGTTCTTGAGAAATTTTTACTCAGTCGGTATTCGCCCATTCCGGCCTATGACTGTTTGTTAATCCAGAACGGTGTCGAAATGATTAAAAAGTACAAAGGGCAAACTTCGGCTGCGATATTATCCGATCATCTTTCAGCCACTACGAAAACCCTTGAACGAAAATTTTCTTTTTACCTTGGTAAAACCACCAAACAGATTATAAAGCTGATACGTTTTCAGGAAATCCTGCAGGATTTCAGTATGAATAAGGACCTCAGTCTGACTGAATATGCCTATAGAAACGGTTATTATGACCAGTCGCACTTTATAAGGGATTTTAAAACCTATAGCGGTTATACGCCTAAGGATTTTCTGGCCAGATACCCCGATTTTAATATCAATGCCGAGACCTGCTAGTTTTCAGGATCTCATTTTGTCTGTTTTTTACAATTTTGCCGCTGTCTGCTGATGGTAATTTTGCCGCGAAATTTAAAAACGATTTATGGCGGCAGAAATTCACATTCAGAAACTCTTTAAAAAATATCCAACAGGTACGGAAGCGATAAAAGGGATAAGCCTTGAAATTGAGAAAGGGCAGTTCTTTACCTTGCTGGGGCCCAACGGAGCCGGAAAATCCACCCTGATAAAAATATTGACCACGCTGATCGGCAAGGACTCGGGCAGGTTCACGCTGGCCGGCACCGATCCTGAAATGAATCCGTTACAAATTCAGAAAATGATTGGCGTCGCATCTCAGGAGAACGAATTAGACCCGGCGGAAAAGGCAGAAAATCTGCTCGTTTTTCAAGGAAGGCTATTCGGACTGACCAAACCGGAAGCCACGAATCGCGCCAATGAATTAATTCAATTGTTTCAGCTTGAAAATGAGAGAAATAAAAAATCCGGTACATTATCGGGCGGCAATAAACGCAGGTTGCATTGTGCTTTAGCGCTTGTGCATCGCCCACAAATCCTTTTTCTTGATGAGCCTACCGTCGGTATGGATCCCGTTGCAAGAGCCAACTTCTGGGATGTGATCACGCAAATGAACAGAAGAGAACATGTTACCGTGTTTCTCACGACCCAGTACCTCGAGGAAGCCGACGAACATGCCTCGGATATGGCGCTCATTGCAGCCGGTGAAATCCGGTATTCGGGTGCGATCAGCGATTTTAAGAAAATGGTCAACCCGAACGGTGCATTAACACTCAATGAAAGCTATTTGCAATATATTAAAGCCCTGACAAATGCTGAATATACCATCAACTAAAACCGAAACCCGCATGAACACCGTTAATATTTTACTGATTGAGAGGGGCATCATGAAATTAATAAAAAAGCCATCGGCGCCTGTTATGGGTTTTGGTATGAGTTTGTTCTTCCTGCTGGTTTACAATGCCGGAATAGGCGGCATCGGCTCCCTGGAGGCTTTTGGCGCAGGAGGATATCTGTCCTTTGTATTTCCCATAACCATCATTTCGTTGGCCATGGGTTCTTCGGCCGGGGCCGGTCAAACGCTGAATGATGACATGCAATCGGGCTATTTCAGAAGACTGTATCTAAGCCCTGCCCCACGCTGGATTTTAGTGGTTGCCCCTATGCTTGCCGATACCATCTCATCCGTGGTTTTTACGATACTGCTCATTGGTATCGGAGCAATATCCGGCGTTAGTTTTCAATTCGGATTGTTATCGGCACTCGGCGTGCTTCTTCTTTCCTTTTTATGGTCACTTACTCTGTGTGGCTTTTCAGCCGGCATCATGCTGCGCACCGGACAACATCAAAGCGCCGCCATCATAACCAATGCCGTTTTCCCGTTGCTTTTTCTGAGCACTACCTTTTTACCGAGAGAACTGATAACGGCCAGGTGGTTACTGGCTGTTTCCTGGGTGAATCCTGTAACCTATATTCTGGAAGGAAACCGGTATTTACTGGCCGGAACTTCATCCGCCGGTTTTTTCATTACCGGACTACTCATATTTTCAACAACATCCATCGCTTCGGTTGCATATGCATTAGCAAGCGCGAAAAAAATCAAGGCTTAAATTATGAACAGCGATAAAATCATTGTAAAGAATGCCCACACCAACAACCTTAAAAATATTAATATCGAAATTCCGAAACACAAGCTGGTCGTTTTCACAGGCGTTTCGGGTTCCGGGAAATCATCGCTGCTTTTCGATACTATCTATACCGAAGCTCAACGGCAATTGATAGAGACCTTTTCTACTTTTGCCCGTACCCGGATGCCAAAATTATCGAGACCCGATGTTGACGATATCCTCAATTTATCGACGGCCATTGTCATTGATCAGAAACGGATGGGTAACAACCTGCGCAGCACGGTTGGCACGGCTACGGAAATAAACACCTATTTGCGGTTACTTTTTTCCCGGATTGGCAAGCCTTTCATTGGCCCCTCATTTTACTTTTCCTTTAACCATCCGGAAGGCATGTGTCCTTATTGCAATGGTCTGGGGAAGCAGATAAAAATTGACCTTGAGTTGTTTCTGGACCGGGAAAAATCGATACAGGAAGGGGCCATCACACATCCGCATTACAAAGCAGGAAGCTTCCTGTGGAAAGAACTGGTCAGTATGGGAGTTGTAAACCCGGAAAAGCCATTAAAAGACTTTTCAGAAGATGAATTACACTTGTTGCTTTATTCGGAACCTTTTCCGGTCAAAAATTCAAAAGAAAAACTATCCTACAATCGAAATTTTGAAGGAATTGCCCGTAAACTGGAAAACGCAGTGACCTCAAGAGCCGACGATGAAACTGACGAAGAAGGTAAAAATGCATATACCCGATATTATCATTATCAAACCTGCGAACATTGCGGCGGGACAAGACTCAATGAACGGGCGCGAAGCGTGAAGATAAACGGACTTACTTTGTCCGATGTCTGCCGTTTAGAGCTGGAGGATGTGCTTCCATTTTTACTGGAAATTGACGATGAAATAGCGAAACCTGTGTTGCGAAAGGCAATATTCCTGCTTCAACAGCTTATTGAGATCGGCGTAGGATATCTGTCGCTTGAACGAGCCGTTTCCACCCTGTCGGGAGGAGAATCCCAGCGTGTGAAAATGTCAAAACAGATGGACTGTAATCTGATAGATATGCTTTATATCCTTGACGAACCTTCGATCGGACTGCACCCCCGTGACACGGAAAATCTCCTGAATATTTTGTTCCGCTTAAAAGAAAAAGGCAATTCGGTTTTCGTGGTAGAACATGACCCGGAAATTATCCGGGCTGCGGAATGGATTATCGATATGGGCCCCAATGCCGGAAAATACGGCGGAAACGTTGTATACAACGGAGAACCCGGGGGATTGCAAAACGTCCTGAGCATTACGGGTGAGTATTTAATGAAAACAGGCAAACCCGCGATAAAGAGAAAGCTGCCGGCTTCCTTTTATAAAATAGAGAATGCCAGGGCTAATAACCTTCATAACGTATCGGTAAAAATCCCGAAAGGCGCACTCACCTGTGTTACCGGGGTTGCCGGAAGCGGTAAAAGCAGCCTTATTCACGAATGCTTTGCCAAACAATATCCTGAAGCAATCGTGATTGACCAGTCGCCGATCGGGAAATCATCAAGGGCAAATATAGCGACATATACAGGTGTTTTCGACTTAATACGAAAGGAGTTCGCGTTGGCAACCCATTCCGATGCTTCCATATTCAGCTTTAACTCAAAAGGGGCCTGTCCTAAATGCAACGGCCAAGGTGTGCTGACTTTTGATCTTCATTTTTTAGATTCCGTTAAAACCATTTGCGATGAGTGCGAGGGAAAGCGCTACCATGCTGATGTGCTGAGATTTAAATTCAGGGATAAAAATATTGTTGAAATACTGGATATGACGGTCCACCAGGCATACGATTTTTTCAAATCATCAAAAATCAAAAAGCTATTGCAACTTCTGCAGGAAGTCGGGCTGGGCTATTTAAAACTAGGCCAGTCGCTGAGTACTTTGTCCGGGGGCGAATCTCAACGCCTGAAAATAGCTAATGAATTGAAAAAGGAAAGCAATATTTATATCATGGATGAACCCACCACGGGGCTTCACATGTCGGATATTGATAATTTCTACAAAATTGTTAAATCATTGGTAGACAACGATAATACTGTTGTTATTATTGAACACAATCTTGATATTATTAAATTTGCCGATTGGATCATCGATATGGGACCCGGAGGAGGAAAGAACGGGGGAAAATTAATATTTCAGGGCGTTCCGGAAGATATGATAAATTGCAGGCAATCCATCACCGGCACATACCTGAAAAGCATGATTTAAAAATTCCGTATTGCAGGCACACAGCAACAGGCTCAAAGCACATATTGAAGCTCAAACTTTATTTTAAAACCTGAAGTGCCGATGCTGTAAATAAACAGTTTTAAAATGTATCTTAATCATTACAACGCCGGCATACGAGCCGGTGGAAAACAAAATGGCGAAGATGCGAAGATGATCAAAAAAATAATTTATCATTATCAACCGATAAAATGAGTAAATGAATTGAAGTACAAGTTACACCTCACCCCTGCCCCTCTCCTCAAGGAGAGGGGCCTGCAACTCAAGCCCGTAAAGCTTTTGACCAGAAATATGGATTTACTCTTCGGGCATCTGAGTTATTGAAGTGCAGCACAAGTTGCACCTCACCCCTGCCCCTCTCCTCAAGGAGAGGGGAATGCTACTCAAGCCCGTAAAGCTTTTGACCAGAAATATGGATTTACTCTTCGGGAACCTGAGTTATTGAAGTGCAGCACAAGTTGCACCTCACCCATGCCCCTCTCCTCGAGGAGAGGGGCCTGCAACTCAAGCCCGTAAAGCTTTTGACCAGAAATATGGATTTACTCTTCGGGAACCTGAGTTATTGAAGTGCAGCACAAGTTGCACCTCACCCATGCCCCTCTCCTCAAGGAGAGGGGCCTGCTACTCAAGCCCGTAAAGCTTTTGACCAGAAATATGGATTTACTCTTCGGGAACCTGAGTTATTGAAGTGCAGCACAAGTTACACCTCACCCCTGCCCCTCTCCTCGAGGAGAGGGGCATGCAACTCAAGCCCGTAAAGCTTTTGACCAGAAATATGGATTTACTCTTCGGGAACCTGAGTTATTGAAGTGCAGCACAAGTTACACCTCACCCATGCCCCTCTCCTTAAGGAGAGGGGCCTGCTACTCAAGCCCGTAAAGCTTTTAACCAGAAATATGGATTTACTCTTCGGGAACCTGAGTTATTGAAGTGCAGCACAAGTTGCACCTCACCCATGCCCCTCTCCTCGAGGAGAGGGGCCTGCTACTCAAGCCCGTAAAGCTTTTGACCAGAAATATGGATTTACTCTTTGGGCACTACTGAAAATTTATTATAATAGACCCGTTCACCGGACATCAACCGCCAACTCTATAAAAACCGGTATGAAAGAAAAAAAAGTAAAGTCACCTCAGCAATCCATAGTATTGAACCTTTTTTCAAAGGATAACCTTCTAATTTGCGGCATCTTATCTACAATACTCTATGTCGCAGCCACTATCCTCGGAGCTATCCGATGGGATGAATATGACTCCGCCTCGCAAACCGTCAGTGAATTATTTGCTATCGGAGCCCCGTCTTCCTCTGTCATAGTGCCGGCATTCCTCATATACAGCCTACTGGTATTTGCTTTTGGCGCCGGGATCTGGATTTCTGCCGGAAATCAAAAGACGCTTCGGATAGTTGCCATCCTGGTAATTTCTAAAGAAGTGCTGGGCGTCATCGGACTCTTATTCGCCCCGATGCATATGCGCGGAATGGGAACTTCCCTGACAGACCTGATGCATATCGTCATCACCATAACAGGAGTGCTTCTATGCATGTTTCCGGCAATAATTTTCGGCGCATTTTCATTCGGAAAAGGTTTCAGGATTTTTTCATTTATTACCATTGTGATTTTTCTGGTTTTCGGTACGCTGGCAGGCATGGAGGGTTCAAAAATAGCCGAAAATCAACCTACCCCCTATGCCGGCATTTGGGAGCGAATTAATATTTTCACCTATTTTATCTGGGTTGTTGTATTGTCCATCATCCTTTTAAAAAGAAACAGAACTCAAGCCGGACAAATTGATCCACAATGAGGCGGAAGTTCTAAACATCACGCGAATCAACGTCTGCCAGCCACCTTTTAACCATAAAGCCATGCCACGAAAAGCGCTCTTATCCTTCCTGCTCCTGACTCTTTTATGCGGATGCCACAAAGAGGATGAAAAAAATGAATCTGTGTTCCGGGGCCTGGTGATCGATTACGACACCGGTAACCCGAAACCAGGAGTAACGGTGATACTAAACCGTTTTGACGGCCTGGTAATTGGATTTCCGGACAGGTATATCGGCCTCGTGCAGGATTCGGCATTGACCGATGAAAACGGGAAATATTGTTTTAAAGTCAGGGAAAACGATAAATTTCTCTATAAAATCACGACCCGCCAGAGCGGATATCTTGTTAAAAATCCGGCGCAGGCAACACTGGCAAAAATCATAGATTATTATCCGGTTAATTCCGATACGATCCGGACCGGAATAGCCGGTTATGTAAAGCTTGACGTTGTTAATATCCCCAACGATTATGATTCGGTCTTTATAAACTTTATCAATGCTGTCGCTGAACCGTATCGCCTCTATCCGCAGTTGCACGACACAACGCTCATCAACGGATTTCTTTGTAAAGACAACCCTACGGTGAATGTTCACTGGAAAATTACTGATAAGCCGGAAAGCAACACCGGCAGCGCAACGGTTTCCCTGGCGCCGCAGGACACGGTTACGGTCCGGATTGAATTTTAACGCTTCCTCCGCCAGCTTTTACAGCAGCTACATTCCCTGAACCATTCGGATCCGACGGCCAACCTTAAGTATCCTAATAACGGCTCTTTCCTGTGCACATACTCAAATCCGACATTCTGAATCGCCGAAATCCCGTTCAAAGCAGAAAATGGACTAGTGAGCGATTCCACTTTGCGCGGTTCTGATTTTATTTAGTCCATTCCCTATTCGGTTTAAAAAAAAATGTGACATGGCCCAAAAAAGCTGTTTCCGTGAGTAATCTTTTTCTTTATTTTGAAAACGAAAGCCGGAGTAGCCGGCAACTAAAGTATCCCGGAGTGTGATAGTCGTTTTGGCGCGATTGATAATGGTTTTATCCGTTACATAAATCTCCGGCGACAACCATAATCAACAGTATTAAGGGTAATTGCAATGCCTGAATGAACATTAGAGCATCAGTTTTGTTTAATCAGCCAATAAGCATATTAAACAAACACATATAGACTCAAATTCAGCCAGACCATGCGTATCAACCATATACTCATACAATTTCTCGCATTCATTCCGGTAATCGTCTTTGGGCAAACCGGGGTGATCAAAGGCCGGGTTTACAACGCTTCGAGTAACGAACCGCTTCCATTCACCAACATCATCATATTGGGAACAAACATTGGCTCGGTGAGTGATCTTGACGGTAATTTCCTTTTTACAGCCGTCGCACCCGGCTTCTTTAAACTGGCAGCCACTTCGGTAGGGTTCGAAAATGTGATAACCGAGGAACTTCAGGTTACCAATGCCAGGACCACTTTTATCGACATTGCCATGAAGGAAAAACCTTTTCAGTTGGCCCAGGTTGAGGTGATATCCTCACCTTTCAAGAAAGTGGAAGAGAGTCCGGTTTCATTGAAAACCATCGGAATCGCTGAGATTGAAAAAAGCGCAGGCGCCAACCGTGATATTTCAAAGGTCATACAATCGCTGCCCGGAGTTTCTTCGGGAGTTTCGTACCGGAACGACCTGATAGTCCGTGGCGGCGGTCCTTCCGAAAACCGGTTCCTTCTGGATGGAATAGAAATCCCGAACCTCAATCATTTCGGTACGCAGGGAGCGAGCGGAGGGTCGGTTGGCATTATCAACAGCGACTTTCTGCGTGAGGTGGATCTGTACACGGGCGCATTTCCCGCCTCGCGGGGTAATGCACTCAGCTCGATACTCGATATGAGGCTCATCGACGGCAATCCAGAGAAAATGATTTATCGCGCCACCCTTGGCGCCAGCGAAATGGCCGCGAGCGCTTCCGGACCGTTGAGCAAAAAAACGACGCTGCTTTTTTCGGCCCGGCGTTCGTACCTTCAGTTTCTCTTCAGTGCGCTGGGGCTGCCTTTTCTGCCCACATTTAACGACTACACGATTAAGGTTAAAACCCGTTTCGATTTAAAAAACGAACTTACTATACTCAGTATCGGATCGCTAGATAAAAGTACTCTGAATACCGGAATTGAGAATCCAACTGAGGAGCAGCAATATATCCTCAACTATCTTCCTTCCTACGACCAGTGGACCTATGCCATAGGCGCCGTATACAGGCACTACCGGAAGAACTCATACGACACCTGGGTGTTAAGCCGCAATATGCTGAATAACAGGTCTAAAAAATTTGAGAACAATGATAAGAACGCCGGTCTGGTACTGAAATATGAGTCGGAGGAGATTGAAAACAAACTGCGCTACGAGAACACGACGCGCCTCAACGGTTATAAGATTTTAACCGGCGCAGGTCTTGAATATATAAAGTATCTGAATAATACTTTCCGGAAAGTATTTATCCCGACGGAGAAAGATACACTTACCTCCCTCGACTATGACTCCTTCCTCGATTTCTTCCGGTACAACGCTTTCGGCCAGGTGAGTAAAAGCTACCTTGAGAACAGGCTTTCGCTTTCGGCAGGAATCAGGCTGGATGGCAACAGTTATTCCGCAGGCATGTCGAACCCGCTGAATCAGTTCTCACCGCGCATTTCAGCCTCTTACGGTATTACGGATAAAGTTTTTCTGAACGCCAATGCCGGCAGATTTTTTCAGTTGCCATCGTATACAACGCTTGGTTATCGCGATGAAACCGGTAAACTTGTCAACAGGGATAACGGTGTTACTTATATCAGGGCCGATCACCTGGTTGCGGGACTTGAATACAGGCGTAATGATAACTCCCGCGTTTCGCTCGAAGGTTTCCTGAAGTTTTACGAGAACTATCCCTTTTCGGTAAAGGATTCTGTATCGCTGGCGAGTAAGGGTGCCGATTTTGGCGTATACGGTGATGAAGCAGTAAAGAGCACTTCCGGCGGCCGTGCTTTTGGTGCAGAATTCTACTATCGGGGCCGGTTTATGAACCATGTAAACGTCATACTGTCCTACACTTTTGTACGTTCCGAATTTGATGATAAAAAAGGTGACCTTATCCCTTCGGCATGGGATAACCGGCATATCCTGAATATCATGGCATCAGCAGACCTTGGCAGAAACTGGAACATCGGCGCAAAATGGCGTTTTGTGGGCGGAGCACCCTATACTCCCTATGATTACAACCGTTCGTCCCTCATCGAAGCCTGGGATGCAAGCGGGCAGGGTTACCCTGATTATAATCTCTATAATACTGAACGCCTGGCCAATTTTCACCAACTCGACCTGAGAATCGATAAAGAGTATTATTTCAGAAAATGGTCGTTAAACGTGTATTTCGATGTCCAGAACGCCTACAACTTCAAATCGAAAAATCCGGATGTGCTTGTGTTGCTGCGCGATGCCAACGGCAATCCGGTTATCGACCCGAACGATCCGGCACGATATAGTCTTAAATATCTGCCTTCGGAATCAGGAACTATCCTCCCGACACTGGGCGTTATTATAGAACTTTAATTATTGATTGTACCATGAAAAAAGCAAATCATAACATAGCTGCATATACCCTGGTGATGGCTTTCATTGCCGTAGCCTTTGCAACCTCATGCAGGCCCTCAAAAGAATCCGGCATTACCGGATCGGAAACATTTCAGAAAATTACCGGGAATATCAATGGTTCCGGCAAGGCTCTGGAATTAACGTTCACAAAGGGCCCCTCATTCAACCATCCCACCTTTGCCATCTGGCTCGAGGATACATCAGGCCGGTTTATACAGACTTTGTTTATTACCCGTTCATTTGGCAGTGGTACCTTTTATTACGGCGACAAATCAGGAGGGCAATGGAAGCCCGGACAAGTAAAGATGCCGGCATCTTTGCCTTACTGGTCGCACAAAGCAGGAGCGGCAAAAGGAATAGCGAACTACATTCCTGATAAAAAGAATCCGGTGCCCGATGCTTATACCGGAGCAACGCCAAAAGGGAATTTTGCCCTTGAAACCCGTTCGGATAAGGGAACCCCAAGGTTTGTAAAAGTTTTCATGGAAATTAACCAGACATGGGACTGGAATGAATATTGGACAAACAACAAGTATCCGGATGATACCGAATACAAGACTTCCTGTCAGCCTGCCGTGGTTTACGCCGCTGTTATAGATATGGAAAAACCGGGAGAAACAGCGGTGTTAAAACCAATTGGAAGAAGTCATCATTCAGGCGCCGATGGCAACCTTTATACCGATCTCAGCACCCTCTCCACAGCATTGCATATTGCTGAAAAAATTACCGCAGAAGTAAAGTAACGGCGCCTGAAATACGCTTTCAGCGTTTATATTTATCGTAATCACGGCAAGGGCGGGCTTCAGTTCAGGGAATCTGAAAGAAATCCTGCTTCCATTCTTAATTCAGCCAAAGCCCCGCCTCTTCCGGTATAGCGCGGGATCTCGCCGGGCACGACTTCAGGCAGCGAAACCGGGGTATTAATTCGGGAACAGGTTGTCTACCAAAGAAAAAAAAACTCCTTATGAGGCAAAAACAGGGAAGAATCAGGTATCAGCGGTGTAACATTATGGATAGCATAAACGTTAAAAGAATAAAAAAAAATGAAAAAAGAGATTCTATTAATGTTTTGCCTGTGTATCTCCATTTTCACGGTTAACGCCGGAGAAAAGTACATAACAACTTCCGACGGCGTCAAACTATATGTAGATGTACGAGGCAGCGGCCCGGCCTGTTTGTATCTCCATGGCGGTCCCGGCTCCGGAAGCTACTGGCTCGAAAAGTATTACGGAAATTCGCTGGAACAACACTTTCAGATGATATACCTTGACCAGCGCGGCGTTGGACGGTCAACCAGCCCGAAAGACGGCAATTTTTCCATGGCAAGAATGATCATGGATTTTGAAGAAGTTCGCGAATCGCTGGGAATAAAACACTGGCTGACATTGGGACATTCTTTCGGCGGCATTCTGCAAATGGGATACGTAACCGGTAAACCGGGTTCTATTGATGGACTGATCTTCATCAATTGCTGCCTTTCCATGAACGATTGTTTCAAAAAAAGCTGGCTGCCCAAGGCCATTGAACTTGCCGGACAAGATACGCCTCCGATATGTCTGGATACCAATGTAAATATATTCGAAAGGATGGGGGCTATTTCGCAAGTCCTGAACGAAAAAGGCACCATGTGGAAATTATTCTTCGCTTCGGAAGAAAACGGAAATAAAATGAACGACACCTATCTCAATTTTCCTGAGTGGAACAGCGATTTTAGCAATAAAAGCATGGAGATTGCCGATTACTGGACAAACTTTTGCTTACTGACGCCGCAGGTAACTCAGCCGGTCCTTTTCTTTTACGGGAAAACCGACTGGGCTGTGGGACCTTCCCATTACAAAGAGATAGCTTTCCCCAACATGCTGCTGTGGGGCAGCGATGTCGGTCATATGCCGTTTTTCGAAAACACGGAAGACCTTGATAAAGCCATCGATAGCTTCGTCAGCAAATATCATTTTTAGCATCGTAGCAGGTCAGGGAAACAGCGCCGCCTGATTTGCATTCTACAGCGGCTAGCAACCTTCTGCAAAAGACAAGCGTTTTCGGGGAATCCCTATCTTTGGCAAATAAAAAAGGAATTATGAAACCGGAACACGATAAAGCCATCAAATTATTCAGGTCGGGATATAATTGCGCACAGTCGGTACTTGCGGCCTACTCGGAAGATATGAAATTTGACGCCGGCCTGGCTTTATGCATTTCCTGCGGTTTCGGAGGAGGAATGGGCAGGCTCCAGCAAACCTGCGGCGCCGTCACCGGATCGTTCATGGCCATTGGCATCTATAACTGTAAAAAGTATTCCGACAACAATGAAAGGAAAGATAAAACTTATGCCATGATCAGGCAGTTCAACGAAAAGTTTATGGCATTACACGGCTCCACCGATTGTAAAAGCCTGTTGAATTGCGACCTGATGTCGGAAGAAGGAAGGCTTTTTGCGAAACAGAATAATTTATACGAGATGCGTTGCGAAAAATACATTTCCGACGCCGTCGGAATTATCCAAGAACTGACAGGGGAATAAGAAATTTACCAATAAAGCAAGATATAGCTTACATTCTCCAGGCTGGATTCCCGTTTCCTGATACAATTTTCCCCGACCCGATATCCATGACGGACCATTTGTATATCACCCTGGCGTAAATAACACTTTCAGAATGAGAGAACGAATTCACGATTTTCTGACGAAGCCAATCGTAATTGCCCTGGTTATATTAATCAGCGCCGTCCTTACCCATTTTACAGGTGGACTGGGATATTTTTTTGGCATGATTGCAGCGCTGATGGTTCTCTGGTCAGGAAGATTTAAATGGATCGAGTTTGGTATCAGCAGACCCCGGTGGATCAAATCAATTTTAGTAGCCATTGCATTAGCTATTTCCATATTTATTATAGTAGACATTTTGATCCAGCCTCTGATAGAACTCAAATTTGGCGCAATTGATTTAAGCAGTTTTGATGGCATCCGGGGGAATTATATCAATTTTCTGGTTTTTATACTTTTCATGTGGGTTGTAGCCGGCATTGGAGAGGAGTTTTTATACCGGGGATTCTTCATGAAGCAATTTGCCAGAATTCTTGGCGATACCAATAAAGGATGGCTCTTTTCAGCAATCGCAATGTCCATTCTGTTTGGCATGGCTCACCTGTATCAGGGTATGTCCGGGATGATATCCACAGGATTGGTAAGCTTATGCCTGTCGTTGATTTTTTACAAAAACAGAAACAATCTGATACTGAATATGTTTGTTCATGGTTTTTACGATATGATTGGCATATCCCTGATTTTTATAAACAAAGAACGGATATTCACCGATTGGATTCAGGCTTTCCTCATTCAATAAACCATTCGCAGCGTCATGGTAAGGTTGAGCCTTGCAGCCCTTTTCGGGCTTCTGTTTCGGGGGATAAAAACACATTCCGCACACCACCGCCTGCCATATTGCCTGATGGTGCTTCTGCTTTCGGCTCCGGCCTTCGGCCAGGGCACGGCTAAAAGATGTCTCTTCCTCGGCAACAGCTATACTTATGCGAATAATCTTCCCCGGATGATTTCCGATATAGCGGCTTCAACCGGCGACACCCTGTTTTTCGACAGTAATACGCCGGGCGGATATACGCTCCATGAACATTCCACCAACGCTGCCTCCCTTGCCAAAATCATGAGCGGAAACCTGGATTACGTCGTACTGCAGGAACAAAGCCAGCTTCCGTCGTTTCCGCTAAGTCAGGTAATGACAGAAGTTTTCCCGTATGCAAGCTATCTGGACAGCATTATAAATGCGTATAACGCTTGCAGCGAAACCGTATTTTACATGACGTGGGGCCGAAAAAACGGAGATGATGAGAATTGTAACTGGTGGCCGCCCGTTTGTACCTACGAAGGGATGGACAGCCTGTTGAACCTGCGTTACAGAATGATGGCCGACAGCAACGAAGCCATTCTGTCACCGGCAGGCGCCGTATGGCATGAGATCCGGCAATACTATCCCTCCATCGAACTGTACCAGTCCGACGGAAGCCATCCTTCGGTTGCGGGAACCTATGCCACAGCCTGCTGCTTTTATACCACACTCTTCCGGAAAAACCCGGAACTCATCACTTACGACGCCTCGCTTCCGGCTGCCGATGCCGCCACCATCAGGAACATTGTAAAATCAGTAGTATACGACAGTCTTTATAAATGGCATATCGGGGAATATGATCCTTCAGCCGGATTCTCATGTACCATCAACGGCAGCAACCAGGTCGCATTCAGCAATACCTCCCTGAACGCACACGAATACCTGTGGGATTTCGGAGATGGCGATACATCGGCGGAAATAAATCCTGTACATAATTATGCAGTACCTGGCATATATACCGTTTCGCTGATTGCATCGCACTGCAGCCTGAAAGACACGCTCAGAAAAGCCGTCAACACGACAGAGACAGGTATTCCTTCCCCTGAAATACAATCCTGGAATATTTTCCCCAACCCCGCTACGGTAAAGTTCACGGTCAGCGGGCTTAAACCTGGTTCCTATCCATACATGATATACGATTTCAGCGGACGGAAAATCCAAAGCGGCGAAGTAAGCGGCGCTAACGTGCAGGTTGATATCTCAGGCCTCCCCGACGGGATTTATCTGTTAAAACTCTCCGGCAATGAGAAGATAACAGAACAAAGGAAACTCATCAAATGCAGCCATAACCATCCATAGCAGGGAGAACAATTTCCCCTTGCGCGAATAATCCACTGTTCGGAAATTTTTCGTATTATTGGTTTGTGGTTCCCTGCCACACTTTTCTGTTATCGGATTTTCCCTGCCATAACCAGAAAAACACGCAACCTATGAATAATTACCGGCGGAATGATCCGGAAGACGGGCAAACTGCCGGCACGAAATACAATACTTTACCATGGACACAGCCCTTAAAAAGCGCCTGATTGAAATATGCCGGCAGAAGCTTACCGATTCGGGCATCAATCTGCAACAGGCGATGGATGACCTTCAACAGCAGTCGAACGAGTACGGCGCGCCCAAGGACCGCTACGATCCTTTCAGGACACAACTGATGCGCCGGCGCGACATGCTCGCCCAACAGCTTGCTAAAGAGTTGCAGGAATTGAAGATGCTGGACAAAATCGATTTAAGCCGCTCATACCGGGAAGTAGGGTTTGGTGCGATAGTGACGACAAACGACTTCAGCTATTTTATCGCCGTAGGGCTGGGCAAAGTAGAAACTACCGACGGCACTTTTTACGCCATTTCGACCGGCGTCCCTTTATACGAAGCATTACAGGGTAAAAAAGAAGGCGACACGGTGAATTTCCGGGGTAAAAACATTACGCTGAAACAGATTGGCTGATACCGGAAGATGGCGCCCTGCATCCGGGTTTCGGAAAATCATGAATATCCTGCTGGTTGCCCTCGGTAACAGAAAGGCCGATTTTTACACGGATAAACACGAAAACGACAATCCCGGCGTTAAAATAAGGCGGCAATCAATTTTTCAAGTATTTTTGCTACATAACTCATGATTATCGGTAACCGGATGTATTCTTTACGCGGCAAGCTTTCGAAGCTCCTGATTATTTCGTTTCTGTTTTTCACTTTTACCCCTGTATTGTCGGTACAATCACAGACGTTGCCGGTTGAAACCGGCACGGCCACCGAGAGTGTTTGCCCGGGCATTAATTATGCCATTCCGGTTACGGTAAAGAATATGATTGGCGTTGATTCGCTTCAGCTCACGCTCACTTTCGACCCGCTGGTACTGAACTATATAACATACCGCGCGGTAAATACGCAACTGACGGGCGGAAAATTCAATATAAAAAGTTCGGCCGGAGAAGTAATCATCTCATGGGTCCGCAAATCGCAGGCGGCAAGCATCATCAACGACACGTTAGCCGAACTGATCTTTTTCACTTCTTCGGGGACAACACCATTGGCTTTTGACGAACTCAACTGTTTTTATTACATGCCCGACGGCAGCCTGCTGACCGATGAATACTTCACAGGATCTGTTACCGTCTTCGGGAAAGTCTCTATGGTGCTTACCGAAATTGACCCCACCTGCGCCAATTCCTGCGATGCCAACTTCATGGTCAACGCATCCGGCGGGAAACCGCCCTATACCTACCTTTGGAACGGCAGCCCCGGCCGGTTTGATACGATTGAGACAAACCTGTGTAGCGGCAGCAACGAAATGCTGATTACCGATGCCAATGGCTGCGAATTCGATTCGATGTTTACTGTAAATGGCATGCCCGGCGCTAATGTCAAATTGATCATTGAGCCTGATTCAATCATTTACCTCCAGAACCCAACCCTCTCGTTCCGCTTCGATGAAATATCACCAACTCATGTCACCGAAGTTCCTTTATGGGATTTCGGCGACGGGGATACCGCCCGGTCATTCAATCCCACACATACCTTTGCCACTGCCGACCAGAACAAGGACGGGTATTTCAACCTCTCCCTGCTGGTAAAGAACGAAAACGGGTGCGATAGTCTGATCCAGATGAAGTTGCCTATCAAGGAAGCTACAATTGACATACCGAATGTGATCACCCCCAACAGCGACGGTATGAATGACGCTTTCATGATAGTAAATAAAGACAAACAGCATGACGACTGGATCATCAGCAATGAGTATAAAAGACTCGAACTCTATGTTTTCGACCGATGGGGACGCCGTGTGTATGCCACCGACGACTATCATGGCGACTGGACTGCCAAGGGCCTGCCCGACGGCGTATACTATTATGTTTTAAAACTGGTTGGTTATTACAAGACATCGAAAAAGAAAGGCTCCATCACTATCCTAGGAAGCGGCGTAAAATAGCCGAAAGCCTGCTATCGCGTTCTCTACTTTTTCTGAAAAGTCATTTTCTGAACTTCCACGTAATCAATCTCCAGCAATTCGTTCTCGAGACGTACGGCTTCTTCATCATTTCCGTACAATTCAAGCAGAATCAGCCCGCGGTCGTCATAATATTCCTCGTCGGTATCGTGCAGCCCAAGCCTGGTACGGATGGAACAGCCATAACGCGTTAAAATTTCCTGTATCCGCTGCGTATCGTCTTTGCTGCGGTTTACATAAATGCCAAGTATCCGTATTTCTTTCATATCTGGATATTTTTTTTGTAGTTAGACCTGTTCCGGCATTTCAGCCGCAGTTGCTTACATTCACGGAATCGGAACTGAACGTCATCTCGCGGACTTCGATGCCGCTGATTTCCTTCAGGTCGTTCAGCAACCGATCCTGTTCTTCGGTTGTACCTGTAAGGTTCAGCAGGATGATGCCGTTCCGGCTGCATATATCCTCGTTGAGTTCGTGGAATCCCAGCCGGGCACGGATGATGCGGGAGTGTTTTGCCAGGACATGCTGGGTCAGCCCGGCTTCTTTGATGCGGTCGGCTATGAATAAGCCGATAATTCGGATTTGGGACATAGGAGAAGGTTAAAAGTTAAAGGTTAAAGGTTAAAGGTCAAAGGTCAAAGGTCAAAGAGCAGGGAGCAGGGAGAACAGAAAACGGAGAACGGAGAACGGAGAACGGAGTGGGCAAGGAGCATGGAGCAAGGAGCTAATGGCCTGCCTGCCTGGGCTGGCTGTGCGCAAGATGGCAAGTCTACCTGCCTGGGTGAGGTGGTGGGTAAGACGGCAGGCTAAAAGCTAAAAGCTAAAGGCTAAAAGTTTACCTGCCTGGGCGGGGTTGTGGGTAAGACGGCAGGCCAAAAGCCAGGAGAAAACAAGTTCGCTGACAAAGCCATAGGTAAAGATAATAGTTATTGGTTAATGTTCATCAGATAAATGTTGTCAGCCGGCAGAGGAAGAGTAACAGACAACGAACCGGTAATCCGCCATAAATCATTACGTCCGAAACCTTCTTAAAAATAGAGATCCCTCTGTCCTGCCCTGATCTTTTCGATACGGCGGCGGATTTCGGGAACATCTATTTTTTCGGCGGCAGCTTCGAGTTCAAGGAGGTTTTTCTCTATGGCGAGGTATCCTTTCCGCCTGGTTTCGGCAGGGGCGTAATCCTCCAGGTACTCGGTCAGGGTAAGGATGGCGTTGGGCGAGCAGTATCTTTTAATGAACCCGGGCACCGAGAACTCCATGAAATGTTCGCCGGTACGTCCAAGGCGATAGCAAGCCGTACAGAATGAAGGCAGATAGCCCGTGTCGATCAGTTCGTCGATAATTTCATTCAGCGAACGGCTGTCGCCGATATGAAACTGTTCACGGTTCAGATCCTGCTTTTCGTTTATGCTGTCGGAATAAGCGCCGATTTCAAGTTTGGTCCCGCCATCAATCTGCGATACGCCGAAATGCATCACTTCGCGCCTTAATTCAGGATTTTCGCGGGCAGTGAGGATCATCCCGGTATAAGGAACAGCAAGGCGCAAAATCGCCACCATCTTTGAAAAATCGGAATCCGACACCTTGTACTTGCCGTCGAAATTGATGGCCGAAGCTTCCTGGATGCGGGGAAACGAAATAGTATGCGGACCGACATTATAACAGGCTTCAAGGTGATTTGTATGACGGATCAGCCCCATCGTTTCAAAACGCCAGTCGTAAAGCCCCAGTAACGCCCCGATGCCCACATCATCGATACCGGCTTCCTGGGCGCGGTCGAGAGAAGTAAGGCGATACTCGTAATTACGTTTTGCACCGCCAAGGTGATAATGTAAATATACTTCAGGATGGTATGTTTCCTGGAAAATCTGGTAAGTGCCTATTCCTGCTGCTTTCACGGTCCGGAATCCTTCAATTTCAAGAGGCGCTGCATTTATGTTGACACGACGGATTTCGCCATGGCCTTTTTTTACGCCGTACACCACATTTACGGTATGCGCGATAAATTCGGGACTGTAATCACGATGTTCCCCGTAAACCAGGATAAGTCGTTTCTGGCCGTTATCTTCCAGGGCTTCCACTTCGCGGATCAGTTCCTGGTCGTCAAGGGTTTTGCGAATAGCAGCCGTATTTGAAGATTTGAAGCCGCAATAACTGCAATTGTTGCTGCACTTGTTCCCGATATACAGCGGCGCAAACAGTACAATGCGGTTTCCGTAAACCCGCTCTTTCAGGGTACGGGCGCCTTCTTTAATTTCCCCGACCAGGTCGGGATCGGTGGCATTGATCAGCACCGCCGTTTCCGCCATCGAAAGGCGCTTTTTGTCGAGCGACTTTGCAATGACGTCTTTTACCTGCTGCCTGTCGGGGTTTACAGTGTTGAGGTATTCCCATATTTCATCCGCATCAATGAACGGTTTCATTCGTTGATCGGGAATGCGGCATTTTTCAGGTGTAAATTTCATGGTTGCATCTCCTATTACTCACAAATTTACAACAACTGAATCAATTTCGGTATTATAATACTTAATTTATTCCGAATCCTGCTCCCGGAACCCGGAGATCATTTGCAAACTATTATTTTTACAGCGTTTTGATCAAACTTCGATGACTAGGTTGTCATAGGCCAGCTTAACATTAGGCGGCAGCTTCAGTTCAACTTCTTCATGTTTCCCCAGAAAATGGCTGATATGGGTCAGGTAAGCACGTTCCGGCTTTAAAATGTCAAGGATTTCAAGCGCTTCGCTCAGGCAGTAGTGGGAAACATGCCGGGAATTGCGCAGGGCGTTCAGCACAATCACTTTCGACCCTTTCATTTTATCCAGTTCTTTGGCCTCAATATAATTGGCATCAGTAATATAGCTAAAATCGCCGATACGGTATCCGGTCACCGGCAGGTCCTGGTGCATCACACAGATAGGATTAAATTCGATGCCGCTGATGGTAAAAGGCTTGTCATCGATGGTATTCAATGTAATCTGCGGAACGCGGAAAAAGCCCCCTGAAAAAATATACGGGAACTGCATTTTGATGGATTCAAGGGTATCACGGGTTCCGTAGATGTTGATGATTTTATTGAGAATATAGTTGAAAGCCCTGATGTCGTCGAGTCCCGCAATATGATCACGGTGAGCATGGGTGAACAAAACGGCATCGATATTCTCCACCCTGTTCTTCAGCATCTGGTTTCGGAAATCAGGGCCGCAGTCGATCACGATGTTTGTATCCCCGATGGTCAGCAACGCCGATGTGCGGTATCGCCTGTCGCGGGCATCATGGCTCGTGCAGACCCCGCAGTTGCAGGCTATCACAGGAACGCCGGTGGATGTCCCGGTACCCAGAAAAGTAACTTTCATTTTCAGATTTTCAGACACGTAACATTTTGTTTACAGGTTGACAAGCGATATGACGAGATGTTCCCGATTCTTCAGAAGATAAGTTCCCCGACCAGTTCCCTGTCTTTTTCCAGTTGCCGCTTTAAATCAACAGGATTGCTGAAACTCAGTTCATCGCGAATCCTTTTGGCAAAAAACAACCTGACATCCTTCCCGTTCACGATACCGGGCTGTTCGAAAGGGAATACTTCAATGGTCAGATCGCTGAAGTTCCGCCCGGGGCCGTACCGGTTATTCCGGATGTTTACAATGGCTTTGGAAGACTTCCCGGCATTTTCTATCCTTATTGCATATACACCGTCGGGAGGCACCAGCTTGCATTCTTCCTCTATCGCAGTATAAAATGTCGGGTATTCGAGGTCGCTCATCAGTGTACTTCCTTTGACGGCTTTTCCGATAATCATGTAATGATGATCGAGGTATGCATTGGCACGTTGAATGCGGCCTTCCTGCAATGCCTTCCGGATAAGCGTGGAACTTACGGTTTCATTATGGATATCCTGCTCCGGAATTTCTTCAACATCAAAACCATAGTATTTCCCGAGTTCGTTGAGGAAATCAAAGTTTCCTTCGCGGTTATGGCCAAACTGGTGGTTGAAACCGATTACGATCTTCCGGGCATGAAGCTTGGCAACCAGAAGATTGCGGATGAAATCGACCGAGGAAATCTCTGAAAATTCCTTCGTAAATTCAACCACTACCAGGTTGTTCAGCCCTGCTTCTTTGAGCAGGTCAATCTTCTCGCGCTGTGAATTGATCAGGAACAGGTCTTTCCCGGCAGTTTCAGGGAACAGGACTTTACGGGGATGCGGGTGAAAAGTGATGAGTACGCTTTCGCCCCCGATTTCCTGAGCCAGCCTGTTAACCCTGTTGATGATTGCTTTATGGCCGACGTGCACTCCGTCGAATGAACCCGTTGTTGCCACCGGGTTCGGGATATTGGTAAGTTCATCAAAGCCATGGAAAATTCGCATACGGAGTTCTTCAGGTTTTATGTTTACCGCAGGCTGAAATGATTTGCACAGCATTCTTCATCATATCAGGACCGGCGTCAAATCAGATTGTTGCTACATCTTTTTAACGAAATAAGCGATTTTTTCGAGCGAGGTAATGATGTCATACTCTTCAAGATACACACTCGACGGAACATTCAGCGGCCTGGGCGTGAAATTCAGGATGCCTTTAACGCCGGCCATCACGAGTGCATCCGCTACAGCGGCAGCTTCCGAAGCCGGGACTGTAATTACCCCGATATTGATATTTTCTTTTTTAATGATTTCATCAAGCCGGCTAAAATCATAACACCAGACTCCTCCATACACGCGGTCGACTTTTTCCGGATTGATGTCGAATCCGGCCACTATGGTAAGTTTTGTACGTTTCCCGCTGAAATAGCCGATAATTGACCTGCCCAGGTTTCCGATGCCGACAACGGCAACGCGTTGTCCTTCGCGGCTATCGATGATTTTTCCGATAATTTCGATGAGTTCCTTCACATCATAACCCTGCCGCAAGGTTCCCGAATATCCGATGAGCATGATATCCCTCCTCACCTGTACCGGTGTGATATGGAGCAAAGCTGCAAGTTCATGGGAAAATATGTGATGTTTGTTCTCGGCAAGAATATTTATAAGTGTTCGTCGATATTGGCTCAGTCGTTCGACGGTCTTATCAGGTAACTGTTTCATATTATTTGCATTAATAATTGCATTCTTTCAGGGTAAAAGGTACTGGCCTGCCGCCGGCACGGCTAATGTTTTCTACCGGGATTGGCCAACAGCCGGCAACCTTTTTAATTCTCAGGGACAGGCAGTGTAATGGTAAAAGTAGTTCCCTTGCCCGGGGTACTTTGAACATCGACAGCCCCTTTGTACATGTCGACTATTTTTTTAACGATCGAAAGGCCAAGTCCGCTGCCGGTAATATCACGGGTTTGCTGGTTCCTGATGCGGACAAAATCTTCGAAAATTTTCTGTGTTTCCTCTTCCGTCATGCCAATCCCTGTATCGGACACCGAAATCCGTACAGCTTCAGGCAATTTCTCGATGAAACAATCAACCCGGCCGCCGGTTCTGTTGTACTTTACTGCATTAGAAATCAAATTGTTCATAATAATTTCTATCTCTCCGGCATCGGCTTTCATCATGACTGCCGATTTGTTGTTCAGGTAAATATCCACGTCTTTCTGGATAGCGTATGGACGGTTGGTATCGATGGCCATTTGAACAATTTTACTAACATCAACCGGGAGCAGCTTTTGGGTAGGTTTGCCCGTTTCAATTTTTGTAAGATCGAGCAGGTCCAGGATTAACTGGCGCATTCCCTTGATCCGTTCCATTGAACGGTCGATTATTTCGGTATAGGCATCCACGTTGTTACCGAACTGCTTTTCACGGATCATGTGAAGATAGCCATCGATGGCATTCAGCGGCGCTTTCAGCTCATGCGACAGTACCGACAGGAACTGGAACCGGATTTGTTTGCCGGTGCTGTTGAGCGATTGCGTCATGCGCTTCAGGAAAAGCTGCTTGGTTATATTTTCGATGCTGGCCCTGATCTCCTGGGGCGTAAAAGGTTTCGGGATAAAATCGAAGGCGCCGTCGCGGGTGGCTTTAACCGCCAGCTCAAGCGATGCATAGGATGTGATCATCACGACAATGATGTCGTAATGTTTGTTCTTGACATATTCCAGCACTTCAACGCCCTGGATATCCGGAAGTTTGTTATCCAGCAGAAGGATGTCAGGCTGCTGGGTGTCGATAATTTCGATGCCTTCGCTGCCGGTTGCCGCTTCCAGGATCTGAAAATCGATCTGTTCATCCATGAAAGGATAGTCGACCTTGAAATTTTGAAGGATACGTTTTGTACCCTCCCGGATCCCCAGCTCGTCATCAACCACAAGAATCTTGAATGTTGCCATGAGCTACATTTTTAAGAGTTTTTTAATCTCACGCTGGAGCTGGTCAGCGCGGATGCCTTTATCGAGGAACAGGTCGGCATTGATCCATTGTTTGTTTTCTTCGGCCATGACGTCGAACGTCATCCCTGTCTCGGCTGTAACCGCCGTGGCGATGATGATGGGAACATCGGGATATTTCCGGCGTATCTTATAGCTAAGGATAAACCCGCTGTCGTCAGTTTCCATCATCAGGTCAAGGATACAAAGATCAGGTTTCACTTCTTCGATGATTTTTTCAGCTTCCTTCTGGCTTTCGGCGGTAATGGTTTCGAAACCCATCTGTTCAACTTTCATTTTCATCTGGAAGATGTAATCTATGTCATCATCAACGATCAGGATTCTTTTTTTCATTGCTGTATGATAAGATTTTTATTTTCGGTGAATGGTAGGATGTTTATGATTTACACGGGCGATTACTGAATAACGGCCCTCTGCCTCGGGAATATCAGGGTAAAGGTAGTGCCTGTGGCGCCTGCCGAAGGATCGGCATTTGATTCTACTTTTATATCGCCTTTATGCATTTTTACAATGCCGTAAATGATCGGCAATCCCAAGCCGGTCCCTTTTCCGATTGCTTTTGTAGTAAAAAAAGGTGTATAAAGCTTATCCATGTGTTCAGCCGGAATACCTGTGCCGTTATCGGTAACCCGTATCATGATCTTATCTTCGGTGTCGGTCAGGCCTAAGGTAATTTTACCGCCATCCGGCATAGCCTCTATTGAATTCTTGATCAGGTTGGTGAGCACCTGTGTCATCTGGTCGAAATCGAGCATAGCCGTTCTGTCGCGCAGATGGTTTTCAAGGCCGAGGGTAACATCGGTAGGCACAATCACCGAATTGATACTGTGTTCGGCCAGCTTCACGACGTCCGTTTCAGCAATGTTCACCTGGTTCTTACGGGCAAAATTCAGCAAGCCTCCGACGATTTTCCGGCAGCGGTCCGCTTGCTCAACAATCAGTTCAAGATCTTTCTGGATGGGATCTTCGGCCGGCACTTCCTCGCGAAGTATGTTGCTGTACATGGTAATGACACCGAGCGGATTGTTCAGTTCATGCGCTATTCCGGCCGAGAGCTGCCCCATGCCGGCCAGCTTTTCCGAATGGCGTAAGGCTTCCTGAACGGTAGCCAGTTTTTCATTTGAGATATTGAGCTCGCGGATGTATTTATGCAACCTTTCGATAGAAAAGGGAAGGCACATTTCCGTTTCGGCTAACCCGCTGATGATGGCGATGGCATGCTCCTCGCATGAATCATAGCCGCATGCGCCGCAATTCAGATAATCTCCCGGTCCATATTTCCCCATGCGGTACATCACTCCCCTGATTTCCTCGTTTGAAGGTCTTACCACGCGCATATCGTTCGGCTTGAATGTACGTGAAAGATCCAGTTTGGAGTATTCATCCACATTTTCCTGCCATTCTTCGCGGTTGATGGTTGCCATTTTAGCATTGGCGTACCGGATAATTGCCGCCTTCTTGGCAAAACGGTTACTGGCTGCCGCCGTATTCAGGTATGGTGACATTCCGGGCCCCATAATGCAACCTTCGCAACACAAAAGGTGAATATGATGGCCCTTTAGATTCCCTTGTTCAAATTCACGCAATGCATCAGCAAAATTGGGTTTTCCGCCGGCAACAAGCACATTTTCGCTCAGGATGTCTTCGGTGACTTCCATGGTATTCAGCAAGCCGTGACTGAGAGGGAAGATCGCGCCACGTCCCGATAAAGGAGGATCAAATTCGGAAGGAAGAACCATTTTTAAGTTGATCCGGTTGATATCGAACATCTCCCTCAATTCCCTAAACGTCAATGCATTGTCGATTTCTTTTGATTCGGCTTTTTTTGCCAGGCAGGGCCCGATAAATACCAGGATTGAATCAACGCCATAAATACTGCGGGCAACCCTGGCCATGGCCACCATCGGCGATACAACTTCGGCAAGGTTGCCGGCAAGTTCCGGATAATATCGTTCAATAAAGGAAACGATGGCCGGGCAATCCGATGAAATTGCCGGTATGCCGGAGTTTAACTGTTCCTTGTATTTACGCGCAACCAAATCGGCGCCAAAAGCCACTTCGAGAACATGACGAAATCCAAGTTGCCGTATCATTCCAACTAGAAGGCGATGGTCAGGAACTTCTGAAAATTCGGCCGGAAAGCTAGGGGCAACCATTGCGATGACTTTAGCCCCGGATTGGATCAGCTTTGTCACAGGGTCTATTTCCCGCCGGAAAACTTTTGCATTCTGACTGCAAACTTTAACACAATTGCCGCAGGCTATGCACCGTTCCGTGATCACTTCAGCCTGTCCGCCCGTGATCCGTATGGCCTTAGCCGGGCATTCGCGGACGCAGGTATAACACAACTTGCATTTTTCCTTGACGGTGAAAACCAATTTGGTCATCCCGGGATTAGGCTGGTTGATATTCAGGGTGGCGTCTTCCATGAATTGATTTATTTCAAAATGGCAACCGTCGTACTAAAGTAATACTTCCCTTTTTTGGTAGGCAGTATATAATAAATTCAGGGACTCATCGCTTCCCGGGTTGTGCAGGAAACTTTCATAAAGCGCATTTATCGAAGGATTTCTGAAAGGCGTTTTCACCGGTTCCTTATCATCAATCTCATAGATCGCCTTTGCACGGGATTTTACGGCGGCCCCGTTTCGGCCGGAAGGCTGACCGCCGCCACCAACGCATCCGCCTGGACAGGCCATCACTTCAACAAAATGAATATCGTCGCGCCCGGTTTCAATTTCATCGAGGTATGATGCAGCATTACCAATACCGTTGATAACGGCAAAACCCAGCTTATAATCGCCGATCTTGATAAAGAACTCCTTTACTTCCTTTGAAGACCGCAATTCGGGAATCCGGCTCAGAGGAAGTTCCTTGCCCGTAATCAGTGTATGAAGCGTTCTGATAACCGCTTCGGTAAGTCCCCCGCTCACTGCGAGCATTTTTCCCGATGAACTACGGCTTCGGTAAGGCTGATCGGCCATCTCGGGCTCAACCTGCTGAACGTCGATACCATTAAGGCGTATGAGCCGGGCCAGCTCGCGTGTTGTCAGTACCATATCCACATCGGTGATGCCTTTATGCGTCATTTGTTCCCGCTGTGATTCAAACTTTTTTGCGATGCACGGCATTGCTGATACTGAATAGATATTTTCGATCTGCAGCTTCCGGTATTGTGTAAAATGGTTGCTTATAATAGCGCCCATCATCTGCTGCGGCGATTTGCAGGATGATATTTGTTCGAGCAGGGCTGGCCTGAACTGTTCTGCATATTTGATCCAGGCCGGACAACAACTTGAGAACAGAGGAAATTTTTCCCCGGTTTTAATCCTGTTCAGCAATTCATGGGCCAGTTCGGCCAGGTAAAGGTCGGCGGCAAAGGAGGTATCGAAAACATAATCGAAACCTATTTTTCGCAAAACAGCATACATCACGCCTTCCATATCTTTGCCGGGACGAAGGCCAAATTCTTCGGCCAGTGTTACCGACAAGGTCGGCGAACACTGGATCACAGTTTTTATTGCCGGATTATGAAGTTTTTCCTGAAGTTCTGCCGGGTGTTTCTTTTCCGTCAGGGCCCCTGTAGGGCAAGCCAGGATACATTGTCCGCAGTTTATACAGCTCGACAGGTTCATACCTTTGTTAAAGGCAGGGCCTACCTGCATTTCGTTACCTCGGCCTATAAAATCCAATGCCGAAATATTCTGAACTTCTTCACAAACGCGGATACAACGTCCGCAAAGAATGCACTTTGCCGGATCCCTGAAGATGGAAGCGCTGGACGGATCGGTTTTATACTTGTTTTTTTTGCCGTAAAACCGTCTTTCCCGAACGTAAAGGTCTTCGGCAAACTTTTGCAGTTCGCAATGGCCGCTGCTTTCGCAATACAGGCAGTCATCGGGATGGTTGCTCAGCAACAGCTCAATATTAGTTTTTCTGGCTTTGATAACCCTGGGCGAATGGGTACGGATTTTCATCCATTCTTCCACAGGATGGGAGCATGCCGGCAACAGTCCCGGTTTGCCTTCCACTTCCACCACGCACATACGGCAGGCGCCCGAAGGCAGCAACCCGCGGATATGACACAGCGTGGGCACACTGATGGCATTCCGCTCCAGCGCCGAGAGTATGGTCTCTCCGTTGCGGGCTTTAATGGTTTTTCCGTTGACTTCGATATCAAAAAACATCATGGATGTATTTCGTTATGGTGAGAGTAATGGACAGTTATTAATCAAGCTGAAACAAGCGTTCATTTTATCGTGATTGCCACAAATTTGCAAACGTCGAAACATATTCCGCAGCCAATACATTTTTCTTCAATGATAAAATGCGGCTGGCGGGGCTGACCAACAATGGCATTGGTCGGGCATTTGCGAAGGCAGGCCACACAGCCGGTACATTTCTCCACCTCGATGTAGAACACCCTCAATTCCTTGCAAACCCCAGCCCTGCAACGGCGATCGAAAATATGTTCTTCAAATTCATCCCGGAACCATTTCATGGCGCTTACCAGCGGGTTAGGCGCCGTTTGCCCCAACCCGCACAGCGAAGTATCACGGATTACCTCCGCGAGGCCTTCGAGTTGCATGATCCCTTTAAATCTTTCAAGCACCTCATGTCCCGATTCGCTGGGAGGTCTGCGCGTGATATTTTCCAGTATTTCATGGATACGGCGCGTCCCTTCGCGGCAGGGGATGCATTTACCGCAACTTTCTTCCTGCAGAAAGTCCATGAAATATTTAACCATATCAACCATGCAGGTATTTTCATCCATCACGACCATTCCGCCCGATCCCATGATAGCTCCGGCTTCCCAGAGCGATTCATAATCAACCTGAAGGTCAAGTTGCTTTTCGGGGACGCAGCTTCCTGATGGCCCTCCTATCTGAACAGCCTTAAACTGCTTATCATCCTTTATCCCGCCGGCAATTCTGAAAATCAGATCTTTAAGCGTTGTTCCCATAGCAACTTCAACCAGTCCGATGGATGCCGACTTCCCGGTTATGGCAAAAACTTTCGTTCCTTTGCTGTTGGCAGTGCCGATGCTGTTGAAGGCCTGGGGTCCATGCCTGAGAATATAGGGCACATTGGCCAGTGTTTCCACATTGTTAATCACTGTTGGCTTCTTAAAAAGCCCTTCAATAGCAGGGTACGGGGGCTTGGGTGTCGGCATGGCCCTTTTACCCTGGATGCTGCCGATGAGGGCAGTTTCCTCGCCGCAAACAAATGCACCCGGGCTTACTACAACATTGATCTGCAGATCGGTGCCGCTCTTATAGATATTGTACCCCAACAGGCCGTATTCCTTCATCTGCGCGATGGCATTACGCAGGTTTTTCAAGGCCAGATGGTAATCGGCCATAAGGTATATATACGCCCTGGTTGCCCCGACAGCGTATGCAGCGATGGCAATTCCCTCAAGCAACAGGTGCGGATCGCCTTCAATGACAGCCCGGTCCATAAAAGCGCCGGGATCGCTCTCAGCCGCATTACATACCAGGTATTTCTGGTCGCTGATTGCATTATGCGCAGTCCTCCACTTTTTTCCCGTTGGGTACCCACCCCCTCCGCGACCGCGTAAACCGCTCTCGTCAATAATATCACAGACTTTTTCGGAAGTATAATTGTTAAGGCATTTCAGGAACGTCTGGTACCCCCCCCGTGCGATATAATCCGCAATTCGCTGAGGATCGGATTTCCCGCAATTGGCTAATACGATCCGGTGCTGATATCTGAAAAATGGCAGCAGGATTATATCCTCCACCCCTGTCCAGCCTTCGTGCAAAGGGCTGACAAACTGCCCCAGCACGTGATCGGCAGGGACAATACCATTGAATATATCATCAAGGATGCTCTCGACGACAGACGCATCTACATTACAAAATGAAATCCTTGATTTACCGGGCAGCTGAACATCCATCAACGGTTCAGCAGAACAAAGTCCTATGCATCCCACTTCGATAATCTCGGCATCGATATTTTTCTCACGGATATACAGCTTTGCAGCTTCAAGGGTACGATCCGCCCCGGCTACCAGCCCGCAGGTTCCCGCTCCGATGTACAGGACCGGGCGGTTCACCCGGTCATGACGCATTTCGGCAAGTCTTCCGGTAATCTGACGGTCAGCAGCGGGGACTTTGGCAGTGAGGACTTCTGTGATTAAAAATTCCTGATCGTTCATGCGTTGCTACTTGTTGTTAATACCCGGTATCCGGGAATCAGGCGTTTTTACGTATTTCATCGAACAAACCGGCAAGATCGGCCGATGACATCAGGGTATGAAATTCACCATTGACGGCAATAACCGGAGCTGCGCTGCATGCCCCCATGCAATTTACAACCTGAAGGCTGAACAATCCGTCGCGGCTCACCTGCCCATCCTTGATTTTCAACAATTTATCAATTTCACGCAACAGGGCCATTGAGCCTTCGATATGACAGGTTGTCCCGCTGCAGACCTGCAGGTGATAACGTCCTTTGGGAGCAAATCTGAATTGGTCATAGAAAGTAGCTATGCCATACACTTTACTGGATGGCAGCTTCAGATGCCTGCCGACATAGATGATAGCTTCCTCGGATAGATAGCCGAAATTATCCTGAATCTCCTGTAATACAGAAAGTAAGGCTTCGCGGCTGCCTTGTTTATACTTCGAACAGATATCTTCGATGCTTACCGGCATAATCCATTTTTATTGTAACAGGTACAAAAATAATGATTCAGCCAGAATCTCAATTAGAATTTGTTAAAAAAATAACAATGTTATTCAAATAACAACGAACCCTCAAATTCATTTTTATTACTTTTGTTTTACAATTAAATGTAAATTCACCTGCTGATTAAAGATAGCTTTCAAGCAACCATGGGAGATTCAAAAAAAGAGATCATCATTTGCCTCGGCAGTTCCTGTTTTGCAAGGGGGAACAAGTCGGTTGTCAAGATAATCAGCGATTACCTGAAAGAACATAACCTTCAGAATGAAGTGAAATTTCACGGGCAAAGATGCTTCGGAAAATGCGCCAACGGACCGCTGTTAAAACTCAACGACGACTTTTATGAAAAATCGGATCCTGAAACTATTATCCGGCTGCTGGACGATTTTCTTGAAAATAGCAAATGACCGGTTTCTAAAAAGTCACTAATTACAAAAACATGATGCAAGGCCCTTTGTTACATATAAATGCGGATCTGTGTAAGGAGTGTTACGCGTGTATCCGCATTTGTCCTGTAAAAGCGATTGAATTGCGGGCAAACGAAACGGTGCCTTATATAGCCGATAACCGCTGCATCGGTTGCGGCAGTTGTCTCGAAGTATGCCACCCCAATGCAATTGTCTACTATGATTCAAGGCCTGAAGTCCGGGAGTTGCTGAAAGCAGAAACGCCGGTTGCAGCCATTCTCGATCCCAGCATATCGGCTGAATTTTACGACATTACCGACTACCGTAAATTTGTTGCCATGCTAAAGCAGCTTGGCTTTAAATTCGTTCATGAAGCAGCCTTTGGCGTTGATCTGGTAGCCAGGGAATACTATGAACTGGTCAGCAATTTTCTGGGCAAATATTATATCCTTGCCAATTGCCCTCCGATTGTATCACTGATCGAAAAATTCCATCCTTCGCTCATTGATAATCTTGCGCCTCTGGTAAACCCGATGGTTGCCAGCGCCAAAATTATCCATAACCTTCATGGTGAAGAAACGCGCGTAGTTTTTATCGGGCCGTGTCTTGGCGCTAAAACAGAAGTGTTGCGCCATGATGAAGACGGGAGGGTTGATGCGGTTCTGATGTTCGATGAATTGAGAAGAATGTTTGAGGAATCGGGGGTTAAGGAAAGCACCATTGAATATGCCGATTTTGATGAGCCTTCCGGTAATAAGGGATCTCTTTATGCTTTGAGCGACGGTATTCTGCAGGCTGCAGGGCTGAGCCAGGACATGCTCTCCGGATCGATGGTGACTGTTGACGGCCGCGACCGGATACTAACGGCCATTAGTCAGTTTGAAGAAAGCATTGATTACATCCGAAAGAATTTTAATGTTTTTTATTGCGAAGGATGCATCATGGGCCCAGGCATGAAACCCAACGGCATGAAGCTGAAACGCAGGACCGATGTGGTGAGCTATGTCAACAAGCGTTTATCCGGGTTGGAAAAAGGGAAATGGATCAAAGAACAGAACCGATACAGCATTCTGGATCTCCGCCGCAGTTTTGAGGCCAACGATCAGCGCCTTCCTGCCCCGCCTAAAGAAAAGGTAGAAGAAATTCTGAAGATCATCGGCAAGGGTGACGGCGAACCCGACCTGGGTTGCAAAGCATGCGGCTACGAAAGCTGCAGGTCGTTTGCCGAAGCCGTCGCCAGCGGTATCGCACGGACCGATATGTGCGTAGGCTATTCGCTGCGGAGCAAGCAGGAATATATCCGGTCGTTAAAAGTTACCAACGACAAACTTGCCAAGACCCAGCAGGCGCTCAAAGAGTCGGAGAAACAGGCGCTGGAAGAAAAGCAGGCGACACAGGATGCGCTTGAAACCATGCAGACCATGCTCAGGAAACTTCCTACGGCTGTCCTGATCGTGGATGAATCGCTGAAAATTGTGGCTTCCAACGAGAGTTTCATCACCATTCTGGGCGAAGAAGCCGCCGATATCAACGAGATAATTCCCGGCCTCGTAGGCGCCGACCTGAAAACGCTGCTCCCTTTCAACTTTTACAAACTCTTCACCTATGTGCTGACCAGCGCTGACGATGTTGTGGGCCGCGATGTCCACCTCAATGATAAGCTCCTCAATGTCACCATCTTTTCCATCAAAAAAAACAAGATTGCGGGAGGCGTGATCCGCGATATGTACATGCCTGAAGTACGCAGGGAAGAAGTGATAAACCGCGTAACCGAAGTGATAGAACAAAACCTCGAACTGGTCCAGCAGATAGCATTCCTGTTGGGCGAAGGAGCATCAAAAACCGAAAAAATGCTGAACTCCATCATCGAATCGCACCAGTCGAAAGAAGAATAACGCCACGTTAGCATTGATCACATTTACATGCAACAAATTACCGAATGAGTGAAAACCAGTTTTATGTAGAAGTGAATGTGGTACATAAAAACCACGATCTGGAGCGTATCTGCGGCGACCATTTCCTTTCAAGGCGCATCTATGAAGAAAACAGGATTATCGCCGTTCTGAGCGACGGCATGGGGCATGGCGTAAAAGCAGCCATGCTGTCAACGCTTACCGCCACCATGGCCATGAACCTCACCGAGGAGCATAAGGACGTTCACCGCATCGCCGATATCATCATGAATACCCTGCCTGTATGCAGCGAGCGGAAAATGAGTTACAGCACCTTTACCATTATTGATATTGAAATCGACGGATTAACGCGCATATTGGAATATGACAATCCTCAGGCCCTGGTTTTCCGCGGCAACAAGCAAACCGACCCGGATTGGGAAACAATAACGCTGGTTTCGGAAAAAAACGCCGGCAAGGAACTCCGCACATGCAGCTTTATCCCGCAAAAGGAGGATCGCATTGTTATCTGTTCCGACGGAGTGACGCAATCGGGCATGGGAAGCGCCAAATACCCGTTCGGCTATGGATTGGATAACATGTCGAAATATGTGCTGGACCTCATCGGGAACGACAGCACTATCTCAGGCGCCCAACTGGCGGCAAAAGTGGTGAATATGGCCGTGATGAACGACAATTACCGCCCCAAGGATGACACCAGTTGCGCTGTGATCTACTTCCGGGAACCGCGCAGGCTGCTCATTTGTACCGGTCCTCCATACGAGAAAAGTAAAGATGCCGAACTGGGCGAGACCGTAAAGAATTTCGACGGGAAAAAGATTATATGCGGGGCAACAACCGGTGATATCATCTCACGGGAACTTGGAGTGCCCATTGTCGATAGTTTTGAATTCGACGATACCGATCTGCCCCCTATTTCCTTTATGGATGGCATCGACCTGGTGACGGAAGGCATCCTCACGCTTGGGAAAGTCTCCGAAATCCTGAAAAACTATTCCCAGAAATACAAGCCAGGTAAAGGCCCCGCCGATCAGATTGTACGCATGTTGCTCGACAGCGACCAGATTCATTTTATTATCGGAACAAGGATCAATATCGCCCACCAGGACCCGACACTACCGGTAGAACTCGAGATCAGGCGCACCGTTGTCCGCCGTATTGTCCGGTTGCTCGAAGATAAATTCCTGAAAGAGGTTACCATGAATTTTATTTAAACCGTGCGCGCAAGCATTGCAAACACGGGAACAACATCCAAATGGTATTTCCGGTCATCTCGGCAAGGGCCTCCAATCCAGAGTACCAGCCATATATCATCCGGGAAAGAAGCAGGTTTCGGTTACGGGGATTCAGATGACAGGTGAAATCTTTTGACTGTAAAGCCATCTGAAACGAATTCTTCCTATTTTTACTTTTTGTTTGAATGAGAGAAAAGCCAGGCTAAGACCAGATGCAGAAGATTGAACTAAAAATATTGGGGTTATCCTATAGCCAGACCCAGTCCAATTCATATGCCCTTATCCTCGGGGAAAAGAACGGCCATCGGCGCCTCCCCATCGTAATAGGTCATTTCGAGGCACAATCCATTGCCCTCGAGATTGAAAAAATGAAGCCGGCCAGGCCGCTCACCCATGATCTTTTCAAGAATTTTGCCGACACATTCAATATCGGCATTGAGGAGGTCATTATCAATAAATTCCAGGAAGGTATATTTTTCGCGTTACTGGTTTGCAACGATGGCGTTGAAACCAAACAGATAGATTCACGCACCTCTGATGCCGTCGCCCTGGCAATCCGGTTCGGCTGCCCCATTTATACCTACGAACCCATAATGGCGGAAGCCGGTATTTTATTTGAAGAGGAAGAAGAATCTGCCGAGAAGGAACAACCCGGCGGAGACGAAGCCATATCAGAATTCAGAAGTATGACGAACGAGGAACTGGAAGAGGAACTGCATAAAGCCGTTGACGAAGAAAACTATGAGAAAGCTTCACAGATAAGAGACGAAATTAACAAACGCAAACCCCGTCAGGGCAACAGATAACGCTGCCTTTACAAATAGAATCTCAATGAATTTAAAACTCCGCCTTATTGCCATGAATTTTCTCCAGTTTTTCATCTGGGGATCATGGCTTCTCACTATCGGAACTTATTGTTTTCAAACAAAAAAGTGGTCAGGGACTGAATTTGGTGCAATATTTTCCACTATGGGCATTGCCTCCCTGTTTATGCCTGCCATTGCCGGGATCATTGCCGACCGCTGGATCAATGCCGAAAGGCTTTACGGAATATTCCACATATGCGGCGCCTGCATCCTGTTTACCATCCCGACCTTAAACAGCCCGGATACACTGTTTTGGATGATGCTGCTCAACATGGTCTTTTATATGCCGACCATCGCCCTGGCTATCACGGTTGCCTATACGTCCCTTAAAAAGAACGACCTTGATATCGTCAGGGATTATCCTCCCATACGAGTTTGGGGCACCATCGGGTTTATCGTGGCATTATGGACCATCAGTATCAGTAAGCTAGAAGCCTCTCCGGTCCAGTTTTATGTTTCGGCAGGAGCTTCATTGCTACTCGGACTTTACGCTTTCACCCTTCCCAAATGCGCTCCGCCGGCAAAAGGGCACAAAAGAGACCTGGCAAGCGAATTGGGGTTAAATGCATTTAAGTTGTTCAAGAACCCGAAGATGGCTTTGTTCTTCATCTTCTCCATGTTACTGGGGGCTGCCCTTCAGCTCACAAACGCTTACGGGGATACATTCCTCCACGATTTTGCCAAAATACCGGCTTACAAAGACCTGATTGCCGTCAAATATCCGGCCATCATTATGTCTATTTCCCAGATTTCGGAAACGCTCTTTATCCTGGCAATCCCCTTTTTCCTGCGCAAATTCGGCATCAAGAAGGTGATGCTGTTCAGCATGGTAGCCTGGGTGCTGCGTTTCGGGCTGTTTGCATACGGCAACCCTGCCGACGGTCTTTGGATGATCGTCCTTTCCTGCATCATCTATGGCATGGCCTTCGATTTCTTCAACATTTCAGGGTCCATATTTGTTGAAACACAGATTGATCCGTCGATCAGGGCCAGCGCCCAGGGATTGTTCATGATGATGACAAACGGGTTCGGAGCCTTCTTCGGAAGCCGTATCAGCGGCATCGTTATTGATAAATACTATAAGACGGACGATTTATTCAACTGGCACGGAATCTGGATTGCTTTTGCCGCCTATTCACTGGTGATCGCAGTATTATTTGCAATCCTTTTTAAGCATAAGCACAAACCGGGCGATATGGCTACCATCACGCACTAATAATAACAGTAAACGGTTAAATGAAACAATATCACGACCTGCTGCAGCACATTTTAAGTAACGGGGTAAGGAAAGATGATCGCACCGGCACAGGCACTGTCAGCGTATTTGGCTACCAGATGCGTTTCGACCTGTCGGAAGGGTTTCCGGCACTCACCACCAAGAAACTGCACCTGCGTTCGATCTTTCATGAGTTGTTGTGGTTCCTGCAAGGCGATACCAACATCCGCTACCTTCACGAAAACAAGGTCAGCATCTGGGACGAATGGGCCAATGAAAACGGCGACCTGGGACCTGTTTACGGACATCAGTGGCGCAAGTGGCAATCCTCCGACGGACAGGTGATTGACCAGATCAGCGAGGTAATTGAAATGATCAAAAAGAATCCCGATTCCCGGAGGCTGATCGTCAGCGCCTGGAATGTCGGCGATATTCCTAAAATGGCCCTGCCTCCCTGCCATCTCCTGTTCCAGTTTTATGTCGCCAATGGCAAACTCTCCTGCCAGTTGTACCAGCGGAGCGCCGATGTTTTCATCGGGGTACCGTTTAACATAGCTTCCTATTCCCTGCTCACCATGATGATGGCGCAGGTAACAAACCTTGAGCCGGGCGAATTTGTCCATACTTTCGGCGATGCCCATATATACCTTAACCACCTGGAGCAGGTTAACCTGCAACTTTCGAGGGAACCGAGGCCGCTTCCTGTGATGAAGCTCAACCCGGAGGTAAAGAACATTTTCAGGTTCCGGTACGAAGATTTTGAGCTGACCGGCTATGATCCTTATCCCTCAATTAAGGCGCCTGTTGCCATATAAAAAAAACTGCCATGAAGCCTATCATTTCCATTATCGTAGCTATCGCGCAAAACAACGCCATCGGGAAGGGCAACCAGCTTCTGTGGCACATTTCGGATGACCTGAAACGGTTTAAACATCTTACCGAAGGGCACACGGTGGTAATGGGGAAACGCACCTATTATTCCCTGCCCAAACGGCCTCTTGCCAACCGTCGCAACGTCGTTATCACCGATCTGCCCGGGGAAACCATTGAGGGCTGTGTGATGGCTTACTCTATTCCCGATGCGCTGAACCAGATGGAAGAAGGCAGGGAAAATTTCATCATCGGCGGCGGTTCGGTTTACAGCCAGTTCCTGCCATTGGCCGACAGGCTTTACCTTACAGTGGTTCATAAGAATTTTGACGCCGATACTTTTTTCGACGCGATCAACTTCGGCGAGTGGAAGGAGACCTGGCGCGAAGAGCGCCA
>Ga0209099_1000376_pt1 | contig 53514 bp, 40 predicted proteins | sample AD_JPNHW2_MetaG_FD_184430 | JGI IMG/M metagenome (GOLD analysis project Ga0209099, IMG submission 184430) | Active sludge microbial communities of municipal wastewater-treating anaerobic digesters from Japan - AD_JPNHW2_MetaG (SPAdes) (version 2) | ecosystem: Engineered > Bioreactor > Anaerobic...
CAAATAGCCCCCGCTGATACATTGCTGAATCTATCTGAAAAAAACGATCCCAACCGTATGATCCTGGTTGGGATTTTTTATTTTTATCGTTATATTTGCAAAGACCGGTTACCGGTACCAATAAAAACCAATTTTAAATTTATCAATCATGTTAGATCAGCTCTTACAATTAGTGAAGGAAAATGCCGGTGAAGCCATCATCAGCAATCCCGCCATTGACAACAAAAACAACGATGCTGCCATTGAAACGGCTGCTGGTTCAATCTTCGATAACCTGAAAGGAATGGCCGGCGGCGGAAATCTCGATTCAATTCTTAACCTTTTTCAGGGAGGTGGCGATGTATCAGCTCACCCGGCCATCAACAACATAAGTTCAGGCGTTGCCGGTGACCTTATGAAGAAATTTGGCCTTGACCAGGGCGCTGCAGCAAACATCGTTCAGCAACTCATTCCAACGGTAATGAATAAACTTGTTAAAAAAACCAACGACCCCAACGACAGCAGCATCGATCTGCAGGGAATCCTCGGCGCGCTAACGGGCGGAAAACCAAAAGGCGGTGGCATCCTCAATACCATCAAAGGGCTATTTGGTGGATAAACTTTGTAAGTTAGATCAAACGAACAAAGCCGGCAATAAGCCGGCTTTGTTCATTATAAAAGGAGTGCCTTTTGAGTAATATCTGAGTTATGCCTGGGGTGTCCAAAGTATCCCGAAAAGGATATATGCTATCACGAAAGTGATTATGATATTAAACGTTTGCGCAATCAGGAAAGCATACAACGGGCGTCCTTTATCAAGTTTAATCAGGTCAGTAAAACGGGTCTCGAGACCTATACAAATAAAAGCCAGGTTGAACCACAGCGACTGGTAACTCTTAATAGTTGAGCCGGCACTTTTGGCGGTTTCGGGATCGATAAAGAACGAAAACACCAGCGATGCAAGTATAAAGCCAAGAACGAATTTCGGGAAACGTTCCCAGATAACTTTCAGCGTAGGCTTCTGAGTGGTATCATTTTTGCCTGCCTGGCGGTATGACCAGAAGATTGAAATAATAAATGCTGCAACTCCCAGCAGTACATTTTGCGAAAACTTAATAATTGTGCTGAATTTGAGCGCAATATCGCCGGCAATCGTACCGGAAGCAACCACAGCTCCGGTAGTATCGATGGTTCCTCCCATCCACGCACCGGTTACTTCATCAGGCAATTTCATCCACCTGGCGAGCAGCGGCATGAAAATCATCATGGGAATAGCCACAATAAGCACAAGTGAAATCACGTAACTAAGCTTTTTACTGTCGCCTTTGATAGCACCGGCTGTGGCAATAGCTGCTGAAACACCGCAAATACTCACGGCACTGGCAAGCATAATGCCAAGCTCCTCATCTACTTTGAGCTTTTTAGCTATCCAGAAAGCGAAATACCAGACAGAAAACACAACAACAACAGCCTGTAAAACACCATACAGCCCTGCTTTCATGATTTCGGAAAACAGGATGGTGGCTCCGAGCATCACTAAACCGATCTTGATATAAAATTCACTCTGCATTCCTTCTTTGAGCCAGTCAGGTGTTTTGAGTACATTGCTGATAAACAAACCGATGAGCAATGAAAAAAGTACTGTTTCAAGTCCCAAATCTTTCATTGAGCCGCTCGAAGCAATGAATTGTGCGAGCATCGACAGGATAAAGATGATTGGAAATGATTTGAGCAGCGACTTCAGATTTTTACCCATGATAAGAGCACCAATGGCAGCAAAAAGCAGGAAGTAAAGGAAGGTCATTATAAGCCTGACGGTGTTTCCCGAGGTAAAAACTTCAGTGCTCAGTACCGTCCAGCCGGTCCAGCCGGTTTTAGGCCCGAATTTGGGCATCTCGGGGAAGAAGGTAGTTGCTGCTGTTATGAGTATAAGTGTGACCCCGATGATAACGGAAGTCCAGTCTTCGTTAAGTTTTTTCTGTAGTATCATAATGCTTTGTTATTGAGCTTGTTTGAAAATGGTTGGTGATATGGTGAGCATCATGTAGAAATAATGCGAGAATTTGTCATTTGTCACACCCTGAAGTGTTTTCAGTGCATCTGTCGGTACAATGAAGAAGTAGCCTCCTTCGAGTGCGCCCCAATCGGCAAACTTATAATTGAACAGCAGATCATTTTCGTAACCGAGGTACTTATCAGCCGGAGTCGCCGTGTTTGTTTGGGCTAACCCAAGAAAATGCCCGGCATTGCGAAAGCTCAGCGTTTTCGTTGCCTTATAATCGACAAAGAAATTCAAATCAGTAAGTCCGCCTTGTTTGGTATCGGTCGAGTAAACCCTGAAATAGTCGAGAAGCCCGAAATACCTGTGCCTTGCGCCGTAGAGAATATCAAAAACCTTATCCTGCTTCATGCCGGCACCTACTATATTGCTTCCTGAAACATATCCATAACCAGCTCCCGGAGTGATCTTTCCAAGCTTGCAGGATGCTTCAGCCTGAGCCAGAAAAGCATTTACGTCCAAGCCTGACTTATTAGAACCATACTGGTAATAGGCATCGCCCCATATACTAAAAACTCCGCTTTTGTATTCGGTGTAAACACCGGTAGTCTGCCTGAAATTCAAAGTATTCGTTGTATCGGTTTGGGTAACACCCGAAGCTACGTGCAAAAGCGATAGCTGAAAATTATCATTGAATTTGCGGTTTAACCATAAAAAGTTGAATGATTTAATGCGGTTCGACGGATACAGGTTATTGCTTACATTTTCAGCCAGTGAATTCCAGGAAGTACCCATGTGAAGGTTCCATTCGGAAAGTTTCAGCTTGAAAACAAGAGCATCATATGCCATCCCTGACTGCCCCCAGTTGCGGGCGCCAAGTATCCTTTCATTGTCATATTTTAATTGTTGCCGCCCGACGGACATCCATCCGGCCTTCCCCAGTTTAAGTTCTGCGTATCCTTCAAAGAGATCGAAGGTATTGTTGTCGGCTGGGCCTGTTGCACTCATGTTTGGCTGGTCGCCCCAAGTCCTCACATCCTGAGGGCTGATTTTTACCCTGAGATTGGGTGTCTCATAACTGAACGAGAGGCGGGCCCGCTGCGAAATAAAAAACGCAGGTGTTGACCCATCAGAAGCTAATTTCTGGTAACCATCGCGAAACTCCAGGCGACTCCTGTATTGTGCATCGATTTTAAACTGAGCCTTAACGCCAATGGAGAAAATCATCAGCAGTATGGCAAAAGAAATGTTCTTTAAATGCATGTGATTCATTATAAATGATTAATATTTCAAAAATATTATACTATCTACATACTTGAACTCTTCATTAGGTTAGACTTATTATATTTCTGTATGAATTTCTTCTCTCAGAAATATTAAATTTTAAATGTTTTTCACCTTGCAGGCAGATTTCTGATGACTTTTGTCGATTCACAGGTAATAAATGAAAACATATCTTTGTTAACCAAAACCACAGAGCACTTGACTTTTTCAAACAGACTTCAACTGATAAGGAAACTCATCATACTGGCAATTTCGATAGCCTCATTTTCATTTTCACAAGGCCAGACGCTATATTTCCCGCCGGCTACAGGCAATCAATGGGAAACTGTTGACCCCGAATCGCTCGGATGGTGCACCGATAAGATCGGTCCACTTTACAATTACCTTGAAAGCATTAACTCCAAAGCTTTTATTGTTCTGAAAGATGGAAGAATCGTCCTGGAGAAATACTTCGGCACTTTTACACAGGACAGCGTATGGTACTGGGCTTCGGCGGGGAAAACGCTCACTGCATTCATGACTGGTATTGCACAACAGGAAGGTTATCTTACAATCAATGATACTACATCACAACACCTTGGAGATGGATGGACTGGTTGCGCACTGCCCCGGGAGAGGAAAATCAAAATATGGAACCAATTGACTATGACGACCGGATTTGATGACGGAGTGCCTGATAATCATTGTACGTTGCCTTCGTGCCTTCAATGCCTGGCCGACCCCGGCACGCGGTGGGCTTACCATAATGCTCCTTACACTCTGCTCGAAGACGTGATTTCTGCAGCAACTGGCCAGTCGCTGAACGTATATCTTTACAATAAACTTTCGGCCGTTACCGGAATTACAGGCCTCTTTGTACAAACGGGATACGACAAGGTGTTTTTCAGCAAACCCCGAAGCATGGCGCGCTTCGGGTTGCTGGTGCTCAACAGGGGAAAGTGGGACAACACGCAGGTAATGACTGATACATCATACTTCCGTGAGATGACAACCACATCGCAACAACTGAATCTTTCATATGGTTATTTATGGTGGCTTAATGGAAAAACATCCTTCATGGCACCCGGACTGCAATTTGTTTTTCCCGGATCACCAGCACCTCACGCACCCGCTGATATGATTTCAGGGTTGGGTAAAAACGGGCAGTTCCTCAATGTAGTGCCAGGTCAGAACCTGGTAACCATTAGACTGGGCAATGCTCCGGATGACAGCGATGTGCCTTTTCTTTATAATGACTCGATCTGGCAGAGGCTTAACGATGTCATCTGCACCTCAACCCCGGTTGAAAAAGAACAGTCTGCCGGCCTTCCACCGCAGGTTTTTCCAAACCCCGCTGACATAAAATGCCGTGTAGAATGGCCGGGCGAAATTTTTGGAATATTCGTCAGTGATAATACGGGTAAATTGATTGCGTACAAAACCGAATTGCGAAACCATGCAGAAATTGATACTCATATGCTCGCGAGCGGACTGTATCTCATCAAATTACGAAACAACAGCGGGCTTACCGTTACACGGAAACTCGTAATAATACATTGATTTTGAAATGATTAAAAAAAGCCAACAACTGAAGTTGTTGGCTGTAATTGCAGTTAAAAATTAAACAATAAGGCTGAGTATCAGCAGTAAACTCAGCGTTTGTCTACTTCGATCACAATAGCAACCGCATTTTTACCCTTTACGGGGCAAACAAAGGAAACTCCGTCGCGGTCATTGGTAAATGACACTCCATCAACCAGCTCGTTATCAAGCGCTTCCATGAGTTTGCCTGCATAGGTTGAAGCATTGCTGGCCGAAATAGCTTTGTTAAGCACATTATAGTCAATCTGCTTTTTGGTGACAACGATCGCCAAGTAGTCCTTTGATCCCACATCATCAGGTTTCATGGAGTAATCTTTCGGGAATAACCTGGTACCCGTAATTCCGCAATAAGGCGAGTGCTTGGGAGTGTAGGGAAACAGGACATATGAAGAGCCATCGGTTTCCTGCCCGAAAACATACGTATAACACTCAATGTTATTGGTGACTTCGATTTTAAATGTGGAATTCTTCGAAACTGGTTGTGCTGTCGAATAAGTTATTCCGCCTTTATAACGCAGTGGAATTGCTGACAGGTTTACGGTATTTCCGGTATTATCGTCATAATTTACAAGCCGGAATGACGCTTCCAGTTTAGTTTCGTCAAATTTCTCTGATGTCCCCATTGGGTAAAGCCCGTATGCCTCCTTCACGAAAAAGTCAAAATCCTTGTATCGTACCCATCCTAAGCCGTTTTCGCCCCACTCCTTGCCCCAGGAATTCATTATCTGGAATGCACCGCCTTCCAGGTAATCATCGTATCCGACCACGCACATGGCATGGCCGCCAAAACCCATCATTTCATAATCATCGGCTGCAGGAATCCAGACTTTTTGTCCAAGCATCGGTTGCATGAACGTCCCTCCTACCATCATACCAATAACAACAGGAGCTCCCTGAGCAAGGTTTTGCTTCACCGCAAGCATATCAACTTTGTTGTCATCGGTGCTGAGCGAGAGCCGGTTAAATCCTTTGGTACGGAATTGCTCAGCCGACTGCAACTGGTATTGATTTGGCTGTTTCGAGCAGTCGTTTTCGTTGTAAGGGAACTCGCTGAAAGGCATCGAACCTTTGTCTTTCATAAATTCCATTGCCCTGATAATGTATGATCCCTGGCATCCGTCAAGTCCGATCTGGTTGTAAAGAAACGACGGGCTGAATTTCACATTATCAGGATCTTCACCGGATTGCCGTGCCTGCAGTATCGAGCGGGCAGCATAAGCGCTCGACCATGCAACACATGATCCCTGCTGGCCCTGGTTTAACCGCTCTGGGCAATACTGTTCAAGTGACACTCTTTCAGGCATCGGGTTTTTGACATTATCGGATAGCGGTTCAAAAATCTCTGCCTGTCGATACATGCTTGTATCAAGCATTCCTCCAAGGCTAAATGCTTCCCCGTTTCCGGCTGCCTGTTGCAGCATACTGCAACTTTTTTGTCCGCCAAGAAAATATATGGCGGCCCCTACTACTAGAACAATGATCAGCAGTTTGGGATTCTTCAGCAATAACGGCAATAAGGCTGTAAGACATCCTGTATTGAGTCCTCCGGGAAGCTGACCGCCGCCGCCGCCGCCTCCACCCGGGTAATTGTCCTGTGATGACCTTTCGCGGTCTTTTACCATTCTGATAGGCATAATCTGAAATTTTACTGGTTAATGACTTAATAAGTATAATTAAGGATAAATATACAAATGAATTTGAACAAATGACTTGTAAAAAATAATACTGCCTTTTTCGCGGGTTTGTGTATTAAATTTGTGCTAAACAACTTGATAGTCATGGCAAACACAACAGAGTCAACCACGATGAGCCGCGAAGAAAGGCTGTTTAAAGAATGCAAACAACGGGCTGAAGACTTCCTGAAAATAGAAATGTATCGGCCAGCTTTGAAATGGCTAACCGAAGCCCGCAACTTAGGCATTGATAATGAGAGTATTGACCGGAAGATTGCCGGCTGTAAAGCAGAAATAAGGAAAGAATCGCGTACAATCCGTATCATAGCTCTGGTTGCACTGATGATTATTGCGGTAGTTTTTATCGTTTTATAAGAGTATTACAGGATTTAATATTCTACTGAGCAGCTTTATGAATTGCCCGGAAAATAATGCCGCTGAAGATTGTCGGGTAAAAAGATACCTGACGAAAGTCATTTCCGGAGGCCAGACAGGAGTTGACCGTGCAGGGCTGGATGCCGCCATTGGTACCGGAATTCCTATTGGGGGATATTGTCCGGCGGGCCGGCGGGCCGACGACGGCACCATACCATCCCAATATCCATTAGTAGAAACTGCCTCGCGTGAATATCCGGTAAGAACCAGGATAAACGTTGAAGAAGCCGACGGCACACTCATCATTATTTCAGGCTCATCCGACCGCGGAACTCAACTAACAGCCAGCATTTCAAAACAAAAACGCAAGCCGTTACTGATCATTGACCTGGAAAATGTGCCAGAGGAAAGCACTGCAATCAACTGGATTCAAATCAATAACATTCAGATACTCAACATCGCAGGACCCCGTGAAAGCAGTTCGCCGGGAATCTATTGGTCAGCCATGAATTATCTTCGCCAATTATTTGAACTATTGAATGGTGAAAATGTTCCTCATAGGTAATTATGCAGGAAGTTGCATTTCTTGACACCATTGATTTTGTTTTATTGTAACTTTCAGACCCGTTTTACTACATAATTTATGCTGAACCGGCTGTTTCAATTTTTCAAGAACATTGACCGCAAGGATTATCGCCCTGTATTTGGCGGACTTGAGATATTGAAATACATTGGTCCCGGGCTGCTGGTAACGGTTGGATTTATTGACCCTGGCAACTGGGCATCAAACCTTGCTGCAGGATCAGATTACGGTTACACGCTGCTATGGATGGTCACACTTTCAACTATCATGCTGATCATTCTACAGCACAATGTTGCTCATCTCGGAATTGCAACAGGGTTATGCCTTTCGGAAGCTGCAACAAAACATACAAGTGCTTTCGTTTCGCGCAGTATTCTTACCTCAGCTGTTGCTGCATCGATATCTACTTCACTGGCAGAAATACTCGGCGGATCTATCGCTTTGCAGATGCTGTTCGGAATTCCTGTAAAAGCTGGCGCCATTATCGTGCTGATTACTGTGCTGATACTCCTTTTCACAAACTCGTATTCAAAACTCGAAAAATGGATCATAGGTTTTGTTTCGCTCATCGGCCTTTCATTTATCTATGAACTTTCGCTATCCGATATCGATTGGGTTCAGGCCGCAGTTGGCTGGGTGAAACCCACCATCCCTGACGGATCGATGATCGTGGTGATGAGCGTACTAGGTGCTGTTGTGATGCCTCATAATCTTTTTCTGCACTCCGAAATAATACAGAGCCGCCAGTGGAACCTTCAGGATGAAAAAGTTATCAGAAAACAGCTCCGATTCGAGTTTCTCGACACGCTCTTTTCGATGATCGTGGGTTGGGCTATCAACAGTGCAATGATCCTGATGGCGGCAGCTACTTTTTTCAAGAACAATATACAGGTTACGGAACTGCAACAGGCCCAGAGTATGCTGCAACCATTGCTTGGTAACAATGCCGCCGTGATATTTGCTGTCGCACTGCTGTTTGCCGGTGTAGCGTCAACCATTACATCAGCCATGGCCGGCGGCAGTATTTTTGCAGGCTTTTTCGGCGAGCCATTCGACATGAAAGACAATCACAGCCGCATAGGCGTAATTATTTCATTATCAGTTGCCGTACTGATCATTTTCCTGATCGGAGACCCATTCAAAGGCCTTATTATCTCTCAAATGTTGCTCAGTATTCAATTGCCGTTTACAGTATTTCTGCAGGTATATCTCACATCATCTAAAAAAGTAATGGGCAAATATGCCAATTCCAAACCGTTGACCATTCTGCTTTTAGCAATCGGGCTCATAGTGACCTTTCTTAATATCCGGCTCCTTGTCAGCCTGATTTTCTGATAATCAGATACCAACGGTTCAATTGATCCGTTTAAAGTAAACGGTTTTCAAATTAATTACATTTGCACTAACCATTGCTCACGATGAAACATTTGCCAGGCATCATACTCATCCTGTTTTTTCTTGTTGAGGGAGAAAAGGCATTTACACAGGAGAACGATAAATACTGTGGCTGGACATTCGGCCTAAACTTTGGATTGTATTATCCATCGGGATACAGCGCCAATTATTACAACGGAAGCGACATCAATGAAAATAAAGCCAGCTGGGTGCTGGGCAACTATTACTGGTACCAGGAAATATTTAAAGCGCTTGATATATCTGATACTGTGTTTGTTGCTGATAACGGTCTGCCGATGAACATGCACTATAAGGTAGCCCTGAATCCCGGCATTTTTGGCGAATATCGTTTTAACAAATCCTATGCGCTCAGTTTCGAGTTCAATTATCTGAAACTTAAGGCAAATGATGCCATTGGGCTGGAGGTGGACCCAAAAGAATATGCGACCGAACCCGACATACGGCTTTACCCGGTTAAAGGTATAGAGGAGCGCGTTTATTTTAACCTTACCCTCAAACGCTACTTTGATAGCCCAAAACCCAACCTGAACTATTTTTTGATGGGAGGCATTAATGTGAATAACACCAAAGTTCTTAAGAATGCGCTGTATATTGAGGAAAAGGAATACTCCATGATAAATATTTATGGCAGGCAGAACTACGTGCCTAACACCAGTATGCAGACTTTCAGTGTTTACGAAGGAGGCATAGGATTCGGACTTGTTGCCGGCGGCGGGGCTTCCTTAACCTTTGATAATGGCATTATTCTCGAACCCGGTATTACCGCCAACTGGACCAGAGTTAACCTGGAAGGTTATAAAAGGTTTACCCCCGGCATCGGAATATATATGAGATTCATCCTCAACAGCCTTCTTTTTGCAGAATAACTGTAACCGATTGCCAGGCCAACCGCTGCTCAAACCATAATTTGCAGTAATTTTACCCTCTGAAGATTAATGTCTTAACCCGAAATCATGATCAGGTTTACCCCGATAATTTTTCTGCTGATGCTGGCTGCCTGCTCGTCGCCAACGAGTAAAAGTCCATCTGCCGGGGCTGCTGATCATAGGAAAGTAATAGATCATCCGGCTATCGTGGTATATTCTGCCGAAAAAACCGGAATTACCCGCGAAATGCCAGCAGTGAGAAAGGCTGCCAGGTTTTCAGCCGATCATAACATACCTCTTGTCTCCACAACAGTTGAGAGCCTGGAGTTTGTTAAACAAAACGGCTCACGTATAATACTGGATATCAGCAGGCTGCCACTTAAAAGCAATATCATTCTTTTTAATTCAGTTAGCGATCCTGTAATCTGTTCACCAGATGAACTGAACAAGGTAGCCGGGGACCTTTTTCATGAACAAAAGCTAACACAGACCACTGAAAAGGTTTTGCATCAAAATATTGCACCGAAATATCAGGTTGAAAGAGTTACAGAACCAGAAAAAACTATTACTGATACACATGCCCTTTCATTGCCCGGGTTGAAAATGCGCCGGATAGTAATTTCGATCGCAGATTCGGCCAGCCATGGAATACAAGCGCGTGATATCCCCGGAATCATTTATATTGAAAACCGGATTGATACACGTTCATCACTTAAATTTACTTTCGAAAACGACCTGATTACCTGGAATAACACTGATCGTTATTTCACCAACGGCATCACCATTGAATTGAAAGCGCCCTGGGTTTCCCGCATAACTGCTTCACGGCTTTTACTGCCATACAGGCACCCGTCGGCAAGTAGCACTTCCCTGTTGCTTGTTCAGAACATGTACACCTCTGCCGATACCCGCATCCCTCCAACCCTGCTCAACGACCGGCCTTTTTCATCTTATATTTACCTGGGTATCAGAAAAACAAACATTGACTATACCCGCAGGCTGAGGTTAAACAGCACCCTTTATGCCGGTGTTATCGGACCTTATTCACCCGGTTCATTTTTTCAGACACTGGTTCATAAAACATTCCCGACCAATGACATACCGCAGGGATGGGAAACACAAATCAACTCTGATATTATCCTGAATTATAACATAAGCCTTGAAAAACACCTGTCGGGATCAAAACTATGGAATATCAGCGCGCTGGCCGACGTTCAGGCCGGGACATTGTACAACAACCTCGGAGGAGGATTTCGGGCGCAGTTCGGCTTAAGTGAGCCGAGATTTGGTTCCCCTGACAAGGTGACACATCAAAAATGGCAGGCATATATTTACACACAGGGCATTGCGAAATTCATCGCTTATGATGCTACTTTGCAGGGTGGAATGATTAACCAAGACAACACTTATACCCTTAAGACCAGCCAGGTCAATCACCTGACCGGGAAAGCTGAAATCGGCGTTCATATTGACTACAAAGGTTTAGGAATTGAAGCAGCCCAGCATTTTCTCACACCCGAATTCAAGGAGGGCATGTCGCACCGCTGGGGGCAGCTCAGCCTTCTGTTCCCCTTGTAACCATCTGATAATCTTTCATATCAATGCTTTCCATTCCAGTTAAAATATTTACGTCGGGGAGAAGCATCTTTCAGAAAAAGCTCAGGAATGCTTTCGGCGCGGTCTCAGTATCAGTTTGTTTGTTGCTCCTGGTTATGCCTGCCTTCACTTCCCGGCAGGTCCCGGCAAAACATGATGATGTTCCACAGGAAATCACTTTGCTGTTCATGGGCGATATTATGCAGCACATGCCCCAGGTTGAAGCTGCCTGGGATGGATCGAAACAATGCTATGATTACGATACCTGTTTCTCATATGTACGATCATTGATTCAGGGGGCTGATCTCGCCATTGCCAATCTTGAAACCACCCTGGCCGGAAAACCTTACAGCGGCTACCCGGCGTTCAGTTCGCCCGACGAACTCGCAAGGGGAATGATTAACGCAGGAATTGATATTGCCGGCACTGCCAATAATCATTGCTGCGATCGTGGTAAAACAGGTATTGAGCGCACCATCCTTATCCTCGACAGCCTTGGGTTAAAACACATGGGCACATATTGCGACGAGGCGCATTATAGGCAAGCCAATCCGCTTATTATCAACAAAAATGGTTTCAGACTTGCGTTCCTCAATTATACTTACGGCACAAACGGCATCCCTGTCCCGCAAGGAAAAGTTGTAAGCCTTATTGAAAATGAAAGGATGATCAACGACCTGAAAGCAGCGCGTGATTCGCAACCCGACAAGATAATTGCCTTCATACACTGGGGTGAAGAATACCAGCATATGCCAAACAGTTTCCAGAAAGAAACCGCACAATTCCTTATCGAAAACGGAGCCGATTACATCATTGGCTCCCATCCTCATGTTATCCAGCCAATGGAATGGCGCAAAGCCGATAGCCTGAACAGGGAACAAATTGTAGTATGGTCGCTGGGAAATTACGTATCGAACCAACGAAACAGATACACTGACGGTGGTGCCATGTTCAGCCTGAAATTAAAGAAACAGTTCGGGAAAACCAGTGTAGCCGATGCATCATATTATCTCACCTGGGTTTATAACCCATTGTCTGAGGGGCGACGGCAATACTACATTCTGCCTGCTGCCAGATACGAAAACGATACCGTGTTCCCCGATAATAGTTCACGTATAACTATGAAATCCTTCCTGGAAGATTCCCGCAAATTATTGAATGATAACAACATAAACATTCACGAAGCTCGGTTTGAGTAGCTTCAGCCTGTAGCCGGAAGACAGCTATTCACCAGTTATTTCACCTTATTCAGGGCATCCTGCTTCAGTTTATCAGCTTCAGCTCGGGCTTTTGCAATGATGGCATCTTTTTGTTTTTGGGCTTCACCAACTAGCCCGTTCGCTTTCACATCTGCTTCCTTTTTTATTTTGTCAGATGCTTTTTTTGCTGCTATTTCAGCGATGGGGCCGTTCTTTTTGCCTTCATTAACCAGCTTGCCTGCCGTGGAATCGGCTGTTGCTCTGACTTTCCCGGCAGCAACCTGGGCAGCATCCACAAGTTTCTGCCCCTGCTTTTCAGCATCAGCTATAAGTTTGGCGGCTTGAGCGTCAGCCTGGTTAATCAATGCATTGGCTTCTTCCCTGGCTTTATTCACAAGTTCTTCCTTCTTCTTCTCAACCTGCTCAAGCGCCTGCTGTTTTACATCAGCAACCAGGTCGGTCATTGCCGTTTTTATGCCTGTCCTGATGGTTGGGTCAGTAATCGTACCGCCAATGAGTAATGTAACAGGCACAATATCTCCCAGTTTAACATTCACGCCTTTTTTTGCCGCATCGCCCACCAGTCCTTCAAGAACTGTGTTGGCTTTATTGCCAAATTCACTCCTCGGGATATCGAGCGTCAGTATAAAGTTGATTGATTTGTCGAGGCTTGTTGTACCTGAGAAATTCGCCTTGTAAGAAGCAAGTTTGAAATCCATCGGTTTCACCGTAGCTACCCCGTTCACCAGGTCGAATGAGAGGTTAATTTTTTCTACTGAAGGATTCTTCAATTTATCCATCTTCAACGCATCGGCTATTTTGCTGAAAGTGTTGGTAGTACCAAATTTCAGAATATCGGAAAGAAGCAAACCATAGGCTGAAACCGATGTAAGCTCAGGCATCATGTTCTTTTTCAGGTCGCCTTTGAGTTTCAGGGTAGTACTGATAGCGCCTGTAAGTTTCTCAGCAATCGGCGCAAGTTGTTTCATCGTATTAAACGCTGCAGCTGTTTTGCTAACCTCCATATCCTTGATATTCAACTCCATGTCAACCACAGGCTTGGCCGGATCAACTGTAGAATAAGATCCTTTCAGCGCCATCGTCCCTCCCAGTGTATTCATTGAGAGATTGCCAATATGCAGGGTTTTATCTTTTACTGAAACCTGGCCTTTCACATTCCGAAGGTCATATTTATCATAAAGCAATTGTCCGAATGATGTGTTGAGCGTGAGGTCCATGTTGCCGGGAATCTCTATGACCGTGAGGGCTGCAGTATCTGCAGTACTTGCAGAGGATTTGTTTCCGGCCATAAGGCTGTTAATATCCATGAAATTCGAGACCGTGGTCAGAGAGCCTTTCAGCACCCCGTTCTTTTTCATAAAAAACGGCAGGTAATTCTCAAGTTTCCCTTCGGCTGACAAGTCGTTTTTACCGATTTTTACCGCCATACCAGTAAGCTGAGCATAAGCAGGGGTAAAATCAAGCCTGGCTTTGGAAATGTCAACCGGCTGTTTAATTTCTTGCCCGGTGTAAACCAGGTTGCTGATTGCCAGGTATCCGTCAGCTTTAAATTTGTCATAAGCGCCGCTTTCGATGCTCGAAAGTTTCCCGGCAAAAGCTGCATCTGCATCCAGAATTCCTGAAAGCGTAGTTTTATCACCCAAAGGATAAATTTTCGAAACATCTGAGAGGTCGATGCGCCCTTTAAGCGATGCATTAATATCAGGATCCGACACGGGAGTTTTGAGCAGAAGCGTCGCGTCAACAGGGTTTTGCATCATTTTCAGGTGAAGCTTCGGCACATCAACCACTGTATGATCAATCACGCCGTCGGGATTGGCAATATTGGCCATAAGATTCACATCGCTTACGTTGCCCGGCAATGCCGGATAACTGAATGCCCCGTTATTCACCTTTATATCAACATTGAACGCAGGGATTGAATCGTCGCTGTAAAGGCCCTTCACCCAGCCGCCCATCGACATGGTGCCTGATGCTTTCAGCTCTGAAAAGTCCTTTGCATAAATAGCGGGTATAAGTGAAAGAAACGATTTGAAGGTATTTTCCTTAGCCGTGAACCTGATATCCATGCGGTAACCATCGTCAGGCATAGCAAAATAACCGTCGGCAGTGAGGTTCAGATCGTTAAGTTTTAAAAGTCCGTCGGTAAAAGTAAATATCCAGTTTGTGATGTCAGCCTGAAGTTTAGTGTTTACTTCGCCGGCAATGTTGTTCATATATCTTACACCGTCATAATCGATCACAATGTTTTTACAAACCACATCAGCATCCAGGGTAGTAACATCAATGGTCATATCGCCTTTGAGTACACCTGTAATTCCATTGAAATCGACGTAAGTCGGAATTTCAGCATCATCATAGATTAGGCGCCCGTCGGAAATTTCAATCTTATTGAGCAACGCCTTGAAATTTGAAGGCTCCGAAACCGTATCGGACGCCGTGGTATCTGCTTTCATTACATCCCAGTTTACCCGTCCGTCAGCCAACACCTTAAAAAGCAGTTTAGGAGATGCAAGTTTAATCTGCTTTATTTCATAATCGCTTCCGCGAAAAACACTCATCAGGTTCACTGTAAGTCTCAAAGCCGGAATCGATGCAAGCGTGTCGTTTTCAAATGGAACCACCCCTTTCACGTTCAGATTACTTACATTTACCGTAAGGTCAGGAAAGTTCCTGATAAGCGACACGCCAACACCTTTAAACGTTACCACTGCATTCAGGTTCCGGTTGATCTCATCCTGAACAACCCGGGTAATTCTTCCTTTAAATGCCAGGGGAAGTAAAATAATAACCACCAGTATCACTATGAGAATGATGGATGAAATTTTAAGTGCCTTTTTCATAAGGTGCAGTTTATGGAAATTTAGTAACAAATTATAAATCAGCCTTCAGGCTCGTCAGAGCTTCGAAGTGCGGTTTCGCAACAGGTGATCTGCTATCACCAGCGCGGCCATGGCCTCCACAACAGGAACGGCACGCGGCACAACGCACACATCATGCCGGCCTTTGCCTTCCAGTATAATGGGATTCCCGCTTTTATCGGCGGTTATCTGGTCCTTCATGATCGTGGCTACCGGCTTAAACGCAACACGGAAAAAGACATCAGCGCCAGTGCTTATTCCGCCGAGAATTCCACCAGCATGATTAGTTGCTGGCGTAAGTAACTTTTCATCACTCCCCTTAAACAGGTCATTATGTTCCGAACCCAGCATTGATGCAGCCGCGAACCCTTCGCCGTATTCAAACCCTTTGGCAGCGCCAATGCTCAGCATGGCTTTTGCCAGGCCGGCCTGAAGCTTATCAAATACAGGCTCTCCGAGTCCGGCCGGCAAATTTCTTATTACGCAATCAATTACTCCGCCGGTGGTATCACCTGCCAGCCTGATCTCCTCAAGGTGCTCCATGATATTGCGGGTTGTCTCAGCATCAGGACAACGGACCGGATTATTATACCTATCGTCGAGATTATGGCTTGTATAATTGCCCTCCAGTTTAACCTTACCGACCTGGCTGACATATGCCTGAACAATGATACCCGATTGTGAGAGAAGAAGTTGCGCTACAGAACCACCGGCAACTCTGGCAGCCGTTTCGCGGGCTGAAGATCTTCCGCCACCACGCCAATCATTTAATCCGTACTTTTTGTCCCAGGTAAAATCGGCATGCGAGGGCCTGTAAACATCTTTGAAGTGCTCATAGTCCTGGCTCCTTGCATCTGTGTTTCTGATCATGAAAGCGATTGGCGCGCCTGTGGCTGCACCTTCAAAAATCCCTGAAAGGAACTCAACTTCATCAGCCTCTGACCTTGGAGTGGTGATTCCCGATTGTCCCGGTCTTCGCCTGTTAAGCTGTTGCTGAACAAAATCCAGGTCGATAAGCAGCCCGGCCGGACAACCGTCGATTACTCCGCCAACGGCTTTACCATGTGATTCTCCAAAGGTGGTAAGCCTGAAAATTTTTCCAAATGTGTTTGCTGACATACAGCAAAGATACTAAACATAGCAAACAGGTTTCTTCTCCCAATCATACTTTTATCAAGACTGAAAAGCAGTTTTAAACGGCTCTGTGTCTGTTTTCCGGACACTTCCAATCAGGCAATGGATAAAAACGAAAAAGCCCCGCGGTGCGGAGCTTTTTACCGGAAAAGAAAAATATTACTGGTTTTGTTGTTGTTCGCGGGCAGTTTTGTTGAGGAACTTCATCTTGGCTTCGAGCTTTGCCAGTTCGTCTTTCGCGTGGGCTATCTTGGCTTCAAATTCAGCTTTCAGCACGTTGGCCTGTTTTGAATTGGCAAAGAATCCGATATTGTTTTCCCAGAGCAGAATCTCTTCTTTCATCTCATCAATGCGGGTTTGAAGGCTTAGCCTTTCGCGGTTGATGATCCGCACAGCATCGGGCTGTTCTTTGATGTTCTCGAAACGCGATTTATAATTCATCGTACTGGCTTCGACAGCGTTAACCTTAAGCTTGTCGTACAACTTGTTGAGAGCCGTTTTATACTCATCCTGAAGCCTGTTCTTTTCTTTGAGAGGAACATGGCCGGTTTCCATCCATTGCCGTTGAAGTTCTTTCATCGCACTCAGGTTTGCCTGGCGGTCATCGGTGAGTTCGTAATTATTGAGCTTGCCAATAATCTCCTCTTTCACCTTCATATTATCCTCTTCAGAATGCTGAATGTTTTTGAAGTATTCTGATTTGTTACTGAAAAATTCATCACAGGCAGCACGGAAACGCTTCCATATCCGGTCGCTGTGTTTGCGCGGCACCGGGCCAATCTTTTTCCATTCGTCCTGAAGGCGTATAAGTTCGCGGCTGGAATTTTTCCAGTCGGTGCTGAGTTTATGAGATTCAGCTTGTACGCAAAGGTCAACTTTCAAATTGTAGTTGTGGAGCTGCTGTTCTTTCAGCTTATCAAAAAATTCTTTTTTCCCGTTGAAATAGCTGTCGAGATAGCCTTTGAAACGGTTCCAGACTTCCTGGTTCGATTTTTTTGGCGCCTGTCCGATGGATTTCCACACTTTGAGCAATTCGTTCACCTGGTTTGTGCTGTTCTGCCATTCCTTGATTGTGGTATATTCCCGGGCACACACCTGTTCCAACTGGTCGCAAAGCACTACTTTGGCACCGTGGTTGGCTTCCTGTTCTTCCTGAACCTTGCCATAGAATTCACGGCGGCGCTCATTAATTTTGTCAGAAGCGATCTTGAACCGGTCCCACACCTCTTCTCTCTTATCCTGTGGCACCGGGCCTATTTCTTTCCATTCGTCGTGCAACTCCTGCAGGCGTTTGAATGCTTTGGCCATCGAACTTTCAAGAATCAGTTCCTCAGCCTTTTCGCATAATTCGATTTTACGCTCAAGATTCTTCCTGAGATCAAGGTCTTTGAGTTCTTTATTGATTTTAACTTTATCGAAAAAGCGCTCAATGAGGAAATGATAATTCTGCCAGAGCTCATTGGCATCGGTTTTTGGAACCATTCCAATGTTTTTCCAGCGCTCCTGCAATACTTTAAAATCGTCGTATGTTTTCTTAAGTGTCTCTTCCGATTCAACGAGTTCGCGCAACTCCTGCAGAATGAGCTTCTTGGCTTCAAGATTCTTTACCTTTTCCTGCTCCTGAAGTTCAGTGAAACGTGCTTTGTTTTCTTTGTAAATATTGAAAGCCGCTTTAAAACGATCGTCAATCGGATCGCTTACCGAGATATTCTCCGGCTCTTCTTCTGATCCGGCTTTTTGGTACATCTCGTGGTACTCTTCCTTGGTGCGGGCAAGGTACGCGACCTTTATCAGCGCAACAGTGGCTTTTATGGAGTTTATATCATCTTCGTGAACAACTGTTTCGAGCATCGAAACAAGCTTCTCACGTGAATAAGTTTTTATATCGGCAGTATTTTCTTCAAGTTCAACCTCTGCAGCTGCATCCTCTTCTTCTTCTTCCGAAATCTCATTAACTACAGGCTCGGCTACCGGTTGTTCCGGCTGATCATCAGCAATTTCCGCTTCTGCTTTTACCTCTGGGACTTGCACCTCATCTTCAGCATCCGGTACTGGTTTTTCGGCAGGCTTTTCAACTACAACTTCATCAACAACCTTTTCCTTAACTATTTCCTCAGCTTTAACTTCAGGTTCTGCTACCTCCGGCTTTGCTTCTAAAGTTTCCTGTGTAATTTCAGGTTCCGGCAAATCGGTAACTTCAGCAACCTGCTCTTCAACAGGCTTTTCCTCAACAGGTGTTTGAGTTTCAGCTAATGGACTTTCATCAGCAACAGGTTCAGCGATTGCTTCAGTTTCAGTTATTTCAACCTCGGCAATGGCATTTTCAGTGATCTCATTGGTAACATTGGTGAGATTCTCCTCCTGCGAAGTTTCTGCAACTTCTTCAGGATTCTGATTGGGATGTTCGGTAGATTTCATTAAATAAGAGATTAGTAATTAAACTATTAGGGATGAATTCGTAAAGCTTCTGTAGTGTTTTCACCAGAAGCCTGGTATGCGTATAATGTTAGGAAGGATTCTTTATTAGGTGTAAGTTCAATACTATGAAGATAGATTGAGGGTGCAAAAATAAAAACATTTTGATACGTAACTGCTTTTCAACCCTATTAATGTAATTCTATGTACTGTGTTTCAGCCATAAGCAATGGACTCTGGCCACGGAAATTTGCTTATTTTATTGATGACCGGTTGAATAGCAGGTATCCTATATTGACAAAAAATGAAACAGGTTTATCGTCACCCTCATAGTAGTTAAGGCTCACACTTACCGGCCCAATGGGGCTGCTGTACACAGCCGATCCTGATAAGGCATAATGAAGGGTGGTAAACGGGTCGCCGAATGAAGCCGTAAAATCATCATTCTGAATAAGTTCCCTGTATGGAGCCATAAGATAACCTTCGAACCTGAGATCAAAGTTTTTGGCAGGTGATACTATTTGCTGAAGTCCAATTGCCGCATAAACCGGATTACGGAATTGAGGTTGGTACAGCACTTTCATTTCTGCAAGCGGAGTAAATGCCGGTGAAGCCAGCGATGTGGCAGTGTAGTTGCGGTAAGGGTGTAAACCGCTTGCCATGGCTTCAACCATGAAACCCAACCCGTAGTACTTGTTATACTTTTTATATTTCTGGTAAATGATGTGAGCCTGCAGGTAGTTGTGATAATGATAGAATGTACCTATTTGTTTGGATGTGGTTCCGGCGGTATGATATTCTCCCCCGCTTATCATCCTTAACTCAGTAAAGAACTGGCTTCCCTGGTCAGGATAGAGTTTGCGGTTGAGTGTATTAATATCCATTGAAATGTATGGCGAAATGAATGATAGCTCACTCCTATCCAGCGTATCGTTTCGGGTGAAAGAGCTGGTTTGGTAATAATTATCAATGTTTTCTCCGAAGCTTGCACCGGTTATCACCCTTCCTTTATTTGAAATGGGAAACCCGAGCTTAATTTCACCAAATGCCTCCCGCGATTGCTGGAATGAAGGAGTATTTTCGTCAAAAAAGAAGGATGTTTTGGTCCGGAAATACTTGAATTGGTTCAATGTATATGATACCTCGCTGAAGAATGGATGTATGCCTGGAATATCGAGGCGCACACCACTTTTAACCGAGTTATAGAACTGGCCGATGTAAGTGTTGAGGTATGGGGTAAGCGCAATCTGCTGCCAGTAGTTGTATTTTAACTGTAGAAATATCTGGTTGGTTGAACGGGATGAGATGCTGCCGCCAAAATCGGCTGTAAACATTTTTTCTCGTTTCGCCTTTACTTCAAATTCGTAGCCTTTGGTTTCCCGGTTATATTTCAGTTGCGGATAAGCGGCATCTATCCTGCCTTCGGCAAGTACACGGAAGTAACTGTCGCGCAATTCATTAAAAGTCCCGCGCATTGGGGCAATCGGTTTATTTAGCCTCAGTATCCTGTTACCGTTAATCATACTGTTAACATAAGCCTGCTGCCGAGAATTAATTCCTTCAATGTTGAAACCTGTAATGATTGGTTCGGGTTTGCGGTTATTAAAGGCTTCCCTGTCAGCAACTCTCTGGTCGATCGTTACAGTATCGGTAACAAACTGCCTTATCAGTGGTATTACCCGTTTGGCGGCTACGTAACCGCTGTCAATAAACGCCCTGGTTTTCGAAAAGTCAATAACATTTGTTGAGGGCAACCGGGGTTCTATCAGGACACTGTTATCACAAATCACATTATAATCAGTCTTTACCATCAGCATGTTCTCTATTTGCGAAAACACGTTGCTCTCATCAGGAGGTACATATCCCGAAGTCGCTTTGCTACCGATAATTATATCAGGGTCAAACTCGGAGTACACAACATCCGATGGAAAATTGTTATACATCCCTCCGTCAAAAAGCAATTTACCATCGATTCTGATTGGCTTAAAATAAAATGGGAAAGTCATCGAAGCCCTGATGGCTGAGGCAAGATCTCCTTTTCGCAGAATGTACGGTTTATTCTCTGAGATATCAGCTGCCACGCACCTGAACGGCACCATCAGGCTGTCGAAATTACTGCCTGCAGCGGCTGTTGCGCCGGCGAATATCTCCATGAAGGCAAAATCCATTGCCACAGGTGATATGATATTCGTGGGCAACTGCGTTTGCAAAATTGAGTCGTACCTAAACTTGAACGATATCCAGGAAGCGTCGGGATCAGGCTGTTTCAGGTAATAATAATACTTAGGGTCAATTTTGCCTGACACCCAATTGGCAAAATCGGGCGACATGAGCATCTCCTCCATTTCGGCAGGTGAATATCCGGCAGCATATAACCCTCCGATAATAGCTCCCATCGATGTTCCGGCTATAAAACTCACCGGGATACCTTCTTCTTCCAATGCTTTAAGCACGCCAATATGGCTGACACCCTTTGAACCACCTCCGCTCAATACAAGTGCGACCTTTTGCGGATAGGCTGAAGGTATTAACAGAATGATTGCAGATACTATGAGTAAACAACGACGCATTTAGAAGAACAAGGGATTTAACCGATAAGTAATAATGTAAATTTACGTCATTTTATTGTACTGTTCAACTACTTTTTGTGCATCTGAACAAGCAGAATCGATCATTTATAAATAATCTTCGCCATAAAAAAATCCTGTCACGATTCACAGGTGACAGGATTCTTGTTGAGAACATTATTCACCTGTTAACTGATCCTGGCAAGAGCCTGGTCGAGGTCAGCAATAAGGTCGTCCACATCTTCGATTCCCACTGAATACCGCACGAGACCGTCGGTGATATCAGCTTTTAGCTTGGCTTCAGCAGTAACTTTTGAATGTGTCATCGATGCCGGATGCTGGATCAAAGTCTCAACGCCACCGAGTGAAACTGCAAGAATCGCCAGTTTTACATTATTCATGAGGATTTTACCGGCTTCCAGCCCTCCTTTTAGTTCAAAGCTCAGCATGGTTCCGGGCCCCTTCATTTGCTTTTTAGCAAGTTCATACTGGGGATGCGACGCCAGTCCCGGATACCTTACCCATTCAACTTTGGGGTGACTTTCCAGGTAGGCGGCAATTTTCATTGCATTTTGCTGCGCCCTTTCAATGCGGATGCCAAGTGTTTTAGCCCCACGAATGACAAGATATGCCTGGTGCGGATCCATATTGAAACCCATGTTTACCATCATACCGCGAAGCCTGGTGTACATCGATTTCTCCCTGGCTACAATCATCCCTGCCACAACATCAGCATGGCCATTGATAAACTTGGTCATACTGTGGAGCACAATATCAGCTCCCAGATCCAGAGGAAGTTGCAGATAAGGGCTCGAAAATGTATTATCCACAGCAACCGGAATGCCGTGATCATGCGCAATAGCACTGCAGGCAACCAGGTCGGTAATATACATGGTAGGATTCGACGGTGTTTCGATATAAAGCAATTTGGTGTTTGGCCTTATTGCTTTAAGAACGGCTTCGGTGTCCGATGTATCGACAAATGTTGCTTCAATTCCCAGCTTTGAATATTTTTGCTCGAGCACAACCCTCGATGGGCCGTAAACAGCGGCGGAACTCACAACATGATCACCCTGGTTGAGCAGAGTCATATAAACAGTGTTTACTGCGCCCATGCCGGAGCTTGTGGCAATGCCGCCAACTCCATTCTCAAGTTCGGCTATTAACCTCTCCAGTGCATTGATAGTAGGATTGCCGATCCGGGTGTAGATGTAACCGTCGCTTTCACCTGAGAAACAACGAGCCCCATGGTCGGCATCGTCAAAAATGAAAGTAGATGTTTGGTAGATTGGTACGGTGGCGCTTCCCAGAGGATCTTTAAAGCTGCCACCATGAATCAGTTTAGAATTAATTCCAAGTTTTTCGGAGGACATTATTTTTGAATTTTAATGAGTATTTCCAACACTTTGGTCTATTGAAAAATGCAAAACAAGGCACCTTCATTTAACCAGAGATCATCTGAATTTTGATTAAAATATCAGCAAAGATAGCTCTTAAATCGTCACCGTAATCCGCATCAATGCTGGTTTTTCCCAGTTCAAGCTGCAGATCATATGGTATTTTCCCAAAGAGTGGTATTTTTTCGACGTTACAATATTGTTGCACTTCCGTCACAAACGACTCTTCATTTTTTATTTTGTTTATAATAATCCCGCAAGGTATATCCATCGACACAAGCATAGATGTCATATTTTCGACATTTCGCCTCCATCCCCGGTTAGGTTTTACTATAATCACCGCAACATTTGTCTCCTGAAGTGCCATTTTTACAAAGCCCGAATTGCCTGGTGGAAGGTCACAAATGACCGTTGCGCCGGGTTGCTTCTTTGTATTTAACTCGCAAATAAGCGGCAGGTGATAATCGTGCCCCTCATTACTTCTCCCGATCGTAAAATAGTTGCCATTTGCACAGCCTTGCATGATATAGCCGCACAGGCGCTGTCTTCCTGAAATAATATGAATATGGCAACCTTTGATGCATTCTCCGCATGCCTTGCAGCGGTCAGGAATTATTTCGATACGCGGTACTGATCTGTCGAAATGCAAGGCTGTTTCGGGACAAAACGGAATGCAGGACCCGCAGAATCTGCACTTCAGCAAATCAATCACAGGGAAGTTGATATGAAATTCAGAAGTATCGAACTTTATTTTGTCGAAATGATTAAAGATATCAGGCTTTTCGATGTCATATCCAATAAGCTGCAGCGTCCCGCTGGCTTTAATTGAGGCTGCATCAAACAGGTTCCGGGCTATTGTTGTCCGCCCTACTGAGCTTTCATAACTTATTATAGAAATTTTACCAGCCAGAAATTCAGGTATTTAAGAGTTTTACTTCGATTTCATTAATTTTGATGGAAGACTGCTAAAAGCTGATTTTGAAGCTATTGCACGAAAAATCCCTTCATTTACCGCCCTCACATCCTCTATGGTATAAAATGCCCCGGGAGTAAAAGTGTTTATCGTGTCAATAAAATTCCGCAATTCCTTCCGGCGCACAATCGAAAAAATAACTTTTACACTTCCTTTTGAACCTTCAGCATCAACTATGGTGAGCCCGAAATTTTGCTCTTTAAGCATGTTTATCAATTCAGGCGCATCATTTGGCAAAATCAGCCGGATGATAGATGTGCCAAGGGATAATCTTTCTTCGATGGTTATTCCAATGAAATTGCCCATAGCAAAACCGGCTCCATAAGCAATATAGCACAGCCAGTTGTCCAGGTGCTGCATTATCTGTCCGACAGCCAGCAGCCATATAATCACTTCAAAAAAGCCAAGAAAAGGAGCCAGGTATTTTAACCCTTTTGACACGAAAATCAGCCTCATTGTTCCAATGCTCTGATCCATAATGCGGGCCAGGAAAATCAGCAGTGGCAAAATCAACCATGTAAATAACGGTGAATCGGAATTCAGGATGTCCATCATATTTCCGTTTGATTAGCCTTGTAAAGTTAGTAAGTAGTTCTTTGCCATGTAATGACAAATTCAAATAGTTTGTGCTCCGGTAATACAATATTCAGGGAAACTGCTGCTCCTCAATGAAATTTCAAGATTTTATTTGTTCAGAAGCATGAATGTCCCAATAAATCGATGAATTTCCAAAACTAATCGGTGAAACAGCCCTGCAGGAAACAAACATGCAGCAGCCAATGTTCTATCTTTGTTTTTCTAAACTATGCACTTAAATCAATAAATATGAAAGCTTTCTCACTAAAGAAACTACTCGCCGTTTCGCTCCTCTTACTCTCGGTCACGGCGATGGCTCAAGCCCAGTCTGAAGCCCGCTTGTTACGCTTTCCTTCAATTCACGGTAACCAGGTCGTATTCTCATATGCCGGTGACCTTTACACTGTTGAAGCCTCGGGTGGAACTGCCCGCCGGCTGACAGGAGATGCAGGCTATGAAATGTTCTCTCACTTTTCGCCTGACGGCAAAACCATCGCATTTACAGCACAATACGACGGGAACACTGAAGTTTACACCATGCCGGCTGTAGGCGGTGTGCCTAAAAGACTCACAATCACGGCAACTCTTGGCCGCGACGATATCAGCGACCGCATGGGGCCAAATAATATTGTGATGACCTGGACGCCTGACGGCAAAAACATCATATACAGGTCACGTAAACAAACATTCAACGACTTTATCGGTCAGCTTTTCAGTGTCCCGGTTACCGGAGGTATTTCTTCGGAGTTGCCACTGCCTTCGGGAGGTTTTTGCAGCTATTCACCCGATGGTAAAAAGCTGGCCTACAACAGGGTTTTCCGCGAATTCAGAACCTGGAAATACTATAAAGGCGGAATGGCCGATGACATCTGGATTTATGATTTCAATACCAAAAAAACCGAAAACATCACAAACAACGATTCACAGGATATTTTCCCGATGTGGTTTGGCGACGAGATATATTTCTGCTCCGACCGTGACCGAACCATGAACCTGTTTTGCTATAATCTGAAAACCGGAGCAACACGGAAAGTCACCAATTTCAGTGATTACGACATTAAATTTCCTTCAGCCGGCGACAACCGTATTGTGTTCGAACAGGGAGGCTACATACATATATTTGACATTGCCACACAAACAACCAGTAAAATAAACATAACGCTTGCCGGTGACTTTAACGACAGCCGTTCCGAACTCAAAGATGCCACCCGCTTCATAGGATCGGTAAATGCAGCGCCTGACGGCAATCGCATCGTTATCAGCGCCCGTGGCGATGTGTTCACCGTTCCTGTGAAAGAAGGAATTACCCGCAACCTTACTTCGAGCAGCAATGCTCACGATCGTGAATCATCATGGTCGCCTGACGGTAAATGGATTGCCTATCTGAGTGATAAAAACGGCGAATACGAAATATACATTCAGAAACAGGACGGAAGCGAACCTCCAGTGCAAGTTACCACAGGTGCCGATACCTATAAATTTACATTTGAGTGGTCACCCGATAGCAAAAAAATACTGTGGAACGACAAAAAAATGCGTTTGCAGTATGTTGATATTGAGACAAAAGCCGTCACACTTGTTGATCAGTCAAAGCTTTGGGAATACGGAAGTTTTGAATGGTCGCCAGATAGTAAATGGATAACCTATACCCAAAGTCTGGCTTCAGGGTTTGGCCAGATCATGCTTTTCAATCTCGAGTCTGCTAATAAATACCCTGTTACTGACGAATGGTACACCAGCGAAAATCCGATTTTCAGCAATGACGGAAAATACCTGGCGTTCATGTCGGATCGCACTTTCAATCCGACATATAGTGATGTGGAATGGAACTATGCCTATGAAAATATGTCTAAGATCTATCTTGTTGCACTGAGCAGCAGCACCATTTCTCCATTCGCGCCTGTTAATGATGAAGTTACCATCACAGAAGACAAACCAAAAGCTGATGCTGCGAAAGATGTAAAAGATAAAAAAGGCGCTAAGAACAGCAAAGATGATAAGGAAAAGAAACCTGAAGAAACCAAAAAGGTTGAATTGAAAGTCGATCTCGAAGGATTGCAGGAAAGAATCATTGAACTCCCGGTCGAAGCTTCCAATTATTTCAACCTGGCAGTAGTTGATGATAAGGTATATTACAACCAGCGCGGGCAAAACGGCTTGTCGCTGAAAATGTATGACCTGAAAAACAAGAAGGAGACTGAACTTGCGACAGGAATGTTTTTCGACATCACAGCCAACTATAAAAAGATGCTGGTTGCACAGGGGAACAGGTATGCAATCATAGACCTGCCGAACTCGAAAATAAATGTTGATAAGTACATTGACCTGTCGGATGTAAAAGTGTGGGTTAACCTTCATGAAGAATGGAAACAGATTTATGACGAAGCATGGCGGCAGATGCGAGATTTCTTTTACGTTTCGAACATGCACGGCCTCGACTGGAAAGCCATGCATGACAAGTATGCCGTTATGCTTCCTTTTGTCAACACCCGCAACGATCTTACTTACCTGATCGGTGAATTGATTGCCGAACTGAATATCGGCCATGCTTACATCAACGGCGGGGAACGCAAACCCATTGACAGGATTGACCTAGGGCTTTTGGGTGCAAGGTTGAGCAGAGACATAAGCGGATATTACCGCATCGATAGTGTTCTTCAGGGTGAAAACTGGGACAGCGATATGCGTTCGCCGCTTACAATGATGGGCGTTAGCGCCAAAAAAGGTGACTTTATCACTGCCATAAATGGTAAACCAACCGACCAGATGGATGATATATACCAGGCTCTGATAGGGAAAGCCGGACGTAATGTTGAAATTACGTACAACACAAAACCTGAAGCCGGTGGAAAAAAAGCACTCATTGTTCCACTCAGGGACGAATCAAAACTCTACTATTACACTTGGGTACAGAACAATATCCGCAAAGTTTCAGAAGCCACTAACGGCGAAGTGGGTTACATACATATTCCCGATATGGGTCCTGAAGGATTAAATGAATTCGTGAAGTATTTCTACCCGCAACTTTCGAAGAAGGCTCTCATCATTGATGACCGTGGCAATGGTGGTGGCAATGTATCGCCTATGATCATTGAAAGGCTTCAGCGCGAAATAACCCGCAGTAACATGTCGCGTAATGCTGAAATTCCCGGCCATACTCCACAGCAAATGATGTTAGGCCCTAAAGTATTGTTAATCAATAACTACTCAGCTTCTGACGGCGACCTCTTTCCCTATGCTTTCCGCAAACATCAGATCGGAAAAATTATTGGAAAACGCACGTGGGGTGGTGTTGTGGGCATCAGGGGATCGCTGCCATTTATTGATGGCGCCGACCTGCGCAAACCTGAATTTGCATCCTATTCAGCCGATGAAAGCAAGTGGATAATTGAAGGCCATGGCGTTGAACCGGATATTGAGGTTGATAATGACCCTGCAAGAGAATATGCCGGCATTGATGATCAGCTAAACAAAGCCATTGATGTTATCAGGGAGGAGCTTAAGCTATACAAGGAGCAGCCTGCAATACCGGCACCTCCTGACAAAACAAAATAGAAAACATAAAAAAAGCGAGCCTTCAATCGGCTCGCTTTTTTTTAATCCAGATTAGGATCGTCACTGTGTACTTCGGCATCCGATGCGATTGAGTCGTTCGGCTTGCGGTACTGTGCCAGTCAAACATTGAACAGAGCGTTCACTATAGGGTCATTTTTACTTGTGCGGTCATCAATGCGTTTATCCATCATGATGGGATAGACACATTCATCAATAAGCGCCTGGCTTGTGCGCGTTGTAACCTTGTAACTGCGCCCGGCTGTGGAAGTTGTTTCGTATGAAAAATCCCAGCCCAAAACCATAACCCGGGTTCCAAGGCCGTTGATTTTGCGGATAAGTGGCACATAATCAGTGTCACCGGCAATAAGAACCACAACATCAAAATGCTTCAGAATAGTAAGCTCATAGGTTTCGAGTGAAAACCATACATCAATTCCTTTTTCCTCGGCTTCACCGGTACGGGTATCAACAAGGAGTGGATAGTTGTGCGACACGATGCTTTCGTACATGAAAATATCGTCAATTCTTCTTTCGTTGGTCATCTGAGTGAGCCTGAAAGCATCATCGGGATATTTCTTTTCGAGTTGGCTTGTGGAATAACGGCCACGGAACCAATGTACTTCAACCACCTGACAGTATCTCTTGTCAGAATTTTCCAACTTGGATACTTCATCACGTATAAATTCAGATAAACCGTTAAAATTGATTGTGCTTTTACGCTCATGATGATAACGGTAGTAGGAGTTCACTTTCAGGAAGAAAGTCCCGTCAATGAACATGGCAATTTTTTTAATTCTGTCTTCCATGTTTTGATTGAATGAATATAAATTAATTAAAAAGTATTTTCAAGCAGCTATCTACGGACTTTAACCTGGCAGCGATATCTCGGTAGTGGAGTGTTAATCAGAATTTGTGTACTTAAAATCGATAACTCAGGTTAATGACATCAAATAGAGATAACTCAATGTTTTTATGTCAGGATTGTTAGCAGAGCTACAAATATAGTATTCATTTTGCTTGTTACAGCCTCTGCACAGAATATTTTTGTTAAATTAACTAAATATCTCATTATTTCCTGGTGAATCCATTCTCTTTCAATAAGAGAAGCAGCCTGTGTCTGCTAAATACAACCCTATGATCAGGCTCTGCCCATGGGTCCACCCAATTGATATGGCATTTCGTTACCTTCCTGCTCTTTAATCGGCCCGTTGGTTGCTTCATATTTGCTGATATTGTCTTTTAATGCCCGGTAAAGCCTTTTAGCATGTTGCGGGGTAAGAATAATGCGGGCTTTTACTTTTGCCTTGGGCACTCCGGGCATCATTTTTATAAAATCAAGAACAAATTCCGAAGGTGAATGTGTAATGACAGCCAGGTTTGAATAAACGCCTTCAGCCATTTCATCGGAAAGCTCGATGTTGATCTGGTTCTGGTTTGGTTGATCTGACATGATTTGTTGTTTTTAAATGTTATCAGGATTTTGGCTTGTAAAGTTAAAGGTTTGAAGCCGGAATCCAGTGGATTTCCTTCTTCAAACCTTTAAAATAAATGTGGTAATGTTATTCAGCCTTTGAGGCCATCATGCGGTCATATTCCTCACGCGAACCAACAATCAGGCTTTCATATTCCCTGAGGCCGGTACCAGCCGGAATTAAATGGCCGACAATGACGTTTTCCTTCAAGCCGAGAAGTTCATCGCTTTTAGCCTGAATAGAGGCCTGTGTAAGCACTTTCGTGGTCTCCTGGAATGATGCTGCTGAAATCCAGCTACGAACCTGCAATGAAGCACGGGTAATACCCTGCAGTATCTGTTTCCCCGTTGCCGGTTTTGCATCGCGAGCTTCCACAAGCATTTTATCCCTACGTTTAAGCACCGAATTTTCATCCCTCAGTTTGCGGGCGCTGATGATCTGCCCTGCACGCAACGATTGGCTGTCTCCGGGATTCTCTACTACTTTCTTGCCGAAAATCCAGTCGTTCTCATCGTTGAACTCAATCTTATTCACGAGTTCACCTTCAAGGAACTTGGTATCGCCCGGATCAACCACTTCTACCTTACGCATCATCTGGCGCACGATAACTTCAAAATGCTTATCGTTGATCTTAACGCCTTGCAGACGATAGACTTCCTGTATTTCGTTCACGATATACTCCTGGACTTTCATAGGCCCCTTAATAGCAAGAATATCGCTGGGTGTGATAGCCCCGTCGCTAAGTGCTGTTCCTGCACGGATGTAGTCATTTTCCTGTGCCAGAATCTGCTTGGTTGTGGGGATCAGGTAAGTCCTTTCTTCTCCGGTCTTCGAGGTGATGATAACTTCACGGTTCCCACGTTTGAGTTTCTTGCCAAAAGAAACCACACCATCGATTTCGGCAACAATTGCAGGATCAGATGGATTACGTGCTTCGAATAGCTCAGTTACGCGTGGCAGACCACCGGTAATGTCACCCGTTTTTCCTACTGCGCGTGGTATTTTTACCAACACATCGCCTGCCTTTATTGCTTTTCCATCTTCTGTTTGAAGGTGAGAACCAACAGGTATGTCATAGTTTTTAATCTCTTCTCCGTCGGGTGTAACAATCTTTATTGCCGGGTTTTTAGTTTTTACCCTGGATTCAATAATAACTTTGTCCTGGTAACCCGTTTGTTCGTCAGCCTCAATCTTGTAAGTTATCCCTTCAAGAATGTTTTCATAAGCCACGACGCCATCAACTTCGGAGAGAATCACTGCATTGTAAGGATCCCAGTCAGTAATAAGGTCACCCTTTTTCACTGTTGCACCATTCTGAATATATAAATTGGCGCCATAAGGAACATGCCCTGATGCAAGGATGATGTTGGTATTCTTGTCAATAATCCTCATTTCAGCTGAACGGCCTATTACCACCTGGTATTTCTGTCCGGCTTCATTTTCATAATCAACTGAGCGGAGCTCATCCATCTCGATAATACCATCGTACTTTGCTTCAATTTTGGAAGCTGACGCAATGTTAGCACCAGCAACACCTCCAACGTGGAATGTACGAAGAGTAAGCTGTGTACCGGGTTCACCAATTGATTGTGCTGCGATAACACCAACAGCTTCACCTTTCTGAACAAGTCTTCCGGTTGCAAGATTACGCCCGTAACATTTAGTACAAACACCTTGTTTCGATTCGCAGGTCAACACCGAACGTATCTCGACTGCTTCGATTGGTGAGTTTTCGATCTTACTGCAGATTTCTTCAGTCAGTTCTTCACCGGCAGCTGCAATTAGTTCACCACTCTGGGGATGATAAATATCATGCAGAGTTACTCGTCCCAAGATTCTATCATACAGTGATTCAACAACTTCCTCATTCTTTTTGAGCGCGGTTGTCATAAGGCCGCGAAGTGTTCCACAGTCTTCTTCTGAGATGATCACATCCTGGGCAACGTCAACCAGACGGCGGGTTAGGTAACCGGCATCAGCAGTTTTAAGAGCGGTATCGGCCAGACCTTTGCGGGCTCCGTGTGTTGAGATGAAGTACTCAAGAACCGAAAGCCCTTCTTTGAAGTTAGAAAGGATTGGGTTTTCAATAATTTCACCTCCGGTAGCACCTGATTTCTGCGGTTTTGCCATAAGACCGCGCATCCCTGAAAGCTGGCGGATCTGTTCTTTTGAACCACGGGCACCTGAGTCAAGCATCATATACACAGGATTAAATCCCTGGTTGTCTTTGCTCAGGTCTTCCATTACCCTGCGTGTAAGGCTGGCGTTGGTATGTGTCCAGATGTCAATGATCTGGTTGTAACGTTCGTTATTGGTGATGAAGCCCATGTTGTAATTATTCATGACTTCGTCAACCTCTTCATTGGCGGCGGCTATCAACTCGTCTTTTGCTTTCGGAACAATAACATCACCAAGGTTAAATGACAAGCCTCCGCGGAAAGCCATGGTATAACCCAGATCCTTGATATCATCAAGGAATTGAGCTGTTTTGGCAGTGCCGGTTTTCTTGAGAATATCGCCGATAATGTCGCGAAGCGATTTCTTGGTAAGAAGCTGATTAATATAACCAAACTCGCGGGGAACTACCTGGTTGAAAATAATCCTGCCAACAGTGGTTTCCACCATTTTCTCAACAAGCTTACCATTTTCTTCCACCTGCAGGCGTACATGCACCCAGGCATGAAGCCTCACTTTCTTTTCATTATAGGCAATAATGACTTCCTCAGGCGAATAGAAACGCAATCCTTCACCTAATACTGGATTACCAGGCTCGCTACGACGACCTTTGGTCATATAATAAAGACCGAGTACCATGTCCTGCGAGGGAACCGTAATAGGTGCACCGTTTGCAGGATTGAGGATATTATGCGAGGCCAGCATCAGAACCTGAGCTTCCAGGATTGCAGCATTTCCAAGCGGAACATGCACAGCCATCTGGTCCCCGTCGAAGTCAGCGTTGAAAGCCGTACATACAAGCGGGTGCAACTGAATTGCTTTACCTTCAATAAGTTTTGGCTGGAAAGCCTGAATACCTAACCTGTGCAGTGTAGGAGCACGGTTCAGCATAACAGGATGGCCTTTTAGAATATTTTCGAGAATTTCCCAAACGACAGGATCTTTACGGTCAACAATCTTTTTAGCCGATTTCACCGTTTTAACTATACCGCGTTCAAGCATTTTGCGGATGATAAACGGCTTAAAAAGTTCAGAAGCCATATCTTTTGGCAACCCGCACTCATGAAGCTTGAGCTCTGGACCAACAACGATAACTGAACGGCCTGAATAGTCGACACGTTTACCAAGAAGGTTCTGGCGGAAACGTCCCTGTTTACCTTTCAAGCTGTCACTCAATGATTTGAGAGCTCTGTTCGATTCAGTTTTTACAGAACTTGCTTTACGCGAATTGTCGAAAAGTGAATCAACAGCTTCCTGGAGCATACGCTTTTCGTTGCGCATGATCACGTCGGGTGCCTTAATTTCGATGAGTCTCTTCAGACGGTTGTTGCGGATGATAACCCGGCGATACAGATCGTTTAGGTCAGAAGTGGCAAAACGGCCGCCATCAAGCGGTACAAGAGGACGAAGTTCAGGCGGTATAACCGGCACCACTTTTACTATCATCCATTCAGGCCGGTTTTCAGCACGGGTCGCAGCATCGCGGAAAGCTTCAAAAACCTGTAAACGTTTCAGGGCTTCGGCTTTACGCTGTTGTGAGGTTTCGGTATTTGCTTTGTGCCGGAGATCGAACGACATTTGGTCAAGATTGAGCCTGCCTAAAGCATCAAAAAGAGCTTCAGCGCCCATCTTGGCGATGAATTTGTTAGGATCGTTGTCGTCGAGGTATTGATTTTCCTTCGGAAGATTGTCAACTATTTCGAAATATTCTTCTTCGGTAAGGAAATCAAGGGCTTTAATACCATCTTTCTCTTTAATACCCGGCTGAATCACCATGTACCGTTCATAGTAGATGATCGAGTCAAGCTTTTTACTTGGCAGGCCAAGTAGGGCGCCAATTTTATTAGGCAGAGAACGGAAATACCAGATATGAGCCACAGGCACAACCAGTTGGATATGTCCCATTCGCTCACGGCGTACTTTCTTCTCGGTAACTTCCACACCACAACGGTCACAAACGATTCCTTTATAACGGATACGTTTGTATTTCCCGCAATGGCATTCCCAGTCTTTAACAGGCCCGAATATCCGTTCACAGAATAGTCCGTCGCGCTCAGGCTTATAAGTCCGGTAATTAATGGTTTCGGGTTTCAGAACTTCTCCGCTTGAACGTTCAAGAATCGATTCAGGTGAAGAGAGGCTGATCCTTATCTTTGAAAAGCTGTTGGTTACAGTATTTTCTTTTCTGAAAGCCATATGTTGAAATCGTATTTACTAAATGACAGATGCGTTTATGTCGCATAAGAATTAACTTCAGAAAGCTGGAATACCCGGCTAAAGGTATTCCGGCTTCAAAAAGCTATTCTATTCAAAGGTTACGTTGAGGCCTAAGCCGCGAAGCTCGTGAACCAAAACGTTGAATGATTCAGGTATGTTCGGAACAGGCATGTTTTCGCCTTTCACGATGGTTTCGTAGGCTTTTGCACGGCCAACAACATCGTCCGACTTAACCGTAAGAATCTCCTGGAGGATATTGGCAGCACCGAATGCTTCAAGTGCCCAGACTTCCATTTCACCAAAACGCTGGCCTCCAAACTGAGCTTTACCACCCAGAGGCTGCTGTGTAATGAGTGAATACGGGCCAATAGAACGGGCGTGCATCTTGTCGTCAACCATATGATGAAGCTTCATCATATAGATATATCCAACGGTTGCCGGCTGGTCGAACCGTTCGCCTGTGCCGCCATCGTAAAGATAAACACGGCCGTTATGCGGAAGACCGGCTTTGTCAAGGTATCCATTGATTTGCTCAGTGGTTGCACCATCAAAAATGGGTGTGTTGAAATGAAGGCCAAGGTTTGCTCCGGCCCAGCCCAGAACAGTTTCATAAATCTGTCCGAGATTCATACGTGAAGGTACACCGAGAGGATTAAGCACAATGTCAACCGGGGTACCGTCGGCCAGGAATGGCATATCTTCTTCACGGACAATACGGGCAACAATACCTTTGTTACCGTGACGCCCTGCCATCTTGTCACCAACGCGCAATTTGCGTTTTTTGGCAACATAAACCTTAGCCATTTGTACGATACCATTTGGCAATTCATCACCAACTGTGGCAACAAACTTCTTTCGGTTATAAACTCCAAGTATTTCCTTGTGCTTGATGATAAAGTTGTTGATAAGAACCTTGATAAGTTCGTTAACATCCTTATCGGTAGTCCAGCGACTGGGGTTAACACTCAGGTAATCAATGCCCATGAGCATTTTTTGAGTGAACTTTACCTTTTTGCCAATGACCTCGTTTTTGAAGTTATTATAAACTCCCTGAGAAGTTTTGCCGCTTACCAGCACTGTGAGTTTATCAACAAGTTTTTGCTTTAGCTCTGTTGTATTTTTCAGGAACTCGTCATCAAGTTCTTTTACAACATCTTTTTCCTTGGCTTTCAGCTTCTTATCCTTGATAACCCTTGAAAAGAGCCTTTTATCAATAACAACGCCCTTCATCGAAGGTGGTGCCTTAAGTGATGCATCTTTTACATCACCGGCTTTATCACCAAAGATTGCTCTGAGGAGCTTTTCTTCCGGAGTTGGATCACTTTCACCTTTGGGTGTGATCTTACCAATGAGGATATCACCTTCATTGACCTCAGCCCCAATACGAATGAGGCCATTATCATCCAGGTCTTTTGTTGCTTCCTGGCTAACATTGGGAATATCATTGGTCAACTCTTCAACTCCGCGCTTGGTATCGCGCACTTCAAGTGTGAATTCCTCGATATGCAGTGAAGTAAAAATATCTTCCTTCACCACCTTTTCACTGATAACAATAGCATCTTCAAAGTTGTAACCTTTCCAAGGCATAAATGCTACCATAAGGTTACGACCGAGTGCCAGTTCACCACCTTTTGTTGCATATCCTTCACACAGAACCTGTCCTTTCTTAACTTTATCACCCTTCCGGACGATTGGCCTCAGGTTGATACAGGTATTCTGGTTTGTACGCGAATATTTGGTGAGGTTATAAACCTTAACATCATCATCAAAACTTACGAGGCGTTCTTCATCAAGACGTGCATAACGGATGACAACCTGCACTGAATCAACATATTCGACAATTCCATCGCCTTCAGCATTGATGAGTACCCGTGAATCCTGGGCAACTTTGCCTTCAAGGCCGGTGCCTACAATCGGCGTTTCCGGATTTAAAAGCGGTACAGCCTGGCGCATCATGTTTGAGCCCATGAGTGCACGGTTGGCGTCATCATGTTCAAGGAACGGAATGAGCGAAGCAGCAATCGAAGCAATTTGGTTAGGGGCAACGTCAATCAGGTCAACCTTTTCCTTTTCAATCAAAGGATAATCGGCCAGGTAACGCACTTTAACCTTGTCATAGTCAAAGTTGCCTTCTTTATCCATACCAGTGGTTGCCTGGGCAATGATTTTATTTTCTTCCTCTTCGGCACTCAGGTAAACTGTTTCAGCCAGTTCCACTTTGCCTTCGAGAACCCGCTTGTAAGGAGTTTCGATGAAACCAAGCTTATTGATCTTTGCATACACACACAATGATGAAATCAGACCAATATTGGGTCCTTCAGGTGTTTCGATGGTGCAAAGACGTCCATAATGCGTGTAGTGAACGTCACGGACTTCAAAACCTGCTCTTTCTCTTGACAAACCACCGGGACCCAGGGCAGATACCCTGCGTTTGTGTGTTATCTCAGCAAGAGGATTGGTTTGATCCATGAATTGCGAAAGCTGGTTGGTGCCAAAAAACGAGTTGATGACACTCGAAAGGGTTTTCGCGTTAATCAGGTCCATTGGAGTAAACACCTCATTATCACGCACATTCATACGTTCACGAATTGTGCGGGCCATACGGGCGAGGCCAACTCCAAACTGGTTATAAAGCTGCTCACCGACTGTTCGAACGCGACGATTGCTAAGGTGGTCAATATCATCAACCTCGGTGTGGGAATTGATAAGCCCAATAAGGTATTTAATGATGGATATGATATCTTCCTTGGTAAGTACGCGGGTTTCGAGCGGTGTATCCAGTTCAAGCTTTTTATTGATACGGTAACGGCCAACATCTCCGAGATCATAACGCTTATCGCTGAAGAAAAGCTTTTCGATTATTCCTCTGGCTGTCTCTTCATCGGGTGGTTCAGCGTTACGCAACTGCCTGTAGATGTATTCAACAGCTTCTTTTTCGCTGTTGGCTGTATCTTTCTGCAGTGTATTGAAAATGATGGCAAATTCCTGCGTGTTAACATCGTCACGATGCAACAGGATGGTTTTTGCCCCGGAATCAACTATCTGATCAACATGATGATTTTCGAGAACGGTTTCGCGATCAATGATGACCTCGGTACGTTCAATTGTTACAACTTCACCGGTTTCTTCATCGCCGAAATCTTCAGTCCAGGTCTTGAGTACCCTTGCAGCAAGCCGACGTCCGACATATTTCTTCAGACCCGCTTTGCTAACCTTGATTTCCTCGGCAAGGTCAAATATTTCGAGAATACTTTTATCGCTTTCGTAACCAATTGCTCGAAGCAACGTTGTTACAGGCAATTTCTTTTTACGGTCGATGTATGCGTACATCACGTTGTTGATGTCGGTCGTGAATTCCATCCAGCTTCCTTTGAAGGGGATGATGCGAGCCGAGAACAACTGCTGACCGTTTGTATGGTAACTTGTACCGAAGAATACTCCGGGTGAACGATGCAATTGCGATACAACAACGCGCTCGGCGCCGTTGATCACGAATGTCCCTTTTGGAGTCATGTATGGGATCATACCGAGATATACGTCCTGTATGATCGTTTCAAAATCTTCGTGTTCGGGATCGGTACAATACAGCTTAAGTTTTGCTTTGAGCGGCACACTGTATGTGAGGCCTCTCTCGATGCACTCCTCGATGCTGTAACGGGGAGGATCGATAAAATAATCGAGGAATTCGAGCACGAAGTTATTTCGTGCATCGGTGATGGGAAAGTTTTCGGCAAATACCTTGAACAACCCTTCATTCACCCGATTTTCAGGATTGGTTTCCAATTGGAAAAAATCCTGGAATGATTTGATCTGGATTTCGAGAAAATCCGGGTATTCCGACTGGATCTTTGTTACTCCGAAGTTGATCCGTTCTATTCTGTTTGAAGCCAATGCCATATAGCTGTAAGAATTAATTAAATAATGTATTTTAAAACAATTAATCCCGATTGCAGAATCGGGAAGTAAACAGACTACTTATCCATGCTAATGAGCGTGAATAAGCAGCCTGTTTGGTAATTGCGATCAAATAGCATTTATTTATTTAATCTCAACTTCAGCTCCGGCTTCTTCGAGTTGTTTTTTGAGTGCTTCAGCTTCGTCCTTCGAAACGCCTTCCTTTATAGCTTTAGGAGCAGCATCAACGAGATCTTTTGCTTCTTTCAGACCAAGGCTGGTGAGTTCTTTTACCAGCTTAACAACATTGAGTTTCGACTGTCCGGCAAATTTCAGGACAACGTCGAACTTGGTTTTTTCTTCGACTGCGGGAGCTTCTCCACCGGCTGCGGCACCGCCGGCTACCATTACTGGAGCAGCTGCTGCAGGTTCAATTCCGTATTCATCTTTCAGAATTTTTGCCAGTTCGTTTACTTCTTTAACTGTCAGGTTAACTAACTGTTCGGCGAAAGTTTTTAAGTCTGCCATTTTATTATGATTTAATTGTTTTACGATAATTTGTTTGATGTTTTCAAAGTACTGCGTATAACGATTGGTTAGGCAGCACGTTCTGATAAGGTTTTAAGCACTCCCGAGATGGTTTGGCCACCGCCCTGCAATGCTGAAATAACATTGCGTGTGGGTGACATGAGGAGTGATACGATATCGGCAATGAGTTCGTTCTTGCTCTTGATCGAAATCAGCAGATCAAGTTCGGCATCACCTACGTAAGTCATCTCTTCAACATAAGCACCTTTGAGGATTGGCTTAGGAGAGGTTTTTCTGAATTCCTTGATAAGCTTGGCAGGGATGTTTCCCTGGTCAGCTATCATGATCGAAGTGTGTCCTTTCAGAGTATCGAAGAGTGGACTGAAGTCTTTTCCCGAACGCTGCATAGCTTTCTGGAGAAGGGTGTTTTTAACAACAATCAGCTTCACATTTCTTTTGAAACACAAGCGCCTTAAACGGTTGCTGGTTTCAACATTCATATCTGAAATATCGGTGATATAAAGGTAATTAGTAGCCTTTAATTCTTCGGTAAGGTTATCGATCAGCAGATTCTTATCTTCTTTTCTCATAACGTTTGTTCTTAAGGATCAAATAGTTACACTTACCTGTCTTAAGCTGTGATCGATTTCTGATCGATTCGGATGCCGGGGCTCATTGAGCTCGACATGAATACACTCTTAACATAAGTTCCCTTAGCAGCAGCAGGTTTTAGTTTAATAATGGTAGAGAGCAATTCCCTGGCATTATCAATAATCTGTTCCTGTGTGAAGGAAACTTTGCCGATACCGGCATGGATGATACCGAATTTATCAACTTTAAAGTCGATTTTACCGGCTTTTACTTCCTGAACGGCTTTACCAATATCCATTGTCACTGTGCCGGTTTTGGGGTTTGGCATCAGGCCACGGGGGCCAAGGATGCGTCCGAGGGCACCAACTTTGGGCATTACGCTTGGCATGGTGATTACCACGTCAACATCGGTCCAGCCTTCTTTTATTTTTTGAATGTAATCGTCGAGTCCAACATGATCAGCGCCTGCAGCTTTTGCTTCTTCTTCTTTGTCGGGGGTACACAACACGAGGACCCTAACCATTTTGCCTGTACCATGGGGCAGGGTAACAATACCGCGCACCATTTGGTTGGCTTTACGGGGGTCAACGCCAAGGCGAACATCGATATCAACCGATGCATCAAACTTGGTGGTTGTGATTTCCTTCACGACACGAGCAGCATCAGCAAGCGTATAAGCAGCATCCTTATCGTATTTAGCTAAAGCCAGTTTTTGGTTTTTTGTCAATTTAGCCATTTCGCGTCAGGTAATTAGTAATGATATTTACGGATTAATGTTTCGGAAACTCAAGGTATCCGTTACATAGCAACTGGAGGTTCACCTTTTACGGTGATGCCCATGCTACGGGCTGAACCTGCTACCATTTTCATGGCTGCTTCAAGTGTGAAGCAGTTTAGGTCAGCCATTTTACTTTGGGCTATTTCACGAACCTGGTCCCAGGTAACAGAAGCTACCTTTTTACGGTTGGGTTCGGCTGATCCGCTTTTAAGCTTGGTAGCTTCGAGCAGTTGAACAGCAACCGGGGGGGTCTTGATGATAAACTCGAACGACTTATCTTTGAAAACAGTAATGACCACAGGAATAACCTTACCGGCCTGATCCTGTGTACGGGCATTGAACTGCTTGCAAAATTCCATAATGTTCACACCCTTGGAACCTAATGCAGGTCCAACAGGGGGTGATGGATTAGCCGCACCTCCTTTAATTTGCAGTTTGATTAATCCAGCAACTTCTTTTGCCATTTTTCAGTTGTCTTAAAGGATTAGTAATTGCGGAAAAGGTAACAACTAGGATTCTTTGGCTACCTGCATGAACGAGAGTTCGAGCGGGGTTTTACGACCAAAGATCTTGACCATTACTTTCAGCTTTTTCTTTTCATCATTAATTTCTTCAATCACGCCGCTGAAACTGTTGAATGGTCCATCCGTCACAGTTACGGTTTCACCAACGATAAAAGGTACACTCAGTTCGGCGCCTTGCTCTGAGAGCTCGTCAACTTTGCCAAGAATACGGTTCACTTCGGCAGGCCTCAGGGGAACGGGTTCGTCTTTCGAGCCAAGAAACCCTAAAACCCCCGGAATATTGCGGATGATGTGCGGTATTTCTCCGACCAGAACAGCCTCTATAAGCACATAACCCGGTAAATATGAGCGTTCTTTACTCACTTTTTTACCTTTCTGTACTGTATAGACTTTCTCAGTAGGAATGAGAACCTGTGAAATAAACTCCTGGAGACCCAGTCGGCTTATTTCACTTTCAAGGTATTGTTTTACCTTCTTCTCTCCCCCACTCATGGCCCGGATTACATACCACTTTTTTACTTGATCGCCCATGCCGGTTGATGAAATTGAGAGTTATATTACCAAAAACATTAGAAAGAAATCCCTGGAAGGATTAGAAAAGCAGATAAAACTGCTTTAGCCCCAATTGAAAAATTTCATCCATCAGGAACACCACAAGTGCGATGATAAGGGAAGCAATGGATACTACTACGGCGCTGTTTTGTAATTCACTCCAGGTAGGCCAGGAAACTTTGTGAATGAGCTCATCGTAACTTTCTGTTACATACTCAGCAATTTTGTTCTTTGCCATCGATCTAATATTTTGCACGGGTGGTAGGAATCGAACCCACAGCCTACGGTTTTGGAGACCGCCACTCTACCAGTTGAGCTACACCCGTTTAGTCCTTGCCTGATGTGCTGGCCAGCCTGCCGGCAGGACATACATCCAGAAACATTAATTTATTTTATGGCAGGAAAAAGTCCCGGATTCGATAACCGGGACATTCTCCTTCATGTATTTGTTAGTCAAGAATTTCAGTTACCTGGCCGGCACCTACTGTACGTCCACCTTCGCGAATAGCGAAACGGAGGTTGAGGTTCATTGCAATTTCTGCAATCAGGTCAACTGTAATTGTGAGGTTATCACCAGGCATTACCATTTCTACGCCTTCGGGGCAGGTAATTTCACCGGTAACGTCAGTAGTTCTGAAGTAGAACTGAGGACGATATTTGTTGTGGAAAGGAGTGTGACGTCCGCCTTCTTCTTTCTTCAGAATAACAACTTCAGCTTTAAACTTCTTATGAGGAGTGATTGATCCTGGTTTTGCAATAACCATACCGCGGCGGATTTCATCTTTGTCGATACCACGGAGAAGGAGACCGGCATTGTCACCAGCTTCACCTTCGTCGAGAAGTTTACGGAACATTTCTACTCCCGTACATACTGATTTCAGTTTTTCAGCTCCCATACCAAGAATTTCAACGGGATCACCCACATGGATAATACCAGTTTCAATACGGCCTGTAGCTACGGTGCCACGGCCTGTGATTGAGAACACATCTTCGATAGGCATGAGGAATGGTTTATCAACTGCACGTGTGGGCAGGGGAATCCATGAATCAACGGCATCCATAAGTTCCATGATTTTGTCAACCCATTTCGGTTCTTTGTTCAATCCACCGAGAGCTGAGCCGCGAATTACAGGAGTATTATCACCGTCGAATCCGTAGAAAGTAAGAAGGTCACGGATTTCCATTTCAACGATTTCGAGAATTTCTTCGTCATCAACAAGGTCAACCTTGTTCATGAAAACAACCAGGCGGGGAACACCAACCTGACGAGCGAGAAGGATATGCTCGCGTGTTTGAGGCATGGGACCATCGGTAGCAGCAACCACAATAATAGCACCGTCCATCTGGGCAGCACCGGTTACCATGTTCTTGATGTAGTCAGCATGTCCGGGGCAGTCAACGTGAGCATAGTGACGGTTTGCTGTCTGATACTCAACGTGAGCAGTATTGATGGTAATACCCCTTTCCTTTTCTTCAGGAGCATTGTCAATTGAATCAAATGACCTGAATTCGGAAAGACCTTTATCAGCCAGCACCAGGGTGATAGCAGCCGTAAGCGTGGTCTTGCCATGATCGATATGGCCGATTGTACCAATGTTTACGTGAGGTTTTGAACGATCGAATTTTTCTTTTGCCATGATAATTAATGTTTATGGTTTTAATCACTAGTTTTAGTAAACAATCATTGAGCCTTTGAGGAGAGTTGAACTCCTGACCCCTTCCTTACCAAGGAAGTGCTCTACCACTGAGCTACAAAGGCTTTTTATGCCGCCGGCGAGTAAAGGAGTTATCTTGTGAGAAGTTCAATTCCTTTAATATATAACGGGGGTCATACTGAGCGGAAGACGGGGCTCGAACCCGCCACCTATAGCTTGGAAGGCTATCGCTCTACCAAATGAGCTACTTCCGCTTTTCAATGTTGTGGGGAGAGGAGGATTCGAACCTCCGAAGGCTCAGCCAACAGATTTACAGTCTGCCCCATTTGACCGCTCTGGTATCTCCCCATTAAAGCAATTCTTTCGAAGAACGTGAGCCGATGGAGGGACTCGAACCCCCGACCAGCTGATTACAAATCAGCTGCTCTACCAGCTGAGCTACATCGGCATCTGCCAGGCAGCAGCTGAAGTAGAATTTACAATTCCTCTGTGCCGCCAATTCCTTTATTATCAATTAAAAGGCCAAGCTGTTAATAAAAAAAAGCAGCCCTTTTTGAAAAAGGACTGCAAAAATAGACATTTTATTTTAACGCACAAACAGGAATTGATTTTTTTTATCATTCACCACGCATTTTTTCCTTATGGCGTGTTAACTGGCGGCGCAATGCTTCTACTGCAATATCTGTTGCTTCTTCAAATGATTTGCTCTGCTTCTTGGCAAAAAGATCGCTGCCACGCACCATTAGCTTGATTTCAGCTATTTTGTTCTCCACTGCTTCATTCTTTTCAAGCCTTAAAGTGACTTCACTACTGATAATTCCATCATAGAGGCCTGACAGCTTCTCTATTTTATCGGTAATGAACTGATCAAGTTTTTTGTCGGTCTTGAAATGCACGGCATTAATGTTTACTTGCATAATTCCTCCTTTTTTATGCCCTTGGATGGGCCTGGTTATATATCGATTTTAGTTTTTCTATGGTATTATGAGTATATACCTGGGTAGCCGCCAGGCTTGAATGACCCAGAATTTCTTTTATCGCATTGAGGTCAGCTCCATCGTTAAGCATATGTGTGGCAAATGTATGACGCAGAATGTGCGGGCTTAGTTTCTCAAGTGTAGATACCTGCGACAGATACCTGTGCACTATATTATAAACCATCCTCTGGTAAACAGGCTTACCTTTTACTGTAACAAATAGTGATGTTTCTTTGTTTTTTTGGTCGCTATTTTCCATTAATCTGCTACGCTCATCTATATATAATTTAATATTTTGTAACAGGTAATCACCTATTGGCAGAATTCTTTCCTTATTTCTCTTACCTGTGACTTTAATGGTCTTTGCCTGAAAATCTACAGAGCTAATTTTTAAAGTGCACAATTCAGAGAGCCTCATCCCGGTTGAGTAAAATACCATTAAGATAAGCTTATCGCGCATGCCTGTATAACCAGGTTCAAACGGTATTTCTTTGAAAAGGTTTTCGAGAGGTTCTTTCTCAAGAAAAACAGGCAGGAATTTTGATGTTTTTGGTGCGATAACTTTGGCCATCGGGCTCTCATTGATGTATCCCTGCTTTTTACAAAACCTGAAATACGACTTCAGGACTGATAATTTACGGTTTACTGACCGGGAAGTGATGCTGCCGGACAGCAATTCAACAAGCCATGAACGCACCATTTCATGCGTAGCTTTTATTATATCCGGCTGGTTGTATCGAAACTGGAGAAAATCTGCAAATTGCTGCAGGTCATGTTGGTATGCCGTGATAGTATGGGCTGAGAATCTCTTCTCGTACCTGATATAATCAATAAACTTCTCTTTCACCATCCAAAAAACAACAGGAAGTAAATCACGCTCTCTCTAGTCTTACATTAGCTAACGCTAAAATTAAGACATTATTTTGAGAAAAGCAAGCCTTACTTCCTGCCTGACGAAAAATTCGTCTGATTATTTTTCTTCCTGCTGCTGCAGTTGCTGGACATAAACTGCGTGCAGAATTTCTTCCCTGCGTTTAACCGAGGGTTTGGTGAATTTCTGACGTTCACGGAGCTCTTTTACGACTCCGGTTTTTTCAAATTTACGTTTCAGTTTCTTGAGAGCTCTGTCGATGCTTTCGCCTTCTTTTACAGGAACAATAATCATAGCGAATACGCTTCCTTTCGTTAATGGTGAATAGATTGTTAATTAAGGGGTGCAAAATTAGTTATAATTTTAATCCGTGCAAATATTTTCTCATTGATTTCAAAGTAATTATTATTTTTGCACCCTCAAACCTGCGTTGTTAGCTCAGTTGGTTCAGAGCATCGCCTTGACAGGGCGGGGGTCACTGGTTCGAGTCCAGTACAACGCACTTAAAAGCCCGGCTACCGGGCTTTTTCTATTTAAAAGGTGAAAGGATTATCGGCTTCCTCGGTCTTTCCATCAGGGAAATGCACCTGAAGCTTAGGCTTTTTAAGCAATTCCAGAATCTTTTCAGGCGATGTAAGTGTTTTAACGTAACCCAGTTTTAATAAAGGTCCGCTATCAGTGAACTGAATGCTGAATCTTACTATACCGTCATCATTTGAACAGTGAGAAATGAGATAAGGAATCCACTCCTGCATAGCAGGATCAGCTGCCTGTGGAAATGAAACCTGCCAATCTCTGAGCTGTTCAGGTTTATAATTCTCATAGAAATTGAAGGTTATATCAGATTCATCAAAGAAAAGTTTCAGAAAATCTGATACCGGAATAGTATCAGTCCTGACATTCTTGTCTTTCACAATAAAATCTATTTCCTGAATGACTTTCTCATTTCCTTCGCCCAAATCTATCTGCTTTTGCTCAATTGCTTTTAGGATTTGCCCTGAACTGATTTGTCGCTCATCAAAATAGATCATGGCATCCAAAGGTTCCCCGAAATGAGTCTGCAAAGCAAGCACACCATCTTGCTGATAAAGCAGTTTGGCAAGATAATACTGATCGTTAGGGTCAAAGCAATGATCAACCCCGACTGATATATACGAAACCGACTTATAGGCAGAATCCGGCAAGGCGAAAAACTCACTCACGGGTGAGAAGATAGCTTCCTTAACTCCAATTTCACTAATTAACGATTTGTCATATAGCACTTTAACCCTGTGATGTTTCACAAAAGTTTCAACACCAATCACGCCTTTAACTTCCTTCATATGGTTGGCAAAAGCACGGGAACTACCAAAGCATTTAATGTTTTTAAGTCCATCCATCTGAAACACCGAAGCGTTTTGTATTTGTGTTTCACTTCCCCACTGCTCGCTGATGGTTGGAATTTCATATTTGTTTGAAATGAAAAGGGCTATACCGATGAGTATGATTGTAATAAGCGCGGGTAGCCATTTGGGCCAGCGTTTGTTGATGGTAAGGGCTCCTGGTTCGGGACATTTTACAATACAATCGGTACACAAATGACAATCAATATGCTGGACTGCCGAAACAGTTGAAATGTTTATTGCCATTGGGCACTTCTTATCACAAATCCGGCAGTTTGTGCAGATGTCAGGATTACGCTTAATGCGAAGTGGCGGAAAAATAAGGAAACGCAGAGTTGCCGATTCAAATAAAAACCCGGTAAGACAAGCTGCGCCCAGTAACCATGTCCAGTGAACAATGCCTCCGAAAATCCGGTTGACGATAACCCAAACCAACACAAGCGCTGCCACGGGGAGTGCATATATAGCCAGGTTAGTTATTGCACCAAGCGGGCAAAGGTATTTGCACCAGAACTGGCGTATGAAAAATGATCCGGCAATGGTTAAAATCAATGCCGGTACTGCATACCAAAGTACCACATCAGAGCTAAACCCAGTGAGGAGGGCATAATATGGATCGAAAGTCCTGCAAAATAATTCACTGCTGGTCACAGTAAAATAAACAGTAACGAACAACAAGGCGTATTTTAAGAGACGTAATGCTTTATCTGCCCAGCCTTTCAGGGTTACTTGAACCCTGAGTTTGCGTCCAAGACTTCCCAGCCATTCTGTAACAGTACCAACAGGGCAGATATAACTGCAAAAAAGTTTTGCAAAAAGCACTACCCCGAGAAGCAGAGCGAGCCCAAGCGCAATCTGAACTGTGGTCATTGAACAGGCCAAAGAATGGGCATTTAGGTAACTCATCAGCGATTGCATTCCACCGAAAGGGCAAAATGCTTCGAAATCGGCATAGTAATTTTTGTCAAAAAAAGGCCTGATCAGCATATAGAGGAGCAATATCATGATTGTCCATTGCAGAATACTTCTCAGATAGTTAATCCTTTTTCGTTTCGCTGATGCCATATTGCTTTCGATTTGTATAACAGGCCGAAATTAATCAATCCGTCCTGAAAGCCGCCCCGGATCAATAATTTAGAACAAATCCAGATTTGCAAGCACATACATTTCCTTTATAATCACATTTACATAGCGGACTATCGGTGTTGAGTAAATGCTTAATTTTGGGGGCTATACAAGATATGCAGAATGCATCAAAGAGCTATCCGGTTCATCAGTTTACTGACAACCATATTAATATTGTTTGTTCCATCGGTTCCAATTTTCGGGCAGCGAAATGTATATGCACCCGCGGGTACCAAGACCTTTCATCAGCCTGACCCTTCACGCCGAAACGATAATGGCATAAGAATAATGTTCTATAATGTTGAGAACCTGTTCGATATGAAGGATGACAGCCTCAAAGCCGATGAAGAGTATGTCACAGGAGGATTAAGGGGCTGGTCATTTAACCGGATGCTTCAAAAAGAAAAAAATCTTTCGAAAGTAATTATGAGTGCCGGCGGATGGGAGTTGCCGGAGATTGTCGGGATGTGTGAAGTTGAAAACAGGTATGTTTTAAACTTGCTTCTGAAAGAAACGCCGCTTGAGAAATTCGGTTACAAAATAATTCACCGTGAATCTCCCGATCCGCGCGGGATTGACGTCGCTATGATCTACCGCCCAGAAAAGTTCAGGCCCCTGAAGAACCAGGCTATTGGCATCAGGTTTCCTTTTGATACGCTGAGTCGCACAAGGGATATTTTGTATGTAAAAGGTATTGTGCTCAACCGCGACACCCTCCATTTATTTATAAACCACTGGCCTTCAAGGTTTGGAGGCTACACCGAAACTGTTCCCAAGCGTAATTTTGTTGCCTCGGTGCTGCGCAGCAAGGTTGATTCGATTATGGCTGCAAACCCGAATTCAAAGATTGTTATCATGGGCGATCTCAATGACGAGCCGACTGATGAAAGTGTTTCAAAACATCTGAAAGCAGGCATGGATTCGCTGAATGTCGATAAAAAAGGGCTTTACGATATGATGGCAGGCGCAGGATATTCATGGAACCGTGGTACGATTAAAAGCCGGGAAGTCTGGAATACCATCGACCAGTTTATTGTTTCGGAACCGCTGCTCAATGCGGCTTCGGGATTGTACACAAAGCCCCATTTCGTTTACATTTATGATGCCCCCTTCCTTTTGCAGGATGATGAGGCATGGTTTGGGCAAAAACCATTCAGGACGTATTACGGATTTAAATATATCGGTGGGTTCAGCGATCACCTGCCAATTTTGCTTGACCTGAAGATAAAGCAGACACAAAAGTAAAGTCAGAGATTTTTTATGAAACCCGGAACCTATAAAGCAGTCCTGATTGTAATAGTTGCACTCATTGTGGTTATTGCTGCTATGTTGTTGCTCCTCAAACCCGGAGGAAAGGACAATGCCAGAAGTAAAGTTACCGGAAACGATACTGAGGAACGCACCGCAGATCCGGTTTTCAGAAAAGACGGTGAACTTCAGTTCATCGACCGGAATGACAAAATACTTGCCACTATAGCGGTAGAAGTTGCTGACAATGATGATGAACGCATGCAGGGGCTGATGTATCGTGACAGCCTTCCTTCGATGAGCGGTATGCTGTTCATGTTTCCAACTGAGGAAATGCAGGCATTCTGGATGAAAAACACCCGCTTTTCACTCGATATCATCTATGTCAATTCTGAACGCAAAATAGTGAGTATCAGCAAGAATACACAGCCTTATTCGCTTGAATCAATCCCATCAGCCGGACCGGCTATGTATGTTGTTGAGGTTCCAGCTGGATTTGCCGATAAACATGCAATAAACGAAAAATGCCGGATCATTTTCTGATGTTGTTGAAGTAAGTGTCAGAGAGTCTTTTTCAGATGTCGGCAATAAAAGCACCATCCTGTTTCACACTGTGAATTTCAATTCCTGCTGCTTTAGCATCAGCTATCCATTGCAGACTTCTCCTATAGGGAAACTTATTGTCCATAATGATACAGCCAGGTTCATAAAGGTTTAGAAGTTCCTGAAGATTGCCTTTAATATTGCCTGAAAGTACCAGGTAATCCACTTTCAAAGGTTCAGAACTAGTTTGGGTGACCTGTAAATCATCAAGTATCGCCATTCGTCTGTTGTTGAACAGGTAAAAACTGCCTGCGCCGGCTATTGACTGAGAATACTGCTGAACCGTTTCATTGGATGATTTCTGCCACAGAATTACTGATTTCCTGATGCCCATTGAAGTGTTTGACCTGCCCAACAGTTGATTCTGCCTTGCCTGATCGGAGATAAAGAGCGAATCGGCGAACACATAAGATTTGGTTCCTTCAACCAGTTCAATCACAGAACTCTTTCCGGCATCAAACACAATTATTTTCGTTTGTGAATTGGCTGCTAAAGCAAAATCTATCCTCAAACCTATGAAAATCAATAAGCTGATAATTGATAACAAAAATGACCGCTTATTGCGGAATGCCACAGCAATTACAATAAAAATAAGAGCCAGATAAAGAACTATCATCTCATTCATCCTGAAAGGTATACCAGATAAAACAGCAAAAGGCAGGTTCTCAATCCATGCGATTGAACCATTCAGCAATTTCAGCAGTAAGGCTGTAATATAACCGAAAAAGCCACTGATGGAAGGAATAAATGAGGTAACCAAAACAAGCATACCCGAATAAATCACCAGGCTCGACAAAGGAATGGCCACAATATTGGCTGCCAGGAAATAACTCGGGAACTGATGAAAATAGAACAACGATACCGGGACTGTTGCAATCTGCGCTGCAAGCGAAACAGCAACCATCTGCCATATTTTATCACCAAGCCATGTTGACGGGCTTATCCGCTGGTAAATCCAGTCATACAGGAAAACAATACCGGCTACTGCAATGTAAGAAAGCTGAAAACCGATATTGAGCAGATAATATGGATTATACGCCAGCAAAACAAGTGCAGAAATAGCAAGCGAGTTGATAATATGTGAATTACGATCAACCAGGAATGCAACCAATACAATGCTGAACATTGCAGCCGATCGTGCCACCGAAGGTGAGAATCCAGTGATAAGGGCATAAAACCAGATTGCAATGATTATAATTACCGTCTTAATTATCAGCGTTTTCCGGTTACGGTTTAAAAACCCAAGGATAAAATTGAGTACCAGGTAAACAATGCCAACATGTAATCCTGATACGCTGAGTATGTGCATGACCCCGGCTCCTGCATAGTCCTGGTATGTTTCGGCATCAAGATTATCTTCCTGTCCAAGGATGAGAGCGGCGGCTACTGCATACTCCTGACCGGTAAGGTTATTATCTTTTAAAATCTTCAGAAAATACTCCCTTATCGTTTGTGCCTGTCCTTTCACTGACCATTTTACCGGTGTTTTAGAAATATTCCATTGGCCTGAATTCAGGAAAACCTGTTGATAAACATTGGCTGAGGCCATGTATCGCTTGTAATCAAAGGCTCCCGGGTTTTTAGGCCCTTCAATTTCAGCTGGCTCTCCGGCGATTAGCACAGTCTGGCCAAATTCAGGATATACTGCCGAAGAATCTTTCCTGAAATAACAGAGCAAATTCCCTGAACATTCAAATACACCTTTAGTGGAGATAACACTTTTGACTTTCAGAATGGTTTTATAAGTATGCTCCTTTTCGGTGAGTGGCTCTTTTACTTCAGCCAAATAAACCCGGGCACCAGGGATTTTCGAGAAATGGTCCAGATATTGAGATTCATTATGAAGAAATGCAAGGCAATAGCCAAGTGCAAACATAAAGATTGCTGCTATCGAGCCATAGAGCCACCTGGTGGAGTATGACCAGAGGCGTTTTGAAAACACCAAGTAGAACAAAAGAAGCAACCAGGCTATTCCTGTAACATAAACCAGCGCACCAACAACCTTATCGAAGACCAGCATAAGGGTTATTCCCGCCACAAATGGCAGTAGCATCCTTACCACCGGAAACTGGTGCCTGTATATCAAGGTTTCATGATTTCAGGCTAAAGTAAGAAGAATGGATTTAAACCTGATTAACAGAAGTTAAAAAATCATTACAGCGTTTAGCTAATTTCCACAGTTCTGCTTAAGCGAAGCAGCAGCTTTTGAATTACCCAGCGAGGCTGCCTTGCGCCAATCGTCGCACATACGGTTATCGCCTGTCATTGAATAGGCTGTTCCCCTGTTGAAATAGGCATCAGAATTATTCGGGTCGAGTTCGATCAGTTTGGAATAATCGTCAATTGCAGCCTTTGGATTGTTCAGCATAACGTAGCAATTTCCCCTGTTCATATAACAAAGTTTGGTATCAGCCTGGCGATTGAGTGCCTCGGTAAAACAAACCACAGCTTCATCATATTTTTTCAATGCGGCCAGCGAAGTACCTTTATTATAGTATGATGTGGAATAATCAGGGTCTGACTTTAAAGCGGCATCGTAATCATTGACAGCATCCGTATGCTTTCCCAGCATAGCCCTGGTTACACCTCTGAAATCAAGAGAAGCTGCGTCGGTAGGTTTCGCATTCAAGGCTTTATTGAACGCATCAAGTGCTTTTGGATACTCTTTTTTATCGAAGTAAATCTTCCCGAGATAATAATGAGCTGAAACCTGGTCAGGGTAAAGAGCTGCAGATTCCCCGATGTCTTTCAGAGCTCCTTCGGTATCTTTCAGTTCGAGTTTGGCTTTCCCGCGGAAAAAGAATGCCATATAGTTCCCGGGATTCCTGGCGATTGCATCATTGAAATTCAGAATTGCCCCTTTCATATCGCCGTTCTTGGCTTTCTCCAGCCCGTCGAGCAGCTCTTTGGATTTGTTTGGATCGTTTAACCGGGTTATCGTTTTCATTGGCGGTGCTCCTGAGCCCTTTGGGGAGAGAACGATTTCGCCTTTCGGAGGATCAGGTATTGCCGGGTTTGCTGCTATTGCCTTTTGATTTTTCAATGCTTCTTCCCATGAAGGATCAGCCTGCTGTGTTGTTTTCACAACGGTATCAGGAACAACGACTTTTGAAGTATCAGGCACATTCACGCTATCACTCAGGTTGTTCAACGGTTTGGATGCCTGTTTCCCCGAACATCCAATCATCATCGTAAAGAAAAACGCCAGAGCCAGTAATTTTGTCAAATTTCTCATATAAGGCAAGCTATTTAGTATTAGGTAATTCTTTGTTAACTGTTTGCCAGATAATTTGGGCAGCACGTCCCGAGGCCCCATGATCACCGGTTTTTAACCGTAATTCCTTATAATTGATAAGCATTTTATCTCTGTATGTATCATCCTGAATTATTCTGCCAAGTTCTTCTGATACAGCAGATCGTGTACACTTGTACTGAATCAGCTCTTTGACAGCTGGTTTGTCAAGAATGAGATTGACCAGCGAAATATACTTCACTCTCACGACGATCCATGCCAGGAGAGCCGAAGTAAAACTCATCCGGTAACAAACCACCTGTGGGACGCCCAACAATGCCGTTTCAAGTGTAGCTGTTCCTGATGTAACCAGGGCTGCAGCTGAATTTCTCAGCAGATCATAGGTCTGTTTGTAGACTATTGGAATGTTTTTCTTCCCGATGAATCTCTGATAAAACTCACTGTTAAAGGTAGATACACCTGCAACAATAAACCTATACCCGGGATAATCGTCAGCTACTTTTGCCATAACAGGCAACAATCTGCTGATTTCCTGTTTTCGGCTTCCCGGCACCAGGGCTATAACAGGCTTATCGTCTATACCGTTGTTTTTCCTGAACAAGGGTGCATTTGATGCATCACTTTCGTCGATTGTATCAATCAGCGGGTGACCTGTAAACTCAACAGAATACCCGAACCGGGCATGGAATTCCTTCTCAAACGGCAATACTACAAAAGCTTTATCTACTATCCTGTGAATTTTATGAACCCTGGATTGCCACCATGCCCAAACCTGCGGCGCGATGTAATAAATCACTTTTATACCCTGCTTGTGAGCAAATTTGGCAATCCTCATGTTGAAACCAGGATAATCGATACAAATCAGCACATCAGGTTTAAAACGTGTTATATCAGATTTGCAGGCCTTAAGGTTCCGCAATATAGTCCTGAGATGGAGGGCAACTTCAAGGAAACCCATAAAAGCAAGGTCTTTGTAATGCTTCACAACCTCAGCTCCCTGTGCCTTCATCCTGTCGCCACCCCATGCCCTGAATACAGCCCCGTCATCAAGTTTTTTCAATTCCCTGATGATGAGTGAGGCATGCAGATCGCCCGAAGCTTCGCCGGCAATGATATAATACTTCATCTGTAACTAATTGAAAGTAAGCAGGTTAATCTCCTTGCCGTGAAGAAAAATAAAAAACAGGATTCCCATTACAAATGTAAGTGCAAGTATTGCTTTACCTGTTTTATCCATGCTGAGTTTTACAAGATAATACCGCATCGCAATCAGGTTCATTCCAATTGAAAGAAGGATTATGCCATTATCATTAACGGCCTTCATCCCATGAAGAACATCAGCCACCAGGTGATTCAGTGCTAGAAAAATAAATGCCGCCAGCACAGGAATCAGCAGGGCAAGAATAACTCCGAGAATATAACTGTCACGTTTCAGCATATCTGATATTGCCATTTAATGTAAGAATGGGATTAATCTATCGGTTTATTGCCGTTAAAACTCCATCTCCCGATTGCCTCGAGGGCATGATGGGCTGTGAGGTCAACCTGCACCGGAACCACGCTCACATAATTATTGCTAAGTGCCCATGTATCAGTATCTTCGCCTGAATCTTTCAAAG
>Ga0209099_1000377_pt1 | contig 53489 bp, 51 predicted proteins | sample AD_JPNHW2_MetaG_FD_184430 | JGI IMG/M metagenome (GOLD analysis project Ga0209099, IMG submission 184430) | Active sludge microbial communities of municipal wastewater-treating anaerobic digesters from Japan - AD_JPNHW2_MetaG (SPAdes) (version 2) | ecosystem: Engineered > Bioreactor > Anaerobic...
GCTGTAAAAGTAGGTGGAAAATGGAGGTTGACTGAGATCTCAAAAAAACAGAGAACGATATTCGAAAAAATGGGGATTGGAGTTCCTGTCGAAGCCAATCTGGTTATTAAAAAAGGCGGAGTTTAGGTTATATGAGATATTAGAGATATATTGCCCGCGATTATTGGTATTGAAAGTGATTATCGGATTACATTTGGCAAAATGCGATTAATTCCGAGTAAAAAAGCCTTTAAGCTCGGTGACTTTGGGTCAATGAGATCCAAATATGGAGTAATTCTTGTAGCCCATTCGATTTTATCGGCACCTATGCAATCTTCCGGTTTTCTCCCTAAAGCTTTTGCTAGATTTTCCCATGCCCCAATTATGCTGTCTGGAGGAGATTTCGTAATTTTATTTAAATCTGCTTTTGGATAAGCGTTCTTGATTGCATTATCATCTGCGATGAACCACGATTCAGTTTCTTCAACTGCAATCCTAAATAGAACACAAGATGGTTTGCACTCAATTCTTTGATAAACATCTATTAAATCTGATTTTAGACATATGCAGTTATCATCGTCCGCATCCACCAGAACGACGACGCAGCAGGGACTGGGCAGTCTTCCGAAACCTCTGAGTTTCGCTGGAAGCTGATCAAGCAATCCACGATTCTTAGGATCGGGCTTGGATAAAATGTTTTCAGGAAGTTTGCCTTTTCCCCTATGAGGATGGATTCTGAAATGTATATTCTCTTTTAAATTAAATCTGCGTTCTAGGATCTCTCTAACCGCTGGTACATCTGCGCCTCCTTCAACAAGGATTTCCATAAACATTAAGGGTTTCCCCTCCCAAAATGGTTGCTATACCATAGACTTCCCATTGTGATGCCCTCTGCGAACAATTCCTTAATACCTGGAATGTCCGCTGCTAGAGTCGCCGTACTGAAACCATCTTTGCCTTTCTCCAATATCCATACCTCATTGGGTTTTAGAGCATCTACAAAATAAGGAGAATGTGTCGTTATCACAATTTGCGGACCGCCCTTATCATTATAAGCATATTGCTTCATTACTACCGCAAGAGGTTCCAATAATTGATGATGCAAACCATTTTCCGGCTCTTCTATGCCGATCAATGGCGCAGGATCAGGATCTTCAAATAGCAATAAATAGGCAAACATTTTAAGAGTGCCATCAGACATATCTAGTTGATAAAATGGATCTTCGTAACCTTGTTCATTAAATTGCAAGAGCAGCCTTCCATCTTTCTGCCGCTCATGCGTAATTTTATTTATTCCTGGAATTTTTTTTGATATGCTCTCCAAGACCTGAACAAACCGCCGGGGATGTTGCCGCTCCATAAATTGCACATAATTAGCTAAATTGTCACCCTTTCGATTCAGGTGCTTTTGAGCACCAGTCATGGGCAAGCTGCGCGCGAGGTCTGGGACAAAATAGGATAAGTACCAGCTCTCTAAAAATTGGCGGAAAGCTACAATACGTGGATAATCTGCTAGATTCCCCAGAGTAGTAATGCCTAAGCGTTGTTTGTCCTCTAATTTTACTTCAATTTTCTTTTTTCCTTCTTCTTTTTCCGTGCCTTCGCCTGCCCATGCAAAGCCTTCTCCATTGGTCATTTCCAGAAAGGAGTACGGCCTCCCCCTAGATTCGCCTTTTCTTCGTTGTCTCAAACGCTCATAAGTCACAAATGGACGGCCATCATTTCCTAAGTCAATATGCAAGGAATAACTTATTGGACGACTCTTCTTTTCTTGCCTGTAATATATTTCAAATTTCATCGGTTCTTTTATACCTTTTGTTCGAAGACGCTCAAATCCTCCTCGATGAGGGAAATCGCAAGCTTCTTCCACCCCATATTGCAGGCAATCACCGATAAAGCCAAGAGCATCCATTATAGAGGACTTGCCTGAACCATTGGGCCCAATGAATGTCATCAAACGTGGCAAAGGCTTGCTCTCTTGATTCTCAATAGTCTTGCCGATGGACAAATCCTTTAATGCCCTGTAGTTCTGAACATGCATTCCTTCGATGAGCGCCATTGAACCTCTCCTGGAACAACCAATTCAGATGTTATTTTATCCTTTGTGGGTTTTCTAATAGGGTGTATATTTCTTTTTGCATCTGCGGCGCGAAATCTATAATGTAACTGCCCGGATCTAGATGCATAAGCCATTTTTTCGTGCTAGTCTCTCGGACCAAAGTAAAGAATATAAAATAGTAAAACAATTGATCCGCAGGTGATGATATGTCAAGGAAAAGATCCATTGCAGGAGTCATAATCGCATTAATAACGGTTATTCTCCTTCTGGGATCAATGGCGATGGGCGTAAGCCCGGATCAAAATGTGGTGGCCAGATTCTCTGGGACGATTCCCGTAATCAACTCCAGCTTCGCAAGCAGCCTTTTTACCGGCCAGGTTGTAACCATTGCTTTGAATCCTCAGCCGGAGCCACCTATTTACAGAATCGGCTCAAGCGTCGGCAGAGGATTGTTCAGCGGCCTGATTGTGCATCCGGCAATCAATCCTCAGCCTGAACCGCCGGGAGCACTGAATCTCAAGCATTAGCTAAATTGCAGGTCTCCTCGGAAAGGCATACTTACAAACCATATTTTTTCGAATCAATTTCAAACTTAACAGCGAATAGAACTGCAATGCCTAAATTATAATCCTCGTATAGCAGACTAAAAATATAATAAAATATTAATAGTAAAAGCTCAATAAGATACTAAATAAAAATATTGTAGAGGACGAGCAGATGTATGTGCCGAAAAGGGATAACCTGATAAAAGCACTGGTATTGGCGATTTTAGCTTTGATGGTCTGTCCGGCAAGCAGTTCGGTTTATCCTTTCGCCAGCAAGGTCATGCCTGGCGACCTGGATATCGGCAGACCACTTTTTCGTCTTCCCTCAGAGACAACTGTAGCCTTTTGGGATATTGGAACACCAGGATATGATGAAGATGATCCGGTTTACCTTCATGTCGGCCATTCTTCTAGTCACACGACTAACGCTAATGATGTGAGGCTGACTTTTATTGATAATGTCTCGCCAGGATCAAAGGTTACATTCCAGGATTTCGACATGAATAAACCCCTAAAACAATTGCATTCGATAATCTGTTTCCTTGACATTCATGGCAGTCGCGCATATGATCTTGATGATCCTGTTTATCTGCACAATCTCAATTGCGGTGATAATGGCGACCATACCTATGACATTTGCTATGGTGGTGCTGAAGATCCTGCCGAAATGATGAAAGGATTCAGCGAGCGACTTCCTTATCGCGGAAGCGAGATATCTTTGCCTGGACTGGGTCTTGCTCTATTTTCTGATAATTATAAATTATCTACTTCCGACAAAATCCTCGATAATAATCCAAGAAGGGTAGGCGAAGTGCGGGGGCAGGTCATTGAAATGATCCCCGGCCTGAAGGCGAATTATTACCATGTTCTTGGAACCTGGCTGGTCAAGATTCAAGTCCCCAGAAAGGGATCCGGAGACCACAGCGAAGATTATGAGTCTAGCGGTTGCAGGTTTGACGATTCTGTCTACCAGCTAATTCAAACCAATGATATCAGATTGAACGGTATTGGAAATCTGATTGCAGGGACGAAGGTCATGAATTTTGACGTGGATCAGAATAAATTGGCTGCCTGGCCACCTTTGGCAAGCTTCGTTGGGCTGGATACGGGTGCCACAAAGATGGGCTTTTTCGATGTAAATGGCAATGGCGTGTATGATTATTGGGATGATGTTTATATGAATGTTCCATCTGGATTCCCTGCAGAGGTATCTGTAAATAACATTCGACTCTCGGGACCAGTTTGAAATTAAAAATGAAACTACGAGTTCTCCTCGTAAATCGGCTTTTCCGGAACCAGGTAGATCGTCCAGAAGACCAGCGCGGTGACCAGAGCTTTGACGATGATGTTCGTCCAGACCATCTGCTGCAATCCTTCCATCCCCAGAACCCCGGCAAAGGCGATGATGGGAAACATCAGGCTGTCTGCTGGAATTGATATCGAGTTGGAGACAAAAACCCGCGTCCATTGCGGCCAGCTCTCTCTGCCGCCCCGCGTCCAGAGCTGGTAGACCTTTGTATCTATCAGCTCAGCCACCAGCGCAGTGAGGATTGAGGCCAGCACAATTCTCATCTGTAGGGAAAAGAGAAACTCCCAGGCAGTCTGGCCTCCGGCGCTCGCCCAGTCAGTCTGCGCCGGCATCATGACCACCAGCTGGAAATATAGGGCGGCAAGAAGGTTCACTGCACCCGATAGCCAGATGGTGGTGACCGCTGCCTTCTGGCCGAGCTGCTTGTGAATGAGATCGCGCCAGGTAAAGGTCAGGGAGTAAATGAATCCGGCATCCATCACCAGGCCGCCGAAGTAGGTTACCTTTGTGGCGGCGATGTTTCCCGCCAGGGAGAAGAAGAGGTAAAGGCCGGACAGGATTAAAGCGGCTTGAGTCCTATCTAATCTCAATTTGCTAATCGTGATATTGCCCTCCGTCCTCATTTCTTATCCACAGTCTTATTCTCAATCCCTATTATCAATCCATATCCATGATCCATATCCACGATTCTCATTGCTCATCCTTATTTCAAGTCATTCTCAGCCATCGTACTTTCATAGCCGCAAATGTGCCTGTCCGTATGCTCTCCCTGATCTCTTCCATAAAGCGAAGCATGAAATGCAAATTATGCAGGGTGGCCAGACGGAAATAGGACAGCTCTCTGGATACATAGAGATGGTGAAGATAGGCTCGTGAGTAGGTGCGGCAGGTCGAACAGGTGCAGTTTGGATCTATTGGCAGCCGGTCCTCTTTGAATTTTGCCGACTTGATATTAATATGAAACTTATTGTCCTTTGATCCGCCAGCTTCAGGCGAGATCAAGAGGCTTCCCCTCCTGGCTATTCGGGTAGGAGAGACACAATCAAAGGTGTCTATTCCCCGGGCCACGCACTCAAATATGTCATCGATCTCTCCAATTCCCAGTAGATGGCGTGGCCGGTTCTCATCCAGCCTGGGAACAGTCCAGTCCAGGACCTGATGCATATCCAGCTTGCTGTTGCCCAGCGATCCACCGATGGCGATTCCGTCAAATGGCTGGGCGCAGATGGCCTCTGTGCTCTCTCGTCTCAAATCCTCAAACCATCCGCCCTGTATGATGCCATAGAGAGCCTGATCTTTATCATGATAGCGAATGGACTGATCAGCCCAGACATGGCTTCTCTGCATCGCCCGCCTGGTATAATCATAATCCGAGAGTGGCGAAGTGCATTCATCAAATGCCATGATGATATCGGACCCCAGGTTTGACTGGATCTTCATCGACTTTTCCGCATTCAGGAAATGCCAGGCTCCGTCTGAAAGCGACTTAAAGGAGATGCCATCGTCAGTGATCCTGGTTAAATTCTCTTTCTTCGCAGGCTTCTGCTTTGCCCTTCTGCCTTCGCGATCATTATTATTATCATCACTGCAATTATCGTTGTGCATTATGCCGATTTTCTTGCCATCATTCTCTCCGGCGCAGTCGTCATCATATCTCCTTCTGAAGTCCTGATAAATCCCGTCCTGGCAAATCCCGGATGAATCCCCGTCTTTGCCTGAAGCACTCTTAGCATTGGCGCACCGGCCGTTTGATGCCAGCTCATCTGGAAAGATATTTCCTATCTTACCGATATTATGCTCTCTGGCAAAGCCCAGGGAAAACGCCTGAAATCCGCCGGAATCAGTGAACGTGGGCCGGTTTAGCCCCATGAACCTCTGCAAGCCGCCCATCCGCTTGATCAACTCATCTCCAGGCATCAGGTGAAGATGGTAGGTATTGGCAAGGGTGCACTGCGCGCCTAAGCTCTGCAGGTCGTCAGATCCCAGGGCCCTCACGCTGCCCAGTGTTGCCACCGGGACAAGGTAAGGTGTCTCTATATCTCCACGCCTGGTCTTGATCAAGCCGATCCTTGCATGCGACTGCTTATCATGCTTTAAGATTTCAAATGATAGTGCGCCCATATCCTATTACCTTAATTTGGTCACTTTGTTTTAAATCCCGCCAGATGAACATTCCTGATTCCTGCTGCCAGGATGAGTTTGCCAATGCAGCCGGATGGCGGAAAAAGCTTTTGCATGATCGATGAATAAATCTGCCATTAGGACTGAAATAGATCAACAATGCTGAGGCGTGAAGATGAGCGTTCAGAGCGGCGGAATCCTCCTGTTCAGGTTCAGAGGAGAGGAGCTGCAGGTGCTTCTCGTCCATCCAGGCGGCCCCTATTGGTCTGGAAAAGATGAGGGCACCTGGTCGATACCCAAGGGCGTGTTTGAAGACCATGAGAGCCCGCTGCAGGCAGCAAAGAGGGAATTCAGAGAGGAGACCGGCTACGAAGCTACAGGTCGGTTCATATATCTGGGAGAGATCTTGCAGTCCAGCAGGAAGACCGTGCACGTCTGGGCAAACCAATCTGATTTCGATGCGTCTTTGGCCAGGAGCAACAAATTTTCCATGGAATGGCCGAGAAAATCTGGAATCATAAGAGAATTTCCTGAGGTCGATAAGGCCGAATGGTTTGATATCGAGTCGGCCAGCAAGAAGATCCTGAAAGGCCAGGGGGGCTTCCTCGACCGGCTCGCAGAATCCTTAAAAAACAAGCGAAAATGAGGTCCTAGGCAATTGCCGCCTTGACCTTTTGCACCAGCTCCTTCTGTACTGCGCTCCTGCGATCTCCACCGCAGACGATTCCGCGCACTCCGATGATGTCCGGCTGCAATCTTTTAAGTAGCTCCAGATGGCTAAATCCGATGCTTCCTGCAATTGCCACCTTCAGACCATTGGCATGACCCAAATCGATGAAGTCATGCAGATCCTGTTCGCTCATGAAGTCAAAGGTGGGCTTTCCGTCTTTTATGGCCGTATCTATCATTACCAGATCTGCCCCGGCTCTGGCCGCAGCCGAAGGCAGGAGCAGTGGGGATATGGACCCGACCCGAGCATAGTCTGAATAGGCTGAAGCGACTATCTTCTTTTCGGCATCGTAGTCCTTTACGGCTCGAACAATTCCCACCAACATCTCTTCCGCTTGCGAAGCAGTCTTGACGCCCAGGAGGCCCGCCTTTACGTACTCGGCACCTGAGCTTGCCGCGCCCAGGGCTGCCAGGCTTGCGGTGCCCGGCTTGAACTCCAGGTCGCCGATTGTGGCGGAGACCGGCACGCGGCCCCGGGCCAATTCCGCCACTGCTCGAATGGCCCAGGGAAAGTTCGCGCCAAGCGATCCTTCTTTGGGATTTTTAACGTCTATTATGTCTGCACCGCCAGCCAGAGCCGCTCGTGCTTCATCGATATTCATAGGGCTAACCAATAATCTCATATTCATCCAATCCCGAATGGATCAATCGTGCGATGCATCTTCGTCCTCGATATACTTAATGGTGCTGTTGTCCACGCGGTGCGCGGCGAGAGGAGCCATTATGAGCCGGTAGACCGCTTCTCCGAAATCGTGTCCACATCTGAGCCGCTGGCAATTTTGAGGGAGATTGCTCCAAGGGAGGTTTACATCGCCGACCTCAATCTGATCATGGGCCGGGGTGACAATCTGGCGGTCATAAAACAAATCTCTTCTCAGACAAAGACCATGGCCGATACTGGCGTTTCCAGGGCTGGCGATCTTGATCGCCTGCCGGCATCTGTTTCCACTGTACTGGGCACGGAGACGGCATCGATGCAGCTGATCGAAGAGGCGTCAAGAAAGCACGGGATAATTGTTAGCATCGACATGAAGAATAGAAAGATACTCTCTCGCGATCCTCAGCTTTCCGGGCAGACACCTTTGCAGCTGCTGAAGAGATTAAACGATCTCAAGCTGCAAGGAGTGATCCTTCTGGAGCTGGATCGGGTAGGCACATCCACCGGGCTTGATATGCAGTTTCTGGAGAACGCCGGGGCATCTGCTGAGCATCCACTCATCCTGGGGGGCGGTGTGAAGGGCGAGGAAGATCTGGGGGCTTTGGAGGAGATGAGCTTTTCAGGAGCATTGATAGCCACGGCGCTGCACAATGGTCGAATACCGGCAGCGCGAGTGCAGTAGTTGGGCCTGTATTCACTCCTCAAGCAGCATATTATTAACTTTGCTTATGGTTTCATGCATATTTGCACCTTCCAGGGTGGTCTTATATAATATGTGATTCTCTTTGCTGGCCACCAATAGATTGTTTTTAATGAGAACATCAAGATAGGGATTTACCGTTCTGAAATTGAGGTTGGCCTGGTATACGATTTTGGTCTTGCTGGCTCCATTCAGGCATATTTCTAGAATTTTTGAAAATATCTCATGTTTGCTTCTCTTCATTTTCTGACTTCCGTTATTTTTCCATTATTGTTAAGAGTGCATCTGGGATCATATAGACGATTACGTAAAGTCAGAAACTACAGATCTGACCAACACTATGCTCCGTATAATTGATTCGGATCTATGATCACTGGGCAAAGATGGCATAGAACAGATGCAAAGGTGAAAAATGGAATCAAAGATGAAAAAATGGAAGCAGAGGTGGGATAAATCTGCGCTATCTCAATCGCGTACTCGTACTCGCTACATCAGGGCTCAAATGCCCAGAGCGTTGATGGCCTCGATCAACTCCTCGAAGGCCTCCATCTCTATATCCAGGACCTCTGCTTCTGTCATTGAGATGCTCATCTCTCCGTCTACAGTGAGCCTGTCCGGGCCCCGAGCCACAATCCTCTGTCTGCCATCCCGTCCCAGCGCCCTTTTCATCTCCTTTTCGTGAGCCAGGGTGCGTCCGGGAATGATGACTGTATCCTTGACGCTGGAAAGATCGAGATCCATAAAGTCATCTATGGTTATCAGGCAGCCCACATCTTTGTTTACTGCCACCACGTTCACTTTTTCTCCCATTTTAGAGAAGATCGCATCCAGCAGGGGCTTGGCTATTCTGCTGGTTATGATGGTTGCGCTCCGGCGCAATGGCGGCAGAGTTGAGACCATCTCCGGATGGCGAGCCAGGGAAAAAGGCGCTCCAGTGACGGGATCCCAGAGAGGCGTTCCAGTCACTCGCAGGTTATGTCTCGCTGCCATATCGGTGACAATATCCCGGAATTCCTCAATGGAATGGGGCGTTGTGCCATCGATGATGGGAGCATTGCCCAGGATCAGGCCCTGATCGCGGGCATTGGCAAACCTCATCAGGATCAACCCTTTCGCTCCCATCTCCTCCAGGTCTCTGCAGGTCTTTTCAAGCTCCGCTCCGTCGTTGACTCCGGGAATGAGAACCGCAGCGGCATAAACTTCGCAGCTTTTGCAGAATATCTTCAGGCACTCGAGCGCAACTTCCGCGTTTTTGTCGTTCATGTACTTGCGGCGCAGCTCTGGATTTGTGGAAAATACGGTAAAGGAGACCTCGGTCACTCCTGCCTCAATCAGGTCCTCCGCGTCCTTTGCGCTCTTAAAGCCTTTTCCGGATGTGTATCCGAGAGCTACGGGAACTATCCCCTGAGAGAGTGTCCTGGTGAGAGGCAAAAGCTCAGGATAGCAGCTCAGATCCCCGCCGCCGCTGATGACGGCCTTGTCTGGAATGCTTCCCATGCACTTTCCCGCCACCTCGAATACGACAGCATCCATCGGCTTAAAGCCGGGATAGCCCTCAACAATGGCGCGGGAGCAGTAATCGCAGCCCTTCTGAAAGGGCATGCAATGCTTGCAGCCGAAGGGTGGGACGCTTTTTACTCCTCTGAAATAACAGTAGCTGCAAAAACCTTTACAATCCAGGCCCGGTCTTCCACCAACATCGGCAAGTATCTCCATGGCAGTGAGCAGCTATGCGAAAAGGTAAATAGGTTTTGGACCTCATTATCTGCATTCGGTAACTTACGTCTTTGCCATTGGATACATCCACAGAGGAACTGGCATCCTCTGGCAGATCAAATGGCTTTCCACGGATTTATTTTTTCTTGCCGCAACCCACTTCAGAAGGGGTATTATCATTATGTCTCGAAGCTCGGACCCATCATTTGTCAGTATATATTCGACCCGTGGGGGGATTTCAGCGAACGATTCCCTCTTGATTAGACCTTCAGCTTCCAGTTCCTTTAGAGTATCTGAAAGAGCCTTTGGGCTGATGTCAATTAGCACTTCCATCAATTCATGAAACCTCATCCTTTCATGATAACCTATGGTGTTGATGATCAGTATAGCCCATTTCTTGCGGAGGGCTTCAAGCGTGCTCATAAGTGGACACGAATCGATATATTCACATTTTCCATGCATAGTTTTACTTTCCTGATCTATAGCGACTACAAAATTATAAACTTGGTTGCTTATATACTTTGCATTTGGATTGATACTTCTAAACAGGGTGATGCTCTGGTTTTGGGATTCAACTGGACAGCTATGTACAACCAGACTGGAATAGATACCTGGAAGGGCCCATCCTGGGCAACCATGCTGGTAATGGACACTCGGATGATGGATGCTGGAACCGGCCTGAAGATGCTGTATCGACCCTAAAAGAGTTCAAAGTGAATCAGAATACGCTGACAATGCTTCAGAATGCAGGAATGCATCCTCTGAAGGTGGCTGGAGTATTATAGAGTCGGAGTTGATCAGCAAAATGAAATATTGCATGATCGGAGGAATCTTTCTTTGAAAAAACGAAATTTGGTCTGTCGTGGACTAGTCTCACGTGGACTTATTCTATTGGCGATGGTCTTGCTGCTTGCTAGCTCTGTGTATGCGGATGGAGATGTGCCGGTTTACACCATTGGCGACACCACCGGCGACTGGGGTTTCCCGTCGCCCTACGGTCATTACTCTCGTGGACCCGGTTACATCAGGATGAACCTCATCTTCGATACGCTGGTTTGGAAGGATGAAAACGGCTATGTCCCGGCTTTAGCCGAGAGCTGGCAGTTGGAAGGAGAGGACGCCTATATCTTCAATTTAAGAAAGAATGTCACCTGGAATGATGGCGAAAAGTTCACCGCCGGCGATGTGGTCTTCACTTTTAACTACATCAAGCAGCATCCCTATCAGTGGGTAAACTCCGAGCCAATTGAGAAGGCCGAAGCACTGGACGACTATACGGTGAAGGTCTATCTGAACCATTCCTATGCTCCTTTCCTGGACATGGTGGCAGGGACGCTCCCTATCCTTCCCGAGCATATTTACAAGAGCGTCAGCACTCCGGAAGAGTTCCTTGAAGATGCGGCCCTCGTCGGCACGGGACCTTACAAGCTCGTGAATTACGACAAGATCCAGGGGACGTATCTTTACGAAGCCTATGACGGCTATTATCTCGGTTCTCCAAAGGTAAAGCAGCTCAAGTTCGTGAAAATAAGCAATGAAATGGCTGCAGACGCATTGGAAAAAGGAGACATCGATGCAGTTGGTGTGCCGGCAGAGATGGCAGAGAAACTGAAGAAGGAAAACTTTGTGGTTCTGGACGGACCGCGCGATGGAATCACCAAGATGATGGTCAACCACAAGAAGGAACCGTTTTCGGACGCCAGGTTCAGGCAGGCGCTCTATTATGCCATCGACCGTCAGGCTCTTGTTGACAATATCCTGCGCAGCTATGGCATCATCGCCAGCCCCGGGCTCTTCGCCCCGGATAGCGAGTGGTGTAATCCAGACATAGAGCAGTACAAATATGATCCTGCCAAAGCCGTGGAGCAGATGTCTGAGATGGGTTACGCCAAAGATGAGCAGTATTTCTCTAAGGATGGCAAGCCCCTGGAGATGGATATGCTGGTCACTGCTGATAACGAGCGCGTAGGAGAGTTGATTCAGAAGCAGCTGGAGACGGCGGGATTCAAGGTAAGCTTGAGAAGTATTGATTCCAAGACCCTGGACAGCCTTGTTGGACAATGGAACTTCGACCTGGCCTTGAGCGGTCATGGTGGCATGAGCGGGGACCCCGAGATCCTCAACCGGATCATTGGAGAAGGATATACATTTAACAGTGCCCGCTATACGGCAGACCAGAAGCTCAACGATCTCTTGAGCGATGAGGTCTCGGAGATGGATCCTGCCAAACGAAAGGAGCTGGTAAACGAAGTTCAGTCGATCTATGCCCAGGATCTGCCTGCCTTGCCGCTGTACTATTCGAACTCGTACTGGGCTCATGATGGCAAGGTGGATATGTACTACACCAAACATGGAGTTGCTAACGGCATACCCATGGCCTTAAACAAGCTGTCCTTTGTTAAATGAGAATAATAAATGCATGGCGAGGCTGTTTTTTTTGCCCGCTTTTTCATTTAGCTGGGGAATTGGAAATGAAAATATTGATTTGTGAAAAAATTCTGGAGAATAAGAGGATCGAGTTAAAAATTTCAGGTATGGCTTGTGCTGGTTGTTCTGGAGCTGTGCAGAAGGCACTTTCGAAGCTTGAAGGCGTCAGCAGCGCAAAGGTTGAACTTGCTAAGAAGACCGCTTACGTAGACTATGATCCAGAAAAGCTCACCTTGCAGGATTTGAAAAATGCGGTGGAAAGGAGTGGATACAAGGTCGTTTGAATCCTTTTTTTGCAATGGAATCGTCGCAGGCCACGGATCCCGATCAAATGGCCGGCGATACCGATGCCACTGCAGAACACCTGCATAGCCAGCAGCCACTGCCAGCTGGACACATTACCGGTTGCTTCTCAGCCCTTGATGAGCCCCTCGTCGCAGAAAACTTTCCTTGCCTCCTCAAAGGAAAGATCGGACGGGGGAATGATGATATCCGAGGGCAGGATCTCCACAGGGTCAACAGGCTCAGCCAGCTCTTTGATGGTTGATATCAGATTGGCCAGATCCTGGACGTATTCCGTTTTTTTGCCTTTGGAGACATGGTCCACAATCTGGTTATCGATCTTGTTAATCTTTTGCACAAGGCTGTCGTCCAGGCGAAACTGGCCTTCTCCCAGGATCCTGATGATCATTTCTTCATCTCCTCTTTCATCTTGGCCAGCATATCATTGACGCTGCTCTGCGCTTTTACTTTGGCCAGCTCCCGGTCCAGGTCGTCGCCGCCTGAGTAGTCGGTGAGCGTACCGGATTCAAGAAGCTCATCGAGGGCAGCAGAGCGGGCGCGCATGTTCTCGGTCTTCTCCTCGGCCCTCTGCACAGCCATACCAACATCCGCCATCTCTTCGCTGATGCCTGTCACCGACTCGGTGATCTTGACCTGGGCATCGGCTGCGGAATACTGGGCTTTGATGGTCTCTTTCTTGGTGCGGAAAGCCTCCACCTTGGTCGCCAGCCGGCTCTCTGCCTCCATGAGCTTCCTCTGCTGTTCCGCCAGGTCGGCGATCTGCTGGTCAAGCGTGGCCATCTGAGCCTGGATGGATGCTTTATTCTCCAGAGCCCTGCGGGCCAGGTCCTCGCGGCCTGCCTGCAATGCTTCCCTGGCCTGGCCGTCCAGCTTATCCAGGTTCAATTGCAGCTTGGCCTTTTGCAGGTCGAGCCTCTTCTTGGAGGTGGCAACCTCCGCCACGCCCCTTTTAACATTTTGCAGAAGCTGAAGTTGCTTTTCATAGGACACGTCCAGGGTCTCCCTGGGATCCTCGATCCTGTCCATGATCTTATTCATCTTTGCCTGCACAACGGTGCTCATACGATCTAAGAAACCCATATCTGACTCACCTAGAAATCTGCAATTAGTTTAGCCTTCGATAAATTTGATAATGAAAGATATGTCTCCAAGCTATTTATAGTCGTCCTCGATCTGCCCTCTGGAGTGCGGCCTGACCGGCTATCGAGTATGCCTTTTTGAGCAAAACTGCCAAATTTTCTCTGCCGATTGAGATGGGTGCGTCTCCAAGCATTATTAAGACGGCATTTTCCACCGGCGGACTCTTGGGATTGATCTCCAGGCAATCAAGTTCGTCTCCCTTTTGCCAGAAGCAATCCAGGTATTCCTCCAGGGGTTTGACCATGTCCTTCGCGGGAGAAACGGAATTGGCGACAGAGCCTGAAGGCTTTTTAAATTCTTTTTCCGCTCCGGAAGAGCGGAGGCTGCGCAGGGCTTCGACGATCTCCTCTTGGGATTTGCCCCTAAGCTTGAAAATGAGAAAAGGATCGCGATCAAACTGCTCCGCCAACAGATAATAGACCGCAGCTATGTGCTTGCACGGGTTGGACCAGTCCGGGCAGGAGCAATCGGTTTTCAGATCAGATTTCTTCTTGGGAAAGAGAGATATGCCGCAATTGGAAAATGCTTCCTCGATTTTCTGCGGCATCTCGCCGGAAAGCAGATGGGCTGAGAATACCGCTTTGGATGCCATGGAAGCTATGGCTTTCTCCCATTCTGCCGGGGAGAGGGGCGTCAGCCTTATCGATACATCATAGGGCTCTGGAAATGATCCCTGCACGCGAGCTTTTACCACTCCCGGCTTTACATCGATGGAGATGACCTGGCCTTTTCGGGCATAGGATTTGCCTCGAGTCAGTCTGGCACCCATATCGAAGGACTCGAGAACGCCGACAAAGCGTTTTGACCACCAGGTTTCTCCGATGCAGCCACGCTTGCTTTTAGCCTTCAGCCCGTTCTTGACCTCCCTGGGCGAAGTTTTTTCGTAATACATCCAATAGGGGCTCATCTATCATCATCCTCGCAGCTTACTGCATCTCGCCGCAGGGTGATCATTTCTCTGAGTGCATCATTGGAAAGCTCAGTCAGCCAGGATTCACCAGTACCTATTACCGATTCAGCCAGAGCCTTCTTCTCTTCAATCATTTGGTCTATTCTCTCCTCAAGAGTTCCGAGACAGACGAACTTGTGGACAAAGACACTCTTTTTCTGGCCGATCCGAAAGGCACGATCCGTAGCCTGATTTTCTACAGCTGGATTCCACCATCTATCAAAGTGAAAGACGTGGCTTGCTGCAGTCAGGTTGAGGCCAAAGCCGCCAGCCTTTAGAGAAAGTATGAATATAGGCGATCCACCTGCCTGGAACCTCTGAACCATATCATCCCTTTTCTTTCTGGATGTTCCACCGTGCAGGAACAGAGCCTCAACTCCCAGCTTCTCCTGGATGTGATGTCTGAGCATGGCACCCATTGCTGCATATTGGGTGAAGATCAGGGCGCTATCGCCACCGGCCAGGACCTCATATAGCATCTCCTCCAGGCGAGAGAGCTTTCCGGAACGGCCATCCAGAGAGCTTGCATCCTGCAAGAAGAGAGCAGGATGATTGCATATCTGCTTCAGCTTGGTCAGAGCGGCCAGGATCTGGCCTCTGCGCTCCATTCCTTCCAGGGATTCAATGCGTTTGAGCATCTCTTTTACAACAGCTGCATAAAGCGATGCCTGCTCGGCAGTGAGATTGTAGTTTACCCGCATCTCCATCTTTTCTGGCAGATCCCGGATGACTGTTGAATCGGTCTTGACCCGGCGCAGGATAAAAGGCTGAATGATCGCACGCAGGACCTCAGAGCTGCTCTTATTTTTATATTTTTCAATTGGAATAACGAAATCCTTGCGGAAGGACTGAAAGGACCCAAGGTAACCTGGATTGAGAAAGTCCATGATGGACCATAGCTCAGAAAGCCTGTTCTCAACAGGAGTCCCGGTGAGGGCAATCTTCTGGCCTGAATGGAGCCGTTTTATGGACTGGGTCTGCCTGGCAGTCTGGTTCTTTATGTTCTGGGCCTCGTCCAAAATCACATGGCTCCAGGCGATGGCCGACAGATGTTTTTCATCCCTCTGAGCAAGCGCATAGGTGGTGATGACCACGTCTTTGCCAGCAGCTTCCTGAATAAAATCGGTGCCCATGCGCCTATCTTGGCCATGATGCACCAGAACCCGCAGGCTGGGGGCAAAACGCTCCAGCTCCTTTTGCCAGTTGCCGGCAACCGACATGGGGCAAATTAGAAGAGCTGGAGCAAGGCGGTCTTCGGACCACTCGCTTCTATTCCGCTCATGCTCTCTTTCATGAAGGAGAAAAGCGATCAGCCCCACGGTCTTTCCCAGGCCCATATCGTCAGCCAGACAGGCTCCCAGGCCTATCCGGCGCAGATATTCCAGCCAGGAGACGCCCCGCAGCTGATAAGGGCGTAGTAGGCCCTGAAATTCATGGGGGGGCTGGATCTCCTCCAGACCTCCGGGATTTGCGAGTGATTTGAGAATTCCTTCGATCTGCCCCTCCGCCTGAACGCCGAGAATGGGCAAGACCGAATCAACATCAGGGATCTTTTGGCCGGAAATGCTGCTGCTCAGGTGCAGAGCATCGGATAGCGTCATCTCTCGGTCCCGGTTCTTCTGAAAGAAGGCAATGGCATCTTCGATCTCCGCGGGGAAAAGCTCCATCCACTCGCCTCTTATCTTGACAAGCGGGATCTTGAGAGAAGATAGCTCGTGAAACTCAGCTTCCGTGAGTATGCTGCCTCCCAGGGAGAGCTGCCAATCGTAACTTATCAGGGAGTCGAGCCCAAAGAAAGCCGGTCCGACCTTGCCATCTTTTTTAGCAGCGCCTTTGAGCTGCAATTTTATGCCCAGGCGAGAGCCGGGCTTCTCCCACCAGGAGGGAAGCAGTACCCCAAACCCGTTCTGTTTCAGAAGAGGGGCAGACTCCCGCAGAAAGGAATATGCTTGCTCAGTTTGCATCTGCAGGCTGGTGGGCCGGGCGCTCTCCAGGCACCTTTCTATTAATGGAAAAATCCGCGATGCTTTGCCAAGGTCTGCCAGGAGCCGCTCTTGAGGATTTTTCATCCTCTTCTTGAGGAAGGTGAGGTTTTGAGATTTAGTCTGCCATATCTCTCTTGCAGGGACTAATAAGCTTCTGTCATCATTTGACTGGAGGAAGAAGGCAAGAGACCAGGCGGTTTGTTCACTGTCGGGAGCCACCAGGCGGAAACAGGTTCGGAATGGTACATCCTCTATTTTGGGATGGATTTGGCCCGTCCAGGAATCCATCTTTGAGGAAAATTCAGCCAGCGCCTGGGCTGAAGAGGACAGGTCCGTCTCCTGGCCGGTGAGGGCGGAGAGGAATTGACTCGGCAAGGGGATGGTCTTGGGCCTGCGGCCTCGCCTGGCCGGCAAGAGGCTAACCCCATTCAGGCTGCTGAGCACAATGGCATTCACAGCGTTATTCAAAAAGCTGTGGATCAGATGATTGGGCGTGGCCTGCTCAGGAGACGACAGGCCAAGACAGCTGGCAGGCAAAGAACGAATGAATAAATTCAGGCGCTCTTGATCCGGCTCATCGATCACTGCCTTCCAGACTGCCCTGTTTTTTTCGACGGCGGGAACAAACTGCTCACGAGATACAAGCTCCAATGAAAAAAGGGCGAGCTGTGACCAGAAGAGCATGGAGTCGGCATAGGCTATGCCTGCAGGTGGATGGACAGGCAATTCCAGCATGAGATCGATGGCCGATCCGGCTGCAAAACCCAGAGCAGGGACGGAGTAAACTCCCAGTCGAGATGGTTTTTCAGACTGGTAGTCCTCCCGCAAGAGCCAGGGAGAAGGAAGAGGCCCGGAAATAATAGCAGGAAGGCGAAGAGACAGCGCTTCCATCCGAGAGCCGTTGTCGCTCCGGGAGAAGGAGTTCATAAGAAGATCCTTTAGCTCTGATACTGGCAATGCAAAAGGATGTGACTGAGGGGGATTTTGCTTCTTTCGATGGCCTGACTTGTCTGCTGAGCAGAGGGGCAGAGCTGAGGATTCGGCCCAGATATAGAGAGTTTCCGTGTCCCAAAGAGTGTGTAAGACTTTCATGGATTCTATCAAAGATTCCGCTGCCCAAAAAAATTGCTGCGAAGGGCCGAAATTCTATTTCTCCAGTATCTCGTACAATATCTTCATTCCCTTGGTGAACGGAGGCATTCCGGAGGTGAGAAGAACCACTCTCAAGACGTCTACAATCTCATCTTTGCTTATGCCCAGCTCCTTCATGCCGCTAATCATCTGCTTTTTGGTTGCCCGGTCGTCGGAGGCGGCGGCATTGATTGCGATGGCGATCAGCTTCTGGGTCTTGTAGTCCAGAGCTTTGCCGGTGTAAGCGGCCTCATTCAATCCTACAATGGCTTTGTAGAGGTCTGGGTATTCGGTCTTTGTTCTGGCCATGCCTTCGCCAAAGAATACTTCTTCTTTCATTTCGAATTCACCCTCTTACTACTATTCCTTCTTACACTTTAAAGTTTTCTGCATATGATTCTTAAGAGGTGATGCTCTTCACAGGTACTTACCCTCTTCTCTGTATTTTCTCTTGGCATCAAACAGATTAGGCTGGACGGAAAAGCTCAAAGGATATGAAACCAGCAGATCAGACAAGCTAATCAATTCTGCAATTTAGCAGTCAATTCCAGATAGTGATGTCTGAGATGCCAAGAAGCAATTGATGCACAGGGTCAATGGCAATCACAGTTGCCGTCAAACTCCGCGAGCAGAATTCCAGTTTCATCAGGCCAGAAAATATACAAGAAGCAGCCAGCGAAACCCCGTTCAGGAGAACGCCCTCGCTTTGGGGCGGCGACGGTATTTCCATTGGCTGCCTGGATAAAAAATTTCAGAGACTTAAAGCTCCACCATCTTGGCGCTGGTCACTCCCGGCACGGCGCAGAGCTTCTTCATGATCTCGTCGGTTGCCAGGTGATCCACGCTCAGAACCATGAGCTGCGGCAGGCCTTCAGCTATTCGGCCCACATGCATTCCCCCGATGTTGATTTTGCCCTCGCCGAGAACCACGCAGCACGGACCGATGATGTTGGGCCGGTCCTCGATCACCGCCAGCACCATATCGCCTTCTGTGGGGATGTAGGTGTGGTACTCATTGAGCTGGACGATGCGCTTCTCCTTTCCGGATACCGTTCCCTGAACGGTTGTCGCGCTGCCGCCCTTGGTGAGCTTTATGGTGATGGAATTGCTGTATCCGTTCGCAGATTCTGTCTTGCTCTCCAGGAGCTTGACGCCCATCTCCTTGAGGGTCCTCTGAGCGTTGACGAAGTTGACGGAGCCGCTTCCCATGACGCAGCCGAGCAATCCCACGATGGCGGATATGGTCACGGGCCTTATATCCTTCTCAGCCAGAGTTCCGCTGTAGGTCAGCTCCAGAGCCTCAAAGCCTGTTCCCACAAGCTGCCCGAGCAATGCGCCCATCTTCTCTGCCAGCTTCATGAACGGGTCCATGACTGCAAGGGTCTCAGGAGAGATCGCCGGCATGTTGATGGCATTGGTGGGAAGCCCCCCTCTGGAGATGGCAAGGATTTGGTCGGCCACGGCCAGAGCCACATTGATCTGCGCCTCGGCGGTGGAAGCACCCAGGTGGGGAGTGACTATGATCTTCTCCTGTTCCAGCATCGGATTTCCGGTAGGAGGCTCTTTGGTAAAGACATCCACGGCAGCGCCGGCCACAGTTCTGTCCGCCACTGCCTTTGCCAGAGCAGCCTCGTTGATGATCCCGCCCCTAGCGCAGTTGACGATGCGCACGCCAGGCTTCATGATCTTGAACTCATCATCGTCGATGAGGTTTCTCGTCTCATTGGTGAGAGGGGTATGCACGGTGATGAAGTCGCCTCCGCGAAGGACTGTATTCAGGTCGCCCATGGTGATTCCCATCTCCCGGGCCCTCTCCTCGGTGACAAAGGGATCGTAAGCCAGAATCTGCATGCCGAAGGACTTCATGCGCGTCGCCACCTCTGCGCCTACCCGTCCGAGGCCGACGATGCCCAGGGTCTTGTTGAAGAACTCGACGCCGGTGTATTTCTTGCGGTTCCATTCGCCCTTATGCAGCGCGGCATTGGCCTGGGGGATGTTTCGTGCCAGAGCCAGCATCATGGCGATGGTGTGCTCGGCGGCAGAAATGGTGTTTCCGCCAGGGGTATTGAGTACGATGATGCCCTTTTTAGTAGCTGCCTCCACATCCACATTATCAATGCCAACCCCCGCTCTGCCGATGACTTTGAGCCGGTTTGCGGCCTTGATCACATCGGCTGTGACCTTTGTTCCGCTGCGGATGACCAGTGCATCGTAATCCTTTATCTTCTCGATAAGCTCCTCAGGGGATAGATTGGTGATAACATCAACGTCTGCTCCCGATGATAGCCTCTTTACGCCTTCTTCGGCTAACGAATCACTGACAAGAACCTTCATGAGCATTCCTTCCGGACGGTTTAAGATCTACAAGGATTTGATTCTTTCGAAGGGTAGAATGGTAGCAGAGCAGAATGGCGAAAGGATAGAAGGCTGAAGAGCAGAATTGCCAAAATCATAGTAATCGAAGGCAAAGGTTCAGCTTTTAACGATTCGTATCCTTCTATAGCTGCTCAGGAACCGTCTCAGACCGAAAAGGCCCCCGGCGAGCAGCAGCATGATCAGCCCCCCTGCCAACAGATACATCCAGGGAATGGACGATTGCTTGCCCACATAAATCAGCACGGCGAGATCCTGCTTCCTTATCTCCTCATCCTGCTCTTCCCGATAGGAGATCCGGCAGGGCAGAGCATAGTAACCGGAGGTCGCATTCTCATCAGTGAATACCGAGAGGCTCATGGGAGCGCTTTCCCCCGGAGCAAGGCTCACGTTCTCCTGGCCGTTTAGGACCATGAGAAACGGATCGGTGGGGCGGGCCTGCATCTGGATATCGGCGGCAGGAAGATCGCCCCGGTTGGCCAGGACTATTTTCAGGATCGATTCGGCTCCCGGTAGCGTCTCGCCTTCCAGGTTCTCCTGCTCGATCTTCGGCCCCTGCATCACCTTCACCTGCAGTGGCTGCTCCTGCGAGGCCCTCTCATAGGAAAAAGCGAAATTGGGCGCGGCCTCTGTGCCCGAGACGGCGACCTGAGACAGCCGGGTGTAGCTGCAACGCAATTGCAGGGGATAAATTCCCAGGTCAGCGCCGTCGGTCAGGGCCATGAACTGCACGGTTGCATTCTCTCCGGCGGCAAGGAGGCCTGCATTCTGCCGGCCTGAGTAGATCTTGATTTTCTCGTCGCTGCTTTCAAGTTCTGCCAGGATGTTTCGGGCGCTCACTCTGTCGAAAGCAGGCTCAACCGGATCTTTGCTGGGTGAGGCATTGTTTTTCAGGACGACGAAGATGCTGGATGGGCGGCCGTCCTCCAGATTGCCGCGAATCGATGATACCTCCAGATGAGGGCCATTGCCAAAACTGCTATCCGTCATGCCGGAAAGGCCGGGAGGCAAAAAAAGAAGAAGGAAGAGAAGGAGAACAAAGGGAAAAAGAAGACGGAAAAATCGACAGAGGACCATTGCGGCTTTCATCGATTCCGGTAATGGCATTGTGCCTTTTTATCTCTGCTGCCTGAAGGCCGCCCTATGAATCCGTGGCCGCGTCGATTTGCGCTGCTTCCTTTGCCGTCAGGCCCCCGTGCACCACTCCGCAGATGCGGCGGGTGATGAGAGCGGGATTCTCGTGTTGGAAGACGTTCCTGCCGATGGCCACTCCCCGCGCCCCTGCCGCGATTGCCCCTTCAACCATCCCGAGCAGATCCAGTTCCGACTCCACCCTAGGCCCTCCGGCTATTACCACCGGAATTGGACAGGACTCAACCACGCGAGCGAAGCTGTCCTGGTCTCCGGTGTAGTTGGTCTTGACGATATCCGCTCCAAGTTCTGCTCCCACCCTTGCCGCATGGGCGATGTACTCCTCAGAGTATTCGTCTTTGATCTTCTTTCCCCGAGGATACATCATGGCGAGCAGCGGCATTCCCCATTCCTGGCAGCTCCTGGAGGTATCGCCCAATGTGGCTAGCATATTGCTCTCGTCCTCTGCCCCCACATTGACATGGATGCTAACCCCGTCCGCACCGATCTTGAGGGCCTCTTGTACCGTTGCCACCAGCACCTTGTTGTTTGGGTCGGGCCCAAGGGCAGTGGACGCGGATAGATGGATGATCAGGCCCAGATCCCGGCCATATCCGCGATGGCCGAACACGGCAGCTCCCTTATGCACTATGGCCGCGTCTGCTCCTCCGGAGGCCACGGCATCGGCGATGGCCTTGACGCTTTTGATTCCCTTGATTGGGCCGACGGTCACCCCGTGGTCCATGGGAATGATGACTGTGTTTCCAGTGCGGCGATTGAATATCCTCTCCATGCGAATTGACGATCCTCTCAAGACTTTCCATCTCCAATGCATTATCTAGTACATCAAGGTACTTTTTAATACTATGATGTACATGTAAGCCCTATTTATAGTTTGCCTTCCTCAGCAAGCCTGAAATAGTGGCAATCTGCCCTATCCTGGGAGTGAATATCATTATGGGCGGCAGTTTATCCCAATCTGCAGGTTTGAGAAAGGGTTTAAGAAAAGCAGGAGCTGTAGCATTGGCATTCTCCTTGCTGGCGGTCGTCTTCCTGAACTTTCTGATCGCATCGGCTCTGGCCGGAACAGAGACCGGCGAGTTCTGTCCTACCTGTCCGGACTGGACCGACCTCGACGGCTGGCTGGCAAAGAAGGATGCCTACGAGAGGGCGCAGATGAACGCCGGGCAAGGTGGCCAGTCAACAGTCCAGGTAAACGGACAGACGGTGAGCGCAGCATCCGCTGCTAAATCATCTCCTCCGGAAAAGGGATACCTGGTGCCGAATCTCATCGCCAACCCATCTTCCATTAAGAGCAATGAGGCCGCAGGAAGCCAGGCCAATGGTGATCGAGTAATTCTGGATGTAAGGGCAGGGCCTGATTACTCCTCCGGGCACATTCCAGGAGCGAGGAGCCTGTACTGGAAGAGCATGCAGAAGAAAGGGCTTCTCGATCCGTCTTCTGCCAGAATGGCTCTGGAGCGCGCAGGCGTGAGCCCGAGCGACAATCTGCTCATCTACGGTGACTCAGGCGAAGGAGCCTATTTCGTCTTCTGGGCTCTTAGCTATCTGGGGCAAAAGAATGTGAGCCTTCTGGACGGGGGCGCTGATGCCGCCCAGGCGGCGGGAGTTGCCTTTACCATGAATGCGCCCGCACCCCAGCCATCCAACTACACCGACAGCGTTGTGCCCTGGCTCCTGGTGACTGCCGAGAGCCTGGAGGGCATGCTGGAGCAGACTGACACCAGAATCCTAGATGCTCGCGACTTCTCCGAATACGGCCAGAGCAGGCTGGGAAATGAATCGATCTGCCTGAGCCAGGACAAGCTCTTTGACAATTCCCGGATCAAAGATGCGGCAACGCTCGAGGACCTATTCGACCGCCGCCTGGAAAAGACCGGGACGGTCATCGTCTACGGGACGCCGCAAGCCTACTCGCTCTTCTACAGCCTGAGGCTCATGGGCTACAATGCAACTCTGCTGGAAGGCGACTGGTGGAAGGAGACGAAATGGGCAGTGAGCAACATAAAATAGGTGAGCAACGCAAATAATGAGCGGGCGCTATTTGCGCTTTTTTTCTTTGGTTTAATTACGCTTTTTTATAATAATTGTTATTTTTGCCCGCTAACCATTCAGCAGCGCTTTGACCGCCATCTCGACCGCTCTGGCTGAGCCGCTCTCCGGCTGCCAGCCCAGCCTCTTGATCCTCTCAATTGATAGCTGCATGACCTTGATGTCGCCCTTCCAGCCCCGGCCATCAAATCCCCCGGTGTAGCGGTAGCGCACGCCATCCAGGCCCATCAGCCGGGTGACAATATCAGCGATCTCGGTTACGTCAATAGCGTCCTCCGTGCCGATGTTGAAGACGTTGATCTGCCCGTCCGAATGCTTCACGCAGTGCAGCATAGCCCGCACGCAGCCCTTTACCTCCAGGTAGGACTTTCTCTGCCTGCCGGACCCCAGGATCTCCAGCTCTACGGGATTGTTCCGCAGCTTTCTGATGAAATCCACCAGGACGCCATGCGTGCCCCGCTCCCCAACGATATTGGCAAAGCGATAGATCCAGGACTGCATATCGAAGGTGTGGCAGTAGGAGGAGATGAGGGCCTCGCATGCGAGCTTCGAAGCGCCGTAGAGTGATATGGGCAGGAGCGGCCCGTAGTCTTCAGGGGTGGGAACTTCTGCCGCTTCTCCGTAGACCGTGGAGGTAGAGGTAAAGGCGATTCTCTTTACGCCGCTCTTTCTCATGGCCTCCAGGAGATTGTAGGTGGCGAGCATATTCTGCTCCAGGTGAACTCGGGTGTTCTCTGCGCCGAGCTTTACATCCGGATTGGCTGCCAGGTGAAATACCATGTCCACTGAATTCAGGGCTTTTTCCAGATCGCCGGGAGAAAGCAGGTCGCCTTCAATCAAGCGAAAACCGGGATTGCTGCTGTGCTCTGCGAGATACTCTCTCTTTCCGGAGCTGAAGTTATCGAGGACCGTTACCTCATTTTCCTCCAGCAGGGCTTTAACGAGGTGGCTGCCGATAAATCCGGCTCCTCCGGTGATGAGAATTGATTTATCACTGATCATTGTAATACTTCCTGACATCAAATTTGGATTTTGCGCGATGGGCAGATATAATTTATTATCGAACTTTCCTGTATTTAATGAACATCCCTATAGCCACTATCAAGCTGGAAAATGAAACGGCATTGGCTACAATGAGGATATTATCACGAATATGCAATCCATAAAGAAGCCAGAGGAAAATGCCCAGGCAGAATTGCAGGAGCATTCCCAGGCTTACATCCTCTACAGACTGCGTTTTATGGATCTTGAGAATCTGGGGCACAAATCCAAACATGGTCAAAACGGCTGCACCCGAGCCGATCAGTTCCCAAAGCATGAAATCCTGAGTAGAGGTGATGGTATATTAGCATCGCTATTGATGCAGATTTGTGATAAAAAATTTTTAGTCCAGGAGTATCAGGCCGAAGAGCTCCACCGTCTCCTTGCAGTCTTTAAGAACCCGAGGCTTGAAGCCGGCGTTTTGCAGGGTTTTGAATACATCGATGCCGCAGGCCTCCATGGATGGTCGCATGATCTCTTTATTGCGACATCTCACGCTATCCAGGTCGAAGACCGCCTGATCCTTCTTGTGCATCTCTTCGATCACACATGTTTCGCAGAGAGAGCAGGGCATGGCATTCATCCCGAATGCCTTATAGCACCCGGCTAAAAAGGCAACTCTCTCCAGCTCAGCGACCGTCTTTTGCATCTTGACAACCGAATTGGAGAGGGCACGGCCGGCGTGTTTGGCAGGAATCCTGCCATCCGGCTTAGCCTCAAAGCGCACAAGAACAGCATTCCTGTATGCGGATAAAACCGCTCTGGTCTCAGCGGGCGTGGGAGAAAAAGGGGGACACCCCAGATGATTTCCGTAATTGTCGCAGCCGTATCTGCATTTGAGCCGAACCCAATCAGAGACTACTATCATCTCCGTGGGTATGAGTCGCAGGTCTTCATGAACGGCCTTTAATTCCGAGAGCAGGCTTTCCAGGTCTTTGTTCATCGCAACCACTTGCGCAATAATATGCAGCTTGAAAATATATCATTTTCTCATGGCAGAGATCCTTGTGGAGATCATCATCGTCCTCTGGAAAGCTCGATCCAGACGTTGACCGCAGATATGCTAATCAGGTTTAATGTGGTGGCTGCATACCAGAGATAGGATTCATAGCGGCTGAGCCATACAATCCAGCCGGACCAGAGGACAAAACAGATTATCGAAAATGTTACCAGGGTGTCGATGGCCAGAAAGAGCCTGGCCTGACTGAAAATCCTTCCCGCCTGAGCGATGGTGCAGTATTCGATGAAGGACTCCAATCCGGCCAGATCCAGGACGACTCTTGCCATGTTCATGATCAGGTCGGCAATGGACCAGATGATTACCAGCCACCCAAGTACATGAAAGCTAAAATCAGGCTCGCCGGTTCGAAGGGCGAGCAGGCCGAAGAGCAGCTTAAAGATGCAGAAGGGAACTCCAATGGTAAGGGCCTGGAATGTGGGCCTCAAGAAGAATCTATCTTCGGCCTCTTTCGTCAGCGGCATGGTTTGATCTTCCATGACTGCTATCCTGGTTTTCTTTGCCGAAAAGAGTTTGCATGATTGCTGGATCAGATTTTTCAATTGTCATCATCTCTTCCTCGGCAGATGCTGCCAATGATAGAGCCTAGGCTTCTCGATACAACAGCACCAGAATTCACCGCCCTAAAATTCCCAACTCTTTTCGAGAATTGCAGCAAATGATGGGAAATCTGCGGAGCACAAGCATGCGAAATTAAAGCCATGCGAAACCGGATCGTTTTGCCCTGGCAGCTTTTTCTTCGCAGAAAAAATAACCTCAATTGAATGTTTGCCTGTAGATGTTATTTTTATTTTAATTAATTTTAAGTTATGATAAATTCATCCATAGTATTGAATTATAAATCTTTGCAAATAGCTATAAAGAAGTCATCTAAATAATCTATGGACTCTATGATAAAATTAATTACTAAAGAAAAATTCTTATACTAAAAGGTAGATATCATAAGTTGAGGACTATGCAGACAAGACGGAATTTGAATATCCTTCTTGCCGAGGATAACCCGGTAAACAGGAAAGTAGCATTGATTGCTCTTAAAAAGCTCGGCCTCAAGGCAGATACTGCCGAGAACGGCAGGGAGGTACTGGTGGCTTTAGAGGAGCATCATTACGATCTGGTTCTCATGGATATCCAGATGCCGGAAATGGACGGCATAGAAGCCACAAAGATCATTCGCAAACGATGGTCGCAAGGCCCGAAGATAATCGTAGTAACCTCAATACAAGCAGAGGTCTGCCGGGATCTCTGCTATGATGTGGGCGCGGACGATTATCTGAACAAGCCCGTAAAAATGGATGAGCTTGGAGCGGCAATTGATCGCAATATGTTCGGCATAGGCCTGAACGCGACTTCTGAAGCGCAGGCACTCTATGTTTGACCTGCCAGAAACCAATGCTGGCAGGTTTTGAGCCCGGTGATACTATTTCATGTTCTTACTTCCGCCTTTTAATTGGTAACTGATTTTCCCAAATCTTCTTTCATCTGCATATAGATCTCTCGGGTCAGTTCACCTTTTGCGTATCTTTCGTCCAGAACCTGCTCGGCTGTGGTCCTTGCCGGCGTGCTGCTCTTTTCAGCCGTATTGTGTCCGCCGTCGCGCATGATCAGATAGAGAATCAGAAACAGTATGCCAACCCAGGGAATCAAAATCGGCAAACCCCACAGGAGGCCATTCATGTTTCTTTTCTCTGCATCCTTGTAGACCAGGTAAGCTATTGCTATCGAGACCAACCATGAAAAGACTGTTCCAAATCCCATGAATGGAAACCAATCTATCATATAATCCATCATATGATAAAACGGCATATCAATTCCCCTAACTGTCAACCTCTACAGTCGACATCAGCTGTCGACTTTCGCCGTCGACTTTTTGCCACATGTCATTCGACGATTGACTTATATAAAGATGTGGTACCCAATATCGATGCTCGTTAGCGGGACTGCTTTTTAGCCATCTGCCTTATCTTATCCCAGCCGGTCCCTCCTGCTCTCAGTGGGTGGTCTAAAACCACATCTATGAAGCTGAAGATAACAGGAGCATAGACGGCATAGAAGTCGCGAGCAAAGGACATAGCCTCCCCCAGATCCTCGAATTGGCGAGTCTCCATCTCTTCGCCAGTTCCGGCAAGGACTGTGTTTATGCTGCTTTTAGCAACGAAACTGGACATGCCGCATGAGGCTTTGGGAGGCTGCACAGCATCGATGTTGACGGGCACGCAGCCATAGCATTCATAGGCATAGCGCAAGAGATCCTCGCGCGTTTCCAGGCCATCGAGCTTCGCCTCCTGAAGGATTTCCTCATCCAGATAATCGAATTGAGGAATGATCCCGGCATCGATGACGTAAGAGAAACCAGCATCTTCGCCTGAAGAGTCGTCTGCAGCCTCCAGGACCAGACCCAATCCCACCGATTCGCCATAGCCAAAATTGCACTGCCAGCGGTCGCTCTCCAGGTAAAGCTGCCGCTCATTCAGATCTGTTATGCTAAGCATCGTAAACATATTATTACTATTGCATAATAAGCTTTTTTGCCTTCCAGTGGAATTGCATTTCATAGAATGTCAAAGAAGATGCCTGAAGAGGATAACCCAATTTCGGAATCGGATTCGTTTCTAACAAGGCGTCAGATCGAGGAACTGAGACTTCGCTATCAAGGCCGCACCCAGCAAGAGATAGCCGATATCATGGATACCACTCGTCCCAATGTCACCAAGTTGGAGCGAAGAGCATATCAGAATATAATGATGGCTAGGAGGACCATTCGCGATTGGATAAAGATTCAGGCACCTATAGCGTCACCATCTGCAAAGATACCGACGTTCTACATATCCCTGCTATGATCTTCAAGGCTGCCGACATCAAAGGAATGCATCTTCCTGTCAATTCAATAGATTTTATTATTATTGGCAGGAATGCGCGGACAGATATCAATAAATGCCCCGCAATCAACATAATTACATCAGCTTAACTATATAATATTAATAACATTTTTTAACAGGACGTATTAAAGAAGACCTCTGAAGAATCGAGAATGGCTAATAATAACTTTAACCAGATAAAATAAATAAATTGAAGTCCGCCGAACTCTCGTTCAGCGGAACTCCAGCTTGGCCTCGTTCATAGCTTCAAACAGGTAGGCCATTCCCGGTACTAGAGTCTCATTATTGCCTAGGTGAATCCAGCTCTGTCCATCATACTTCCAGACGAAAGCCGAGACCAAGCCTTTGGCGACTGCTTCCTGATACTTGTACCTCTTATGCTCGGCATTCACAGTGATATTGCCTAAATCGATCGTCCTGTTAACAGGAAGGCCGATCATATTCCATCCGGAATGCAGGTTGATGCGGTAGGGCAGATCGACGGGTTTGCCGGATATCTCTATGGTGAAGTTGCTTGGACTATCGATGAGATAGCCTTCCCCTGGAGAAAATCGGGTCACATTGATCAGGCCACCGTCCTTCATGCCATAGTCCCAGTCCTCTCCAGCCATGGAAAATATGCTTCGGTATGGTTTATTTGCCAGATACTTGGAGGCAGTTGCATCCTTCGGCTTGAGGTAAATGGCTATGGCATTCCAGCCCGCTGTAATATTGATGCGCTGAACCTGGCTTGGGATGATCTGGTATTCTATCTGAAAGTCCCTCTCCTCAGCGAGCCTCGGGCGCAATATCGGCCACATCACTTTCTTCTTATCGCCCAATGTGTATTCGTCATGCCAGATGGATAAGCCGTTTTCCTTAACGACGATTTTGTCTGCGTCTTTGGGCAGCAATGCCTCTCCGATGATGACCGGCGGTGCATTGAGGTTTAGATCGCCGCTCGTGCTGTCGGTCTCAATCCAGTAGATCCAGTCGGTCGCGCTCTCATTTGTTGGCGTTACCGATGCCCTGATTGTGCTTTTATTCTCCCCGGTAGTATTTTCATTTTGCAGCACTGTGCTGTAGGGAAGAGCCAGCTTTTTTGGCAGGCTCGGCCGGAAGCTTGGATCTCCCAGCATGATATCCATGTAGGCGGTCTGATTGAGCATCTCGGAGACGGAGGTATCCCAATCGGGCAAGTTCTCATCGTAATCGGAGATATCCTTGATGTTCTCGGCTCCCTGAAACTTCAATCGATAGAGGTTATCTGCCTCAAGGACAGCTTCTCCAACGGTAGCATTTTCAAAGATCAGAGATTGATAGAACCTCTTTAAGGCATCATCCGAGAGGAAGATCCAGGAAAGGGCTGAATCGCCGATATAATTCACAGACCCGGCTCTTATGAAGGCCAGAGCAATGGAGTCCTCCAGGTCTATTGGAATATACATTCTGGTCCCGGTTACATTGAGGTAGTGCCCCTTGAGGTTGGCAGTAACACAGGCACTGGAGGTGGTCGTCTGTGGCGAGAGCGTCAGCTCCTTTACATGGACGGTCGTGAGGGAAGAGTCCATCATCGACCAATCAGAGAGCTGCCAGGCGTTTTCGTTGCCGTGATGATCAAAATGCACGATGTTCTGGCCGTTGTTCATCTGCGATATGACCTGCTGGTAGGTGGCTTCTTCGTAACGCAGGTCCTTAACTCTCAGCCCTGCATCAGCCAGATAGTCTCTGATTCTCATGGCTATTGGAGCCTGAGGATAAGATAGAGGCGGCGAAGATATGACCAGGGCATTGTCCTTCCAGGATCCATTCAATCGATCATATGCTAGAGTGCGGGCCAGAAGCTGGGACGCATCATAAACAGACAGTCCCATGATTCTGCCTACGGCCACGCTGCTGTAATTCTCCTCATAAAGCGACAATTGATAGTCCCTGTAGACCTCGTATTCCATGATATCTGATAGCTTCTGAATCTGGCCGGTGGATATGAACGGCATCGATCCCGGGTCGCCCACGACCATCATATAGCGAGGCGACAGCATGAGATCTTCAACCTTCTGCTTCAATGCTTGCTCCTCAACCAGAGGATCGATCTGCTGCGGATCCTTTGCCATATCCAGAAGAATGCCCTGGCGAGCTGCTGCTGCTGCCGGCGCAACCATAGATAGACGGGGAACTTTTGTATGGCTGAATGATGTGATATTCAGAGCATCAATATTGGAGCGCACATCGATGGTATAGTTCTCGGTCTTATGGGTAAAACCATTGCCAGCCTCGATATTAAAGATCCATTTGCCCGGAGTCAGCATCTGCACTCTAACCTCATAGAGCTTATCCGGTTTGATATCCGTGATTCTGATGCTTCCGGTTCGTTTCTCCGGGCTGTACAGGTTCAGGGTGGTGTAACTTGCCTGCCCATCCAGGTTCCAGCTGATGTTCGTTCTTCCCGAATAGATCCAGGTTGGGTAGGTCAGATTGATCACCGGTCCGTCATCGAGGTTGCGGATCGTATGATTATAGGAAAATCCCTCATATGCGGCTGTAGCCCCGGTATCCAGCCTCTCTTTCCAGCCGGAGTCCATGGGATAGAGCAGCTCAACCTCGACATTGAGGCTGGCAGACTTGTCAGGCTCAAGTCGGTTTATATTCCAACGAAGCATGGATCCGTTGAGGAATGAATTTGCGGCATCGGAGGGCAGTCCCGTATAGGGATCGGTGATATTTGCGTCTCCTTCCCTGGGCCTGGGCCATTTTATGAGCCGACCCATAGGGAAGACATCCAGCATTCGCACGCCTTTCAGCGTATCTTTGCCGGTATTGGTCATGGTAATATTGAGCCTGACTATCTCGCCCAGCTCCTCGGCTGGTATCTGGCTCGGACTCATCTCTGTCTTTACCAGCAGATCGCTAATGAGCGTTCTCTTTACCACGGGTTTCGGAGCAGGCGGCAGAAGGGAGAAATCATGAGAGTTGGTAAAGACAACCATATTCGGACGCTCCCCTCTCTTGAGCATCTGCTGCACGAGAAATTCAGAGCTTCCTTCCAGAAGAGTGATATTCATCTGGCTCAGATTATTTCTGACAGTTGGCGGGATCGGTCCTACTATTACTGCTTCTTTTGCATCCAGGCGGGACAGCGCCTGTTGAGTCTCATTGGGCAGATTGCTGCCGACAAAGAGGAGCGGCCAATTCAGATAAGATGCGATTGGCGCGGCAATGAGCGAAGCGCTGTAGTTTTCGCCCACAATCACCGCTCCGGGAGAACTCTTCCAGTACCGGCTTATCTTTTCCGCCATGTCAAAGCTGCTGTTTGCGGTTAATTTTTCATCGCATTTCCAGGAGACATTTCCTACAGCCAGGCTCTTTCCGCTCAATTGGTTCAGCAGCCATAAAGATGCCTTTGATGCTGGCTGCAGTTCCGGCCAAACCGGAGTATGAACGACGTTATACTCGAAAGATATGCCTGAAGATCCGGATTTTGCCAGGTCCTCGATATACTTTACAGCCCCCTCCACGTTCATGGTGGAGAGAACATATCCCAGGTAATCGGCATTCAAACGGACATATACCGGCTTTTTGCTGAGCAGGCTAACATCTCTGGCATCCTGGGCAGAAAGTGAGGATATTATGGTGAAGTCCGTTAACTTTGAGATCTCGGCAAAGTTATAGCCACGGCTTTTGTCGTAAGGATCATTAAAAGCGACGCCTAGCTTCGCCGGACCCAAATCAGTGGTTATATTGCGGGCATATTTCACAATCTCCATTAGCTGATCCTGTTTCCATTGGATCCATCTCTCCTGGTTGTAGCTATTGGTGTTGGCTTTGCTGAGGTCGATTCCCGTATCCTGATAAAATTTCTCCTTGCAGATATTGCAGTAGCAGTAATTGCCATCCTGGAAACCGAAATTGTAGAGCACAATGCCATCGACTTTGTAATCGTCGATGAGCTTTTCAATGAGGTTATAGAGGTTCTCTTGGTTCTCCTGGTTTGCCGGGCAATAGAATGATGCATTGCCGCCTATATCTGGATTTGCTACCTGTAGAAGGCTTTTGTCGATCTTTGAATCGTCAGTCACGGCAAGGTCGAGGCCTGCTTCACTAAGCATGGCCCTTCTTGCTTGAGGCAATTCTGTGATATCGTTTTCTGAGAGCGGCTCGGAGATGACGGGAACCTCAAGAGTTGCAGTGACATAGGCTTTCAGGCCGTCTTTATGGGAGGCATCAACCAGGGATTTAACCAGCTCTCCAGGTTGTGCATGGATGGTTATGGTGCCGATATTAGCGGCCTTGAATGTGCTGAGGATAGCCGAGACCCCATATCTCTGCAAATCGCTCTCTTCAATCCAACCGTTTCTCTCTCCGGCCTGAACCTCTTTAGGAAGGATGAGCATGGGCACAGTTTTCGTCTTGTTCTCTTCAGACCAGATAGTAAGAGGGGTAGACGCAATGGCTGCATGCCAATCGTCTGCTCCAACTAAAACCACATCCGCAAGGTCGCCTTTAATGCCTCTTTCCAATGGCGCATCCTCCGCGAAGCATAGCCCTGAAATGGACATGATTGCTATCAGTAGTATCAGATATAGAGGCCTCACGTTCTCACCTCTTCAGTTTTAATTGCTGCACTTTGTAGTGGCTTTGTGTATTCCGCTCCAATCTTGCCCACCAGAAGCGCCTTGGAGAGGGTATCATTTCGCTTGCTCATTTGCGCTATCACGTCATTGACGTTCTCTGTCACATTTCCCTTGCATATGATCATCGGAGATCCTGTCATCCTGGCCACCTGATAGGCTTTGAAGATATCAGCAGATTGAGATCCTGATAAGACCACCTCAGTCGTTCCATTCTGCCAGATTTCTGCTGCATAAAGCCAGCAATCTTCATAAAGGCTGCCGGTGTCGATGCGCTTGATTTCCGCACCCTGCAATTCGTTTTCTGCATCTTTAGAGACGATTGATTGATTGCCTAAAATCAATATTCTGGAATAGTCTTGCAGCTTCTCCAAATCCTTTTCGCCTATTTTTCCAGGAGGAATGGTCTCCAGATCGAAGTTGCCTGATCCGTTGCTCAATGTGGATACAGATGCGATAGTGCTGTAAAGGAAGTCGTCTCCCGTGAGAACCGCCATGCCTTCTGGCGAAATCACTCTGATTGATGTCACCTCTTCGGGCATGGGAATGCCCTGGGAGTCCACAAGACGGAATATGATGGGATAGTCGCCGCTCTTTGATGCCATGATGGTGAAATTGGCAATTCCGGGCTTATCCGGCATGACCTCCACCATCTGGGCTAAAGGTATAACCATAATCTCAGGAGGCGTAACTATACCTACGGTTATCTTTTCCTTGACATCCAGCATGATGTTGAATGAGCCTTTGTAGGTTTTGTTGGCTGCAATCCTCTCCGGGACCTTGATATCCACGTCATAGCCCCTGACTTCCGCAGCAAAGTCAACTTTAGCCTCAACTGAAGAATTCTTGGATTGGTTGCCCAATGATTTGGCAATGATTGCCATGTTGCTTTTCTTTCCCGGCACTGATGTTTGCACCTGAAGCTTCATTGTATGAACGGTTCCCGGGTCTAAAGGCACATCGTAGGGAAGGCTTTGTGTTTTTTCTCCATCGAGCAATGTCACAGTCCATCCCTCAGGCATCGGCCCGGAATCTATCGAGGCTACATCCCTGAACACGCCCAGGTTCTTGACTGCCAGCTCAAACTGAGCAATATCATTGGCGTTCGCAGAAAGCTCGGCTGCTTTTGCATCATCTATGGTCATGGTTATGCCGTAGCTCTCCTGTCCGATGACTGTCAGGTTGAAATCAATTCTAGTGGGAAGCGATGGAGGCGCGCTATCCAGTAAATATATAAATCCCGTGTAAGATCCTGCCAGGGTCTCCGGAGGAATGGCAAAGTAGATTTTAATCTCTGCCTTATCCTGAGGCTTGAGTGGTTTGTCCTCCGGCATATCCAGGAATATGTAATCTCTGGCGGTCCCGCTTACCTCGGTTTTCGATATCTTCAGGATCGGAGCATCTCCAATATTAGTCACTGTAAGCGTTCTTTCCTCCAAGTCACCAGAATGGAGCACAACATCGAATCTCTCCTTGTCCGCTTCCAGCTGAGCTGAGCTGGAGGCAATGAGCAGGAATAGAATAATGATCGGGTATATCAGCCTCATCTAACACCACACGACGGCATACGCCAGATTTTGATATAGATAGTATCCAACTGCTTTTCCCATTTATAAATTCTCACTTGAAGGATTAAATAATCTTCTCCCCTCGATGGGCTAGTTTATATCTATTATGGATCAGAACATCGGTCTGGTGTTTGCTTGGACGCTGAGAAAGCCTTTCTGGTGGCCACGCCCTTCAAGAAGCGCGGCAAGAGCAGTCTGAAGATCAGCGACTTCATCTTTGCCCTATCCCTCGACCTGAAATGGGGTCCGCCTGAGAAGGTGCGCGCCCTTTTGCGAGAGGCAGAAGCCGAAGGCATGGTAAAAATGGAAGGCGAGATGGTAGTTGCCGCCTTCGATGCATCGGCAGTGGCCGTTCCACTGGGATTCAAGCCATCCACTGAGGAGGGAATACTGGATCAGGCCATCAGGCTCATAATATCTCAAACCGGCATGAGCCGAAAGGAAGTCGTTGCCCTTGCCAATGAGAAGCAGGATTCGCTTAAGAAGCTGGTGGAGCTGGATGCGGTGGTTATGCTGATCGCAAAAGAGATGGGAATCGATGTCAGCGAGCTGGCCGCGAGTGCCTACCAGAATCTGCTGGCCCGGGGAAAAGATGATAAGGGCGCCTCCTGCCCTACGGAGTCGCAAGCTTAATCTTACATGGAGAAGGGAAAAAGCAATTATGACCCCCCGGGTTCTGTTCACAACCATATATAGAAATGGCTCTGAGCCTTACGACTATATCGGAGCCAATACCAGGTCCTGGTTCAGATTCTATTGGCCGCGCATCCAGTCGTTTGGCCTGCGTTTTCTAAAGCAGAACATTCCTGAGCTGGAGATCCTGGAGTTTCCCACCTGGGATGAGTACAAAAAGAAGCTGCAAGAGGGGTGGGATGTGGTGGGCCTCTCGTTTTACCTGAGCGAGACCCATGAGGCAGTGGAAATGGCGGATGCAGCGCGTTCTGCAGGAGCCGGCGAGGTTTGGGCGGGAAACTATGGTGCTCTGACAACGGCAGTGCAGGATAGGTTCGACAGGATCTTCGTCGGTTACTCTGAGAGAGAGGTTGCACCATATTTCGGACGGGCCATCAAGGATATTATCCACCCGCCGCTCATTGAGTATCTCAACACTCCATTCAATATCAAGCTGAACATTTACGGCGTGCTGTTCACCACTCGTGGCTGTCCGGTGGGCTGCAAATTCTGTCAGACTCCGGTCTTCTGCAATAAGCCTAACATCATACCTCTGCACAGCATTGAGAGGGTACTGGCCTACTACAAAGAGCAGGGCATCAATGTGGTCCTGATCGAGGACGAAAATTTCGGATGCAACCGCCGCCATGCGGACGAAGTGGTTCGGCTGCTGGACAAGTATCAGATGGTCTGGGGCTGCATGGCCAGGGCAGATTATCTGAGAAAGAAGATAAATGACTGGGCAGACATGAGGAAAAAGAACGGCCGAAAGGTAGCAGGGTTTGGCGGCGCGGCCATTGGTATCGAGAATCTGCATCAGGAGCGCCTGGACGATATCAAGAAGAAGGAAGGAACTGAAGACATCCTGGAGACAGTGCGCATGCTGCGATCTCGTGGTCTGGGAACAGTCGGCTATTACATGATCGGCTTTGAGGAAGATACCAGGCAGTCGCTGCGAGAGGACATAAAGAAGCTTGCCGCTCTCAAGCTGGACATAACTCAGATCTGTGTGATTACCCCCCTGCCTCAGACCCCAATGTGGAAGGAGATTGAGGAAAAGTATGGCATCTGGGACCAGGACTATCATAATTACGACGGCAAGCACATGGTCTGGAATCATCCTCACATCAAGCCTGAGGAATTTCCGGAGATTCTGGACTGGTCGTTTAAGCAAGTTTATCCCTGGCAGACGCCAATTCGCACCTCCGGAAGGGTGTGGGGCAATGCCTATCACTACGGCGGCTGGGCTGGAGTAAGAGAGGTTGCCGCCTATATCACCCGGGCCAACAGATTCGACTGGAAAACGGGCCCGCGATTTTTTAGCCTGGATGAGATAAAGATCCCGAGCGAAAAGGCGCCGGATCGTGGGAGAGAAAAGCAATAGCATGCATAGGCAGAAGGCATAGATGAAAGTACTACTACTATCTTCACCCATCGTCCAGCTCGATTTTGATCGCATTGCCCGCGTTCCCAACCTGGGCCTGGTATCTTTAGCGGCGCATGTTGATGACCTCTGCACGGTGCATGTGGCGGATATTCACGGCCTGAAAAACCACAGGGAATATGTGAGCCGGATTGTAAACGATTACGATCTGGTTGGGCTGACCGCCATGAGCTTTCAGTATCAAGAAGCTCTGGCCCTGGCGAAGATCGCAAAGGATTCCGGCGCCGAGACGGTCTTCGGGGGCTATCATCCAACGCTCGCGGCAGAGGAGATAGGTAGCGGCCAGGATGCGTCTCTTATCGATTACATTGTGCGGGGCGAGGGCGAAGCCACCTTCCGGGAGCTGGTGGCATCCAGGCTGGACGGAGGGAGCCCCCGGGGCATTCTTGGGCTCTCCTATCATGATGGTGAGGGAAGAGGAGGTGCCAGAGGCAAGATGGTCCACAATCCCTCAAGGCCTCTGCTAAAGGTGGAGGAGATCGCCATGCCAAATAGGGATGCCCGTCTCATAACCAAGGGGTTCTATAGCTTCGATGTGCCAATCGATTGCGTCGAGACGAGCCGGGGATGCACCCAGGGCTGCAAGTTCTGTTCCATAAATCTCATGTACGGCCGGAGGTTCCGGCGCTTTTCTATTGAGAGGGTTATCGAGGACATTCGGGATGCTGAGGCGCACGGAGCAGGCTCCATCTTCTTTCCGGATGACAACATCACATTGGACCCAAAGAGGCTAGAGCGGCTCTGCCAGGCCATAATCGATGCCGGCCTCACTCATCTGCGCTACAAGACTCAGGCTTCCGCCTCTGGGATCGCTTCCAGCAAGCAGCTTGTTGATAAGATGGGGGAGGCTGGATTTGACGGCGTCTTCCTGGGCGTGGAGAGCATAAACAAGAGAAACCTTGAGTTTCTGGGCAAGGGAAAGATGTCCAATGATGCCGACAAAGCGGTTCAGTATCTTCATGATAATAATATAATAGTCTCCACGGGCCTGATCGGGGGCAATCCAGATGACGATGAGGAGGACCTGTGGGAGAACTTCCGCCTGGCAAGGCGTCTGAAAGTGGATTTTCCCATCTTCTATATCTCCACGCCCTATCCCAGAACGGAGATGAGAGCCGAGCTGGAGGAGATGGGCATGGTCACCAACAGCGACTTTACCAGATACGATGGGCTGCATGCCAACCTCAGGACGAAACACCTCTCTGAGGAAGAGGTGCAATTCATTACCTGGCAGATGAACGCCCGGTACTATGATCTTGAATGGATGAGGTACAACAAGGTCAAGAAGCTCTATCCCAAATGGTTCGCCCGCGAGGTTGCCAGGCTGGCTCCCTTTTATGCCAGAAGAAAGCTGGACCTGGCCCTGGGAAGGAGGACCGTGCGCGATTTCTTCCTGGAGGACTTAAAGAGCGGGGAGCTGTGCAAAGGCGTGGTTTAGATCGATATCTTTACCTACAATAGGCAACTTCTGGGCAAGAGGTAATTGATATGTTTCCAGGACTTTCAGGATTAGGCGGAAGGGGCGGTTTGAGCCCCAAGAAGATGAAGGGCATGCTCAAGAACATGGGCATAGATATCGATGAGCTGGAGAACGTCTCCGAGGTCGTTATTCGTATGCCGGACAGGGAGATCGTCATTTCCAATCCATCTGTCGCGATTATGGACTCACATGGCACACGCAGCTACCAGATATCCGGCGAGGAGTCTGAACGGGCGCCTTCTTCTGCAGGCGGAGAGCAGGCAGCCGAAGCTCCCGTGGAGATTTTGGACTCCGACGTCCAGCTGGTAGCATCGCAAACCGGCACCGGTCTGGCGCAGGCAAAAGCTGCCCTGCAGGAGTCCAAGGGAGACCTCGCAGCCGCCATAATTAAACTGTCATCAAAATAGGTCTATGTTCGGCACCATTCGCGACCCGGTTCACGGTGCAGTCCAGGTCGATGAGCTGGAATGGCATCTCATTCATTCCAGGCCGGTGCAGCGACTCAAGGGCATCAAGCAGCTCGGCCTTGTGGATTCCGTCTATCCGGGTGCGATACATAGCAGATTCGAGCATTCTCTGGGGACCATGCACATGGCCGGACGGATGGCCCGGCACCTGGCCCTCTCCGGAGAAGAGACGCGAAAAGTGCGCTTAGCCGGGCTTTTGCATGACCTCGGGCATTCGGCTCTCTCTCATGCCGTGGAGGGAGTCCTGCGCCGAAACCCTGACATACAGCCCGCTATCTCAGGCAAGCGTGTCTCCAGGCATGAAGAGTTCACTTGCCAGATAATATCTGCTCATCCTTTTGGAGAGAAGGCTATCGAAGTGGCAGAGAGGGACTTCGGCAATGCCGATGATCTTTTTTTAGAGGTCGCAGATATCGCTTCCGGAAAGAGACCTCCTCTCGGCCAGATCATTGTTGGCGACCTGGATGCGGACAGAATCGATTTCCTTTTGCGCGATTCGCATCATTCTGGCGTCTCACTGGGTCTCATTGATACCGACCAGATACTGGAGTCTTTGACCATCAGAGAAGGCCGGATTGTTCTGGCGGGCGATGGTGACTACCGGGCCGAGATGTCCCATACGGCAGCGGAGTCGATGCTCATTGCCCGGTCCCATCACTATAATGCGCTGATCTACCATCCTGCTGTTCAGTCCATTCGGGCCATGCTTCTGGCGGCACTGGAGCGGGCTTTGAGCCGGATGGATGCCGATGAGGCCAGAAGGAGCATAGTCCTGTTCTTCCAGGAGTTTACCGACCCGGACCTTCTGGAGTTCATCAGGCTGAGGGGGGATGACACCTCTCGTGACCTTCTGGATCGCATAAAATACGGCCGGCCCTTCCCTCTGGCAGCCAGGTTTGATCACGGATCTCTCTCGCCCGAGATCAGAATGGCCCTGTCCACAGTCTCCCGCAATGGATACATGAGAAAGCTCTTCGAGGATGCGCTGGGCAGGAAATATGAGGCGCTGGTCGATGTCACAGTGGGAAGCGGGGTGCCCAGGTCAATGAGAACCGAGGCAAACGGATTTTTTTATGACGAGTCTGCCCTGGCAGCGGGCCTGGTAAGGTCTCTGACCCGCCAGATTGCCATCTCCTTCTTCTCGGACCATCAGACCGGCATTTCCCTGGAGGAGATAAATAGCCAGGCGCAGCGCCTTCTCTCTTTTATTCGCACGGAAAGCTATCTTCCTATCGACGGGCTGCTTCTGCTATTCTATACCCTTCATCAGATGCTCTCCGAGACCTACGGCCAGAAGATCCTCGTTCCCAGGATCCGAAACATAACCTGGCTCTACAGGACGGTGGCCAGGCTGAAGGATCTGGGTCCGGCTGAGCTGCGCGGCTTCTTTGACTATGCTTTTCATTCCGACTATGGCTTTCCTTATGGCGAAAAGCTATTCGAAGACGTTCAGATCCTGGTGGCGAGCGGAATGATCTATCAGGACGAGCGGCACTACGAGCAGAATGGGCGCTGGCGCCAGAGATACGAGTACATGCTCACTGCGGAAGGCATAAAATATGCTGAAAAGGTAGCAAGATCTTACGGCAAAGAAGCTGAGGCACTGGCGGATCATCTTCGCATGGAAAGGCATACCATTCCTTATGATGTGGTGAGCCTTTATCTCAAGAGATATAGCGGATACGCAGCCAAAAAGGTTTAGATAAAAAATTGGTTTAATTCATCTGATGTAGCTTGAAGGGAGACTGCTCGTAAGTCTCGATAGCAGTGGTTGGGGTCCAGGCATCATTCAGGAACTGATAGATGCTCTCGCCTGTCCAGGCTACCGTCTTATCCTTTCCGGCTGCGCTGGCAGTGTAAATTGGCGAGGTGGCCTGAGGTGCGGTGTAATTGTCTTTCAGGAAATCGTAAATGGAATAGCTCGCGTTGTTCAGGGTGGTGTTATTGCGAGTCATGTTCCTCTGCACAGCGGTGGACTGGCTCGCCAGGGGTGCGGCAAAGCTGCTTGGCGCCCAGCTATCGTTGAGGAAAGAAGCCATGGATGGTGTTGTCACAAGTGCTGTTTCCGCCGGCGACGGCATAGCAGCAAGATCATCCTTTAAAACTGTCGAGGGAAGAGCTATAACAGCAGGCATTAGCCCGCCCAGAGCTACCAGAGCAAATAGCACAAGTATAATATGTCTCATGGGGCCTGCATTACCTCTCAGGTGTGCATAAAGCTTTCCGTCGGTAAGGCCTGTTTCAGACAATGAATAAAATGGCTTGATAATAATTTCCAGGCGACTGAACGCTCATTGATATCGTTCTTTATCAAGTCGAGTTACCCAGTCTTTTCAGTTCCGTCGTTGTCGCCTCAGGATGGCTGAGCAGGTACGCTGCAACATCTTTTCGATGAACCAGCCGGCAGTTGATGCAGCTCCAAAATCTCTTTCCTTTCTTGGTTCTCACATGGCTGCCAAGCTCTTCGTCCTTGCAAGGATATAATGGACAGAAGCAGTGGGTGCAGTCCTGATCTGGGAAATGGTGGCAGGGATAGTACTGGCAATTATCTTTGCCTGTCGCTTCTGCAGGCAGGTCGGCTATCTTCCGAATCATGCATGGATCATCGGTCACCAGTCCGTCCGCTCCCAGCCGGAGCAGCCATCTGGCCTTTTCTTGGCTATTAACGGTCCAGGGATAGACTGAGATGCCCTTCTGATGAGCTTCTTTGATCATTCTCGCATTGACTCGTTTGGGAAAAATGGCCCTCGATTTTGCCCAAACGGCCAGATGCACCGGATTTATAGGCAGAGACGAGATGATAATGCCCGTCATAAGATCTGAGATGTCAGACAGCTCGCGCAGGCTGCTATGATAAAAGGAGGTTACTATGCTCTTTTTAGCGGTCAGAACTTCTGCCACCAATGCCTCCAGCCCCTCTTCCTTCATCTCCACAACAAGTCCCAGTTCAAGATCGCCAGCCAGACGGACTGCCTCCTTTAGAGTCGCTATTCTCAGGTTTTCCGAACTTCGGCCGGTCAGGTCTTTCACCAGAAGGGCCTTCAACTCCTCAAGGCTCAGGTCTTCCACCAGACCTTTGCCATTGGTGGTCCTGTCCACTCTCTCATCATGCATCAGGACAAGTTCGCCATCGCGAGAAAGCCTTACATCCAGTTCAACATAATCTGCTTTGCACAAGGCGGCAGCTCTAATGCCCTCCAGGGTATTTTCCGCGGCTAATGCGGCGGCTGCCCGGTGCCCTATCACTAAAGCCATCAACTCTTAAAAGAGAGCCAAATATATCATTTTATGCTTAGAGCTGGCAAAGGATTATACTTTCGGAAGGAGAAGGGCGGAGTGAATGATGGAAAATCTCGAAAAGTTTTGCAGCCTGTTAAGGGACAGGGCCGATATCAACATCGATCCCTTGCAGAGGGCCGGAATACTGACGCCGCAGGCGCGAGCCGCTCTACAGGAATGGGGAGACGGATACTCAGTTTGCGACTTTTGCGCGGGAAGGCTGGACAAAATCACCAATCCTCCGGTCGAAGAGTTCGTGCACGAAATTCTTCCCAAATTTATGGGCACTGACGAGGTGCGCGTGACCCACGGGGCTCGGGAGGGAAAGTTTGCGGCTATGCATGCACTTTGTGAGAAGGGCGACTGGGTGGTTATGGACGGAAATGCCCATTACACTTCGGTTCTGGCAGCTGAGAGGGCTGGACTGAAGATAGAATATGCCCATCCCAGCAAAGAGCCTGAGTATGCCATTTCTGCAGAAGGATATATCGAAGCCATTGAGCGGGCTTATGAGCAGAAAGGAAATGTAACTCTGGCAGTGCTGACCTATCCGGACGGCAATTACGGAAACCTTCCAGATGCCCGAGCAATCGCTGATGCCTGTCACGACTACAGCGTGCCATTGCTTCTCAACGGGGCTTACGCCGTCGGCCGGATGCCAGTTAATGCTCGCGATCTGGGTGCAGATATAATCGTGGGAAGCGGTCACAAGTCCATGGCAGCTTCCGGGCCGGTGGGTCTTCTGGGAGCCTCTGAGGAGTATGCCAAGCCCATCTTCAGGATCTCTTCCACTAAAAAGAACAAAGAGATAGAGCTTTTAGGCTGCACAGTGCGCGGCGCCCCTCTCTTGACTCTGATGGCGTCGTTTCCGTCTGTTGTTGGGCGGGTAGCCCACTGGCCAGAAGAGGTGGACAAAGCCCGCTGGTTTTCGGCAGAGATGGAAAAGTTAGGCCTGATCCAGCAGGGAGAGCGGCCCCATAATCATGATCTCATGTTCTTCCTGGCGGAAAATCTCTATGAGATATCACAGAAAGCTAAGAAAGGACGCTACTTCCTCTACAGGGACCTGAAGGAGAGGGGCATATGCGGCATCAAGCCGGGGCTGACCCGTCAGTTCAAGCTCTCCACCTTTGGCCTGGGAAGAGATGAATTGGGAAAGGTCTTACAGGCATTTGCCGATATCATAGACTCATATAGACCTAAATGAATGCAGATCTAAGTGAATGGGTATATGTAAATAGGCAATGTCCATAACATCGCAGAAAAAGCCGCTAAATAAACTCGCTGGATAAAGCTTAGACTGAAACGGAGGGATGGTTAACGAATTGCAGATGGCAGAACTTCTATTTGGCGATCGTTGCGCTGGCGCTGGTTTGCACTCAAGTGGTGCCTGTCTGTGCCGGGGCAAATGAGACTTCTACTGACTGGTTCATGAAAGGTCTCAACCTCTATAACCAGGATAAATTCGAGGAATCATTGGAGGCCTATAGCAGAGCTCTTGAATTGAATAACAACGATGCAGAGGCCTGGAACAATAAGGGTATTGACGAGGGTCTATTGGGAAGATATGACGATGCCCTGGTCTCTTTTAAGAATGCTGTGGCCATCAATGAGTCCTATGCCGAAGCCTGGTACAACATGGGAGTGATCTACGACTTTAAAGGATATTACCAGACCGCCGTTCAGGCATACAAGAGAGCCACCCAGCTCAATCCCTCTTATCAGAAGGCATTGGTGAGAAGAAATGCCGATACGGATGTCGTAATGGCTCGATCGCTATCCTGTGCATGCAGTGACCCCATAATTCTGGTATAGCTATTCCCGGGAGCCTGATGAGGCAGAGGCTTTCTGGAAGAGCATCACTATTTTTCAGGGTTTTTCATGAAATGCCATGAAAAAAGAATTATGCGCCGGGATTTATGGCGCTCGTGGTTTTAATTCTATCCGCCAAGGCCGGATCCGCCCATGCCGGGTGGAACACCGCTTAAATCGCCTCCCGGTCCGATCTTGTCAACGTACTGGTGAATGTCGACAAACCTTGATGCAGGCTTGGTGGTATTTTCGCTCTTCGCCTCAGAAGTGCTCGCAGCCGGAGTCTCCTCAATCGGGGTGGATGGTGCTTCAACCTTTGGCTCCTCGATCACTGCCGGAGAATAGCTGGCTGTATCCGGGCTTATCCACATGGCGCTGAAGCTGCCGCTTCCGATCTTCTTTCCTGCGCTGATCTGGGTGAAAGTGCCGGAAATGGTATCATTAGCATATGTTCCAGTCATCTTGGTTGTGACGAGCTCCTTGTCCTTTTGAGCGGTCATCGTAAGCACCACATTGTTTCCATCAATAGAACCCAGGACATCTGCATTCCAGGCTTTTCCATCATCTGGCTCGAATTTTGCCTGGCCGTAGAGGTCGCCTCCTTCCTGATTGAGGACCATGGTGATCGGACTGCTCTCAATCTCTGTGAGTGACCAGATATAACTGAGATTTATTCCGGCGGCCGTCTGTGCGAAATTGGCGCCCGCTGTATCATTTAGCGGGATGCTCTCGTTTGTCGAAATGGCATTACTCGTATTGTTGTCGGTCTGGCCCAGAGACAGGCCGGTGAAGAGGGATACGAGCAGCAGGGAGAGAATTAAATTCCTTTTCTTCAATAATACGCCTCCGATATTCTTGCACTTTTCAGCGATAGGCGTTTCGTCATTTGCCTACAACCCCCTCCTGTCTTACCTTCTCCTTTATAAGCTTTTCATATACCATGGTTAAAAAAGAGATAATTTAAATAAGATCAGATCGATGAATATGGTGGTGTGGTTGCATTGAATAGCGGACGGCTTCTCGTCAAGATAAATCGAATCAGCGCCTGGGTACTTCTTGCCCTAATGATCCTCTTTCTGATCTCCGGATATGCCTGGTGGAACCGGATATTGCTTTCATTGAATAATGCTAAATATATCCATACCAATTTCGATATATTCCTCGTCTTTTTCTTCCTGGTGCATGTGCTTATCAGCATCAGGTTTGCATTGGCGCGATGGAGAGTAGGATTAGGCCATGGACAGGCTATCAATCTGCTGCTTATCGCGATCGGTATTCTATCCTTCTGGTTCATCCTTAGCATTCGGTAAAATATCGTGCCAACTCTATCCTGTCTCGAATTTGGGACTGGAGAAGCATAAAGGATGAGAGAAAATATAAATTAGATATAAGTATTAATACCGCATTAAAGAAAAATGGAGGTATACTATGAACCGAATTCCAATTTGGGCTGCAATTCTTGCAATGGTTATATCGTGTTCTCTGGGAATTGCTTTCGGTGAGATTGGAGCCGTTCAAACCAAGAACACCGCAGATAACGCTATAGGCAATTCTACAGAAAATGCATCAGTCAAAACAGGAAACATAACCATAGACGTTATAGGAAATTTGACAATAAGTGCGTCAGGCAATGCGTCAGTCAATATGATATTCAATAATCTAACGAGGATCCAATGTGATTAATCCGCCAAAAGCAGAGTTTACTGCCTGAAATCAAGAGATCAATATTAAAAAAAACCTGCATCCATCCGGATACAGGAGAATCTTAATTTTCGAATGCCTAATATCCAGCTTTGACTGTAGGAACCACTCCTATGTCGAGATACTGATCTCTCTCATTGCTATATTGCGGCCAGGTCACATTAATCCCGCCATTGGGGTTGCCTGTCTTGGCGAATCTGGTCCATATGTCCATGATGTAATCGGAAACAGTGCTGCTGGTTGGATCTGCCTTCCAGTAGCTAGGCCTGAAGACGAAATAGAGCTCGCTAGTGTGATATGCTCCATAGGGTTGGCCGGGCAGGACATAGGTGAATCTATACAGGTAAGTGTTCTGATTGAGGTTTGCCATGGATCCGGCAATGAACTTTGAGGCCAGGGCGAAGTCGATATCTGTGGCAATCCTCTCTATTCTGTATTGAACCTCAGAATCGTTCCTGGCCGGGTAGCTGGCCAGCATCTTAATGGCGTACGGTCCGAAGCTCTCTTGCAGGAACTTCCAGTAGTCATCTGCAGTCATGTTTGTTTTGGCAGCTAGCAGAGTTCCTTCATCGGCGTTGGATCCGATCATAAGCGGAACCGGATTTTGCCGCCCCTGCCTGAAGATCTCCTGCGGCTCCTCTGGAATCAGCCATCCGTCAATGGTGGGCTTGAATGCCACATCGTGGAAACCCCAAAAGGTTGAATTCCATACATTCGGCGTGCTATTTACCAAGTCAAAGGCACCCATTTTTCGCATCTCCTTGATGGCATCAGGCCCGGAATATCCAAGCTTCTCGGCGTACTTCTGGCCATAATCTTCTGCCTCAGCCTTTGTTCTGTAACCTAGAATTGCCGGGCCATTCGACCAGACGCCACCGCTCTCGACGATAGCCTGGCTGTAAAGCCCTTTGCTCTGAGGTACTGCAAGCTGGCTGATTATGTTGGCAGCTCCAGCTGATTCACCAAAGATAGTTACGCGATCTGGGTCTCCACCAAAAGCGGCGATATTCCTTTGGACCCATCCCAATGCAGCCTCCTGGTCAAGAAGAGCGTAGTTGCCTGAGGTATTGTGAGGTGACTCCTTAGATAGCTGCGGATGAGCAAGGTATCCTAAAACTCCGACCCTGTAGTTGAAAGTGACCACGATAACGCCTTTCTTGGCCAGGGCGGTGCCATTATAGATTGGCAGAGCACTGGACCCTCTAATATATGCCCCTCCGTAGATAAAGACCATCACCGGCAGTTTTTCGGTGAAATTGGTTGCAGGAGTCCAAATGTTCAAGGTGAGGCAATCTTCGCTCATATTGCCCGGGTTCCACTCAGGTCCAAAGTCTTTTGAGATTGCCTGAGGGCAGGAGGGACTAAATTTGTCCGCTTTATATATATTGTCCCAGGGCTTAGCAGCCTCCGGCGGTCTCCACCTCAGGTCTCCAGTTGGAGATGCTGCATATGGGATTCCAAGGTATATTTTGAGCCCGTTCTGGCTAAAACCTGAGACATATCCACCTTCTGTTTTTATGACATCCAGTCCTTTTTGTGTATCTTCCGCAACAGCAAATATCGCCAAGAGGGAAATCCCAGCGAATATAATGCAGATCAAATATTTGATTATCTTATTCTTTGCCGTATTTTCCAATATACATCCCATAATAGATCCCTCAATAATAAAGGGCTATTCAATCAATTAAGTTTTTGTATTTGACTCGTTTAAAAAAAACTGAATTTGTTCAAGCAAAGATAGGTGACATCGTGTTGTTTGAGTCCAAAATTTTAGGATCACATAAATTGCTGCACACCGCAAAGCTTATTTAACCTGGAGTTACTAACTTAGGGTTCAATAAGTGTTAATAGAGTGATGATATTGGATCCAGTTGAGCTGTTGGATATCCTGGGAAACGAGAATAGAAGGCGCATCCTTCAACTTCTCTCCTTCCGGCCTTTCTATTTCAATGAGATGGCCAAGCGACTCGATGTAGGCCCAAAGGCGATCATCGATCATCTGCTGATGCTGGAGAGAGCGGGCCTTGTGGAGTGCTATCAGGACCAGGGAAGACGAAAGTATTTCCGCATTGTTAGAAAAACGGTCCTTGAGGTATCGGTCTCTCCAAATTCATATGGGGTGCGAGCCTATCGCTCTGAGGATGTTCCAAAGACTGAGGACACCGAACTGGCTCAGGATATGAAGCTCTTGCGCGATGAGCTGTCTGGCCTCGAGGATAAGAGGCTCAAGTTGCGTGCCCTCCTGGACGAGATAGAATCTCGCGAGATGGAGGTTAAACACAAAGCCTGCAATGCAGCCAGATGCTATACGAACAATCAGCTGGAAGCGGAGATTCTGACTGCGCTGCTCTCCGGCGATGCGGAAGCATCCCATATTTCTGCAAGGCTGGAAATCCCGGAGATCGTTATCGAAGATCGGCTCAAGAAGCTGGAAGAGAGAGGGGCCGTGCATCTATTGGATCAAAAATGGGGCATTAGATAATGGGTGGAGAGGAGACCGGAAGGACTGTCAGTGAGCCGATAGCTGACGGGCAGAATGCAGTTTCGACTTTGCAGCTTCGAGTGGCCGAAGCATATCACAAGGATGCAGGCAAGGGCGTTGCCAGGATTGGGCCCTCCGTATTTTCCGCCCTCTCCCTGGAAAACGGTGGAGTGGTGGAGATTAAAGGAAAGGATAAGGTCTATGCCATAGCCTGGCCCGGAACTCCTGAAGATCCCCAGGATCTCATCCGAATCGATGGAAATACCCGCGCCAACCTGGGCGTGGGGATAGACAGCAAGGTCGTTGTCGCTCGTGCGGAGGCAAGGCCTGCCAGAAAGATCACCGTGGCTCCCACGCGCCAGATCAGGCTCATGGGCGGGCCGCAGTACCTGCTTCGCATGCTGCAAGGACGGGCGGTGGTCAAAGGTGAGATGATCCGGGTGGAGATGATCAATAGCACCCTCAACATGGCGGTGGTCAGCACCATGCCAGCCGGCGCTGTGCTGGTGACGCCAGATACCATCATCAGCATCACCAGAGAGACTCTTGAGGAGCTGGCACTCTCGGTGCGGGATATCTCCTACGAGGATATCGGCGGGCTGTCCAGGGAGATACGGGAGATCAGAGAGATGATTGAGATACCTCTGCGCCATCCCGAGCTCTTCTCCCGTCTGGGCATCAACCCGCCTCGGGGAGTGCTGCTACATGGCCCCCCTGGGACGGGAAAGACGCTGATCGCCAGAGCAGTGGCCAGCGAGACCGATGCCAACTTCATATCAATCTCCGGTCCTGAGATTGTATCCAAGTTCTACGGAGAGAGCGAGCAGAGGCTGCGCCAGATCTTCGATGAAGCCTCAAAGACAGCTCCATCCATCATCTTCATCGATGAAATCGACTCCATCGCCCCCAAAAGGGAGGAGGTATCCGGCGACCTGGAGAGAAGGGTAGTAGCTCAGCTTCTCGCTCTGCTGGACGGCCTGTCCTCGCGTGGAGAGGTAATAGTAATCGCCGCCACCAACAGGCCCAATGCCCTGGATCCGGCCATCCGTCGCGGCGGACGGTTCGACCGGGAGATTGAGATTGGAATTCCTAGCAAGACCGGCCGGCTGGAGGTGCTTTATGTTCATACCAGAGGCATGCCTCTTGATCCTTCTCTGGACCTGTTAGAGATCGCCGATGCTACGCACGGCTTTGTAGGAGCAGATCTCTCTGCTCTCTGCAAAGAGGCAGCCATGAAAACCCTGGAGAGGGCGTTTCCCGATCTGGATGTAAGCGAGGAAATTCCATCGGAGGCGGTGGAGAGCCTCCGGGTCAGCAAAGAGGATTTCAAGGCAGCTCTGCAGAAGATTGAGCCTTCCGCCATGAGAGAGGTCTTTGTTGAGGTGGCGGAGGTGCACTGGGATGATGTGGGCGGCCTGGACGGTGTGAAGCAATCGCTCATCGAGGCGGTGGAGTGGCCGCTGGAGTATCCGGAAGCCTTTGCAGCCGTGGGCGTTCGGCCTCCGCGGGGAATACTTCTCTACGGCCTGCCTGGTACTGGAAAGACCCTTCTCGTAAGGGCTCTGGCTACGGAGAGCAATCTGAACTTCATCAGCGTCAAAGGCCCGGAGCTGCTCAGCAAGTGGGTCGGCGAATCGGAGCGGGCGATAAGGGAGATCTTCCGCAAGGCACGCCAGGCGGCTCCGGCTCTGGTATTCTTCGACGAGATCGATTCCATTGTCCCCAGCCGCAGCAGCGGAGCAGAATCAAATGTTACCGAGCGGGTGGTAAGCCAATTTCTAACTGAGCTGGACGGACTGGTGCTGCTCAAAGATGTGGTAGTAGTGGCGGCAACCAACCGGCCGGATCTTCTGGACAGCTCAATGCTCAGGCCGGGCAGATTCGATCGGTTGATTTATATTCCAATGCCGGATAACCTTGCAAGGAAGAGAATACTGGAAATTTATCTCTCCCGCATGGCAGCGTCCGGCGTCTCGGCCCAGTGGCTGGCCGATCTGACAGAGGACTTTTCCGGTGCGGATTTGGAGATGTTCTGCCGGGAAGCGGGAATGCTTGCTTTAAGAGAGCACATAACACCAGGCATGAATAAGGAAGAGTTGATCATTGATAGGATCGTGGTGACAGCAGAGCACTTTCAAAGGGCGCGCGAGCGGATCAAGCCCCATCTGTCTAAATACGTGAGAGATGAATACCTCAAGATGATTCAGGATTTTCAGGGGTAAACGAAGCAATATGAATAAAAATAGTATAGAAGGAAAGCATCAGATATATAGTCAAGAAGGATTAACGACGATATGAGGGCCGAAAAATTGACTATTGAAGACGAGTCGAAAGAGCTGCTTGGGGATATAGAATTCAATGATACCAGCAGCATAACCGTGCCTGAGAGCCTCATCGATCATGTAATCGGTCAGGACGAAGCCGTGGAAGTTATCAAGAAGGCGGCACGCCAGAGACGCCATGTCATGCTAATTGGATCGCCTGGAACAGGCAAATCCATGCTCGGCAAGGCCATGAGCGAGCTGCTCCCTGTAGAGGAGCTGCAGGATGTGTTGGTCTATGCCAATCCAGAGGATAACAACACTCCGCGCGTTCGCATAGTGCCTGCCGGCAGAGGCAAGCAGATAGTGGAAGCCCAGAAGATGGAGGCCAGAAAGAAGGTCCAGACGCGCAATATGTTTTTGATGCTTATCGTAATGGCCCTGATAGTCTATGCCTATTATACCGGACAGCTTCTCTTCGGAATCATAGCCGCGGCGCTCATATTCCTGTCACTACGCTATATGCTGCCCAAAGAGGACGCAATGGTCCCTAAGCTTCTGGTGGATAATAACGCCAAGAAGAAGGCGCCCTATGTTGATGCCACCGGTGCGCATGCCGGTGCCCTTCTGGGCGATGTGCGCCATGATCCATTCCAGTCCGGAGGGCTGGAGACGCCATCCCACGAGCGGGTTGAATGCGGTGCCATTCATAAGGCCCACAAAGGGGTTCTCTTCATAGATGAGGTTAACACCCTGCGCGCGGAGTCGCAGCAGAGCCTGCTTACCGCTCTGCAGGAAGGGGCCTATCCGATCACCGGCCAGAGCGAGAGAAGCTCCGGAGCGCTGGTCAGAACTGAGCCCGTGCCGTGCAGCTTCATCATGATTTTGGCAGGAAATCTTGATGCCATGCAGGGAATGCATCCCGCTCTGAGGTCGCGCATTAAGGGCTACGGATATGAGGTCTACATGAGAGACAGCATGGACGATACCCTGGAGAACAGAAACAAGCTCATCAAATTTGTGGCTCAGGAGATAGTCCGAGATGGCAAGATCCCGCACTTTACCAGGGATGCAGTCGCGGAAGTCATGCGGGAGGCCAAGAGGAGGTCGGGCAGAAAGGGCCACCTCACTTTGATGCTCAGGGACCTGGGCGGCCTGGTCAGGGTAGCGGGAGACATAGCCCGCGCCGATGGGGCAAGCCTGACTGAGGTCGAGCACGTCAAAGAGGCCAAGAAGATGGCAAGGTCGGTAGAGCAGCAGCTTGCCGATCGATACATGGAGCGGCGCCGCGATTACAGCATGTTCCATTCCTCAGGCGATGAGGTGGGCAGAGTCAATGGCCTGGCGGTCATGGGCGACTCGGGTATAGTGCTGCCCATCATGGCAGAGGTCACGCCTGCGCAGTCCAAGGAAGAGGGCAAGATCATAGCTACTGGAAAGCTGCAGGAGATTGCCAGGGAAGCGGTCACAAACGTCTCCGTGCTCATCAAGAAGTTCCTGGGCGAGGACATAACCAGAAAGGATGTGCATATCCAGTTCATAGGCACCTACGAGGGCGTGGAGGGCGACAGCGCCTCTATTTCCATTGCTACGGCGGTCATATCTGCCTTAGAAGGCGTGCCGGTTAAGCAATCGGTGGCCATGACCGGATCGCTCTCAGTGCGGGGAGATGTGATGCCGGTGGGCGGCGTGACTCAGAAGATCGAGGCAGCGGCAAAATCGGGCATCAAGACGGTGCTAATTCCGAAATCAAACCTGGGCGATGTTCTCATCGATGATTCCATCAAGGATCTGATTGAGATAATTCCCGTCACCAACATGAGTGAGGTCTTCGAGTATGCCATGGGCGGACAGAGGAACCGGCTGATAGAGAAGCTGAAAAAGTTTGCCGCGGAAAAGAAGATCGGCATCATGCTGCCCGAGACAATCTCTATTCCCAGCAGGAGCATCTGAGGGTCCGATGACGTCCGAGTTCTACGACATCCGGACTCTGCGCGGCAGTAGAACCAGGATCGTCCTTGACAACGGCAAGCTCGAAGAGATCAACCAGGCTCCTTTTCAGGGCGCGGCGGTGAGAGCGCTCTTTGGAGGGGCCTGGGGTTTTGTAACCAGAGATAATGTGATCGACCTGGACGAGGATGTCGCTCTTGCCAAGCGCATTGCTCGAAAGATCGACCGGCGCGAGGACCTCACTCTGGCGCAGGCTCCCGCCGGCGGAAGCGTCGTGGTTCCTGTTAAAAAAGATCCCAGGGACCTGTCTCTTGAGGAAAAGGTAGCTCTCCTGCGAGAGATTGAGGACGCTGCCAAGGTGAAGGGCGTCTCATCCACTCAAGCGGTCTATGCTGAGATGGATTTTACTGTTCATTACAGCAGCTCTGAGGGCTTGGATCTCGAAACCAAGATGACCCGAGTGGGCTTTGTAATCAGCGCCGTGGCGCACAGAAATGGATTGTATCAGACGGATGGGGAAGGGCGATCCGGCGTGGGTGGCCTGGAGCTCTTCGAGCATGAAGATCCATTTGCTCTGGCAAGGGAGGTCGGAGGCACGGCGGTAGCTCTTCTGGACGCGCAGGCGCCCAAGGGCGGGACTTATCCCGTTGTCCTCGATCAGGAGCTGGCGGGAGTCTTCGTTCACGAGGCTGTGGGCCACGCTACTGAGGGAGACATCATTTTAGAGGGCGATTCCTGTCTTGAGGGAAAGCTGGGCCAGAGGATTGGGTCGGAGCTAGTGACAGTCAAGGACGATCCCAGCCTGATGAAAAACGGCTACTACCCATTTGACGACGAGGGAAGCCTGGCTCAGGAGACCGTGCTGGTAGAAAATGGCGTCCTCAAGTCCTATCTCAATTCTCGCGAGACGGCAGCGCGCCTGGGGGGCGTGCCGCGCAATGCTCGCGCTGAGGGCCTGGACAGGCCGGTGGTGCGCATGAGCAACACCTACATCGCCAATGGCGACTGGAAGCTGCCGGAGATCCTCGATGAGCTTGGCGATGGCGTCTATCTGTCCGGCAGTCGCGGCGGTCAGGTGAGCACCGGGGAAGGCGTATTCCAGTTCAATGCCAAGAGAGGATATCTGGTGGAAAATGGAGAGAAGAAAGGGCTACTGCGGGATGTGTCGCTGTCCGGCAAGATCTTGGAGACCTTGATGCATGTCCGCGCAGTGGGAAATGACCTGAAGTTCAACAGCGGACGCTGCGGGAAGGCTGGGCAGCTCGTGCCTGTTAGCGACGGATCGCCGCACTTGCTCGTGGCGGAGGCGACGGTGGGCGGGGCGGGATAGTTCTTTTCGTGCAGCTCTGCTTTTGTTGCTATTCTTTTATTGCCATTCTTTTGTTCTCTTCCGTCATCTATAAATACGGGTCCTCCATTAGGTGAGAAGGCCGATGCGATGGGCTCGGAGGGTTGAGCTTCTGCACCTTGATCCTGAACCATGGATCAGATGCGAGGGCGCAA
>Ga0209099_1000382_pt1 | contig 53244 bp, 53 predicted proteins | sample AD_JPNHW2_MetaG_FD_184430 | JGI IMG/M metagenome (GOLD analysis project Ga0209099, IMG submission 184430) | Active sludge microbial communities of municipal wastewater-treating anaerobic digesters from Japan - AD_JPNHW2_MetaG (SPAdes) (version 2) | ecosystem: Engineered > Bioreactor > Anaerobic...
TCAAACCCCACATGAGCCTCAATTACGATGAACCCTGTAACGTTTTCTGGTACCGTCTGCCTCCGGAGAGGATCCTGGCTTATGCACAGAAATGGTTATATGTGTAAAATCAATTCGGGATATCACAGGTCAATTAACGAGAAAAACTATTATAACAACCAATTTTCCCGATTTCATATTGGCTAGAATTTATACTCTGAAAAATTTGTTGAAATTTCAAACCTGCGACTCCGGAGACTATTCCCTTACTATCGCCGTAACCCCTCTTGTGATTTCTGGGTATTAGATACAATTTTACCTGCGTGATCTCACAACGCATGTTTCTCTGACGGGAAACATTCAAACCCGGTTTCCCGCAGTAATTATTAAAGCGTAAATCTGAAATGCATTTTCCATCAAATTTCAGAAATATTGAATGACATTTTATGAATTCAGGTCAAAGATCGAACGGATTTATCCTGACTCTGGTCAGGGCACCATTTAAGACATAATGTCAGCAAAATTTTGGAATATTTTGGTAAATTTCAGGATTGTACCTTCACCGTTAAGAGTATCTGGTAATAATCAAAATGGAGATTTTTGAAAAATTTCGGGGATATATTCGCATTGAACATCGGTGAGATCGGGACAAGATTTAGAGATCCTGGAATTATTGAACACTAAAAAACTGTATATTTACTTTTTTTATTTTAAACAAAAGAACCAACGTCAATTTCAAAAATTGGGTATATTCGTATTTTCCGAAATTTTTATTAATACTCTCCGAGGGTTGTCATCAAAAAGTGTTCCCGTGTTCGGCGAGGATTGAATTAGATTATTGTAGGAAAATATGGCTCCCATGTTAAAATTGAAAATCCGATAAATCCGAAAAAATCGGAAATTTCCATTTTTTTCTGACGTTAACTACTAAATATTTCCGGAGTGTATCAAAAACCGAATTTGGATATTTATGCCTCATGATTATTGGAATATAATTTTCCCCAAAAATCTGGAAAATGTCTGATAGTTAACATCGATAATAATTTAGAAATTCTGGAATATTCCGATTTGTCTAGTTTTACAATTAACAACGGATTTTTTATTTCAAACAACAATCCAAATTTCAGATTCCCGGATTAATCTGGAAATTATTTTACCCGTCAACGTCAGTGAAAAACGGGAGATCCTAAATTTTCCGAATTTTTCCGATTTTTAAATTCTAATGTCGGCACTCTTATTTCCTGTATTGCTCAAATCCAAATCTTCTGAAATAATCATTATAACTTTCCGACTGTCAAAATCACTACTATTTTTTGAAAATTCCGAAATTTTCCAAATTAATCCAATTTACAAAATCTGGCAGGGTCCATCTGTTTAAAGACTTGTCAAAATCAGGATTTGCCAAAATAATTTGGATCTATCTTAACCGCTAACTTCGGTAAAACTTTTTGAAAATTCCGAAATTTTCCAAATTAATTCAAATTGCAAAATCCGGCAGGGACCATCTGTTTAAAGACTTGTCAAAATCAGGATTTGCCAGAATAAGCTGGATCTATTTTAATTGCTAACGTAGGTAAAACTTTTTGAAAAATCCGGGAAATTCCAAATTTGTTCAATTCCCGGATTAACATAAACTCGAATAATTCTAACAATGATCTGGCAAGGGTTGTTTTCAAAAATCGGGAAATAATTTGGATGTTTATTTCGGACACGCTTTGGAAATTCTAAAAAAATCCGAATTTTGAGAGTCTACTGAATTGAATACCACAACAATTCAGACCAAAATTTTGAAAAATACGTTGCTAATCCAGCCTTTTATAAAGTAATTATTCCTAAATCACGGTAATACTGACTGCCCCCTAAATTTCCAGAAAAAATGGGAGAATAATACATAATCACGACGTAAAACGATTTTGGAAAATTTGGAAATGACCACCATCTGAATTAATTCCTTATATCCGGGGTGTGTACAGCAATAAAAAACCCGGAAATATGGGCGATTTATGGGTATCATAATAACAGGGATAAGCAAACATTGCAGAAACGAACTCCCTGAAGAGTAACGAAAAGGGCTTTAGAGAATTCCAACAGCGCCGGTAAGATAAAGGTTTCTTTTTTTTTTACGGATTGGATAAAACCCAACGAGAATTACGAAATTTTCCCAAAATACCACTGTTATTTTTAAAAATTCTACATTAAATCTCCAAATATTGCCACATATAAACCATATGATGCTATACACTAAAATGCTTTTTTTTAGAAGTAATCTCACAATTTTAAGGATATATTCAAGAACACATACGCTATCAGACCACGTTCAACGAAAAAATCCCGCAGTTGACAGTAATCATATCAATGAAAATGAGTCAGGAAAGAAACTTTATTTTCAGGATTCAGGATTTTTCAAATTAAACCTGAAATCTGCTGACAAACAGATACGTAACGATTAACCGGATTGGTAAGATTATATTCTCCAGAGGATTGCAACTACCCCCCTTATTCAAGGCACCTTTTCCACGGACGGGGGTCCGGATTTGCAGGGTTATTCGCCCCCCACTCTACTTTTTTTTTAAAGGATTTTCTTCAGATGTGTATCAAAGAATGAATTATTTACGTTCGTAATGGGAACTATTGGTAACGTACTATGACCACGGATCCTCAGTTCCTGACTCCAAAAGAAGTGGCAGACATATTGGGAGTCCACCAGAAAACTGTGCACCATTGGCTCCGAACCGGAAAACTTACCGGGACAAAAATTTCCTATCGTGCCTGGCGTATCCCACGTTCGGCTCTGGATGATCTGGTAAAGCAAAACAGCAATGCGCAATCAAAACATGCAAAACATACAAAAAATGACCAGCCCTCAGAAACTACACAGAGTACACTTCTGGATTCTACGGTTCAACCAATATCTGCTACAACCCCGGCTTCAAAGATGAAACTATATATCCGGGACATCATGGGAGAAGATAGCAGGGATCATAACTGAACAAATGAAATCACCGATTTTAGAGTGGGTATAGTGCCAATCTAGCCCCAAACTTCTAGCCCTCACAAACATCCGCCCCCCCTTGCGCCAGTCCTGCTCCCGTTGGGGGCGGGGGCGCATGTGATTCCTCTGTATTACCTAAAATCCCAATTCCGGTAATACAGCACTATCGCAAACGGGACGCCATATCGGCGGGGCGGAGCCCTGGAGCGTCAATCGTTTCCGGTTCAAAACGGATGAACTTTTTCGCATTACCTTTTGGGCATGCACTTTTCACCATTTTTCACCCCGTAAATCCTTCTTGAATTTAGGGGCTGAAATAGTACATTACGCCAACGAATTTTGGATTTTTGAAATTACCCTTGTGCCATCCATTTCTACAAAACGACATTCACAGGGAGCACATAAGAAAACTGCCGGTTGCAGGTACACCAATAACAACCCTCATATGAATCACCCATTCACCGGTTTTGACGGTTAATTATCGGATTGGAATGTTAACAACCAGGACAATCCACTCCAAAAGTGTTCACATAAAGATTGAAAATTTTCAAATTCCTCACCGTTATAAACCACATACCGCTATATACAAAAAGGTCTAATAATGAAACATTTACAAGAACCGCCACTCATCGGGCAGGAAATAAAAACCGGCGTGAGGGACCATTATGGATGAATCTGTTATCCAGCAGGAGATAAACAAATATAAAAAATTCAAAAAAGTGGACGGAGCGACCTATCGTAAGGTCAACCAGTTCCTGCGGAAACGAACATACATTACCGCACGCGAATGGGCACTCGCACGACTCTGCACAGATTTCCGTACTTCCGGTGGCGCCGAGATGACATTTATCGGCAAACACCTGCCGGAACTTGTCCCATTTATGGAAGAACCGTACTCCCCGCAGGCAGTAAACCAGGCCCGTCACTCATTTAAGAAAAAAGTCCGAAAGGCCAGTGCCACTTTTTTTTACGGGGCAATGTGCGGATTTTTTACAACCGATGAACTGGATGACCTCCTTTTTGAGGCAAGCGAAGTCTCGCGTTTTCTCCTTGAGGTCGAAGGGACCACACTTGATATTGATGAAGAGATCGACATCGAAGACCGGATAACAAATGTAATGCGAAGTGTTGGGGAGACTGCAAAGACGATCCTCCGGAACCGCGAAAATGAGCAGAAGGCACAAGATACCAGTGGACAGGAAAGCACAACCGAAGAGACACCCCTACCGGTCTCAATTCCCGCCAACGAAAAACCGGCCGTCCCCTCAATAAATAACCCGGAAGTTTTACAAAACGAATCCGATACACAGGAAGATCAGAAAATACTGCATAACAAAAATCCGACAATGGAAATAACAGATGGATCTCCCAAATTCACTACAGACCCACCATCACAGGAAATATCAAGATCTGTGGAAATGAACGAAACACGGGACCAAACCGCGTCGCACAATAACCTGCAGGACGATGTTTAAATCATGAAAATTATCCAGGTTTCCGGCCGGGCAAATACCGGAAAAACCACATTTATCCGAAAACTCATACCACTGCTTAAATCACGCGGGCGTGTCGGTGTCATCAAGCACCTTGGGGATCACGAGTTTTTACTTGAAGAAGGAAAAGACACCACGCTCTTTTTTGACGATGGCGCCGATGTGTCCGTGGGAATTGATTCCACAAAATCCGTAATCGCAATACATACAGATAACCTGGACAATATTCTTCATTTTTTAAAAAACGATGGCGTGGATTTTGCGGTAATTGAAGGATTCAAACAACGGAAGTTCCCGAAGATCATTATCGGGGACCTTCCCAGTGACACCTGTGTTCTTCGGAACCCGACAGTCGAGCAGGTCATCTCATCACTCTCACTGTTCGAAGACTATTAAACCACAAAAATCCGATGGATCTAACGAAGATGACAATAAAAAAGATGCAAAAACGGCTGTTTGGAACAAACGGCGTCAGGGGAGTAATCGGTAAAGAGATCACCCCGGACCTTGCACTCCATATCGGTAAAGCACTTGGTACGATGCGACCGGGACGCATAGCAGTAGGAATGGACACCCGGACATCCGGCCCGACACTCGCAAATGCACTCAAAGCCGGGCTCCTTGCCACGGGATGCGATGTGATTGATTGCGGTATTCTCCCGACACCGGCCCTCCAGTATATTGTAAAAGAGCACTTCGATGGCGGGGCAATGATCACGGCATCACACAACCCCCCTGAATACAATGGTGTAAAAATTATTGAGCCCGATGGCACTGAAATGGGCGATGAAGAGACCATCCGGCTCGAAGAACTGATAGCGGACAAATCCCTTCCGACAAAAGCGTGGGACATGGTTGGGACAGAAGAAACTGCACCCGGCCTGATCAATGAATATGTCCGTGCGATTGTAAACCAGTTCGAAGGAAAACCCGGAAACGGAATAACGGTCGTTGTCGATCCCGGCTCAGGTCCGGCCTGCCAGACAACCCCGGCAATCTTACAGGCACTCGGTTGCCGGGTGCTGACAATCAACGGGATTATGGACGGAACTTTCCCCGGGAGATTACCGGAACCGTCTCTTGAAGGACTCAAAGGACTGGCGGCACTGGTCGTCTCAAGCAATGCTGCATTTGGTGTCGCTCATGATGGTGATGCTGACCGTGCCGTATTTGTTGACGAGAACGGATCCTTTATTGAGGAAAACCAGGAATTTTCTTTAATTGCACAGCACGTCAGCAGGAACAAAAAAGGTACTATTGTTACACCGGTCAGTACATCGCAGATGGTCGAACTTGTCGCAAAAAAAGAGGGTTGTTCTGTCCAGTATACTCCGGTCGGCAGCATCTATGTCGCCCGCACGATGCGGGAACTTATTGACAGTGGTAAACCGGTAGTATTTGGCGGCGAAGGAAACGGCGGCCTGATTTTCCCGGAGCACCAGTTCTGCCGCGACGGGGGAATGACGGCAGCAATGATGGTCTCGCTTCTTGCTGCAACCGGCCAGAGTCTCTCGTCACTTGTCCGGCAGTTGCCTCCCCGGCACATGATAAAAGATAAAATCTCAACACCACACGGTGCCAGACTTATCGAACAACTCAATAAACGATATGCCAAAGACACAATTGACCGGACTGACGGGTTGAAAATTAAACGGCAAAACACGTGGGCGTTAATACGGGCATCCGGCACAGAACCGCTTATCCGGATCATGGTCGATGCTGACGATGAAAAAGCAGGCCTTGCCCTTTATGAGGAAATAAAAAAATCCGTTTCAGAAATTCTCTAAAAGGGGATCCAAACCTAAAAGATCACTTTTTTTTATCTCCAATCGGACTGGCGCCGGATAAGAAAAGTGAATCGCAATTTTTACAAGATATTTGTCCGACCCCAGATATTTTTAAAAAATCAAAACGCGTTTCCCCATATAATAAAATCTGGGTTTTAGATTACATCACGTAATGCGGCAATATTCTTTTCCAGTTTTGCGATAACTTTCTCTCTCTCCCGGTTTTTTGGACTGGATGTCTCAGAACTGACGGCCTTGCCAAAACCATATTTCACAAAAACTTCGTTGTCCGTATTGATGTAAATATTATTCAGGATCTGCGGATCACGCAGGTTTTCAAACTCCATAATCCCTTTTTGGGACATAATCTCCCGGATTCGCTTTACTTTTCCGCGTTCGTACGCGCTCAGGTTCCGTGAGCCTTTAGGTCGTCCACGTGGCATATACAAAAATTTTTGCGTAGATCTATTTAAAATATTACGGTTATTTGAGAGATAAATAATTCAATTTATCCATAATTCTGGCAGATTCTATTTATTATCTGGAAGCTTTTTTGACTTTTACGAATACAATTAAATGAAAAAACTAAAAATTATTCCTTTTTCTTAAATATTAAGGGTTTTAAAATTTATGCGCGCTAATTATAAAATAAAAAAAATCTGTAATTATAATTATGATCCGACCATGATCGGTGCCTGTTTTTCAGGGATTTTTTTCTGGACCGGGGGTTTTGGAACATCTGCGTGATGCTCATCCGATATGTGTTTTTCATCTTTTGGTTTTTCTTCGTGTCCCAAAAGAAGATTATTCTGGCGGGAAAGTGCCGAAAGGATCTTCCGGCTCACTTCAAGGTTCTCTTTTGTGAGTGCGGCCATCTCGCTTAAGATCTTTGTCTGTTCAGCGATCAATGCCCGGATTTCATGGGATGATTGCGCGCCGGTTTCTGACTGTAACAAGGCTTGTGGGCGTTTCTTTGCAAACTCGCTCCGGCGTTTCCAGATTTTAGCGATACTTTCGAGACCTTTTTTTGAATTTGGGAAGACCTGGAAGTACTGCTCGTAAAATTCGTGGCTGTCCCTGCATTTGAGGACGAGATCGATCTCCGCTTCCTCGACTACCTGGTATTTGCGGGTTGGAGTATTCTGCATAGCTACACTCTCCTAAGTCTGCCATGCTAAAAATAAAGAATTGTGGTTTGGACACTGCAATGATTTACCGAGACAACGACGGCAGAACATAGATATTTAAACACTTGCGGATTCAGGAGCCAAAATGGCATGCAGGGTTCCTGAGAATTGTGCTAGTACACCAATCAGTGTCACACCGGTCATTTTCACACCGCATGCCAGCCGAATAAAAAGGCTGGCTTTATACCCCTCTTCATGGAATTTGAAGAGATCCTCGTTTGTTGTATCATTGCTCTTGTTATCGGGTTTGTTCTTGGCTGGCTTTTTGTAAAAGCACAGATCACCGCGATTGAGGCACGGTACAGGGCAGAACTTGAGAAATGGAAAATGGAGGCAGCGACAGAAATCCGAAAAGACTCCGTGAACCGGTCCCGTTCGACCCTGAAAGGAAAGATTGCTGAACAGATGGCACCGTTGCTCCCATCGTTTGACTATCTTCCGGCAGATGCGAGGTTTATCGGGTCACCTGTCGATTACATCATCTTTGATGGCCTTTCTGGCGTGGCTGATGAAAAAAGCGGGACAATCCGGATTGTGTTCATGGATGTAAAACATGGCAGCGCCACGCTTACCCGGACACAACGGGTGATCAAAAAAGCCGTTGAAGAAAAAGCGGTAACCTGGCAGACCCTCCATCTGGCGGACGAATAAATTCCAAAAGAGATCTGCTAAAAAGCGGTCTTCTTTCGGATGTGAAAAAGTAAAAAGTCCAACCGGGCGTAAAAGGATTTTGAATCCTCGAATAAAAGATCGTTTTCAAACGAGAAATAAATGGCATTTCTACCAGAGAACCGTGAAGTAAATTTTTAATGAAATTCACAGGATTTGACATATATCCTATGGTAAATAAAAAAAGCATCATGTGATGGGGGATAAGATAATTTCCTGTTCGCCGTCAGCCAGATTCCGGAAACCTTATACGAGTCAGGGTTAATCCTGATTATAATGGAAGAATTCACGCTTACCGTCCAGAAACGTGCGTTTCCAAGCGAAGGTCGCGCACGTATGAACCCGGCCACACTTGAAAAAATAGGGCTGAACGAACGAGAAGATCTGGATGTAGGAACCACCGAGAGGAACCACTGGATCACGGTTTCAGTATACGGCGACTCAACGGTTGGCAAAGACGCGATCAGGCTTGCTCTTGGAGATCTCGACGCACTGGGAGTCCCTGAGAGTACGCCGGTTATCGTAAAAAAGTCGGTTGCGTTTTCAGAGCAGGCAAAGGAAACCGCTCAGGCAGCCGCAGCCCATGTAGCTGACACTATTGAGGGAATCCGGGGCCGGATTACCCAATCACTGGAACCTGTTGCTGTAAAAGCCCATGAAGCAGTACAGGACGTTTACAATCGTGTCTCAAAAGAACTCCCTGCAAAAGATGAAATCAGCAAGACCATTAACGAGGCAAAAAAGAAGATCGCACCAAACCTTACACCAGATGATGCCGGTGTGCTCCTTAATCTGCTCTATGAAAACGGCGGTGCGATCCGTGCAGTAACCATTCCGGCCGGAAAGGAAACAACCGTGGCTGCATTCGGACTGCCGGAAGGTGTTGCAGCAATTGTGTTCCGGCGCGGAAAAAGCGGACTTATTGTTCCCGCAAATGACAGTACAATCAACTCAGGAGACCAGATCTTCCTTATCGGGGATGAGAACCTGCTCGCCCCGACAATCCAGAAACTTGCAGAATAAACAGACTATAATCCTGTCGGTCAGGACCATTCAATTTTTTAAATACTCAATGATATGTCCGTTAAGAAGAGAACAGACAATTTTTTTCTTGAAAAATGACCGACTCGGGTATTCACATTTCAAAAATATCATATTTTTGAAAAATCATTACGAATGTTCCCTCATCAGGCTAAATTACAGGGTCCTGCGGTGTAGATAGGTTTTAAACAAAATCTGGTGTACTGTCCGGTTAACCGGGATAAAAAAAGATTAGTTGTAGGACCTGAAAGGCACGTACTTGTCGATAACCTTAACCCTGTCGCCCTGGGGAGTAATTACCCAGACTTCCGCCCGGTCATTGTTGCTGGTCGAACCCGGGAGACTGACGGTCTTACCGACATAGAGTGGCTGGACCATCTTGTCGCTTACGACTGTACCGTCAGAACGGGTCAGCGTGATATCGATCTCAGGGATAATATTCATTCCTTTGCCGCCACGGAAGGTAAGGATTACCTGCGGGTCGATAGCCTTTCCGTTGCTTGCAACCTGGATATCAACATTCCAGTTGCTCTGTAAAGTCTGGACCGGCCCTGGTGTTGTGGACGCGAGGGTTGTCGGTACAGCAGTGGGTGCTTCCGTTGCCACCGTTTCTACAATAGTCGGTTCTGGTGTCGGGGTGGGGGTAGGTGTTGCCTGAGCTGCGGGCTGGGTGCAACCAGCAGCGACAAGGAGAAGCACCATGAACACGATGCCGCCAAATACAAATTTTAATTTCATACTGCATGTTGTGACCCCGGATCATTAAAATTGTTCGCAAAACAGGATTTTATAAAACACCAAATCCGGGGATTTCCGGAAGATTTCCCCCGAAAAATAAATACTGCCGACAAAACAGCGCGGATGGTAACCAGCAACGACCTCTTAATGTTGCAGGGAAATGCGTTTGTTATCGGTGAAAAAAGGATAATTGTTGAGTTTTTCCCATAAAGACCGGCCTATTCATGCCGGCCCTGTGCCGGTTCCATACCGGTGGGCTGGCCCCGGATCGTACGCTCCTTCATAATAGTATAAACCTCTTCGGCACAGTCACGCGGGACTTCGACAAACGAATACGTGTCAAGGATCCGGATAGCTCCGATTGATTTGCCCGGGATACCTGTCTCATTTGCAATAGCGCCTACGATATCTTTTGGCGCAACATTGTGGTCACGGCCAAGGCCGATGAAAAACCTGACCATCCCCGCTTCAGCCCCGGTATCGCCGAAATCTGTCGGGGCACGTTCCTTGCGGGACTCGACTCCCTGCTCCATGCGCATTTTTAATAGAGCTGCGGCAATCTCAAGCGTTGTCAGGTCACCTTCAACTTCCTGCTCGACCAGCCGGGCATACTGCTCAATACCGCCTTCATGGATCGCTTCGCGCACTTCTTCGAGAATTGCTTTTGTCTTTGACTCGACCACATCGTGAGCCGTCGGCAGGGGTTTTCTCGGGATCTGGACTTTGATGTATTTCTGGATCTCGCGGAGCTTCGTGAAGTCCCGCGGCGTAACAAACGTGATTGCCCTGCCGCTTTTTCCGGCCCTTCCTGTCCGCCCGATACGGTGGACGTAATACTCGACATCCTGCGGGACATCGTAATTAATCACCATGTCGATATCCTCGACATCAATCCCCCGCGCAGCAACATCAGTTGCGATCAGGATATCGATAGTTCCTTTCCGGAACCCGCTCATGACCCGGTCACGCTGGGACTGTTTCATATCGCCATGAAGTTCTTCTGCCCGGTAACCCCGGGCACGGATCCGGGAGGCGAGGTCTTCTGCGCCCCTTTTTGTGTTACTGAAAATAATGGCGAGTTGCGGGTCGACAACATCGATGACCCGGCAGAGTGCCTCGAGCTTATCGCGATCCCTGACCTCAACATATGACTGCTCGATAGCCGGGACTGTTAGTTCCTGGTACTGGACGCGGACAAATTCCGGATTGTTCTGGAATCTTTTTGAGATCTCGATGATCGGCCGGGGCATGGTCGCGGAGAAAAGAAGGGTCTGTCTTTTCTGCGGCACACGCTTTAAGATTAATTCGATATCATCGCGGAAACCCATGTCAAGCATCTGGTCTGCTTCGTCAAGCACCACCATCGACACGCCTTCAAGGGAAAGGGTACGGCGTTTCATGTGGTCCATCACGCGGCCGGGGGTGCCGATGATGATGTGGACACCCTGAGCAAGCGCCTTGAGCTGGCGTTCTATGGGCTGGCCGCCATAAACGGGAAGTACGGTAATTTTCGGGAGGAATGCAAGAAGATGGGAGAATTCCTCGGCGATCTGGATAGCGAGTTCCCGCGTCGGGCACAGGACAATGGCCTGTACAACCCGTTGCGACGCGTCAATATTTTCAATGACCGGAATGCCGAACGCTGACGTCTTGCCGGTACCGGTCTGTGCCTGTGCGGTCACATCTCGGCCGGACTGGATGAGAGGGATTGCTAGTGTTTGGATGGGGGTGGGCTCTTCAAAGCCCATATTTTCTATGGCTTTCGCGATCTCTTTTGATAGAGAAAGATCGGAAAACTGTAATCGTGTATTCATATCGTGTGACTATTTGGCGCGAGGGCTCATAAGATGGTACCCTAGATCCGGGAATTATTGTTCCACGCGTTCACTTCCGGCAAACTTTCCGGCCCGTTAAAAAAACACTCGTTCCCTGCCAAAATCAGCAAGGAGGTATAATTATGTGCATAGCGATGCCAAAGGGGATTACCGGTGAGATGGGGTATGAAGGTTGTCGCATTCAACGGAAGCGCACGCAAGGACGGGAACACCGCTATTCTTGTGCGGGCGCTTTTTAAGGAACTGGAAAAAGCGGGGATCAAAACTGAACTGGTGCAGCTTTCCGGGAAAAAGATACACGGGTGTACTGCCTGCCAGAAATGCTGGGAGAATAAAGATCGCCGATGCGTGATTGACGATTTTGCAAACGAATGCATTGAAAAAATGGACGAAGCAGACGGGATTATCCTTGCATCGCCGACTTACTTCTCGGATGTGTCGACAGAGATGAAAGCGCTTATCGACCGGTCGGGTTTTGTCGCGATGGCAAACGATTCGATGTTCAGGCGCAAAGTCGGGGCGGCTGTTGTTGCCGTACGCAGGGGCGGGGCGATCCACACGTTTGATACGATCAACCATTTCTTTTTCATCAGCCAGATGGTGGTGCCGGGTTCCTGCTACTGGAACGTGGGCATCGGGCTTGCGGCGGGCGATGTGGAAAAAGATGATGAAGGTCTTGCCACAATGAAAGTTCTTGGTGAGAACATGGCATGGGTCATGAAAAAATTAAACAAGTAATTTTTTTTTCGAGAACCCACTTTTCATAATTTTTTACTTTGTAGAAAACCAACAGTTGATTATGCGAACGCGCTTCTATGTCTACGGCAATTCTTGCCTTCGCCCAAGCATACTTGTGGCATCCCCAAAGTTGTGATAGTGTTGTATTACCTACACAGACAAGCGATAATAGTTTCCCAAACTTGGGTGCCGGTAATACAACGGCATCATACTGTGCCCAGTCCCCCATGCATCAGTAACTCAAATAATCAATGTTGGGTGATACAAAATAGATACAAAAGAAAAAGGGGGAGTAAAAACCTAAATGGTTTTTAATTAATTAAATGAGGAATTACTCCCCTTCAATCATACGCTTAGTTATCCATCCCTGCGTTGAGCCGTATGAGATTTTCCAAAAGACTACCCCCCCAATTGTTTTCTCATCCCATACTTCCACATTTATATTGTCGCATGCAGGTAATTTCCCTGAAATTTTTGCTCCTGCAGATAATCCACCTGGCTGATCCCAAAGGTTGACAGGAGATGATTCCCAAATATCTGCGTTGCCGGGATCCTTGATACACATATTCAATGTCTGTGTAGATATCGGAGTGCTTGATGATGATGCTGATGATGATACACAACCTGCTATTCCTATCATCACGATAACGATACAACTTATAAAAATTGAAAAAAATTTCTTGCTTTGCATGATCATTATCCTTAAAAAAACAGATAAAAAAAAGTTTCCATTTTATTGTTAATAAACGGTTGTTAATTGCTTTTTCTTAATTTAATACGTTTTTCAGAATATTTCGTCTTCGGAAGACTCATAATATTTTTAGGTGATTCATCATTTGAAGCCATTAAAATTTTTTAAAACCTAATATTCCTCATAAAATTAAAGCCAGATTCAGAAAATCCAAATAATTCCATGAGATTTTATAATACTATATTATCGCAATATGGGGATGCTCTAGTGGCGGGGGCGAAGCCCCCAAGAACGTCTTTAAACTAAAAATGAACGTGAGTCTTTGATCGTTTTCATAATGAAATTGATCTGGAGTGGTCTTTATTGAGCAACTCTCAAAATTATTTATCCGTTGTAAGGAGTGCGCACATGATGAAAGAATCCTCAAAAAAGATGTTTTCCCAAAACTTTTCTCATAAAAAATTTATTTGGGGCATTCCATTCCAGAACCCCCCCCAAGGAAGGGGATTTTTTTGTTTGGAAAGTACTGGGAAGGGTACAAAAAACCTGAATCCTACCTGACCGGGGATCCTGAACATAAAACCACAAATAGGACTCCTTTTGCCAAAATACGCTCAATTTTGCCCCCATATAATACCCTTTCCAGCCCCGCCAAGGCCCCGGAAACCGCTGATTTTTACCGGATGGCCAATAACTCAACCGGGCCGGAAATCGGGGCTCAAAAACGCAATACATGAACGTCATAATTCGTCCGATTGAAAAAATAAGGCTGATTTATTGACTTTTTGAAACGGGGCCCGTTTCGGGCTCCGTTTGGTCGTGTCAGACGCCAATCGGAAGGCAAAATGAGCCCGGATTACAACAGGTCACATGTTTGTGGGTGCTTGATCAAAAATGAAGGCAGGGAAAAATTGTCTTTTCTCGATTTAACCCTCATACCTCAACCGTCATCCCGTCCTCAGATACTACAAGTCCCGGGCACTCCCGTTCGAACTGCGCTTTTAAAGCCCGGCGTTCTTCAATGGTCTTGTAGACTTCCGCGCCGAAATGCATCAGCGCGAGGCGTTTTGCCTTTGCCTCTTTTGCAATGTGAATCGCATCCTCCGGGTTGAGGTGCGGCCAGCCGGGATTTCTCTCGCCGGGTTTTAACCCGCACTCAGTAATAAGGAGGTCGGCACCGCGGGCGAGCGTGATCGCGTTGTCGCAGAGACCCGTATCGGTACAGTACGTTATCACCTTCCCGTCAATCTCAAACCGGAATCCCCGGCAGGGAACCGGGTGGATAAGCGGCAGGCACGTAACCCTGAAAGGAAGTTCGTGGAGCCCGTCCGCAAGTTCGGTCACGGTCACAGGATACGGGATTTGTTCAAGTGGGACGGTATAAGGATCGCGGAGGAGACCTGCAAGATCCGCAGTGGTGCCAACCTGTCCGCAGAGGGTCAGGCCTTTTCTAAACCGGAACTTCACGAGCGTGTGGAGCCCTTCTGTATGGTCGAGATGAAAATGGCTGAGAAAAAGAAAGACAGGTTTTTCCTGCGATATGTACCGGTCGGCTTTCGCAATAGCATTTCCTGCGTCGAGAATAATATCGTAATCGCGTGTGGAGACAAGAGTTGAGACGGTATTTCCGGTGGATGAATCATACCAGCCGTTTGTCCCAAGGAAAGTAACCTTCATACCCCTAAATTGGCCCTGTTCCATCTTCAAAGTACAGGTACGGTCTCCTGTAGCGTACTCAAATGTGCAGGATTTTTAAGACGGTATATCGATGAATTTTTTATACACTATTGATTGGAGGAGTTAACCATGAGAAAACATGTTTCAGTATTCCTGTGTGCCGCACTGCTGGTCCTTTTTGCGTGTGCAGTTCCGGCTGGTGCAGTTGTCCTTGAGGTAACCGTCAAAGGTACGGTGGCTGAGGTTTCACCGGTAAATAATTCCCTGACCCTTGCAAATCCTGAACAATACGGTTGCGATTACGGCTCGGGTGCAACTGCTCCGGTCTGTTCCTGGACGCCGCTGAACACATCCACGCTTACCGGCACCGTTCCTGACGAAGCAGCGCTTTCTGTATTTGCCAAAGGCGATCAGGCTGTCGCGGTGAGCCTTGGCGGAACTGGCGGGAACTGGATTGCGCTTGCAAAACTGTACGGATCCGGCGCAAATGCTGATTATGCGACCGATGAAATCGGAGATATCGGGAGTCTCCCGGTCACGCTCATCGGAAATTATGCAATAAATGCTGAAACGGTCCCGGACTGCGCTACCTGCAAAGGGACATCCTGCATGGCAGCAACCACGAATGTGACTGTCACCAGCGGCAAAATGACCGCCGCACAAAAGATCCTCAAGCCCGGCGAATCGCTCTTTTTCAACGGGAGAAACGATGCTTCAAGCGTCAATGTCACGTTTGTGAAGGGAGAAGCCCTTGCAAGCTTGTGTCCGAACTCCACTCCCCTTGTCGGAGGAGTCCAGCCGGTCTCGGATTATATTGTTCACGTCGTCCCGCCACTGGGTGTTAACGTGACAACGACAGAATCTCCATCAACCCCTGCACCCGCAACAACATCTGCACCTGTTACGACAACACAGAAATCCGGTCTGCCGTTTGCAGCGCTGGGTATCCTTTGCGTCGGGATTGCAGTTCTTGCCGTACACTACCGCAGGGACTAACTTTTTTCTTTTTCCGGCACAATCACAACCTCAATGTACCGGTTCATCGCAATGTTTGATCTGATGCAGATGATTTTTGTTCTGGAGCGTGGCTGTTCATGGCGCAGGTAAAAGTCGGCGTGCACGTCTCGATTGCCGGTTCGCTTGATCTCGCGGTTGACCGGGCAAAAGATGCCGGGTGCGATGTCTTCCAGATGTTTTCCCGAAACCCCCGGGGCTGGGGGTTCAAACCGCTGACCGACGGCGACAGTATTCTTTTCAAAAAGAAGATCGCGACCACCGGCATTCTTCCCGTCGACCATATGCCTTACCTCCCGAACCTTGCCTCGCCGAAACCAGAGATCTGGGACAAATCCGTCCAGACCCTCACGGCAGAACTTGACCGGTGCGGGAAACTGGGCATCCCGTACCTTGTCACCCATCTCGGTCACCATCTCGGCGACGGTATCGCGGGCGGCCGGGCCCGGGTGATTAAAGCAGTGAATGCAGCGCTTTCGTCATCCGGCAACAACGTGATGCTGCTCCTTGAAAATACTGCGGGGGAGAAAAACAGCGTCGGCAGCAGTTTCGAGCACATCCGCGCGATTATCGAAGGAATAGAAAGAAAAGAACGGATTGGCATCTGCTTTGATACCTGCCACGCATTTGCCGCGGGATACGAGCTGCGGACGGATGCCGGGCTTGCTTCCACCCTCGCGCAGCTGGACGAAACCGTTGGCCTTGACCGGCTCAAAGTTATTCACGTCAACGACACAAAAGGTGATCTCGGGAGCGGGCTTGACCGTCACGAACATATCGGCATGGGATTTATCGGGGAAGACGGGTTCCGGCGCATTCTCCACCACCCGGCCTTTGCCCGCCTGCCGCTCATCTGCGAAACCCCGGTAGATGACCGGCGGGATGACCGGGGAAATATTCAGGCTGTGCGGGATTTTGCCCGGTAATTTTTTAGTATCGCCGGATACTGGTTGAATGTTCTCCGGTTACCGGCGGTTCATAGAATTCTGAAAGATAATTTCGCTCTTCTACAACACCAGCGGCTTTTTCGAGATTTTTTGTCATCTCAAGACAGTCAGTGCCAAAAGCCCCGTTCACTTTCACAAGAATTCTTCCTTCCTTATCGATTGTAATCTCCATTTCCTGCATTTCCATAATTTTCCTCCGGTATTCATGTCAGTGTATGGACCGGTGCATCTTTTTTTACGAGTATACCGGTCACAAGGTCGCGTGCCGTGACGCAAAGTTGTTTTTCCCGGTCAAGCACAAACGTCAGCTCGAACCGGGGCTCGCCTTTTGTGGCCGGCGGGTCAGCGACAAGCAGCGTGGGGGTACTTTCGTTTACAGGCACAGGCCTGCTCCCGTTACCGGCATCCTCCGGTGGTCCGACAGGGCGGGCTCCCCCGGCAGGATCAAAGACCAGATCGAGTGACGGTCCATGCGCTTCCGGCGATGTGCTGATCTCATACAGGGGGATTCCAAGCCGGGTCTGGCCGTCATACGCGGCGCTGATGGTGATGCGGGCGAGCTGCCCTGCGCTCGGGTACCGGGCACCGCTGCGCACGAGAAACCGGAACCGGTGTTTTTGGCTTTTCGGGTCCCAGTACCTGAGCGCGTAATCGTTTTTGATCCGGTCCGGCCGGTTCGTCCGGGGCCGGTGAAGTACAGTCCCGCGGGCTACAGCATCAAGCGGGTGATCGCAATAAACCGGAATTCCGGCAAACTGTTTTTTGATGAAATCCGTAACAGCGGGTATCATACAGCCCCGGCCGGTCATGAGGATGGCGTCAGGTTGTTCCTCATTATACCCACGTGCACGTGCAGCTGCCCGGGCCCGGGCAATAGTTCGTTCAAGGACTGCCGGGAATCCATGTTCCAGCAGGATCCGGTCAATGTCATCCCGAGAAACGCGGACAGAGACCGTTGTTGCGGAGAATGGATCGATAAATTCTGTCACGGCATTGTCCTCTATAACGAGATGCCGGAATATTTCAGCTGTCCTTCCAGAAACCGCATCACGAATCTGTTGTGCTTTTGCACCGGTGTATTTCCTGAAATTCCGAAAGAGTATGTCCTGTGTTATCCAGTTATCGAGATCCCTGCACCCGGTATCTTCGGCGGCTGAACCAGTCATCCGGATTTCAGCAACTGCGGCATGATCAGGTGCTTCTCCGAACACAACAAAAGATGCTGTGAGGACTGTCTCATCCCAGTGAATAATAAGGTAGGAATTGCCTGCCCGGGGGACAAGGCCGTAACCGGCAATAACTGCAACCGGTTCGGAAAGCAGGTACCACGATAAAAAACCGGATGCATCGGCAATACTCCCTAGCCACCCGGAATACCAGTCCGGGACATCCGGAGGAATAGTAAAGCCAACCGTGGCGCACCTGGGACACTCCCGTACCGCATGGGTAAGGACATCTGTGAAAAAATCCGTTGCTGCATCGCGAATCGTTACCTGCCGGGCATCTCCTGCCGGCACTCGCGCCGGGCTTTCGTCCAGCAGGTATTTCCGGATCCACCGGACCGTTGCAGGATGATCCTCCTTACCTGCACGGACAACTTCATCGCCAATGATCCGGCTGCCGTCCTTATCGTAATGAATCAGTGACGGCACGGTGTGGACGGATCTGTTGGTTCCCGTACCGGGCATCTCCTGCGACCAGCCGGAAAATTCCATCGTGCGAAAACCTGTACCGTCAGGTTCCGCAATCCCGATGACAAGCGATCCGTTCCCGAAGTCTGCGCCAATGCGAAATGCCGGGGGAAGGGATTGGGTATACCGGTCCATGAAAATCACCCGACAATCTGGATATCAAACGCCCCGGCATCGCGGTATGCCGGGCAGAGTTCGATCTCGTTCTGGAACCTGACTGATAGGAGGAGGGAAAGGAACCGCCACTGTTCTGCCATCGCACCCGGACCGGCCGCCTGTTCCCCGTTTCGCGCAAAAGCAAGATCTGCAAGGGTTGACTGCGAAAGAGGGCGCATAAAAGGAACCCGGTGGATATGCACCCTCCCATCAATACCGCTTGTGGCAATGCAATCTTTTTCCGGCAGGACAACAATCCCGGTGATAGTCCCGTTGTGGGCGGGCAGGGTACGGATGAGAATTTTGTCATGCACAGAATAGTACGCGAGCGTGCCGGAATCATATCCGGCTGCAATCGCAAGCCCGTCACCGGTAAATGCGAGAGCCGTCGGTTTTCCCGGGACCTGCGGGATTGTCCCGCACGCTTTTCCCTCAGGCAGGGTATACAGCCGGATTACAGGATCAGTGCCAGCGGCAGCAAGAAGTGTTCCATCCGGGGAAACAGCACATGCGCTGATTTCATGCTGTGCGTCAGAAAGAACGATACATTCCGTTTCACCGGCCAGACTCCAGATCCGGACGGTTGTGTCATCACTGCCGGTAACAAAAAAAACGCCTTTTGGACCAGCACAACAACAGGTAATGATACTTGAATGCCCGGGAAGTGCCTCTGACAGTTTCCCGCCCGGCACATCCCAGATCCTCACTATACCGTCCCAGCCCCCGGAAATAAATGATGGCGAACCCGGCAAAAACACAAGCCCCCGCACGGTAGTCGTGGGAGTGTCACATGTGGCAACAAGGCTGTCATTTGCCAGGTCCCAAATGCGAAGAGTTGGATCTTTCCCGGCACATGCAAGATACCTCCCGTCAGGGCTGACCGCAAGGGCCCGGACTGACTGTGTGTACATATCGATGGACCGGACAAGAGTGCCATCTTCAGCTGAAAATATGCGGGCCCTGCCATCATTTGTGCCGGCGATTATTCCGGCATCTCCGGTACCCGAAGCACGGGTAAGTGCAGTTACTGCACCGGAGGGATTGGCAAGTGTCCGGAGAATCTCTCCTGTGGGAATGTCCCTGAGCGTGATAGTCCCATCACCACCAGAGAGGGCAAGGATTTTGCCATCCAGGGAGATCTCACATGCATTAACGGGTTGCCTGTACGCCCGGAATTCTTTTACCCATGACCCGTCAGGAACATGGTGAAAAAATACTGTCCCGTCATTGCAGCCAACCACGGCGAGTGTCCCATCAGGGGTCAGGGAACAACAGAGCGGTCGGCGGTTGTAAAGCGGAATTTCTGCGGCCGGGTCTTTGTTTTCGAATTTCCAGAGCCAGAAGATATTGTTATCGCTGCCGGTTATGGCGATCTGCTTTTCCGTCGATATGGCATGGCAGGTGGAATGACCGGAGAACCGGGAATATGTCCTTACAGAAACCCCGGTACCCGCATTCCGGAGAACCGTAAGTGACCGGTCATGGAAAACAAACAGATTATCTCCGGATTGTGTACGTGCAAGAGCCCTGACGGGGTCATCATTGCCCCCCGCAGTCCAGATCTCATTTCCGGTTTCAATATTGCAGCAGGACAAAGTTCCGTCGGCATAGCCCAAAATCACGCGCTTATTGTCAGCAACCGTGGAAACTGCCGTAACACGGACGGGGTGTCCCTGCACCATAAACAGGATTTTCCCGGTCCGGCTCCCGAGACGGATCATCTTTCCATGGAGAGTTCCGGCAATTATCTCCTCCCCGCTACCAATTAATACAGAACAGGAAACCGGGTCGTCCTTATCGGTAAACGACCAGACGATATCACCGGAAGGGATTGCAAAACTGCTGATAGTCCCGGCATTCCCTCCCGACACAAGGAATGAATTATCCGGTGAAAATTCCAAAAACCTGATGGCCCCCGCATCTGTTGAAACGTCCGTAATAAGCCGTGCCGTTTTTACCTGCCAGACTGAAATCCTCCCCTCAACAGTGCCGGTGGCAAGAAGTGTGCCGTCGCGTGAGAAAGCAAATTTCATGCACGGGCTGTCATGGTTCCGCATAGTCATGAGAGGTTTTTCAGGAGCCGGACTCTTCCATGTCTCCGGGAGCTCGCGAAGCAGTTCACAAAAGACCTGCTCTCCATCGCCGCCGGGTTTCCAGCCGGAAGTTTTCATTGCGTTCAGCGCTGTAATTGCAAGTGCCGGGGGTGCCAAAACAAGAAGCAGCCAGAGCAGATCCCATGCCTTCTCATCAGTAAGGCCATCGATGACCACAGCCCACTCGTCATAGGACCATGCACCGGCAGCCTGTGCCGGCTCCAGCCCGACGAGGGAATGGGCAAGGATCTGGCACATCCGGGGACCTTTTGCACTGCGGAGAGCCCGGGCTTTAATCCGGACCGGCGCCGCAGCATACCCCTTGAAGATGAGGGGGTGATGAGGGTCCGGATCAAAAAGGCACAATGCCTCTTCCTGCCCGGTGATAAAGAGGAAAAGTGCCGCCAACACCGGCTCCGATGGGACGTAGCCTTTGTTGATGGAAATTTTTTCAAGTGTCGGGTTTTCCCTCTCCAGCACTTCATTACAGAAGACATCTATGGCGTCCTGTGCCAAAAGACTGCCAAGGGCATCGAGCGCAGTTTTTTGTGCAACCGGATCGGAACACGCCCCTGCAATGGTACACAGTTCGCCGACCGCCTGCACATTCCCAAGGGAAAGTGATTTTGCCAATGCTCTGACAAAACGCCGGTATAAAAAAGGGCCGATAACCGGGAATTCGGGAGCAAGTTTCATGGGGCTCACGGCTGCACGGGATCAAACGTCTCCAGCGCAATTGTCCTTTCATTCACGCGATGTGACGTCGCTGCCTGCCTTGAAGCTGACTGTGCCCTTCCCTCTGCAAGCCATGCCCGGAGTGCCGCCACGGTTTCACGTTGCGATACTGAAAGGGGGACCTGCGTCTTCATGCAGGAAATGATGTCAGTGGTCGTGACCCGGCGCATGTTCTCGCTGAATGCCCGGTACATTGCATCAATGATCGTCTGCTCGATCTCAGCGCCTACGTAACCCTCGCTTTCCCGGCTTAGGAGATCGACGTCAAATTCCGCGGGAACGCATTTACGTTTCTTAAGATGTACGGTAAAAATCTCGCGCCGTTCATCTGTTGTTGGCAGATCAAGGAAAAATATCTCATCGAACCGCCCTTTCCGTAACAGTTCCGGCGGGAGCGCTGCGATATTGTTTGCAGTCGCCACAACAAAACAGGGGGCGGTCTTGTCCTGCATCCACGTAAGGAGATGGGCAAAAACACGCTGGCTCGTACCGGCATCGCCGCTGCCAAACGCAAACGCCTTTTCGATCTCGTCCACCCAGAGAATGCACGGGCTGATCGTTTCGGCGAGCGCGAGCGCCCGGCGCGTCCGCTCTTCAGATTCACCGACAAGGCTGCCAAAGAGCGCCCCGACATCGAGCCTGAGCAGGGGCAGGTGCCAGAGGTCGGCAATCATCTTTGCCGTAAGGCTTTTCCCTGTACCGGGGATGCCGATGAGTGCGATACCTTTTGGTGCCGGGAGCCCGAAATCGCGTGCATCTTTCGTAAACGCCCGCTCGCGCAGTCGGAGCCAGTCCTTGAGAACGACAAGCCCCCCGACATTCTCCGGGGTTTCAGTATAACTGTAAAATTCAAGCGCATCCGAAGAACTCAGGATGTCTTTTTTGTCAGCAATGATCGCATCAATGTCCCGGTCATCAAGCGTGCCGTGGGTAACAATCGCTTTTGAAAATGACCTTCGTGCCTGGTTGAGGGTCATGCCAAGGGCTGCCTGGATGATCTTTTCCCGGCCCCCGGGTGAAAGCGAACATGAAATGCCGCTTGTGGCAAGCAGGAGGTCCAGATCGGCAGAAAGTTCGGCTGCTGTTGGCGGCGGAAAATGCACGATGACTGCGTCGTCGCGGATCTCATCCGGCACCCGGGTTGCCGGGGTCACGATCACAATTGTGCGCCGGTTGTAGCGGAACGCCTGCGAGAAATTGCGGATCCTTCGTTTTACCTGCGGGTTGTTCCAGTATTCGTGGAAGTCCTTAAGGACGATAACAGCATCCTCGCCGGTCTTTACAATATCATCAAGCGCCGTGAGAGGGTCACGCGACTGGTTAGGGAAATTCTTGTTTCCGGATATAACTAAAAATCCGTCGACACTGTCCCAGGCAATGCACTGGCGGGGAGGGTCCCATCTTTCGCAGACATCCTTAACCTGCGATATCACCCGCTCCTCTTCCGGGGTGATAACGACAATCAGCGTGACACGGGCGCGGAGGGAGATGTCCAGCCTGCGGGAGAAATCCGGTTCGGCGTGCTGCATGGTTTACTTCCATCTCCTGACCACAATCCGGACGGTCCCGTCGTTTTCCTCGGTTTCTGATACGACATTAAAGCCATCTGCCGCAGCCTGTTCGAGCACCAGTTTTTTTGCGTATTCTTTCTGGAGGACACCGGCCTGTTCTTTTAATTCTTCGGCGATTTTCTTTTCGCCTTTTCCCGAAACTCCCCACCAGTCCGCCACCATGTCGTACGTGCCTTCCGGATTTTTCACAAAACCAAGGCCGTACGACCCGGATTTTTTTGCAGCAATATCGACATTGTGCTGCCCGTGATACCCTTTGATGGTAGTATCAGTCTCGACGGTATAGCCAAGCTCCTGCATGCACTGGACCAGCGCCTCGCGGTGCCGGAAGGTTGTCCTGATGCGGCTGAAATGCGACATCCTCTTACTCCCCTCGGCACCGGGCGGCGATCTGCCGCACAAGATTTTTTTCCGGAAAACCGGTGGTCGTGACAATTCCTCCGGGACTAATAGAAAACTCAACGAATCCGCCAGGCACCTTTTCGGAAGTATCATGTATGCGGATTCTCCCGGAAAGGTCTATGATCTGCTGGTTTGATGAACCAATGTAAGGATCCGTACAGGCAAGCTCGCCGATATATGGGCCGGCAATAAGAAGATCGGTAACCGCAAGCAGCCGGTCCCGGCCGGGATCGGGATGCGAGGTAAGGTATTCGTACGTATATCCGGTATACGTTATGACCGTCAACCCCGCTTTTTTGACCTGCTCTCCAACAAAAGCCAGTCCGTCTGCCTGGGAAAACGGCTCTCCCCCGGAAAAGGTCACGCCATCGATACCTTTTATGGCGATGATACGATTGGCGAGGTCATCAGGAGTAATAAGATTCGCGGGAGAAAAGGACCAGAACTCAGGGTTGAAACACTCACTGCACCGGATCGGGCAGCCCTGCACCCAGATGACGGCACGGATACCGGGACCATTCGCGGCTGACCTCGCAAGAAAACCCGCGAGATTAAGCACACTCCTGCGTCGGCATCCGTGGTCGCTGGTTTGATCCGCCATCATTTTTCCGCCACATTTTCATAGGCTGTTGAAATGATTCCGGTGTGGGTGATCAATGTATCTTATAGTATTACCCAAAGATTCCCGGAATGTCGATCATTCGCGGGGACGTGCAAATCAGTATACTTATGAGATACAATCTGACTATACACGTTCGATTTTCGCCTTTTTAATAGGAACATGTCCGCAATTATGTAATCCATAAGGATTTCGATTGGCCGGGCAAACACGCGCACAAAAACCGTGCCCGGATCCCCGCGCTCTTATAACCCTCCGGCAACAATAGATCCTGTAAGTGAAGGCAACATTTGACGGCACTTCTGTGCTTACAGGAAAAGACGGAAAGATGCTCTATGACCAGAGCGGGTACGGACGTCCCGAAGGTGACGGGATACGGCTCGCACCGCAGGAAGCCCTCTACCTGCTCCTCCGCCAGAAAATTACAGTCCCGGGTTATACGTTCGATACGCTGCTTGCCAAATGTGCAGACCAGAAAAATTTCCTGCGCAGTTTCCTTGTCTACAGGGACCTGCGCGAGAGAGGATATGTCGTCCAGACCGGGCCACACGATTACCGGGTTTTCCGGCGCGGTCAGCGGCCGGGGACCGGGGAATCACTTTATCTTGTCCGGGTCCTGTCGGAACGCGACCCCATCCGGTTTGAAAAACTGATTGAAGAGGTCGTTACGGCAAAAAACATGCGCAAGCAGTATGTCCTTGCCGTTGTTGACGATGAAGATGAACTGACATACTACGAGATTAAGTTCCAGAAACTCGAAGATGCCTGCGTCCCGCATCCTGCAATAACGCTAAAAGATGCAATCCTTGTCGGGAAATCTGCGATGGTCCGGGTGCCGCCGGACTCCGATCTCGAAACAGCCCGGTTCGGTAAACGGCTTGACAACGAACGGCTCATGATCACGCCGGTTGAGCTCCTGTACCTGATGGAATCCGGAATCCTTCGCGTAAAAAAAGACGGCAGCCCGATCACATCTGAAGACTACTTTGCGTTTGCATCTGAATCCGATACTGAACTTCCTGAAAAAGATAAGGTCTACACCGAATTACGCCGGCATGAGTTTATTCCGCGGACCGGTTACAAGTTCGGCCACCACTTCCGGGTATACTGCGGCAAAAATGTGCACTCCGATCTTCTGGTGCATGCAATTGAAAAAGAGGCAGTCATGCCAATGAGCGTGATCTCGCGCTCTGTCAGGATGGCGCACAGTGTCAAAAAGAAGATGTTGTTTGGCTGTGTACATACTACCGGTATACAGTTCGTCGAATTCGCGCGGATCAAGTTATAAAAGCAGAGCGTTTCAATCATGACAGAACCGCAGATCAATCCCTGGTCAAGTACACCCTCTCTTGATGTCGAAAAAACATTTGCCGAGTTTGGCATCGACCCGATTGCACCGGTACTCTCTGAACTTCCGGATATCCCCTATTTTATGCGGCGGGGTATCGTCGTGGGGCACCGGGATTATCTCCCGATTGCCCGTGCGATCCGGAACCACAGCCCGTTTTATCTTTTAACCGGGTTTATGCCAAGCGGCCACCCGCACCTCGGCCACCTGATGCTCATGAGGGAAATTGTCTGGCACGTTCAGCAGGGTGCAAAGGGTTACGTGACAATTGCCGACCGGGAAGCCTACGGCGTACGGGGTCTTTCATGGGAAAAATGCCGGGAGTATGGCAAAGAATATCTCTCCTGCCTGTTTGCCCTTGGGTACGAAGGTGAGACCTACTTCCAGAGTAAAAACAACCGGTTAAAGGACCTCGCGTTTGAAGCGGCGACAAAGGTTAACTTCTCCGAACTTTCGGCAATTTACGGGTTTACTCCCGAGACTGCGCTTGCCCATGCAGACAGCGTGATCACGCAGGTAGCAGATATCCTGTACCCGCAGGTTGAATGTGGACCGGCGCCGACGCTTGTGCCGGTGGGAATCGACCAGGACCCCCATATCCGGCTCACACGGGGAATATCACATAAGTTCCGGATGTTCACGGTCGAGGAACGCGACGGGTATATCAGCGTGCGCTCGAAGAATGCGCCGGATAAAGCGCTTGATGCCGTGAAAAAAGCGTTCCCAAACGCGAAAAAATACGAGGGTCACGTTGACATTAAAGGCGCCGGTTGTGCCGATGTAAGCGCACGGGTACGGGAGATTGAGCGTGCCTGCGGCGGTTATGCGTTCTATACGCCATCGTCCACCTATCATGTTTTCCTGCCGGGACTGACCGGCGGTAAGATGTCGTCAAGTGTTCCTGAGAGTTTCATCTCATTCTATGAACCGGAAGCGACAGTAAGAAAGAAAATCATGAGTGCCCTTACCGGCGGCAGGATGACCTTGGAGGAGCAGAAAAAACTTGGCGGAGAGCCGGAGAAGTGCACGCTCTACCTCCTCAACATGTTCCACATGGTCACAGACGATGCACAGCTTGCCGAAATCCACCGGAAATGTAAAGCCGGGGAGATCACCTGTGGGCAGTGCAAGAAGGAGACTGCGGAACGGGTACTGGCATTTTTAAAAGATTTTAAGGAGAAGATGAACGTGGCAGCAGAAAATATCAGGGTGTGAGTGCGGATGGCTGAACTGACGTTAAACGAAAAGAGGCTGCTTGCCGCCCTTAAGGGTAATTCCGGTAAAGCGGTTGATGTCCCGGAACTTGCGGCAAAGATGGATGCGACGCCCGAAGCTGTCGTGCAGTGGGCACACCTTGCGATGGATAACGGGCTTGTGAAGCTCGAACGCATTGTCGATAAATCATTTGAGTATACCGAGGAAGGGAACACGTACCGGACAGCAGGACTTCCTGAGACCCAGCTGTTGCGTGTACTTGGAGAAGCGGGCACTCCTCTTGCAGAACTCCAGAAACTCGCCGCGTTTAAGATCGGGTTTGGCCAGCTCAGGAAAAAGGGCCTGATTACAGTAACAAATGGTATTGTCACGCCATCTTCCGGTGCCTCCACCGCAGACGATGAAGCGGCACTGAGAAACCCGGCAGAAGCGGGCGCACGGGCAAAGGATCTTGTCAAGCGCAAACTCCTGGCCGAAACCGAATCCGTCCGTTATACTATTGCAGTCACTCCAGCCGGTGCAGCGCTTGCGGCACAGGGCCTTGACCTCCGCGAGGAGATCGGCACGCTCACCCGTGACCAGATCCTGTCCGGCGCGTGGAAAAACGCGAACCTGCGCAGGTACGACATCAACAAACTGCCAAAGATCGTCTATCCCGGAAAGTCCCACCCATACCAGCGGCTCATTGACGAAATGCGCCAGATCCTATTGGAGATGGGATTTACCGAGATGCACGGCAGCGTTGTCCAGAGTGCGTTCTGGAACTTCGACGCGCTCTTCCAGCCGCAGGACCACCCGGCCCGGGAGATGCAGGATACTTTCTATCTTAAAGAGGAAGCCCCGCTGCCGGAGGGATGGGAACGTCTCCGCGATATGCATGAGCACGGAGGGGAAACATCATCTACAGGGTGGGGCGGGAAATGGAACCCCGACAAGGCAAAACAATGCGTGCTCCGGACCCACACGACAAGCCTGTCCATCCAGTACCTTGTCAACCACCCGGAGCCGCCGGTGAAAGCCTTCTGTGTCGGCAGGGTATACCGCCGCGAGGCAATCGATCCCACGCACACGCCCGAATTCGAACAGCTCGAAGGGATCGTGATGGACAAGGGGGTCACGTTCCGGCACCTGCTCGGCTTCTTAAAAGAGTTCTACCAGAGGATGGGCTTTGAGGATGTACGGTTCCGGCCCGGGTTCTTCCCGTACACGGAACCCTCAGTTGAGCCTGAGATCTATGTCGACGGGCTTGGCTGGGTCGAGATGGGCGGGGCCGGAGTGTTCCGGCAGGAAGTCACCGCACCGTGGGGCGTTACATACCCGGTGCTCGCATGGGGCCTTGGCGTGAGCCGTGTCGCAATGTTCCGGCTTGGCTTAAAGGACCTCCGCCAGTTATACCAGAGCGACCTCGAATGGATCAGGAACAGCCCGGTCCATGCACCGGTAAAGGTCGGGAGGAAAGCATAACATGGCAATTATCAGCCTTTCCTATAAGTATCTTGAACGTCTCACCGGCACGGACAAGGAAGCAATCTTAAAACGCATCCCGATGATCGGCTCCGAGATCGAACGCATTGAGGAAGATCACGTTGATGTTGAGTTCTTCCCCAACCGGCCCGATCTCTTCTCGGTTGAGGGTGCAGCCCGGGCAATGCGGGGATTTCTTGAAATCGAGATCGGCCTCCCGAAATATTCGGTAAAACCGTCCGGCATAAAATTCACCATCGACCCGAAACTGGCAAACATCCGGCCATGCCTTGGGTCTGCGGTTATCAGGAATGTCTCCTTCGATGACGAATCGATCCTTTCGGTCATGGCGCTTCAGGAAGCGTTGCACTGGGCAGTCGGCAGGGGACGCAGCAAGGTTGCCATCGGCATTCATGACCTCGACACAATAAAGCCGCCGTTCCATTATACGGCCTCTCCCCGGAGCAGGAAGTTTGTCCCGCTTGATTTCACCAAAGAACTCACGCTTGACGGCATCCTTGCCGAGCACCCGAAAGGCCGGGACTATGCAAAGATCGTAAAGGACTTCCCGCTCTTCCCCCTCATCACCGATGACGAAGACCATGTCTGCTCGTTCCCGCCGATTATCAATGGCGAGCGGACCCGGGTGACAACGAAAACAAAGAACATCCTTCTCGATGTGACCGGCACCGACCAGCGTGCGGTCAATGTCGCGGCAAATATCATCTGCACCGCGATGGCCGAAGCCGGCGCAACTATCGAGAGCGTAGAGATAAACGGTGTCGCGACTCCGGATCTGAAACCTGTCGAGCGCACGGTAAGCGTCCGCGAATGCTGCGATCTTATCGGTGTTGAACTTACCGCACCGCAGATAGTAAAACTGCTCGAAAAGATGCGGTTTGGCGCACAGGCAGTCGGGAATGACAAAGTAAAAGTTCAGGTGCCCTGCTACCGCGCCGATATCATGCACGACTGGGACATTTTCGAGGACGTTGCAATCGCATACGGGTACGAGAACTTTGATGTCGAGCTCCCCCCGACATTTTCCATCGGGAAAGAACACGTGGCAAACACGGTTGCCGGACAGGTGCGGACTGTCCTTTCCGGGCTCGGGTACCTTGAGATGATGCCCTTTACGCTCACAAACGAGAAAGTGGCAAGCGATTACATGCAGCGCCCCCGCTCACCGCATGTGCTGCACCTCATGCACCCGATAAGCGAAGAATACACGGTTGTCCGAACCGATATCCTGCCGCTCCTTTTAGAGATGCTCCAGGTCAACCGGCACCGCGAACTGCCGCAGCGCATCTTTGCAACCGGCGATGTCGTGGCCGATCTCCTGACGACTCAGCAGCTTGCCGCAGCAGGCACTCACCCGGCAGCAGACTTCTCCGAAGCTTATGCCCATGCGGATGCCGTGCTCCGCGAACTTGGCATTACCTATACCGTCATGGAATCAAAAGATGACGCGTTTATTGACGGCAGAAGAGCAGATATTATCGCAAACGGGAAAAAAGTCGGCGTATTCGGCGAGATCCATCCCGCCGTGCTTACCGCATTTGAACTGGAACACCCGGTTGCAGCGTTCGAGCTCGACCTTACAGCCGTACCGGGATACCCCGCCGGGAAAGATACTCTTTTACATCACGGACAGTAAATTCGCCGTAGTGAAAGACGCTTGCCGCAAGGCAGGCGTCGGCTTTTCCTTTTGTAAACCCGTCATAGAAATGTTCGAGCGTCCCGACACCGCCGCTTGCGATCACCGGGATGTTGGCCGATTCCGAGATCGCCCGGGTGATCGCAAGGTCAAACCCGTTCTTTGTCCCGTCGGTTTCCATGCTTGTCAGGAGGATCTCACCGGCACCGCGTTCTTCTGCCTCTTTTGCCCAGCGCACCGCGTCGATCCCGGTTGGTTTGCTCCCGCCATAGATGACAACCTCGTACCAGCAGGTGCGGCCATCATCAAGCAGCACCGGTATTGCTGCCGGGTTTTCCGTGAAGTTCCGCCTCACATCCATCGCGACAACGATGCACTGCGTCCCGAACGATTCTGCTCCTTTTGTAATAATGGAAGGATCATGAACGGCGCTTGTGTTCAGGCTGACCTTGTCGGCCCCGGCCCGGAGGATCTGCTGGATATCATCAAGCGTCCGCAGGCCGCCCCCGACCGTGAGCGGGAGGAAAAGCCGGTCTGCCGCACGCTGGATCAGTTCGATGATAATACCGCGTTTCTCTTTTGAAGCGGTAATATCAAGGAAGACAACTTCGTCCGCACCCTGTTCGTTGTAACGCTCGGCAAGTTCCACCGGGTCGCCGGCGTCCCGTAAACCAAGAAAATTTGTCCCTTTTACAACCCGCCCGTCTTTAAGATCAAGACAGGGGATGATCCTTCGTGTGAGCACCATGCCATTTTTGTTATTTCCTGCAAGCACTATTTACCTATCTGCATACCTTCCCGGATGGTCCTGCCTTTACGGGGAACTTTATTGTGCATTGGTCGCCCTAAGGAATGGGTACGAAAAAAACACCTGTTTCCCGCAGGAAGCAGAAAAGAGGTTTTCATGAATACGGGCAGACAAAAAATCGACTGGGCGGCACAGTACATGCCGGTGCTTGCCTCGATTAAAAAACAGTTCGAGAAAGACAAACCATTCAAGGGCATGACCATCGGCATGGCTCTTCATGTCGAAGCAAAGACCGCAAACCTCGTCCAGACGCTTGCCGCCGGTGGCGCAAAGGTCTACATCACCGGCTGCAACCCGCTCTCCACGCAGGACGATGTGGCAGAGGCCTTAAACGACGTGAAAAACGTCCATTGTTACGCAAAGCGCGGGTGCACAGTTGATGAGTATTACGCGGCAATCGAGCAGGTGCTTGATGCAGCACCATCCATTACTATCGATGACGGCATGGACCTCATCCACTACCTGCACACAAAACGGCGCGAACTATTAAAGAAAGTGATCGGAGGATGCGAGGAGACGACAACCGGCATCCACCGGCTCCGGGCGATGGCAGCCGACAAGAAACTTGAGTTCCCGGTCGTTGCCGTCAACGATACCCCGATGAAACGGTTCTTTGACAACGTGCACGGGACCGGGGAAAGCGTGCTCTCCTCGATTATGATCACGACAAATGCGCTTATTGCCGGCAAGTATTTTGTCGTTGCCGGGTACGGGTTCTGCGGGCGCGGCCTTGCAAAGAAAGCCCACGGGCTCGGCGCCAAGATCATCGTGACAGAAGTCGACCCGCGCCGGGCGCTTGAAGCGCACATGGACGGGTACCAGGTCATGACCATGGAACAGGCCGCAGAGATAGGCGATATCTTTGTCACGACCACCGGTAACACAAGCGTAATCGGGAAAGATCATTTCGGGAAACTGAAACCCGGTGCGATCCTCGCAAATGCTGGACATTTCAATGTCGAGATTGATATTGCATGGCTTGAAAAACACGCGGATTCGACCATTGAGCGCGACGGGATCATCACCTATGTCCTGAAGGGAAAACCAGTCCACGTGCTTGCCGAAGGCCGGCTCGTGAATCTTGCAACGCCAAAAGGCATGGGCCATCCCATCGAAGTCATGGACTTAAGCTTCGCGTTACAGGCGCTCTGCACCCGGTATATTGCGGAACACGGGAGTTCACTTAAAGGCGGGGTCTACGAAGTCCCGCATGAGATTGACGAACAGGTTGCCCGGCTCAAACTTGCGTCGCTCGGCGTCTCAATCGACGACCTGACCGCTGCCCAGAAAAAATACCAGTGCAGCTGGGACATCGGCACCTGAAAGCCATTCACTGGCCTTCACTTTTTTTTGCATTTCTCATCAGCATACTGCCAGATTCGGCCCTTGTTTGGTAAAAAGTGAGTTGATGGGACCTTTTTAGTATCTGTTGCAGCCAACGCTGTTTTTAGTCTTCCCGTGCTGCGTAAAGATATTCCTGCGCATACCCGCAGTACTCCCCGAAATGTTTCCGGGCAAACCTCCGGATTGTGTCATACTCCCAGCCGGTAAGAGCAGAACCGTTTGAAAGTTCCGGGAGATAGTGTTCCCGCATGATACGCCGGATCCAGACATCAACCGGGAAGGCGTCGTATTTCTGGAATGCAAAAAGAAGAACGCAGTCCGCTGCTTTTGGACCGATACCGGAGAACTTCATCATCTGCCGGCGTGCATCCTCATAAGGTTGCGCCCTGATTGTTTCCTCCCAGCCCTTTTCCCCGGCAACATCGCACGCGGTTTTGAATACATACGATATGCGGTACCCGAGCCTGCACTCCGCAAGCGACGATTCATCCCCGGTGCAGGAAATTTTTGAAGGTTTGGGGAATGTAAAAAACGTCTTGTCTCCCGCTTCAATTCCGGTCCCGAATTTCTGCGCGATGGTTGCGATACGGCGGCGGATCATGGGGATATTGGAATTTGTGGCGCAGATATAGGAACAGAGGCATTCCCATGCAGGCTGCCGCACGAGACGCAGGCCCCGGCACCGCTCAATTGCATCGTGGATAAACGGATCGCGGTCGATTGATTTGAGGATCTTTCCAAGATCGTGATCGAGTGAAAAATAATGCCGGATAAATGCTTCATCTGCCCCCTCATATGTCAGGGTTGCACCGTCCTGCCGGCACCGGATCACCCGGTCCCCGACAATCCCGCACCACCAGCCGTCATCAGTGCGATCCCAGCGAAAGACCTGACCGCACCCAAGAGTCTGGTCAAGAGAGAACGGCTGGTCCGGACGAAGCGCGATCTGTGACATAATCGGTTTTTCCTGTCAATTATCTGCGTTTGAACTTTTTAGAATGTGTCAAGAGCAATATGTGCGCACTTTCGTGAAGCACCGGTTTTTTGAGGGTTCCGAATTTTTTGGTGATTAACAGTGGAACGGATAGTCTTTTAACATCTAAATTATCAGTTCTTTTTATGGAATTAACAGAAACCCTCAAGGTATTTATTGAAGAAGGCGGGGACTGGGAACGAAAGGCAACATCACTTGGAGGAGTCTCCATCATCCGGCTGCCTGCCACAAAAAACCGGCCGGCTTCCCTTGCAATAGACATAAACCCGCTTGGAGAGAACGGACTCCCCATAAAAAAGAAGGGTATCATGATCATGAATGCAACAGAGCTTGCTGCGTTTCGTGCCATCTTTAATAATGACAAAATGGATAACGTTATAAAAGCGATTGAAGAAGTCTTCCCGGAGCGTAAATCAACCGCAAAATCAAAAAAAGCGGATGTTCTACAATTATAATCAAAAACTGTGAAAAATAAGCCAGAACAGCTGGAGGGAGAACCATAAAATTACTGCCGGTACTATCGGTTTTTTTTCTCGTCCTGATACTTTCAGGTGCCGGGTGTCTTGGCACAAAGATCCCCTCGGTCAATAAAACCGCACCTCCGGCGGTTATTGTCGATTTTCACCGGTCAGGAGGCATTGACGATGTCAATGACCGTCTTGTGATCTTTGACAACGGAGTGGCAATTGTCTCGGCAGGATCGACAAGCACCGACATTCTCCTGAATGCAACCGATATGGCACATATATCTGCATTGTTTAACCAGTCCCAGTTCTCGCAGTTGCAGGCGAACTATTCAGCCCCGCGTCAGAGTGAGAACCTGATGACATACACCATTACATATCATGGCAAGACCGTTACTGCTACAGAATCAGCTATGCCACCTTCACTCAAAACAGTGGTCGTGGAGCTGAACCGGATTCTCAAGAGCGCAAGCTCAAAGATGACTACTTATCCAACGCTTCGAATTGTAAAATAACGTGACGACCCGGGAAATCCAACCGGATCGAAATTCCCTTTTTTTAAAAAAACGATGAGAATTCATCAGTTTCCGGTTTTTAAAAATCAAGTCCCATACAAAATAACAAAAATCATATCCGGTACTTGCACAATCCCTGCGTTTATCTTTGCAAACGGGTATTGCTAAAAAAGAGATTATTCGTGTTTATACAAACACGACTGCACATCGTGCCCGAGTTTCCCGATTGCATCGGCACGGCAGCGCTGGCAGTGCCGCATCTGTTTGACATACTTTGAACAGGCGTCCTGCATCTTCCGTTTCATTTCAGGGGTTGGCGGTGTAATATTGGCAAACTTGTACTGGGCAATCAACGGGATGAGGTTGAAAGTGTAAACACCCATTTCACCGACTTTCTTTGCGATATCCTCGATATGATCTTCGTTAATGCCCGGGATATAGACCGTATTTACCTTGACGATCATGTGCCGGTTTACGGCCATCTCGATACCCTTTAACTGCTGGGAAAGAAGCAGTTTTGCACCCTCCACCCCGGTATACCTCTTGCCCTTGTAATCGACGAACTGGTAGATCTTTGCCCCGATTTCCGGGTCAATCGCATTCAGGGTGACCGTGATATTGCCGACATCGTATTTTTCAAGCAGGTCAATTTTGTCCGGTAACAAAAGCCCGTTTGTACTGATGCACTTGATAACACCCGGGTATTCCTCATGGAGCCGGCGAAGTGTCTCGAACGTCTCTTCGTTTGCCAGCGGATCTCCGGGACCTGCAATGCCGACAACCTTGATGTAATCATATTTCTGGATGACTTTTTTTACCATGTCCATTGCTTCGTCAGGTTTCAGAACCCGGGTGGTCACACCGGGCCTGCTCTCGTTCACGCAGTCAAAATCCCGGATGCAATAGTTGCACTGGATATTGCACTTCGGCGCGACGGGAATATGACACCGCCCGAAGGCATGGCACGCCTTTTCGGAAAAACAGGGGTGCTCCTGGATTTTCCGCATTTGTGCAGGGTCCCACTGGACTTTCTTTCCTGCCACGACCGCGGTCTGTAGTTCGTCGGACATAGGTTCACTTTTAAAGTGCGTTCTTCAGGTATAAATAAAGTTCAATCTGAGTAATTTTTTTGGATATCCTTATACCGGGAAAATATCCAAAGATGGATTTCCCGTTTAATACCCGGCTGGTGCTCTGCCGTTTTAAATAGTCGTGTCGGGTAACATACAGGAAAAATCCGGGTTTACGATATAGACCGGAAAGGTCCCGAATATCGTCTTTCTTTCGACCTGGTAAATCTGTGCTTCAAGGAGAAGTTCGGTGGTCTCGCGAATGGCATCAGGTGTGGCCGGGTCCTGATTTCCAGGTGTACCGGGCGTGATATTTCCAGTCTCGTCAATAATTTCAATCTGGCGGAGCAGACGCCGGGTCTTATTCGTTGAAAACCGCTCAAGCAGATCGCGGCTGGTGATACCGTGGAGATACCGTAAAATAAAATACATCGTGACCAGCACGACGCCAATTGCGATAAATAAATGGCTGAGTGTATTAAACGCAGAAACCGACAGGAGATTGTTGACCGTAATGCCCGGAAGCAGGATAATAGTGACAAGAATGCAGATAAGCGCAAGGACGGCCCCGAGCAGAAACAGGAACGATACAACCGGTCCCGGGACTTTTTTCCTGATCAGGTGCTCCTTCATACCAGAGACATCTGAAAAAAATTCCGTCGAATAAGGTTCCAGTTTCCATACAAGGAAATAGAAAACGATAATGGATACCGACTGGAACAGGATGATTCTGGCATGCGATAAAGTAAGACTCCCGGAAAAGTACATGAAGACAACGATAAGGATATCAAGGGAAAATATGACGGCAAAACCGTAAAAGAGCGGCCGACAGTTGATAAAGAACGTATTGAGAAAAACCCGGGAAAACTTTTTTGTACTCCTGATAATGCCGGCATCCTTAAGCCCCGAAAGATACCGGGAGATCTCGTTCTCTTTCATGGATGAACGGTTGAGACTGAGGGGAATGAGCAGGGTGATAAAATAAAACATGAACAAAAAGAAACTGGCAGAAATAAACAGAAGGGGATACAGGGGATTTACAAAGAAAAAAATGATATTTGCAACAATGGCAGCTCCAAGGATAACAAGCGTGAGTCGTCCTGTGGTTCCCGCAGCATAAAGGCGCCGCTGCCGCTCCTTCTCTTCAGTTATCTCAGTCCGCAGCATCCTGTGGAGGGAGGTAATTGTTCCAAAAACCGACAAGGGATCCTTCATTTCCATAAAAAGTCCTCCAAAACAATCGGATTTGGCCGGATTTCCTGGTGCGATCCTTTACCGTGTCTCCTTTACTGTATCTATTAGGGAAAGGCAAGAGTATATTCTTATCCGGTTAATTCCAGTATGGAGCATTTATGAAGAAATCAGAGAAACTGAAAGGCAAGGAAAAAGTCGCTGCACAGAAGAAACAATACAAAATGATTGGGATTGTAGCGGCTGTTGTGGTTGTGGCTGTTTGTGCTGCCGCTTATTTTGTGGTATTTAACCCGCTTGTTGTTGCAGAAACCGGGGATACAGTCAGTGTTGTCTATACCGGGATGTTTGAAAACAAAACCGTCTTTCAGACAAACGTGAATACAACCCCGCTCTCATTTAAGCTGGGTTCGGGAAAAGTAATCCCGGGGTTTGATGCCGCAGTTGTCGGGATGAAAAAGAACGAGGAAAAGACCGTGTGGATCCCTTACGACAAGGCCTATGGATCATATGATCCGGGCCTGGTCATGACACTCCCGAAAAACAAGGTCCCGACTGATGAAACCATAATTCCCGGCCAGAAGATCTATATCCAGAACACGGTTGATGGCAGCGTAATGCCGGTTACCGTCATCAATATCACCAGCAAAGGTCTGACTGTCGATGCGAATTCACCGCTTGTCGGACAGAACCTTACCTTTAACATAAAGGTCCTTGATATCAAAAAGGCTGGCAAATAACGATTTGCGACGGGAATTACCGTCATTTGCCTTATCTTTTTTAAAATTTTTTGTCGCAACTGTGCCTGTTGGCAGTCAAATCACGAAAAAACGATGGGCCCGGCCGGATTCGAACCGGCGACCTTCGCCGTGTAAGGGCGACGTCATACCGCTAGACCACGAGCCCGGTAACCTACTAATGTCAGACTGTAACCTATTAAAATTGTCGTGCGGTTTTGCTAAAAACGGATATAATAATCATCTAAAAAAACCACGTAATCCAACTCAAACGCCCTTTTTGGGCCACACAAATATTGCCGTTCGCTTTCCCCGCATAATTTTTTAGTACCATCATCCATTGAGCACAATCAAAATTGCATAAAGGGGAGACCCCTGCCCCCCCTTCCTCTTTTTTCCGGATGGGGGGATACCCCCCACCCATGTGCCGGGCAAACAGGGGATCACCCCCCTCCCCCTGTGTTGGGCTGACTGGGGGTCACCTCACCCATCATAACCACCAACCATATAATATCTTCATCATTGACCAACTGGAATTTAATATCACTTCATCTATCTTTTTCCCCTATTATTTCCAACGTTCCATTATCCGGTTTACCATAATACCAAACCTAATTCGACGATAGCGAAGGAGAAATGCAATGACTAAAATTATTTCTTGGAATATTAACGGGCTCAGTCATATGATTAAGAATGGATTTTTTGATTTTATCTATAATGAACAACCCGACATTATCTGTTTACAGGAAACAAAAACTAATGAAGAAAATGTAGTAAACCTCCTCAAACCCCTTGATGGAGTATATCATCTCGAATGCTTCTCATCAGTGCATGAAAACCATTTTCCTTATAGTGGTGTTGCAACACTTTCTCGGTTAAAACCATCCAAACTAACAAAGACATTTGGAAGTGATCAGTTCGATAAAGAGGGCAGAATCCTGATTAGTGAATATCCTGCATTTGTGCTCTATAACTGTTACTTCCCAACGGGAGCATCTGGCCAGAAATATCAGGATATGAAACGTGCTTTTTATCAGGAATGTGCCCAATCCATTAAAAATACACGTGCATCCGGCAAAGAGGTCATCCTCTGCGGGGACTTCAATACTGCGCGGGACGAACGAGACATTGCTGATGTTTTACGAAAAAACGTGGGTCCGGGATTTTTGCCAGAAGACCGAAAGGACATCGAGAGATTTTTCTCGGAGGGGCTAATTGACGCCTTCCGGATAAAAACCAATGATGGGGGTCATTACACGTGGTGGAGCAGTGCAAAGTCGAAACAAGCGGCTTTAGGTTGGAGGATCGATTACTTCCTCATATCACCAAACCTAAAATCCCGTTTTCAGGCATGCTGTCACAAACCAGAACTCGTTAAAACGGATCATTGTCCCGTTATCCTTGAGCTCAGGGATGATAACTCCACATTTGTAACTAACCAAATGGATGCAAAATCAACATCACAATAGCCCCGTTTAAACAAAGATTGGATTAATGGGGTGAATCTTTTCTATCCCCGCATCTGTCAGAATAAAACAGACAAAAAAACTGGAGAGATTTATTCTTTTTTGAGTTTGATGTCAATGCCGTATTTTGCGGCGTTTTTGTCGGCAATTGCCTGAATGGCTGCAATCTCAGCATCCTGCCTTTTCGGCTTGAAGAGATGCCGGAACCGTTTCTGGGTTTTAAGGTAATCTTCGACCGGTTTCCTGACAACCTTTTTTACCTTGGTAACGGTGCCATCGACCATCTCGTAGTTTACCCAGAGACCGGTATCAATGGCAAGTTTTGCGATATTCATCGTCTGGTCTGCTTCAAAACCCCAGCCGGTGCAGCAGGGGGCATGGATTTGGACATAGGTCGGCCCCTTTGTGTTTACCGCTTTTTCCACTTTCTGGATGAGGTCGTTTGGATACGCAATTGATGCCGTCGCAACATACGGCGACCCGTGGGCGACAAGGATCTGGGGCAGGTCCTTTTTCGGGCGTTTGTTCCCGAACGACTGGGAACCGGCCGGGCTTGTCGTTGTGCTGGCATCGTACGGGGTAGCACCGGACCGCTGGATACCGGTGTTCATGTAAGCCTCGTTATCGTAACAGATCATCGTGATATCGTGACCACGTTCGAATGCACCACTGATACAGAGCATCCCAATATCCAGCGTCGCACCGTCACCGCCGATCACAACGACCTTTTCCGAGCGTCCCTGTTTTTTGAGCGAAGCCTCGATACCGGAAGCGACTGCCGATGAATTCTCAAAGAGCGAGTGGATCCATGGCACTTTCCACGAAGTTTCCGGATACGGCGTGGAAAAGACTTCCATACAGCCCGTGGAGTTGACGACAATCGTGTTTGGTCCCGTCGCCTTGAGCATGAGGCGGGCAGCAAGTGCCGCACCACACCCGCCGCAGGCCCGGTGTCCGCAGTCAAAGAGTTCGCAGGTTTTGTCCGCCATGATCAGAGCACCTCCCTGCGCAGGCCGACAAACTGGTCGCCTTTTCCTTTCCCGGCAAGGGTGACAACTTCGCGGATATCCTTCTTCTGCACATCCCGTCCGCCAAGGCCGATGATGTAATCGTAGACCGGGATACCGGAGCCATAGAGCGCGTCTTTTACCTCAAGCGCCACGGCACCTTTTGCGCCAAGCGAGATGTTCTTGTCAAGCACAGCAATCCGTTTTGCGCCTTTGAGCGCCTTTGCTATCTCTTCTGACGGGAACGGGCGGAACACCCGGATCTTTAAGAGGCCAACCTTTGCCCCTTCAGACCGGAGGTCATCAATTGTGTCTTTGACCGTCCCGCAGATCGAACCCATGGCGACAATGACCGTCTCCGCATCCTCAAGTTTGTAACCCTCGACCATCGCGCTGTAGTCACGGCCAAACATTTTTGCAAATTCTTTTCCGGCGGTCTGGATGACAGATTTTGCGTCTTTGAGCGCCTTATCGGACTCGTACCGGAACTCAAGATAGTAATCAGGAGTTGCGTACATGCCAAAGCTCATCGGGTCGGCTGCGTCAAGCCGGTCTTTTGGCGCAAACTTCGGGAGATACTTGTCAGCATCGGCCTGTGAAAGCATATCCACCGGCTCATAGGTGTGGGACAGGATGAACCCGTCAAAACAGACCATGGCCGGCAGCTGGACGGCGGGATGTTCTGCGACGCGGTAAGCGATGTAGTGGAGATCGGTTGCTTCCTGGTTATCCTCTGCGTAGAACTGGAGCCAGCCGGCGTCCCTTAAGGAAATGGAATCCTGCTGGTCGTTCCAGATGGACAGCGGCGCGCCGAGCGCACGGTTGGCTATTGTCATGACAATCGGCAGGCGCATTCCGGCAGCGTTGAAACAGACCTCAAACATGAGGGCAAGCCCCTGTGAGGTGGTTGCAGAATACGTACGGGATCCTGCTGCGCTTGCCCCGATACAGGCAGAGAGAGCGGAGAACTCGCTTTCGACCGTTATATATTCCGCGTCGAGCTTCCCGTTAGCTACTATCTCGGCAAGTGCCTCGACGATATGTGTCTGGGGCGTGATCGGGTATGCGGACACGACCTGCGGGCGGCAGAGCCGGACCGCCTCGGCAACGGCCATCGAGCCTTCGGTGATTTCAAGCATTTACTTCTCCTCCTGTTTCATCGCGATCGCTTCCTTGGGACACTCTTCTGCACACAGCCCGCATCCTTTGCAGTATGCATAATCTGGATCAAAGAAACCATCTTTGTCTTCTGTGACACAGCCTTCTGGACAGATAACCTGGCATGTCCCGCACTTGGAACATTTTTCGTGATCGAAAAGCGGCCTGAAAACCCGCCACGACCCGGTCTTGTTGTCCCGGCTTTTTCCCGGGCGGGCACGACACCCGACTGCTAGCGACATTATGCAGCCGCCCCCTTCACATGCTCGAATGCCTGCCGGGCAGCTTCGATATTTTTCTCTGCCAGCTCTTTTGGGAACCTGCGGGTGAGCGCATTTTTGAGCGCTTCAAACTTGATCTCGCCGGTCGCGGCAGCAAACGCGCCCATAAGCGAGGTATTGGTTATTGGCAGCCCGATCACCCTGAGGGCAATGGACGTTGCGTCGATGGTGATGAGTTTTACACCATCGGGCACTTTGAAATCCGGTGCTTTTTCAGTATTGACAATAACAATTCCGCCCTTTTTGACTCCTGAAAAAACGTTTACGTCTTTTATGAGCGTGCTGTCCTGGACGATGATGTAGTCAGGCTCATAGATCTGGCTCCGGAGCCGGATTTTCTGGTCATCGAACCGGACAAATGCCTGAACCGGGGCACCGCGCCGCTCGACACCAAATGCCGGAAACGCCTGCGAAAAAACGCCGCCTTCAAACGCAGCGACAGCAATTAGTTCCGCAGCGGTGACTGACCCCTGACCTCCTCTCCCGTGGATGCGTAGTTCTCTCAAAGGAAAAACCCCTCGTGATTTTACATGATTAAGTAATAACCAGTTGTGTAAATTTACCCTGAAATTTACACCCTGTAATCATAATGCACTACCTCAAATTTACATGATAATATGCGAATTTATCACTATTAATAATGCTGATATTGACTCGACTGTCTGATCCTATTTATAGCATTCGAGTTACGACGTAAGACAGAGCCAAAATGGCGAGGGATTTTTCCCAAACGATTGCATTTTCACAATCCGCGCAATCTGATGACAAATGTTGCACATTATATAAATGTCCGAATGGATTGCAGTAAGAATAGTGAAAGTATCTTACCAGAAGGAAGGCGGGAAACCCGGCAACAAATCAACGTGCGAATATGAAAAACCCTGACAATCCTGCATTTAAATTTGCAATGAACAACCGGTCCAACCAGTTGAATCCAAACCACGCAGCGACGAAATCCGGTGATAAAAAGAAATAATCCATTTTTGGGGCATTATCCCCTTACAAACCTTTGACAGGTTCTATTACCTGCCTGTCATCCGCCACTGTGCTGTTCACCCGCTCTGAAACAGGATATGCTTCCATGCCTTCCGCAGGATATGGTGCCAGGATCCGGTGCATCTCTTCAGTGGTAAGTGCATCGTGAGACAACCAGCGGATCTCATCTTCCTGCCGGAGGATCACGGGCATCCGGTTATGGATGGGAGCCAGCAGGTCGTTTGGGGCAGTGGTAATAATCGTGTAAGTCTGAAGGGTTGTACCCGCCGGGTTCTGCCATATATCGTAAAGCCCGGCTAATGCAAAGACCGGGTCCTCTTTTACGTGGATGTAGAACGGGACTTTGCGCCCCTGATCCGGTTTCCATTCAAAAAAGCCACTTGCCGGCACGAGACAACGTCTTGTTCTCAACAGACTACGAAACGTCGGTTTCTCCACGAGGCTCTCGGCCCGGGCATTGATCGGGCGGTGCGTGGCTTTAATGTCTTTTACCCAGTGCGGCACAAGCCCCCACTGCATCATGACAGCCTCAACGCGCTCGTGCATCACAATGACCGGGTTCGTGCTGCCCGGCGCGATGTTAAAATGCGAGCGGAAACCGATGGATGGATCCATGACCCGGAACCTGCCGCAGAGATCATCGATACAGATGAGGGAGTACCGACCGCACATGATACCGTCCATTCTTGTGCGGGAGGTCATCAACCTTGCGCCAGTATCAGGCAGACAATTACTTTCACACCGCGCATGGCCGGATCCTTATCCCCCTCAGTGCAGCAGGTATCCGGTGCTATGCAGATCGAGATCCGAAAGGGGCTGGCACTCCAGCCGGGAACCTTCAGCGCGGTGATTTCCCCGGAAAACGTGATAGTCACTGCACTCAACAGCAACGCGGATCTCCAGCGGTTTCTCTTCCTGTATGTCAGCGGCAACTATTCCCGGATACTCCACGGCATCAGCAGGAAATCCACCAACTTTGAGGTCCGCCGGGCGTTTACCGCCCACCAGCTCTTCAAGACGCTCCATGAAGCTGCCCATACGATTGTCTTTGTCGAGCACGATCCGACTCTCTTTGAAGGGGCGGGTGAGATGATCAGGCCCGTGGCCGATGCCCTGCGGGAGGCCGGGCGGGAATCGCTTGTTATCCTTTACACCCCTTCTCCGGACCGCACGTTCTCAGCCCTTGCCCGGGCTGCGAGCCACTATGTCGAGATCGTGGCAGTCGAACCGGAGCAGCGACAGGTCCGCACGACCCGGCTGCTGCGGCAGAACGGTATGCGGTCGGCCGGTCAGCAGGTCCTGGAGGTATCGTGATGGGCCGGACATTCCCGAGCATACGCCAGGGTGTCAATAGTACTGCGGACCGGTGGGCCCGGTCAGCACGTGCACTCAGGAAGGAAGATCGTCGCTATGGGGAACGCCTTGCCGATCTCGCAAAGACCCATTCCAGCGAGGCATTTGTTGCCTGCGACGACCCGCTTGAGGCCGTGGTCTTCTCCATCATGATCGAGATCCTCAAACGCCAGGAACAGCTCGAAGAGCAGGTGAAGGGACGTGTGGGTCCTTGACTCCGCATACCGTGATGGCGGCATCGATCTCTGGACAAAAGACAGGGGAACCGTTGCAAAGGTCCACCACGCGTACGATCCGCCATTTTACGTGAACTTCCACGACCCCACGCTCCACCACGGGATGATCTCGGCACTGGAAGAGCAATACGGGGCAGAAGAGTGCGCGATCCACACGCTCTTTGGGGAACTCCCCGGGTATGCGGTTTTTGCAGGGCGTGACGTGGCAGAGGCTGTCGAGAAACAGGCGCAGTACGGGGTGGACCTCTTCAACGTGGACGTGCGCCGCGATCAGCGGTTCATGGCCGGGCACGCGATCTTTCCCTGTGCATACGAGGGGGACGACCGGTTCTCTCCCCGGATTGCACATGACCTGTCAGTTATGGAAGTAAAAGTCTGCGGGAACCCTGCACTCTCCCCGGTGCCTGAAGGATTGGATATCACCGGGGAAAGAACCGGGCACCTGACTGGTGAGGTAAAGATCGTGATCGACGATTTCTTTGGATTCGTGGACGTGATCGATCCGGATGTGATCCTTATGAACGACGCGGACCTCTGGATGCCGAAGATCCGGGCCCTGGCAGAGAAGAACGGGCTGGAGATGAATCTCTCCCGGAACAGCAAGTACCGGCAGATGTCATCCCGCTCGTACTGGAGCTACGGGAGGATGGAGCATAAGGAGGCTGCCCTGATCCCGGATGGACGTATCCTGATCGATACGGAGCAGTCGTTTGTGTACCGCGAGGGCGGACTTGCCGGTGTGCTCATGGCGTCACGATTATCCGGCCTTCCGCCGAACCTTGCATCGCGGCTTACCCCGGGAACGCTCATCAGCAGTTACGAGATATACGAGGCGCTGAAGCAGGGGATCGCTGTTCCGTTCCGCAAGAGCGATCCGGAGGAGACAAGGAAACTCTCAGAGCTCAAAGCCGCTGACCGGGGAGGGCTGATGTTCCAGCCGAAGCCCGGTATCTATGAGAACGTTGAAGAAATCGATTATACTTCGATGTATCCGTCGATCATTGTCGACGCAAACCTCTCGCCGGAGACCGTGGGGCATCCGGAACGCAGGGGGTTCCTTCCTGCCGTTCTTATGCCGCTGCTTGACATGCGTATCCAAACCAAGAGGCTCAAGAAGACAGATCCCGGTATCGCGGGTATTGATTCTGTGCTCAAATGGATGCTTGTTACCTGTTTCGGGTACACCGGTTACAAGAACGCGAAGTTCGGGAGGATCGAAGTCCACGAGGGGATCACGGGCAGATCGCGGGAGATCCTCATCCGTACAAAGGAGATTGCAGAGGAGATGGACTTCAGGGTGCTGCACGGGATCGTGGACTGCCTCTGGGTACAGGGATCGCCGGTCGAAACGCTCAGGGAACGGGTGGAGCAGAAGACCGGCATGTTTCTTGAAGTGGATCACTTCGACTGGATCGTTTTCCTGCCCCTGGCTGATGGGTTTGGCGCTTACAACCGGTATTATGGACGGCAGCCGGATGGGAGTATTAAGGTCCGGGGGATTGCCGCACGCCGGCACGACACGCCGGAGTTTGTGCGGGAGATGCAGCGCCGGATGCTTGCGGTGATGGCCCGGGCAAAGACCATCGCGGAGCTCAACACTCTCAAAGAAGAGGTTGCCGGTATTTTCCGCGACACTGTGGCGGCCCTTCCCTCCGCTGACCCACAGCAGATGGCCATTGAGCGCAGGATCAGCCGGACAACGTACCGGCACCGGTGCCTTGAGGGAGCAGCGGTGCAGGCATACCGGGATCGAAGGATCGGGATTGCACCGGGTATGAAGATTGAGTACGTTGTTACCGATGCCAGGAGGTATATCGTGGAACCGGCGTGGGAGGCCAGGGCCTTTGATGTCCTGTATTACCAGAGATTACTGGAAAAGGCGTGGGGGGAACTCGCCTATGCGTTTAATGCCGGGATGTAAGATAAATCAATAAAATTCAGAGATCTGTTCCGATTCCAAGAATTTCCTCTGAACCGGAAAAGACATCGCGGGCAATGGCAGCAAGTCCGCTGGATGCACACCATTCGTCATATACAGCCACATCCTGCCCCAGAAGGGATTCGACTTCAGGAGCAATAACCGGCGCAAGTGAACCGGCAAGCGCGACCCGCGCGTGGGAATTTAAAAGAAGAAGCGAGGCGCACTCCATGGCCGAGAACATGGCAACCGTCCTCATGCGGAGATTGTTTTCGTCCGGCAAAGAATAATTTACCCCGGCCTGCTGGAAAGCCTCGTTTGCAGTGCACTCCCCTGCATCAACCCGGCGGATTGCATCGACATCGAGCGCACCGTGCCGGGTGCCGGGCGCAAAGATGCATGCATCAAATGCCCCGATAAGTTTTCCGGAGGAAACAAGAAGCGTTACCGTGTTGGAACTCGCGTCCGAAACAACAACGTCATCCCCAAGATCGTGGCAGACGGTATATGCGATCCCGATTTTCTCCGGGCTGGACTGGTGAGAGTATGCCTTGAAACGGGGATCCGTAGGGGATCCCCGGTGGAGACCGGGGATTACGATTGTCGGGATACCGCTTTTTTTGATCTCGTCAAAGACTTTCGTCCCCCCGCCAATGTGCTTGCCGGCCCCCTCGCGGCTGACAATCCCCCGGTTTTTTACCTTATTGATATCCGTGATCTTCGAAAAATTATCGCCCATTGAGTAACAGAGAGCAATACCTTCGATCTCATCAGTCGGGCAGAGCCGTTCAAGGTCTGTTGCAGTAAACTGTGTTGCTTCCTCGCGCGTCAGTTTGAACCGGCCCGTATCAGATGCAAACCGCATGGCGGTTGTGCCGTGGTCAATCCCGATGAACATAGCAGTAATCCTATAGCATGGGTTACATAATAGGTATTGATGTTTGCTGTAGTGACCGGCGGCGCCGGTTTCATCGGTTCGCACCTTGTGGACGCGCTGGTGGCGCAGGGCGATGAAGTCCTTGTTATCGATTCGCTTGCTGCCGGAAACAAAAAGACAATTGCCGGCCATCTCGCCACGGGAAAGGCCCGGCTTCTTGTTGCCGACCTGCTCAAAGACGGCTGGCAGGACGCGATCCGTGGCGCCGGCCGCGTCTACCACCTTGCCGCAGATCCGGATGTCCGGCAGAGCGCCATGACCCCGGACCCGACGATGCAGAACAACGTGGTCGCGACCTATCGCGTTCTTGAAGCGATGCGGACCGGGGGCGTGAAGGAAATTGTATTCACGTCCACTTCGACGGTTTACGGGGATGCAAAGATTATCCCGACACCTGAAAATTACACGCCGCTTGAACCCATTTCAGTCTATGGCGGGTCGAAGCTTGCCTGCGAGGCGCTGATCTCGGCATACTGTTATTCGTTCGGGATGACGGCATGGGTGTACCGGTTCGCAAATATTATCGGTGCCCGTAGCGGTCATGGTGTCATTACCGACTTTATCCGGAAGCTGCGGACGAATCCGGCCGAACTTGAAATCCTCGGTGACGGGCGGCAGACCAAGTCCTACCTTGAAGTGCATGCATGCATCGACGCGATGTTCTACGCAATCGCGCACGCAAAAGAGCCGGTCAATACATTCAACATCGGTTCTGAAGACTGGATTGACGTAAAGGCGCTTGCCGATATTGTAACAGCAGAAATGCATCTCCAAAACGTGAAATACAGGTTCACCGGCGGCGAGCGGGGATGGGTGGGTGACGTCCCGAAAATGCAGCTCGGCGTTGATAAATTAAAGGCCCTTGGCTGGACACCCCGGCTTGGTTCCGCGGAGAGTGTCCGGATTGCTGTCCGCGCAATGCTTGACGGCGAATAAAATTTTTTGGATACGATACCATGAAGTGTATTCTGATTCTTGGGGACGGCATGGCTGATGAGCCGATCCCGCAGCTTGGGGGGAAAACTCCCCTGGAATATGCAAAGACTCCGAACATGGACCGCATGGCCAAAGAAGGCGGGTGCGGGATGCTGCACACGATTCCGGACGGTTTTGAACCGGGAAGCGATATCGCAAACATGGCCATTCTCGGGTACGCACCGGAGAAATATTACACCGGCCGGGGTCCTCTTGAAGCGCTGAGCATGGGAATCGACCTTGCTCCAACAGATATTGCTTACCGCTGCAATATCGTAACCGTCAAAGACGAAACAATGGCTGATTTTTCTGCCGGCCATATCTCAAGTGAAGAAGGCGCAGCGCTCTTTGCTTCCCTTGCTCCTTTCGTGCCCGGGGTCAGGTTAAAGGCGGGCGTCAGTTACCGCAACCTCCTTGTCGTCCCGAACGGGTCTGCCACAGAGTCCACTGCACCTCACGATATTGTCGGACAATCTGTCACGGATTACCTGCCACGGAACGGGGATGCCCCGCTCCTCCTTTCCTGTATGGAGCAGAGCCGGAAGGTGTTTTCCAGTCACCCGGTAAATGCTGCACGGGTAAAGGCAGGCAAAACCCCGGCAACGCAGATCTGGCCGTGGAGCGGGGGCCGGCGCCCGGTATTCCCGTTGTTTACTGAAAAATATCATCGTAAGGGCGGGATGATCTCTGCGGTGGATCTCTTAAACGGCATCGCACGCTGTGCCGGTATGGAGATCATCAAAGTCCCCGGCGCTACGGGGTATTTCGATACGGATTACATGGCAAAGGCACGGTATGCGCTTGATGCGATTAAGCATCTTGATTTTGTCTATGTTCATATCGAAGCCCCGGATGAAGCGGGACATGCGGGGAGTATCGAGGAGAAGGTACGGGCGATTGAGAACGTGGACCGGGTTGTTGGCGCAATACGCGAAGAATTTGACGGGATTATTGCGGTACTGCCCGATCACCCGACGCCGATCCGCATCAAGACGCATTCACGCGAACCGGTGCCGTTTGTGGTGACCGGCAAGGGGACGGACAAGCTCACGCATTTCTCCGAGAAAGAAGCACCATCAGGAATGTTTGGGACAAAAAAGGCGACAGACTTCCTGTCATTTTTATTCAACTGATTTTTCTTAAGAAGGATGTGGCATCAGTCCCCTGCATCATCACCGATTCAGTGGGGGTAACTTTCATCATTTGCCGAATTTTAGAGGGAGTAACTATGTATTCTTTTACTCTCAATTATCATACATGCCTTACAAGATCATCAATGCCGGTGCATATCTGGATAGTCAGGTAAAGGCAGGTATTCTCTGCCGGGAGGATGCTGATCTTATCCGTGAATTTTGCGAAGAACGGAAAGCTATAAAGCACATCTCAGAATCCACCGCGCTGGTTACATCAAAGGGTCTCTCAAAGTTTGCGCCATTGACCGGACCCTTCAGACAATGTTCGACTCAGGACATTATCAAAGCGATCAATGCCGTGGAACCTCTATGGAGGCAAAACACCCGGCGGTTAAGGGTCTATTACCTTAAAGAGTTCTGCCATTGGCTCATCGAAGAGAAATACAATACTACCGTCAGCGTTAAAAAACTGGACAGCATCAAACCCCCAACGGCAGATAAAGCGACAAAAACCGCATCGCAGATGATACCGGATGAAAAAATAGACCAGATGATCCGGTCCTGCAAGAACCCCCGGGACCGGGCCCTAATCGCGTTCATGTATGAGGGAGCATTACGACCCATCGAAGTTAGGACGGCCACATGGGAACAGTTAAAGTTCGACCTGTACGGCGCGGTTTTTAACACGTCAAAGAAAACCGGAAAGCCCCGGTACATTCGGTTTATCAAGTATGCTCAATATCTGGCAGCATGGAAAGCGGGCTATCACCCGGGAACGCCGGAAGGGGACGCACTGGTATTCGTCACGGGTACGGGTAAAATACTATCCCGGCAGTATTTTGATAAAATCATAAAGACCGCAGCTGAGACCGTGGACCTTAAAGGAGTGTTCCCGTACATCCTCAGGCATAGCCGGATTACCGCTATGGTCGCACAAGAGATCCCTGAAAGTGTGATTAAATTACAGGCATGGGGCAACATCGCAACGCCCATGATGGCAACCTATACCCATCTGTCTAATGATCGGGTTGATGATATTCTGCTAGGGAAAGCCGGGATAAAGCGTGTAGGACGGCCAAAGGGTCCGAGTATGAAGCCGGTACAATGCCCTCATTGTTCAACCGTCAATGTTCCTGGGGCTCAATTCTGTTATCGTTGTGGACGGTCCCTTACTGAAGAAGCCGAGAGCGAAGAAGATGAGGTTCGCAGATTCGCAAAGAGTCCACCGCTGCTCAGGATGCTTGCCGATGAACTAGAGCGGGAACAAACCAAAACAAAATAACCCTTTTTCAGATGTTGAAATTCACTTTCATAATACGCAGTAAAAGAACTTATATTCCAAGAATTGTATAATGGATATTGAAGCAGTCACATACACGATAGCGGGTCCGATTTTCGACCCCTTGATCTAGTGTTCTTTAACCTCACACGCGGTAGGGTCGGTTGTTGGAGCGGTCCTTCGAGACGCTTTCCCGGCGCAGTTGGTAAGACGCCCCCCCTCGTTCACGTCCCTTTTTTGCTTCGATTTAAGGAGCATCGCAGATGAAACGAAATTTCGTACTCGAAGATCGGATTAAAAATTATGTCAGTGAACACCCCGGGCTCATGCGCAGGCAGATAGCACGCGGATTACAGAAAGCCGGGTTACAGCTCGGACAACAGCACATCAGCAACCGGGCCGGGGAATTAATCGCGCTCGGAGAGCTCCAGGAGCGGATCACTGAGGACGGACAGAGATTAGTATTCCCTGCGCAGGCAAAAGAGGCGCACGCTTGAAGGATAACGAAAGGCCCATATTCCATAAGGGCGCGGTTATTGCATGGGGCCGGTCCATCGGCATACCAGATGATACCGCTATATCGTTCATCCAAAAGGCCGGTGCGCTGGTCATTGATGATAACCAGATGGCGACGGGATGAGGCATTATGGAACCTCTCCCAAGTTCAATTACTCTTATCCGTACGGAATGGCCTGATTCCCTAGAGCTAGGCCGGACTTCACGCGGTGGAACCCTGAAGATTTACTTCAATGCGTCCGACCTGCCAGAAGCGCAGCGCAGGATCGACAACGCGGTCCGGGCCCGTGATTACCTCTATGAAAAATTAGCGGCGGGAGGTGCGCAGGGATGACGCAACCGGCTCCGAGTGATTCCTATAATTCAGAAAGGGATCGCTGCATCATGCAGGCTCTTCGGGAAAAACCACAAACATCAGAGGAACTTGCAGCGCTGTTAGGCACATCAGACCGTTCAATCAGGAGACGTCTTAAGGTACTGCCCGTTACCTCAAAGAAAGAGAATCGCAGGATTCTCTATTCCCCCAAATTTCCTGAAGCACAACTTCCCATTACCGGGAACACGACTAAGCAAACGGAGGACCAATTAAAAGAACCCCAAAAACCCGAATCCGTGACAGTTTGTGACAACAGTGTGACAGGTAAAAAAGACCATAGTGTGACTGTCACACTTACCATGTATGCTGATTATTTCCGGGCAAACCCGGAGCGCAGGATCACCACTCTTGATTTAGCCCAACAATTCCATGTAAAGCGGGATGCAGTACGGCAGTCAATGAGTAGAATTATCAGGGATGGCCCGGTAAGCAGAATCGCCCCGGGATTATACCAGTATGACCCTACAAAAGAGCAGGGTAATTTACGGTCCGTTTTACAGTCCGGTAACCAGAAATTTGAGAATTTAGTACTTGTCACAAAGGGAACACGGTATAGTACTCTGTCACGCTCCGAACCATTAACCGGACCAGAAAAAAACCCCGCGTGTGACATCCAAGATTCCCCTATTCCAAGACCCGGCCCGGACTGCGTACCCCATCCCGAATGGCCCGGCATGGACCTACCAACCGGGCAAAAGATACGGAAGTGGTTATACCCGAAAACAGGGACGGAATGGATAATCATATCGACCAATGGTGCACCACCGATTAGCCCGGATTATCTTCTGTACATCATGGAGATTATCCTGAAAGAACACGGTTTTGACCCGGCCAAATGGGATGTCTCTTGCGTGGAATATCTGATAGACTCTGAAAAAATCCGTTTTGAGGGCATCCACACATACCAGGCATTTGAGAAGGAAGTGTTCAAGGGATATACTCACGGGTATTATGGACGTTTTGAGAAAGCAGACCGACGGATAACCCCGGCAGCCGAATTTATAGAGAACTGTCGTATACTGGCATCAGGAACACTCAATACGCAGGCGATAAGGGAAGTACGCTCTCTGAAGAAGGTAGTAGAAGAGTTTGGAAAGGTTGCCCGGACAGCGTACAGCATCGCCAACACGGAGCGGGATATTCGCATCGAAGCGAAGCGAAGCAAACAGAAAGCGAACCCCCCGGTATCACCCTTCACGACCGGGACTGCCATCATGCAGGAGCAGGCCCCGGCAGCCGGTAAGCAGGGAGTATGTCCATGAGCGTAGCGGGACCGGCTAAGCGAAATGATTCACCCGGACTCACGACGAATGAACCGGATAATTCCGCTCTATATCGCTCCATTACGCGCCATAGCGGTACAGATTCACGAACCATCACCCCCGGTCCGTCCCCGGCAGATAAGGGCCACTATCAAGAGGAAACGGACCCGACAGAAACGACAGAGGACGAATCGGAAACCATCGACCCGTTAGAATTTGAGGAAAAAATCTCTGCAATGACCAGCTTGGACCGGGATGCAGCGTTAAGGCTAGCATCGGATCTCGTTATCCGTCTCCACCAGCGCACATGCACGAAACGGTTTAGGGAGCAGGACGGGGACCGCACCAGGGTAGCCTATGCCCGGGTTCTGGTCTCAGCACTTCAGACATACGGAGTGCTCTTAAGAGATGATGAGATTGAGCAGCTTAAGCAGAGGATAGAGGCGTTAGAACTCATTAAAGGAGAATCAAAGCCATGAGCACGACAGTAGGAACTCTTGAAAAGAAAGTGGAAACGGTACTCGACAACCTTTCCCCGGCAGAGAAAGCCAAATACGTGTATGATGAGACGTGGAGGAGCGCAGATCGGCAGGCCAAAGGCATTGATGAAGAAACACACCAACAGGAGATTGAACGGTTCTTCCATCGGCATGTAGCCACACTCAGCGCAGCGGGCCAAATTGAATTTCTCATTGCTGAGGACAGACTTAATACCGGCAAATGGGCCGGGATGCACTTTACCTCGACAATGCTAGGATATGATCGGGAAGATTGCCTTCTTGATCTCCTGATCCTGTATGCGGAACTCACTAAATATCTCATCAGGGTGAAATGTGCAAAAAAGGATAAATTACACGCAGAGTCCCCGGGCATGGATGAAATGATTACTAGATTCCGGGAGCGGCGGGCAGACATCATTAAGGACGCGAAGGGGATATGGAAAGATGGTTTTTGGGAACAGTGGAATATCACGCGCCCGGACCTATCCCCGGACTTCATCAAAGCCATAGAAACTGACGATAAGCCATCAGAGAAAGCAGAGCCAAAAAAATCCTGATTGCACCGGGGCAATGAAGCGCGGTCCTCCCGGGCATCTTGGGAGAGGTTTACCCGGCCCGGACTGCGCAGAGCTCATTTCCTTCATTCTACTTTTGCGCAGAATATTTATTCTGCGACATTTATTCCCATAAGATAACATCATAATTACATCAAGATTACTTTTAATAACATTTATTTGCATTAATGGATAACCCACCATTGGCGATTACATTGATCGCCGGTGAAATTATGACTGCAACAAATCATCCTGGAAATAAAAAAACGGTGAAAGTGGAAGTGGAGCTCCCGGAGAAGTGGGTTAAGATGATCTCAGCCATTCAGGAATGGGAAGATAAGCCGGTTGATCTCGGTGAATTTATCCGGGGGGCCGTGAAAGGGGATCTCCGGGGAGTTATCGAATCGATGGACGGAAGCCCCGTTTCAGATGAGC